>ERZ809807.21-NODE-21-length-81610-cov-15.4003_pt1 | contig 81610 bp, 67 predicted proteins | sample MGYA00520348_ERZ809807 | MGnify/ENA primary metagenome ERZ809807 (study PRJEB31588, sample SAMN03398861) | human gut metagenome | study: EMG produced TPA metagenomics assembly of the PRJNA231909 data set (A prospective, longitudinal analysis of the...
GTAGGGAGGGGGGATTCGAAACACCCCTCCCTACCTCTGGCCCGCGCGGAGCGCAAGCCACTTGACCAAAAGAAAAAACCAGCCCCGCGCCAAAAGCGCGCAAGCTCACTTTACCGTCCCGAAAAATATAAAACAAAAACCCCCGCACCGGGGTCCCGGTACAGGGGTTTTGTTCGTCAATCAAACTGCGATCAAGCGTTCTTGTTAGCACGCTTTGCCATACGGCTGATCTTGCGGCTAGCGGTGTTCTTTTTGATGACACCCTTAGCGCGAGCCTTGTCGATCGCGGAAACAGCAGCCAGGACGGTTGCGTCCTTGTCAGCGGCATTCGCATCGATGGCAGCGTCTGCCTTCTTGACGACTGTTTTCAGGTTGGTCTTAATGGCCTTGTTGTGAGCCTGCTCTGCAACAGCCTGCACGACACGGTCCTTCTGAGATTTGATGTTAGGCATTCGTTCCACCTCCTTGGCTACCTATAACAGCGCACCTTATGATACCATATTTACCGTTCCAGCGCAAGCATTTTTTCGATTTTTGTTTCAAAAAGTTTTGATTTTCCCATACTTTTTGTGCCGCGAGGCCCCAAAACCGGCTTTTTGGCGGCAAACAGAGCAGAAAAGAGGGAAAATCATGCGCTTGACAGATATGGCGGACGAGCTCTACACGGCCGCGGCTGACCTGCCCGGCGGAGTCCGCGCGGCCACGGCAAAGCGGGGCGGTGTGACGGTGACGCGAGTGGAGATCGCCCGGGAGGGCCTCGAAAAGCCCCGGGGGCGGTACGTCACGCTGGAAGTCCCCAGCGTCAGTGTGCTGGACGAGCGGGACGCCGAGGTCATCGAGCAGGCATCGGACGAGCTGCGGGCGCTTCTGCCGCCGGAGGGGCCGGTGCTGGTGCTGGGCGTGGGCAACCGCCGGGTCACCGCCGACGCCCTCGGCCCCCGCACCGTTCAGAAAATTTTTGTTACGATGGGCGCAGGCCGTCCGCCGGTGAAGGGCATCCGCCCGGTGGCGGCGGTGGCCCCGGGCGTCTCGGCGTCCACCGGTCTGAGCCTGCAGCAGCTGGCCGGTGCGCTGGTGCGGGAAGTGCGGCCCACGGCCCTCATCTGCGTGGACAGTCTCTGCTCGTCGGAACCCCAGCGTCTGGGCCGGACGCTGCAGTTCTCCGACACCGGCCTCTGCCCGGCCCAGCCCGGCAGCAGCAAGCATCTGGACGCAGCCCGTCTGGGCCTGCCGGTGATCGCGGCGGGCATCCCGACCCTGATGATGGCGCAGGAGGGCAAAGACCTCGTGGTGACGCCCCGGGAACTGGACAGCGTCATCGCCCACGGGGCCGCCCTGCTGGGCGCGGCCATTAACCGCGCCTTGCAGCCGAGGCTCAGCATCGCCCAGCTCTGCTGGCTGGTGGGATAAAACCAGGCCGTCCATCATATTGTATGGATAAAACAAAAGGGGAGGGGGCAGTCTATGCGCTATGGCGAGGCCGGGCAGAGCCATCTGCTGCCCTTTCTGGGCGCAGCGGCCCTTTTTGCGGCTCTGACCATCACGGCCCACAGCGTTGTGCTGGGGCTGGCGGCGGTCATCGCCGGGCCTGTCCCGGCGGCGCAGACGGCGCTCTCCCTGAGCCGAAAGGCCGTCTCCGGTGCAGCACAGGAGGAGGCCGCATCCATGGCCGAAGCCGCCCCTGAAAGCACCGGGACTGCCGCCTCTCAGCCCGAAGCCGCCGCCCCGACAGGCGGCATCGAAAGCTATCTTGTGGAGCTTCTGGGGGACGACGCCCGGCCCGAAGGCGCGGGCGCAGTGATTGAAAAAAATTACCCGCAAGGCAGCGGTGAAAAGTACGTTGCCTGCGGCGCGGGCAGCATCAAGAACAACACCCGACAGACTGCGGCGGACATCGCGGCAGAAATACAGAACCCACTGCCCTTTGGCGTCGAAAAGGACAGCCCTGACCCGCAGATCCTCATCATGCACACCCACGCCACTGAGGACTACCGCCTCTCGGCGGGGCTGTGGTATTCGCCCGGCGACGGCGCCCGTACCACCGACACGAACCTGAATATGTGTGCCGTGGGCCGGGTGATGGCCGACACCCTCAACGCCGCCGGGCTAAACACTCTCCACGACGAGACCCTGAACGACTACCCCAGCTACACCGGCAGCTACGAGAACAGCCGGGCCGTCGTCCAGCGGTACTTGGCCCAGTACCCCAGCATCAAGGTGGTGCTGGACGTCCACCGGGACGCCATCGAGACAGAGGGCGGTTCCCGGATGGCCCCGGTCTGCACCGTGGACGGGCGGCAGGCCGCGCAGGTCATGATCATCTGCGGGTGCGACAACGGCGGCAGCGTCCGGCTGCCCAGCTGGCGGCAGAACCTCCGTTTCGCCGCCGCATGGGAGCGGAGCATGGAGGGGATGTACCCCGGTTTCACCCGGCCTGTGCTGTTCAGCTACCGCTTTTATAATCAGGACCTCACCACCGGCAGTCTGCTCATCGAGATAGGAGGCCACGGCAATAACCTCAACGAGGCCCTCTACGCCGGGCAGCTGGCGGCCAACGGCCTTGTTCAGGCCCTGCTTGGCCCGGATACTTGACGAAACGGCGGCAAAGTGCTATATTTTACTGGTAAATGCAGTGATTGGGAAAAGTAGCGCATCACAACGCCACAGAGAGCGCGGCAGAGCTGGAAGCCGTGCGCGGACGGTGCGTGAACGAACACCCGGGAGCAGCAAACTGAACAGGGCGCAGTGAGAAAAATGCGCCGCCAGTAGGTGCGCCGCAGGCTCAGCGTTAACGGAGCAGCGCTTTTACTTGAGCGCGTGAGCGACCGGACACTTCCGGTAATTCAGGTGGCACCGCGGACATTACAAGACAGCTTGTTCGCCCTGAACTTTCAGGGAGAAAAGCTGTCTTTTTCTTTTGTAAAATCGATAAGGAGAAAAACTATGGAACGCACTGAGATCGTTTCGCTGTACAAGAACACCCCCGCCGATGGTACGGTCGTCACCGTATGCGGCTGGGCAAAGAACATCCGCGACTCCAAGAACATCGGCTTCATCGCCCTGTCCGACGGCGGCTGCTTCAAGACCCTGCAGGTCGTGCTGGAAGCCGGCAAGCTGGCAAACTACGATGAGGTCGTCCACACCGGCCTGTACAGCAGCCTGCGCGTCGTGGGCCGCATCGTGCTGACTCCGCAGGCAAAGCAGCCCTTTGAGCTGAATGCTGACAGCGTGGAAATTCTGGGCGACTGCCCCGCCGACGAGTATCCGCTGCAGAAAAAGAAGATGAGCATGGAGTATCTGCGCACCATGCCCACCCTGCGCCCCCGCACCAACACCTTCAACGCCGCTTTCCGCGTCCGCAGCGTGGCCGCTTACGCCATCCACAAGTTCTTCCAGGAGAACGGCTTCGTCTACGCCCACTCTCCGCTGCTGACCGCTTCCGACTGTGAGGGTGCCGGCGAGATGTTCCGCGTCACCACCCTCGACCTCGACAACGTCCCCAAGAACGAGGACGGCACCGTCGATTACACCAAGGACTTCTTCGAGAAGCCCGTCAACCTGACCGTTTCCGGCCAGCTGGAAGCCGAGGCCATGGCAATGGCGTTCGGCAAGGTGTACACCTTTGGTCCCACCTTCCGCGCCGAGAAGAGCTTTACCACCCGCCACGCCGCCGAGTTCTGGATGATCGAGCCGGAGATGGCGTTCTGTGATTTGAACGGCTACATGGACACCGCCGAGGCCATGACCAAGTACGTCATCCGCTACGTTCTGGACAACTGCCCCGATGAGATGGCTTTCTTCAACCAGTTCATCGACAAGGGCCTCATCGAGCGCCTTGAGCTGGTGGCAAACAGCGAGTTTGGCCGCATCAGCTACACTGACGCCATCGAGATCCTGAAGAAGAACAACAAGAAGTTCCAGTTCCCCGTGGAGTGGGGCGTGGACATCCAGACCGAGCACGAGCGCTACCTGACCGAGGTGGTGTTCAAGAAGCCCGTCTTCGTCACCGACTACCCGAAGGAGATCAAGAGCTTCTACATGAAGCAGAACGCCGACGGCAAGACCGTGGCCGCAGCCGATATGCTGGTCCCCGGCATCGGCGAGCTCATCGGCGGTAGCCAGCGTGAGGAGGACTACGACAAGCTCGTGACCCGTATGGACGAGCTGGGTCTGGACAAGTCCAGCTACGACTGGTACCTGAACCTCCGCAAGTTCGGCGGCGTGGAGCACGCAGGCTATGGTCTGGGCTTCGAGCGCATGATCATGTACCTCACGGGCATCCAGAACATCCGTGACGTGCTGCCCTTCCCCCGCACGGCTTACGGCTTCTAATCAGTGAGTCAACCTCTCCGTCATTGCTTCGCAATGCCACCTCTCCTGACGAGGAGAGGCTTTGGCAGAACGGGAAACTTTTCCTTTTCGCCAGAGGCTCCCCTCGGTAGGGGAGCTGGCAAAGCCGCAGGCTTTGACTGAGAGGTTTTCTTTTATTTTCAACAAGGAGAGCAAAACAAGTGGAAAACATCGCCCCGGCATTGCTGGAATGGTTCTACAAGAACCAGCGCATCCTGCCTTTCCGCACCGACCCCAGCCCCTACCACGTCTGGCTCAGCGAGATCATGCTGCAGCAGACCCGCGTCTCGGCGGCGCTGCCCTATTATGAGCGTTTCCTCGCCGCCCTGCCGGATATTCCCGCGCTGGCGGCGTGCGAAGAAGAAAAGCTCCACAAGCTCTGGGAGGGGCTGGGCTACTACAGCCGGGTGCGCAACCTGCAAAAGGCGGCCCGCATCGTCTGTGAGCAGTACGGCGGGCAGCTGCCAGCCGACTACGACGCCCTCCGCGCTCTGCCCGGTATCGGGGACTACACAGCGGGAGCCATCGCGTCCATCAGCTTCGGGCTGGCTGTCCCGGCGGTGGACGGAAATGTGCTGCGGGTGTTTTCCAGACTGTATAATGACCCCGGCGTTATTACAGAACCGGCGGTAAAACGAGCTTTTACGGCCCGGGTCATGGAGCATCAGCCCCCCGAGAAGGCGGGCGACTACAACCAGGCTCTGATGGAGCTGGGCGCACTGGTCTGTGTGCCGAACGGCGCACCGCTCTGTGAGCAGTGTCCGCTGGCCTCTCTGTGCGAAGCCCGCAGGGCCGGTACGGCGCTGGAACTGCCCCATAAGGCTGCGCCCAAAGCACGGCGCATCGAGCCGGTGACGGTAGTGCTGGCCGAAGATGCCGAAGAGCGCTTCCTGTTGCAGCAGCGGCCCGAAAAAGGTCTGCTGGCCGGTCTGTGGCAGCCGCTTCTGTGGGAGGGCGAAGCCCTCAGCGCCGAAGAAGTCTGCGTCCGGCTGGAAGCGCTGGGCCTTGCCTGTGAGAGCATCGAACCTCTGCCGGCGGCAAAGCATATTTTCAGCCACATCGAGTGGCGGATGAGCGGCTATTCTGTCTGCGTCGGCAGTGCGGAAGCCCCGGCGGGCTGTGTCTGGGCCAGCCGCGAACAGCTGCAGAACGAATACACTCTGCCCGGCGCATTCAAGGCGTATAAGAAAAAGCTAGGACTCTGAAAAAAGCAAAATTTTGCCTTTTTGGTTGTAATTTTCGTGAAGTCCGGGTATAATAGTTTCAGAATAGACCGAGCCTGTGCCGCGGAACGACCGCTGAAAATAGCTGGACCGCTGGTTCGACCAAAAAGGAGTGTGCTGAACCTATGAAGAAATCCTGTCTGATCGCTGTTATCGCAACGCTGGCTGCTGTGGCTGGTGCGCTGGCTGCTGTGGCTGTTTATCTGCGCCGCCGTGAGAAGGAGCTGGACGAGTACGAGCGTCTGCTGTTCGGCGAGGATACCGCCGCCCCCGCTGAGGAAGAGCCTGCTGAGGCCGAAGACGAGGCTGCAGAAGAGGCTGCTCCCGCTGAGGATACTGCCGAATAACGCGGGCCGAAACAGAACAAAATGACGAAGGGCGCACCGGCAGTCTGTAACAGGGCTGTGCCGGTGCGCCTTTTTATACCCTCTCAGGCGCTTGCGCCCAAACTTTAGGAGGAGAGTACATATGAAGCGTCTTTTGTTATGGCTCATCGGCGTCGCGCTGGGCGTCGTGGTGCTGCTTGCGGCGGTGCTGGGCGTGAGTTATTCGTTCACCTCGGAGGGCGCGAAGCCTGCGTCTGAGGTGCAGTTCGCCGGGCAGGAGCTGGAGCCCAACGGCTGGTGCTGGCAGGTGCCGCTGCTGGGCGGGCAGGTGGATAAAGTCTTCGCCAGCCCCCGCACCCTCACGGTGCAGAAGCTTGGCGTCCTCTACGACGCCCACCCGGCCTTCGCCCTGCCCGAGTGGTACAGCTACGGTCCGCTGACCATCACCGACAGCGCGGGCAATGTGGTCTTCGAGGGGACTGCGGCCACCTACGACGATTTTTTGTTCCCGGCCAACGGCGACTATAAGGCCGAGCTGACCGTCTGGCGTCTGCCGGAAAATATGCTGGCCACCCAGTTCGAGGGCGGCAGCACCGGCGAGCTGCGGCAGGACGTCCGGCTGGAAAAGCCTGCCCGGCCCACCGGCTGGTATTATTACTCCTTCCGGTTCACCCTGCAGGCCAGCGCCGAGGTGGAGCTTTCCGCCGAACGGATGGAGCAGGGCGGCACGGTGGCCGCGGCTTTCACCGGCATGGTGGGCGAGACAGCTCCCACGGTGGAAACAGACCTGGGCAATGTGCAGGCTGTCCGTCTGGGCAGCGGGTGGCGCGCCTATATCCCGGCGGCCTACAATGCCGCTGCCGGTGCGCACGAAGTGACCTTTACCGTGGGCGGCGAGACGGTGGTGAAGAACATCACCGTCATCCCGAAGGACTTCGGCGCGGTTGAAATCGAAGCCGAACCGGAAGCCTCCGAAGCTGCCAACACCGAGTTCCGCAACGCCGTCTGGCCCCTCTATGAGCAGCCAGCCCGCGAAAAGCTGTGGAGCGGCGGCTTCGCCTGCCCGGCGGAGAATTATATGACCCTCGTGGACTTCGGCCAGACCAAAGTCACCGGCGGCAAGCAGGGCAGCAAATCGAACTCCACGAAACTCTACACCATCCCGGGCGACCCCTGCCGCGCCCCCGCCAACGGCGTCGTGGTGCTGGCCCGGAACCTTGCCCTCACCGGCAACACCGTCGTCATCGACCACGGCTGCGGGATGCGCAGCTACCTCTACGGGCTGGATGCTCTCTCGGTGAGCGAGGGCCAGAGCGTGGAGCGCGGGCAGGCCGTGGGCGCATTGGGCGAAGACCTGACCATGGACTTCAAGCTCGGCAGCAAGAGCGTGAATCCGTGGCTGCTCTTCCAGACCAGCGGCGGGCTGTTCTGGAAGGAGAATGGGTGAGGTCGGCAAATCGGAATTTGAAAGGAGCGTTTTCAATGGCAAGCAAGAAAGTCGAAATGTATGCTAAAAAACGATATGAATTAGATGAAATCAAAAATAAAATCAAAGAAGAATTTGATAAACGTAAGTTCTCCGATGTGGAATTCAAAGACGAAATTATACGTGAATTGGGAGACACCAAAACACTACTATTAATTTTTGAAAACTGGTTTTTACGAACAGGAAGTTATGCCAGTTTAGTAATTATGTTATCCGAGTATCAGGGGTATCAGAGTGCAGATATTATTGCCACTGGTGGTAAAGAAGCTTTCTTTTCTTTTGGTGCAGAAGGTGACTTTGCAAAGTTTGGAGAAGATGCTTTGAAGAATTTAGGCTTTCAAGGAAAAGTTAGATAAATTCCAGTTTATCACAAAGAATCCAGATATAAAACGAGCAGGGCCTCTACCTTTCGGTGGAGGCTCTGCTCGTTTCATATCTGCGGTTTTGCTCAGGAAATGGCGTCCACGTCCCACTTCATCTGGACGGCGTCGGCGCCTTCCAGTGCGATGTGGAGCGCACCGGCGTTGTCGATGGCCTGCTCCGGCGTCCGTGCGCCGCACAACACGTGCAGGCCGGGGATCATCCGGGCCGTCAGGGCGATGACCAGCTGCGCCTTGGTGCAGTGGTACTTCTCGCAGAGGTCAGACCAGCTGTCCAGCAGCCGGATGGCCTGCATCCGGCGGGCGGGCTGGAAGCAGGGGTTCGTGTTCCGGGTGCTGCCCTCGGGGTAGGTGGTGTCCATGGTCACCTTGCCGGTGAGCAGGCCCTGCTCCAAGGGAGAATAAGCCTGAATGGACACGCCCAGCTCCTTGCAGGTGGGCAGCAGCTGCTTTTCGATGCGGCGGGTCAGCAGGCTGTACTTTTCCTGAATGACATCCAGCTGGCCGTATTTGCAGTAGCCGCGGATGAACTCAGCGGTGGTGTTGGACGCGCCGATGGCACGAATTTTTCCCTGCTCCTTGAGCTTCATCATGGCCTCGACGGTCTCTTCCAGCGGGAAGATGGAAAGGTCGGGCGTCTGCCAGTGGGTGTAGAGCACGTCCAGATGGTCGGTGCCGAGACGGCGCAGGCTGTCTTCCACATCCTCGATGATGCTCTTGGCCGACAGGTCGCGGTAGGTCTGCACGCCGTCCACCACCTTGTGGAGAACGGGGCTTTCGTGCCGCCACTCGAGGCCGCACTTGGTGGAGAGGATGACCTTGTCCCGGTCGATGTGGCGCAAAGCCTCGCCCACCACCTCTTCGCTGTGGTAAAGGCCGTAGATGGGGGCGGTGTCTATCCAGGTGATGCCCTGCTCCACGGCAGTCTCGATGGCTTTTACCGACAGGGCGTCGTCGTTGTCGCCCCACCAGCTGCCGCCGCCGATGGCCCAGGTGCCAAGCCCCAGAAATGGTGCGGAGAGGCCGCTTTTGCCAATGTTACGTTTTTCCATAGATCGTTACCTTCTTTTCCGGCAGCGCCCCGCGAAGGGGGGTGTTGTCGCTGACTGGTATATATTGTTGCATTTTGGATTTATTCCAAAAAAAGCTGCCATGCAGGTCTTCTGCACAGCAGCTCTTGGGAACCTGTAACTTAAATATTGCCAAATTCGCTCAGCTTTAACGTCTCATTGTGCGTTTCAGCCCAGCGGATAGCCCAATCGGAGGTGAACAGGAGCAGGCGGTTGCCCTTCATGTCCTCGACGGCCTTGGTGTCGCTGGTGAGGTCGAGGTCACGCAGGACGTAAGTGTCGGGGTCGTTCTGGATCCAGCGCAGCTGCTCGAAGGGGAGCTGCTGCATCCGGATCTCGACGTTGTACTCGGTGTTCAGACGATACTCCAACACTTCCAGCTGCAGCACGCCGACGACGCCGACCACGACTTCTTCCATACCGCCGCCCACTTCGCGGAAGATCTGGATAGCGCCCTCCTGAGCGATCTGCTCCATGCCTTTCACGAACTGCTTGCGCTTCATGGTGTCCTTCTGCTCGATGCGGGCAAAGTGCTCGGGGGAGAAGGTGGGGATGCCGGCGAACTCGATCTTCTTCTTGCCGGTACACAGGGTGTCGCCGATGGAGAAGATGCCCGGGTCGAACAGGCCGATGATGTCGCCTGCGTAGGCTTCATCGACGATGGCGCGGTCCTGCGCCATCAGCTGGGTGCCGGTGGCCAGCTTGATGTTCTTGCCCTCCTGCACGTGGTAGGCTTCCATGCCGCGCTCGAACTTGCCCGAGCAGATGCGCATGAAGGCGATACGGTCGCGGTGGGCCTTGTTCATGTTGGCCTGAATTTTGAAGATGAAGGCAGAGAACTCATCGCGGCAGGGGTCAACGGCCTCGCCGGTCAGGCTGTCCACGCGGGCCAGCGGGGTGGGGGTGAGGCGGAGGAAGTTCTCGAGGAAGGGCTCGACGCCGAAGTTGGTCAGCGCAGAGCCGAAGAACACGGGGCTCAGCTCGCCGCGCAGCACGCGGTCGAGGTCAAACTCCTCGGCAGCACCGTCCAGAAGCTCGATCTCGTCCACCAGCTGCTGGTGCAGGTAGGGGGTCAGCAGCTCGTCCAGTGCGGCATCGCCCAGCTCAGCCTCGGTCTCCTCGACCTTCTTGACGCCGTTGGCGCGGCCGTCGCTGGAGAAAGCAAGCACTTTGCGGGTGTTGCGGTCGAACACGCCCTTGAACTCCTTGCCGCAGCCGATGGGCCAGTTCATGGGGTAGGTCTTGATGCCCAGAATTTCTTCGATGTTCTCCATCAGCTCGAAGGGGTCGCGGGCCTCGCGGTCCATCTTGTTGATGAAGGTGAAGATGGGGATATGGCGCAGGGTGCAGACCTTGAACAGCTTGATGGTCTGGGCCTCGACGCCCTTTGCGGCGTCGATGACCATGACAGCCGAGTCGGCTGCCATCAGGGTGCGGTAGGTGTCCTCCGAGAAGTCCTGATGGCCCGGGGTGTCCAGAATGTTCACGCACTTGCCTGCGTAGTTGAACTGCAGCACAGAGGAAGTGACGGAGATGCCGCGCTGCTTCTCGATGTCCATCCAGTCGGACACGGCGTGCTTTGCGCTCTGCTTGCCCTTGACAGAGCCTGCCTGATTGATGGCTCCGCCGTACAGCAGCAGCTTTTCGGTCAGCGTCGTTTTGCCGGCGTCGGGGTGGCTGATGATAGCAAACGTCCGGCGGCGCTCGATTTCTTCACGATTTGTCATAAAAGTTTCGTTCTCCTGAGATGCGGCCCCGCGAAGGGCCGGGTGGATATATAAACAAAAATTTGTTTACATGGGAGGTTCTCCTGTATTACTCCTTCAGTCACGGCTGCTGCCGTGACAGCTCCCTCGGGGAGGGAGCCTCCGGGCTTTCCAGTATGTCAATGCCTCCCTCTAAGAGGGAGGTGGCATCGCGCAGCGATGACGAAAGGAGTTCATCTTAAAACATACAACGCTTATTTTAACAGAAAATCCACATGGATGCAAGAGTTTTTGCTATTTTTTCAGAACAAGGCAGGGCAGGGGCGAGGTATCGGCCCAGTTGGCAAAATCGCACACCAGTACGGTATATTTTTCCAGCGGGAGAGCCCGCAGCCAGCCGAGGATGCTCTGCTTTTCGTCCGTGCCGATGACGCGGCCGCTGTAGAGGATGGCGCTGAGCACGCCGCCGGCGCGCAGCGCCGCGAGGGCGGCTTCCAGCGCAGGGATGCTGCTGTCTGCTGTGGAGAAGACGCTGTGGTCGGCCCCGGGCAGCCAGCCGAAGTTGAACATCACGATGTCCGCCGTGCCGGGCCGGACATACTGTAAGAGGTTCGCGTGGCTGTCGCAGATAAGCTCTGCCGTGAGGCCCTGCTTTTTGAGCCGGGCGCGGGTGGAGGTGATGGCCTCGGGCTGGATGTCGAAGCCCAGCACCCGGCCTTCCGGGCCGACAAGGCGGCAGAGGAACGCCGTGTCGCCGCCGTTGCCGCAGGTGGCGTCGATGCAGAGCTTCGGGTGGGGGAGATGGGCGGCAAGATAGTCCTGCACGAAGCGCACCGCCGTCAGATCGGGGGTGCGGCGGCGGACGAGCCGCCCATCCTCAGGCGCAAAGCCGAATTTCTGCCAGAACAGCCCTTCGCCCTCGTCGGCGGGCAGGGGCGCGGTGAACACCGTCGCAGCCTCCCGGTCATAACCGCCGAACCGGCGCAAGATCTCTTTTAACAGGTAGGAGCCGTAGCCTTTCCGACGCCACTGGGACAGGACGGACAGGGCCGTGATGTCTGCGCCTTTTGGGGTGGGGGTGACGTCGCACCGGCCGATGACGCCGGCCTCTTTATAAAGGGCAAAGCCCGTTTGCGTGGCGCTGATTTTCATAGAAACTCCTTAGACTTTATTTCACACATTCTTCACTGGGGGAACGATTGATTTTCACAATTAGCAGATAGAATAAAACCGTGCCGGAGAGGAGCGGAAAAGCTCTTCCCCCGACCGAAGTTGTTTTCATAGCCGGAGAGTGCCGAATGGGCGAGGATTTTTGCCGGCAGGCAAGGCGCTTTCCCGAAGCAATCCTAGGCGGATTGCAAGGGAAAGCAACGCAGTATGCGGGCAAAAAGACCGCTCAGACGGTGCGCAACGGTTATGAAAACAACTTCTAATCCCTTAGAAAGGAAGTAATCACGATGGATGAAAACAAATGGGAATATGATTATTCCTCTTCCAATAATCCTGCCGGTGATACCGGCTACCCCAATGTGGGTTCCAGCGGCATGAACACCGCAAACACTGCTTCTACCTTCAGCGAGAACACCCAGCCTTCCGGCGGCGCAACGCCGCCCCCCGCAGGCCCGCAGAACACGGCTCCTGCCGCGCCGAAGAAGCCGAAGAAGAATGCAGGCAAGGCTGTAAAGAGCATCGTCGCTCTGGTGCTGGCCGCAGCCATGGGCTTTATGGGCGGCTTTGTGGGCGCACGCTTCGGCGGCAATAACAAGGTCATCATCCAGCAGGTGGAGCGGTCCGACAGCTCTTCGGCAGACTCTGAGAGCGCCGCCGAAGGCACGACTGTTTCCAGCGGCATGACCACCGCACAGGTGGCCAAGACCGTCAGCCCCAGCGTCGTGGTCATCACCACCGAGCAGGTGGTCTACTCCCAGTGGTCCTGGTACGGCCAGAGCCAGGTGGAGAGCGGCGCCGGCAGCGGCGTCATCATCAGCTCGGATGGCTACATCCTCACCTGTGACCATGTCGTGAGCGGCGCGTCCAACATCACCGTCACCATCGGCGACAAGGACTACCCTGCCACCGTCGTGGGCGAGGATTCCACCAGCGACATCGCCGTCATCAAGATCGATGCCGACGGCCTGACCCCCGCCATCGTGGGCGACAGCGACAAGCTGGCCGTGGGCGACAACGTGCTGGCCGTGGGCAACCCGCTGGGTGAGCTGGGAGGCACCGTCACCAGCGGCATCGTCAGCGCCCTGAACCGCAGCGTCTCCATCCAGAGCTCCAGCTCGGTCAACACCATGTCCCTCATTCAGATGGATGCTTCTGTCAGCCCCGGCAACTCCGGCGGCGGCCTGTTCAACATGAACGGCGAGCTGATCGGCATCGTCAACGCAAAGTCTTCCAGCTCTGACGCTGAGGGTCTGGGCTTCGCCATCCCCATCAACGACGCCATCAAGGTGGCGCAGGACCTGCTGGAGAACGGCTACGTCACGGGCCGTCCCTACATGGGCATCACCTATCTGGCTGTCACCGACGCACAGACGGCGGCACAGCTGGGCGTCAACGCCTACGGCATCTACGTCGTGGACGTCGTGTCCGGCGGCCCTGCCGATAAGGCGGGCCTCAAGGCCGGCGACCGCATCGTCAGCATCGACAACACCGAGGTGGCCCAGAAGACCGACCTTGGCACCCTGATGCAGGAGCACTCTGCCGGTGACACCCTGTCCATCACCGTCGCCCGCGACGGTCAGATGCAGACTGTCAGCCTGACGCTGGGCGAAAAGAACGCCTCCAACAGCGGCAATGGCACCAACGGCGCATCTCGTCAGGAGAAGTCTGCCGAGTCTGCACCCCAGCAGGACCCGCAGGGCTAAATCAGGACATTACTGGGTGGCTCGCCGCGCAAAGCGGCGGGCCGCTTTTTGTTATACCTGGCCGAAAATCGTTGCACTGTATGGCAGCAGTGTCACTTCGCCGCCGCAGACCCGGCTGGGGCCTTTCCAGAGCGCAGACGATAGGCCGTCGCTCAGCAATTTCCACTGGCCGTCGGGCAGGTGGACCCGCTTTTCTTCTTCCGTGGGATTGTAAAAGACGCAGAGCGCCCGCCATGCCGCGCCGTCGCCGGGGGCGGCGGGCAAAGTCCAGCCCACGAGGGGCTGTTCCAGCGAGAAAAACTTGATAGCCGCCGGGCTGGCGGCGTCCGGGGCGCTCAGGCGGGGGAACTGCGCCCGCAGGCCCAGCAGACCTCGGTAATAGTCCACAAGACCGTGGAACTGCGCGGCCCGCTTCCAGTCCAGACGGTTGAGGGAGGGCGAAGAGCGGTAGGTGTTGCCCTGACCTTTTTTGGTGCGGGCGAACTCCTCGCCGGCCTGCAGGAAGGGCATCCCCATGCAGGTGAGATAGATGCCCGCCGCCAGCCGGTTCTGGGCCAGCGCCGCCGAGTCGGCGGCAGTGTACTCGGGACGGGCGTACCGGACGAGCATCAGCTTGTCCCAGAGAGTGAAATTGTCGTGGGCGGACACATAGCTGACGATCTGGGAGGGCGAATGGGCGGGCAGCTTGTCGCTGCGGCACCACGCGGCCACGGCCCCGCCGATGTCCCAGAAGCTGCCCGGTCTGCCCTCGACGTAACCAGGCTCCCGGGCGTCAAAACAGCCGCCCTTGATGACGTCGCGGGTGTTGTCGCAGAAGATGCCGATGCGCTCGGACAGCATGGCGAGGTTCGCCTTGTTGGCCTCGTACCGGTGGAGCTGGCTCCCGCCGCCCTGCCACGGCTCACCGTACATCAGGATGTTTCTGCCGCCCGGCAGAGCGTCCAGCGCGGCCCGCAGTTCGTTCATGGTGTCCACGTCATAGAGACCCATGAGATCGAAGCGGAAGCCGTCGATGTGATATTCCTGCGCCCAGTAGAGCACCGAGTCGATGAGGTATTTCCGGGCCATGGGCCGCTCACTGGCAAACTCGTTGCCGCAGCCGCTGCCGTTGGAGAAGCTGCCGTCCGGGTTCTGCCGGAAGAAATAATAAGGCACCGTGCTGTTCAGCGGGTTCTCGCTGCGGTACATATGATTGTACACCACATCCATGATGACGCCGATGCCCGCCGCGTGGAGGGCGGCTATCATCTCCTTGCACTCCCGCACCCGGACTTCGCCTTTCGCGGGGTCGGTGGAGTAGCTGCCCTCGGGGACGTTGTAGTTGGTGGGGTCGTAGCCCCAGTTATACTGCCGGGTGAGGGGGCGGCTCTCGTCCACACTGCCAAAGTCGAAGATGGGCATCAGCTGCACATAGCCCACTCCCAGCCGCTTGAGGTAGTCGAGGCAGGTGGGGAAGGTGCCGGCGGAAGAAAGGGTGGTTCCCTTCTGGGTAAAGGCCATGAATTTGCCCCGCCATGCATTCCGAACGCCGCAGGCCGGGTCTTGCGAGAAGTCACGGACGCTGACCTCCCACACCGTCCGGCGGGAGGCCGGGACGATGACCCGGTGGTCGTGGTTCCAGTCGGGCGGGTCGATGCGGGGCGCGTCTAAGATCATGCTCCGCAGGCCGTTGACGCCCGCCGTCCGGGCGTAGGGGTCGCCCGTCTCGTATGCTGTGCCGTCCACCTCGACGGTAAAGGTATAGTAATGTCCGTGCTGGTCGCCGGGCAGATAGACCGACCAGACGCCCTGCCCGTGCTGTTCCAGCGGCAGGGTCCCCATGCAGGCCCCGCCGTCGCCCCGGCGGTAGAGGTTGACTGATACCTTCTGCGCCGTGGGTGCCCAGAGCCGGAGCCGGGTGCCGGAGGGGTTATATTCCGGCCCCAGAGGGCCGCTGTAGCTTGTCTGCCGTGCAAAGGCGCTGCTCTCGAACAGCGTTTTCCACTCTGCGGGCGTTTTCATTTCGTTCCATTCCCTTCGCATATCAAATCAATATAAAATTAGTGTACCCGCCTGCCTGTGGATTTTCAAGACTTTTCTTGCAAAAGGGGGCAAAGTACACTATACTGGGAAAAAACGCAGGACGGAGGCAGGCAGATGGCATACACCGACGATTGGGAGAACTTGATGAACGGAGTGTTCGGCCCGGGAGGAAAACTGCGCTTTGATACGCAGAAAACGCCGCCGGAAAAGCCCGGCCTGCCCGATATGAACGCAGCCCTGCTCGAGCAGCAGAAAAAGCTGGACGAAATGCTGAAAAAACAGAACGCCGAGCTGCGCAGAGACACCACACAGGAGGCGCTGGCCCAGAGCCGGAAGATGCTCGAGGATATGGAGGCCGACGGCCTGCTGGCCAAAGGCACCACCGAAGTCAGACAGGAGCATCTGGGCAGCTTTGAAGGGCTGGCCGCTGAGGTGAAAAAGACGGTGCTGGGGCAGGACGCCTTCGTGGACGGCGTCGTGCGGGCGATGCGCCGGCCTTTCGTGCTGGGGACGGAGGCCCCCACGGCCCGGAACGTCATCCTGCTCTGCGGTGCGCCCGGCACGGGGCGGCATTTCACTCTGACGGAGACGGCCCGCTGCATGGCCGTCCGGGGTCTTTTGCAGAGCGATAAGCTGGCCGTTATGGATCTGGCGCTTTACCCCAACTCAGGGGCTGAAAAGCTCTTTTTGCAGGATCTGTATGCCGCCCTCCACGCGCCGGGCGAGATCCTGGTCTTTGAGCACTACGAGAGCTGCTACCCGGGCTTTTTGAGGACGCTGGCAGACCTCGCCGTCAAGGGCAGTGCGCCCCTGTCCAGCCGGTATCTTGTCAACAAGGAGGGCATCCTCGTGGACGCCGGAACGGCGCTTGCCCCCGGGGCTGTGAGCCGCATCACCCCCTGCGGCAAGTACCTCGTTTTCTTCTCCCAGAAGGGCCGGGAGGCGCTGGCTGACAAGTTCGGTGCGGCCTTCGTCTCGGCGCTGGGCGATGTCTGTGAGACCAGCGCCTTTGCGCGGGAAGCCCTCGCCGCGCTGGCAGCCCAGCAGCTCAACGCGCTGGCCGCAAAAGTGAAGACCCGCCTCGGCCTGACTCTGTCGGCGGGCGCGGATGTGCGGGACTATGTGGCGGCCCAGTGCAGCCCGAAGCAGGGTGCGGAGGGGCTGACCGCCTGCTGCGATAAGATATTCCGCGCTCTGAGCGAATACTGTCTGCAAACAGATGCCGCGCTTACCGGAACGATCACACTGACTGCCCGGGAGGACGGCCTGGACTTTGCCCTCAACGACGCCGGACCCCAGAAGCTCTTCGACCTGCTGCCCGCCGCCTATACCGGCGCAGTGGAAGAAATCAGGAAAGAGCTGAACGACCTCGTGGGCCTTGCACCGGTGAAGGAATACGTCTTCGGTCTTGCCGATAACATTCAGGTGCAGCAGCGCCGTGCGGCGGCGGGCCTCAAGACCGCCAGCCTCTCGATGCACATGATCTTCACCGGCAACCCCGGCACCGGCAAGACCACCATCGCCCGGCTCGTGGCAAAGTACCTCAAAGCCATCGGCGCCCTCAAGGGCGGGCAGCTGGTGGAGGTGAGCCGGGGAGACCTCGTGGGCCGCTACACCGGCCACACCGCCCCCCTGACCAACAGCGTCATCCAGAGCGCGCTGGGCGGCGTCCTTTTCATCGACGAGGCCTACAGCCTCTACCGGGGCGAGCAGGACAGCTTCGGTCTCGAGGCCATCGACACGCTGGTGAAGGGGATGGAAGACCACCGCGACGAGCTGGTGGTCATCCTTGCGGGCTACACCAGGGAGATGGAGACGTTCCTGACCGCCAACAGCGGCCTTGCCAGCCGCTTCCCGAACAAGATAGAGTTCCCGGACTACACCGCCGATGAGCTGCTGAACATCACGAACGTGCTGGCAAGGGGCAAGGGCTACAGGCTGGCCGAGAGCTGCACGGAACCGCTGCGGGGCTACTACGAGCGCCGGCAGGCAGAGGACGCCCGCACGGCGGGCAACGGACGTCTCGCCCGCAACACGCTGGAAAAGGCCATCTTCAACCAGAGCCGCCGCCTCGTGGCAGAGCCTGCGGCGGAGCTGGATGTCATCCTGCCCAGTGATCTGGAGCTCTGATGATAAAAACAAACGCTGGCACGAGCGTGCCAGCGTTTGTTTTTTACAGATTTTCCATCCGCAGCAGGTAGTAGAGCACCTCGATAAGGACGTTCGGCGAGAGCAGCGATGCCGCATGGCTGCCCTCGATGAGCCGCTGTTCGCGGTTGGAAGCCGTCATCACATAGTCGGCCAGCTGGGCCAGCGGGCCGTGGCTGTCGCAGGTGATGAGCAGCACCGGTACATTCCGCCCTTTGGCGGCAGCGGACACCTCTTCCAGCCTGGCGCTCTGCCCGGAGGCCGAGAGCACGATGAGGATGTCTTTGGGGGTCAGCGTCTGAGCAAAGGCAAGGTTCTTCTCGTGGACTGCGCTGGAAACGCACCGCTTGCCCAGGTGGCTGAACCGGATGGAGGCATCGAAGGCCACCGGCAGGCCGCCGCCCTCAGAGACCACCTCCATGACCTCGCAGCTGCGTAGCAGAGAGAGGATCTGCCGCAGCTGGCGGGTATCAATGGCCTGAATGGTGGCCCGCAGCTCCTCTTCGCGGTTTGCCAGAATGTTCAGAAGTGCCTGATGCAGCTCGTCCTGCCCTTCGTCCCGCATACGCTGGGCTTCCTGCTGCTCCATGGCGTCCCGTGCCAGCGCCAGCTGGAATTTGCGGTAGTTCTCGAATCCCAGTTTGTGGCACAGCCGGGTGATGGTGGCCTCGGACGAACAGCTCAGCCGGGCCAGTTCTGCTGACGTACACATCGACGCCCGCTTTACATCTGCAAGGATGCAGTCCGCAATGCGCCTCTCGGCGCTGTAAAGCTGGATGCCGGAACATAGCAGAGTTACTACGCTTCCGGGGGCTTCGCACATAAGTGATCCCTCCTCGCATTATGCGCAAGACACAATTTATTCTTGAGTTCTACTTGAGATTGTAGCAGTTTGAACGAAGAAAATCAATTCAAATTCCCATAAATTTTCAGTGTTGACGGAAATTGACTTTTTCTGCCGATTTTTGTATCCTGCACGGTTTTGCCGCAGGAAGCGCAAAAAATGCCCCTCCGCAGAGTGCGGAGAGGCATCGGGAACCAAATATTCAGCGCAGCTTAGTGCAGAAAGGCGTTTCAGCAGCCTTCCTTCTCAGCCAGCTTGCGGCCCATCAGCACGCCCATGACGGAGGCCATCATCAGGCCGCGGGTCCAGCCGGAAGAGTCGCCGAGGCAGTGCAGGCCCTTGATGTTGGTGTCGAGGTTCGAGTCCATCTTGACCTTGTTGGAGTAGAACTTCAGCTCAGGGCTGTACAGCAGGGTCTCGTTGGCGGCGAAGCCGGGGACGACCATGTCCAGCATCTTGATGAACTCGATGATGTTGGTCATGGCGCGGTAGGGCATGGCGGCGGTGATGTCGCCGGCCACGGCGTCCTTCAGGGTGGGCTTGACGTTGGACTGGGCCAGCTCCTTCGCCCAGGTGCGCTTGCCGTCGAGGATGTCGCCGTAGCGCTGCACCATGATGTGGCCTGCGCCCAGCATATTGGTCAGCTCGCCCACCTTCTGGGCGTAGGCGATGGGCTGGTTGAAGGGCTCGGTGAAGTTGTGGGAGACGAGGATGGCGAGGTTGGTGTTTTCGCTCTTCTTCTCCTTGAAGCTGTGGCCATTGACCACGGCCAGGTCGTTGTCATAGTTCTCCTGTGCCACGAAGCCGCCGGGGTTCTGGCAGAAGGTGCGGACCTTGTTCTTCCAGGGCTTCGGGTAGCCGATGAGCTTGGACTCATACAGCACCTTGTTCACCTTTTCCATGACCTCGTTGCGGCACTCGACGCGGACACCGATGTCCACGGTGCCGGGCTTGTGGGCGATATGGTGCTCTGCACAAATTTTCTCAAGCCAGTCTGCGCCGCGGCGGCCGGTGCCGATGACCACGGTGTCGCCGTAGACGGCGCGGGGCTCCCCGTTGCCCTGACGCAGCAGCACGCCCTTGCACTCCTCGTCTTCGAGGATGATGTTCTCGCACTCGGTGGAGAAGAGCATCTCCACGCCGTTGTCAGCCAGATAGTTCTGGATGGCGAGATAGAGCTGCTGTGCCTTCTCGGTGCCGAGATGGCGGATGGGGCAGTCCACCAGCTTCAGACCGGCGTGGATGGCGTTCTTGCGGATCTCCTTGATGTCCTCGCCGGTGTAGATGCCCTCCACATGGGGGTCAGCGCCGAACTCGAGGTAGATCTTGTCGGTGTAGTCGATGAGCTCCTGCGCAAATTCTTCGCCGATGAGGCTGGGTAGGTCGCCGCCGACCTCATAGGAGAGGCTCAGCTTGCCGTCGGAGAAGGCGCCTGCACCGGAGAAGCCGGTGGTGATGGCGCAGGTGGGACGGCAGTTGACGCAGTGGCCGATCTCGGCCTTGGGGCAGTGGCGCTTTTCCACCGGCTTGCCTTTTTCCACCAGCAGGATGTGCTTCTTGCTGCCGCGGCGCAGCAGCTCCACAGCGGTGAAGATGCCAGCAGGGCCGGCGCCAACGATGATGAGATCGTACTTTTCCATAACTCTTTTTATCCTTTATGTTGAATTGATTTTGGGTTTCGTTTTTCAGCAGAGGGTTAGTCTGCGGTCAGCGTCCTTGCCCTCTCCGTCTGCTCCCGCTGGTCGCATCCACCTCTCCCAAAGGGAGAGGCAAAAATCTTCCGGCAGGCCAGAGGCTCTCCCTTTGGGAGAGCTGTCACCGAAGGTGACTGAGAGGGCAAGCCCGCTAACGTTATTTGTTCTCCTGCTCCACCTCGGCGCTCTCATCCACATAGTCGAGCTCCACAGCGGTGGACTCCACATCTGCGTGGGAGACATCCGGGGCGATGACGCCGTCGCCGTTCAGATCCTGGCCGGTGATGGCTTCCAGCATGGACTGGGTCTCCGGATGCAGCTTTATAAAGCGCCGGACGGCCAGCATGGTGTACAGGGCGCTCAGCAGGTTCAGCGCACCTTCCAGGATGAGGATGAGGCCGATGGCCATCACCAGCGTCTCCATGGTGCCGAAGGGGTCCACCACCATCACGATGCCCAGCACGACGCTGAGCACGGCCAGCAGCAGAAAGATCTTCCAGCTCGAATACTCGCACCGGCGCAGCTCGAGAGCGTTCTGGATGCGGCCCAGACTGTCAAAGATGACGAACAGGCCGAACACGATGGGCAGCACCCGCACCACCACATCGCTGCGGATGATGAGGAATGCGCCCAGCGCCAGACAGACAAGCCCCGAGATGAGGGTGAGCTGGCTCTGGAACACGCCGCGCTCTACGACAAAATACCGCACCAGCTGCACTGCCGCGCAGGCCAGCACCACGCCGCCCAGCGCATAGCAGACCACGTTGAGGGCCGTGCCAGGCACCATCAGCAGGAAGATGCCCAGCGCCAGATAGAGCAGGCTCATGAGGATAAGGTTCCACTTCAGCTTTTTTGCCATAGAGTTCACGTTCCTTTCAGGTTATACGGCCGCGTCCTGCTTTTCGGAGAGCGGGACGATGACGGTACGGTTGATGCGGGCCATGAAAACGAGGCTCAGCGCAAGGCTGACCACCTCCGCGATGATGAAGGCCCACCAGACCATGTTCACCTCGCCGGTGCGGCTCAGCAGCCATGCAGCGGGGATGAGCACCACCAGCTGACGGCAGATGGAGACGGTCAGGCTGAACACGCCGTTGCCCAGCGCCTGGAACACCGAGCTCAGCACGATGCCGGCACCCGCCAGCAGGAAGTGGGGGCAGATGATGCGCAGCGCCGGGACGCCGATGGCCAGCATGGCGTCGCTGGCGGCGAAGAGACCCAGCAGCTTATCCGGCAGGAACTGGAAGATGCAGAAGCCCACCAGCATGATGCACTCGGCATAGAAGACTGCGAGGCGGATGGTCTTTTTGACCCGCTCCGGCTTCCGTGCGCCGTAGTTGTAGCTGATGATGGGGACCATGCCGTTGTTCATGCCGAAGATGGGCATGAACACGAAGCTCTGCAGCTTGAAGTAGACGCCGAAGACGGCGACAGCCGTGGCCGAGAAGGCCATCAGGATCTGATTCATGAAGAAGGTCATCACGCTGCCCACGCACTGCATGGCGATGCTGGGCAGGCCGACGGTGTAGATGCGGCCGATGGCCTTGGCACTGGGCCGGAAGCCCCGGAAGCTGATCTGGATGTCGGGGTTCTTATTGAGATTAAAGTACAGCGTCATGCCCGCGCCGCAGAACTGGCCGATGACGGTGGCCGCGGCAGCGCCGGTGGTGCCGGACAGGGCCTCGCCGCAGTAGCCGAAGATGAAGATGGGGTCGAGAACGATGTTCACGACAGCGCCCACCAGCTGGCTTATCATGCTCAGATGGGTGCGGCCGGTGGCGGCCAGCAGTTTCTCGCCCATGGTCTGGGTAAAGAGGCCGAGGCTGAGCACGCAGCAGAGCTGCAGATACTGGATGCCCTGCCGGGCGATGTCCATGTCCGAAGTCTGTGCGTAGAAGTAGGGTTTCATGCAGGTGAGGCCGATGACGAGGAAGACGGCGTAGCTGCACAGGGACAGGAAGATGCCGTTCTCGGCGGTCTGATTGGCCCGTTCCTGGTTCTTTTCGCCGAGGCTCTTGGACAGCAGGGCGTTGACGCCCACGCCGGTGCCGACGCCCACGGCGATCATGACGTTCTGCAAAGAGAACGCCAGCGAAACGGCGGTCAGGGCGCTCTCGCTGACGTGGGACACGAAAATCGAGTCCACCACGTTGTAGAGGGCCTGCACCAGCATGGATACCATCATCGGCACGCTGAGCTTGATGAGCAGAGGGTTGATGTCCATGGTACCCATGATGTTTTCCCGCTCACCGGCGGGAGAGGATAAGGGTTGCTTGTTTTCCACGATTTCTCCTTTTGATGTTGATAATTTGAGGATGCAGAGTTCTTCTATGCCGCAAACGTGGGCAGAGCGCAAAAGCACCCCACCCACGCAGCATCATTATTTATTTGCCCCTTCCGGGGCGGCGGGCATCAGCCCTCCATGGCCTTCTCCTTGGCCTCTGCGGCGGCAAGGATCATCTGTACACAGGCGTCATGGCCCAGTGCGGCGTTGATGGCGAGGTCATAGTTGTGGGCATCGCCCCAGCGGTTCTGGGTGTAGTAGTTGTAGTAGGCGGCACGGTTGCGGTCGGTCTTGTCGATCTCGTCCTTGATGCCCTTTTCGTCCTTGGCCTGCAGCATGTTGTTCTCCTTGCCGTAAGCCAGACGCCACTCCTTGGGGGCGTAGACGAAGATGCGCAGCACGTCCTTGCGGTCGCGCAGGACATAGTCGCCGCAGCGGCCCACGATGACGCAGGGGCCTTCGTCGGCCAGCTGCTTGATGATGCGGCTCTGCAGGATGAAGACCTGATCGCCCAGCGGAAGGTCATTGCCCATCGTATACAGGCTGTACAGCAGGCTGTGGGTGTGCCGCTTCTCGCTGGCGGCCACGGCCTCCTCGGACAGTCCGGAATTCTTGGCGGCCATCGTGATCAGTTCCTTGTCGTAGAGCTTGATGCCCAGTGCGCGTGCCACGTCCTTGGCGATGTAGCGTCCGCCGGTGCAGTACTCACGGCCCAAAGTGATGATCGTCTTTGCCATAATATGTTCCTCCCATGTTGATGATTTATTCCAAAAAGCTCTTGGCTGTGCTGCCTCTCAGGAGACAGAAGGCGCGGTGCTTTGGTTTGCTTCCAATAGCGGCAGCGCGGGCGGCGGAGGCGCAGGCAGGCGCACCTCTGCAAACTGCATGGTGCCGGTATGGTCCACGATGTAAACGCTGCACCGCCCGCCTGCGGCGGTCTGCTCGGGCGGGAAACGGAAGCCGCCGGTCCGTGTCCGCTCCATCCGCCGGAAGGTGCGGTGGGCTGTGGTGGCGTGGGCTACTCCGTCGTGGGGACTGCAGGCTGCCCAGCCGGAAAATTCGGCCGGGAGCAGCTGCCGCTGGCCTTTCTGGGCCAGATACCAGCAGTCATCCTCGGCGCTGTACACAAAGTCGCAGGAGACCCGCCGGGGGCGGTTGGCCTCGGTGTCCCGGGGCTTGGGGCGGAGAGCGATGGCCCGCCCGGTGAAGTAGCGGGCAAAATCCGTCACCGCCATCGTGCAGTTCACGGCCCCGTCGCTGTCGGCGGTGGGGTCGTTGAGCAGGACATAATCGGCGAGAACCGCGTCGTCGTGGCCGAAGCCCCGCAGACCCATCCAGACCCCGATGGGGTCCCGCTGGCCCCGGATGCGGCGCTCGATGCGCACGGCCACGGAACAGCCGTCGTGTATCTGTTCCCGCAGGTCCTGCAGGTCCATCCACGCCTGCCAGCAGGGAAAACCGCAGCAGCCCGCTGCCGCGGCGGCGAAAGCGCCGTTGCTGGTGCTGCCGGTGGTCTTGTCCTCCATGACGTAGGCCACCTCTTCGGGCAGGATGTCCTCGCCCCAGCGGTTCATCAGGGCCGCCATCACCAGCGGCAGGTCCATGTCTCGGCCAAAGCTGGGGTCATGGGCCGAGAGGCAGTATTCCGGTAAGTACAGGCGGCGGTTGATGGGGTGGCCGCCCTGCTTATCCCACGCAAGGGGGCGGACCGCCGCTGCCAGCAGCCGGAGCGCCGGGGTGACTTTGTCGTCGTTGGTCGAAAGATTGACCTGAAGCTGGACGCCGGTGCCGCCGCCGGGCAGCGCCACCGTCACGGTGTCGCCCATCAGGAAGATGAGGCCGTCGTCGCTGTGGGTGCTGATGCTGGCCCGGGGGTAATCCGGCGCCCACTTGCCAAAGCTCATCCAGCCCGTCCAGCTGCCGCCTGCGTAGACGCGGCAGCGCACCTCCACCATCGTGTTCTGGGGCGCGTGGGCGTTCCAGCTGACGTTCAGGTTGCAGAAGGCCGGCATGGCGAACTCGGGCGTCGTGTAGCTGCCGTATTGCAGGTACCGCCCGGCCACGCTGTCCAGCACGACGCTGCCGTTGTCCAGCGCCACATTATCGAGCTGTCCGCGGGAAAATGTCTCCGTGCCCTGCAGCACCAGATTGTTCCGCTGTTCCATTGCACGCATCCCCTTTCCGCGTCGATGTGTCGTTTATTCCTCGTCGTCGCTGCGCTCCTCGGCCATCTCAGCTTCATATTCGGCGTCGTGGAGCCTGCGGATGTTCTCCTCGATGTGGAACACCCGGTCAAGGTCGCCGTAGACGATCTGGCTGGTGATCTCCACCTGGAACCAGAAGCCGAACACCAGCATGAGCAGCAGGCCCAGCGGCATACAGAGGATGACGAGGCCCCAGAACAGTACCGTCACGAGAGACGCAGCCAGTGCGTGGGGCAGGAAAGCGATCATGCAGTTGACGCTGTTCTTGAGCGTCTGGCCGAAAGGCTGGTCCAGCAGGACCACCTGGGGCCACATGTAGGAGAACAGCATGTGGAAGATGACGAGGTTGAGCACCGTGGCCACCCACATGCCTACGCCGACGTTGGTACCGTGGTAGAGCAGGTTGAAGCAGAAGTACACGAGGAAGACCTGCACCGTGACCACGACGCAGTAGAGCACGCCCGGCAGGATGCTGGCTTTGAAGTTCTGCTTGAAAGCCTTGCGGTAGGTGGTCCACCAGTAACCGGCCTCATCGCGCAGAGCGCGCAGGACGGTGTCGTACATGCCTGCCAGCACCGGACCGGCCAGGATGCCGCCCACGGCGGCACTGAGCACCATGACGGGCAGACTGTTCATCAGGAAGCCGATGTACACCAGACAGATGACGGGCAGAAAGCCCAGACAGGTGAGCAGGTTTGCAAGGAACATCCCGCTCATATCCCGGCCCACCAGTTCGAAGAAGCGGCCTACGCCGGTCTTGCGGGGGGCGTCCTTTTCGACGCCCGGCCCGGACTTGAAATCGTTTGCAGAAGGGAACAGACTCATGTTGTGTGAATATCCTCTCTCGCTGTCCCGAAAGACGGCTTACATTGCACAGCACGGTTTTGGCAGGAAACGCCATTGTGCTGGCTTTCTGATTATAAATATACCCGGATTTTGTGGATTTTGCAAGCCGCAAAGCCCTTTAAATGTAAAAAAAGTATTTCCTCTCCCTTTTTGGGGCGGAGTGTGATACAATAGAAACGGCTTTTTGAGCCAGAAGGAGGTATCGCTCTGTGAGCATTTTCCGCACCATTGCGTTATTCGTTTATCTGTTCGGGTACATGATCGTCCATTACAGCGTGCTGTGCAAAGCCGAGCGTGCGCTGGCCGCAGGCGACACCGAGATGGTGCGCCAGCTGGTAAAAAAGCACATCCCCCATTGGAGCAAAGGCATCCTGAACGTCACCGGCGTCCGGCTCAGCGTCGAGGGACTGGACAACATCCCGAAGGATGGCCCCTGCGTCTTTGTGGCGAACCACCGCAGTTATTATGACATTCCGCTGCTGCTGGCCGGCCTCGATGAGCCCTATGGCATCCTCGCCAAGGAAGAGCTGGGAAAAATTCCTCTGCTCAACCGCTGGATGAAGCTGCTGGGCTGCGTTTTCGTCCAGCGCGACGATGTCCGCGCCTCGGTGCGCGCGTTGAACGACGCCACCGCCATCGTGGAGAGCGGCCGGAGCTTCATCATCTTCCCCGAAGGCACCCGCTACAAGGGCGAAGAGGGCGGTGCCGGTGAGTTCAAGGCCGGTGCCTTCCGCATCGCGGTCAAGACCGGCGCGCCGGTGGTGCCGGTGGCCATCTCCGGCGCACGGGGCCTGTTCGAGGCCCACGGCAACCGTGCCACCCCCGGCACGGTATACGTCCGGGTGCTGCCGCCCATCCAGACGGCAGGCATGAGCCGGGCCGAGCAGAAGCAGCTGCCCGACGCCGTCCGCCAGACCATTCTGGCAGAGCTTTAAGACTTTGGAGGACACTGCCTCATGGCAAGCTACCGTTACGAGCGCGACATCGACCCGAAAGACATTGCCCCCCGCAAGGAAAGACAGTACACCCGCAAGGAGCGCTGGGCCAACTGGTGGGACTATAACCTGAAATGGGTCATCATCATCGGCATCGCCGCGGCCTTTGCGGCCTACAACTTCATCGGACAGTATTTTTTCGTCACCAAGCCCGATTATAACGTGGCCGTGGTGGCCCCCTACTATCTGCCCGAGGACACCGTGAACGCTTTGCAGGATGCACTGGCCGCCTACGGCGAAGACCGCAACGGCGACGGCAAGGTGGTCGTGACCCTCAACGTCTACACCCTCGACTACTCCGACACGGAGACCCAGACCGAGAGCGCTGCCTACCTGACCATGGCCGGAACTACCAAGCTGGCCGCCGACGTACAGGGCGGCCTCAGCTCTGTCTTTCTGCTCTGGGACCCGGCGGGCTTTGAGGAGAGCACCGGCTCGCTGCGGTATCTCGACGGCACTCTGCCCGCCGCCGACAGCGACGAGGACTGGTGGAACATGGTGTACAAGTGGGACGACTGCCCGGTCCTGGCTGGCCTCGACCTCGGTGACTACGGCCCCGACACCACCCAGAGCAGGAGTGGTTCTAGTCAGGAGTATATGTCCCAGTTCTATGTGGGAATGCGGGGCGCGTGGAACAGCGGCACTGCGGATAACCTCGCCGGAGGCGAAGAATTCTGGCAGAAGCTGACCGAAGGCGCTGTCTCCACGACAGCCCCGGAGGACTGAGCCATGCGGTACCGTGTTCTCTCCAGGGGGAAGGCAAAGCATCTCAGCATCCCTGAAAAGCCTGCCAAAAAAACTGCATCTCTGAAGGCTGCCGACCTCGACAACCCCTATGGCCGGGTGTTCGGCACCCCCCGCAGCAGGGAAGACCTGCGCAAATAAGCAAGAACGCCCTCTCCGTCATTGCCGGAGGGGGCGTTCTTTGTTTATCGGCCAAAGAGCCGCTGCGTTTCCTGCAAAAAGAAGCGGGCCGGGGTGGAGGGCGTGACGTTCTGGGGATAGACGACACAGAAGGTCCAGGACGCTTCATATTTGTCTTCCAGATAGAAATAAGCGAGCTCTTTCTGTACATTGAAAAGGGGGATATAGCTTTCCGGCGCAAAGGTGATGCCGAGGTCGTTGGACGCAAAGCAGAGGGCGCTCTGGACGCTGCTGGTCTCCAGCCGGATCTTCGGCACGATGCCTGCATGGCGGAGGATGCGGTCGGAGATCTGCCGGACGCGCTGCTGCGGGTGGGCGAGGATGAACTGCTGCTCTGCGGCCAGCGCTGGGTCGAGAAAGAGGTGCGCAAAGCCGGGTTTGGAGTAGGCTTTGCGGGTGAGGGGATTGTCTTTCGCCATCGCTATGACATAGCGGTCGTCGCTGACGCGGGTATAGCCTGCGTGCTCGCAGAGCAGAGGCAGATGCATGAGGGCCAGATCCAGCTCGTTGTTGTCGATGAGCTTTTCCAGCGTGAGGGAAGTCCCCTCTGTGATGGCAAGCTGGATGTTCGGATAGCGGTTCTGGAAAGAAAAAAGCACCTCGGGCAGAACGATGGAACCGATATGGGGAGAAGTCCCGAGGCGGAGGATGCCTTTGCGCTCGGCCTGTATCTCGCACAGCTCCTGGTCGAAGCTGCGGCCCAGCGCGATGGACTGACGGGCAAACTCGATGTATTTCTGGCCCGCGTAGGTGGGGACGAGCCCCCGCTTGGTGCGCTCGAAAAGCTGGGTCTGAAGCTGTGTTTCCAGCCGTGTGAGGAAAATGCTGAGCGCAGGCTGGGTGATATAGAGCTTTTCGGCGGCTTTCGAGAGGCTTTTTTCCTGATAGATGGTCAGAACATATTCAAAATCTCGGTATTCCATGAGACAGCTCCATTCTGCCAGAGAGGGCGTTGCGTCGCTTTTATCATAGCGCAAAACGGGAAAAATGAAAAGCAGAACTGGCCGGTGCTCTGCATCGGCCAGTTCCGGGAAGAGGAAGGAGCGAGAATGCGTTTCAGACGACGATGGTGCCGATGAGGCAGCCGAAGACGATCATGATGAGGCCGATGATCCAGTGGGGGAGGAAGTTGGTCTTCATGACGTCCTTCAGGGACATACCGGACACAGCCAGACCGAGGTAGGTGGAGGCGATGACCGGAGCCATCGTGAAGCAGGAGTCGGCGCCGACGCCGAACGCGATGGCGACGCTGGTGGCCGGGATGCCATAGTTGCCGCAGACCTCGATCAGCACGGGCAGGATGCCGTAGTACAGCGGGTCAGGAGAGACGGCCAGACCGATGAAGCCGCCCAGGAAGGCGAAGACGAGATGCAGATGCTTGGCCAGTGCGGCGGGCAGGATGTTGGTGATGAACTCTGCCATGGCGACGATCATGCCGGTGTTGTTCAGGATGCCGACCATGACACCGGCGGCCAGAACGGTGGCGACCAGAGAGATGGCTTTGGGAGCGTGTGCGGCGAGACGGGCTTCCTGCTCTTTGGGGTCAGGGAAGTTGACGACGAGGGCGAACACGCAGCCCAGCATGAAGATGAAGTAGTTGGGAAGCTTAGTGGTGAAGAGGAGCACGAAGACGACGACAGTCAGCAGGACGTTGTACCAGAGCAGCTTGGGGCGAAGGAGCTTTGCGGCGGCTTCGTCCACGACGTCGATCTTACCGGCACCGCGCTTGACTTCGACACGGGCCATGATGACGGCCAGACCGACACAGCAGACGAGGCCGCAGATCTGCAGAGGCAGATACATATGCCACAGCTCGTTGGAATCCATTGCCAGTGTGATGGACTGACGATTGAGCACGCCGCCCCAGGGCACGAGGTTCATGACGGTGATGGTGGCCGTGCAGACCATCATGATGGTGCTGATGCGGATGTTCAGCTTTTTGCACAGGGGAGCCATTGCGGGGATGACGATGAGGTAGGTCGTGGGGCTGTTGCCGTCCAGATGGCCCAGGATGGAGACGAGGACGACGACCAGAAGGATGCCCAACACCCGGCCGTTGGCGATCTTGATGAGCTTTTTGACCAGCTTATCAAACATACCGACATCGGTCATGATGCCAAAGTAGGTGATGACGAAGACGAACAGGGCGGCCATGCCCCAGGTGGTGGAGACGCCGGATTTGATGTAATCGGTGATGTCTGCGATGCCGAAGCCGTTGATGAGTGCACCGATGATGGGAAGGACGACGAAGAGGGTCACGGGGATGGCCTTTCCCTTCAGCAGGAAGTACATCAGCAGGCCTATCATGACGAAACCTGTGAGCGCGAGCAGCATTGTTTTTTCCTCCTTTTTCGTGTGGTGTTTTTATTTTTGGCGGAAGAGCGCGTCGGCTTTCCGCACAAAGTCAGCGAGACAGGCGTTGAACTTTTCCGCCTCGTACAGAAACATCAGGTGGCCGCTCTTGTAGAACTTGTGGACCTCACTGTAGCCCCGCACTTCGGCAGCAAAGCGGTCTACCATGTCCAGACCGTAGGCTTTGGACTGTGCGCCGAATACGGCGTAAGGAACGGTAATCTTTTTCAGATTGCTGAAATTATCGGTCAGGCAGAAGTCGTAGTGCAGTTCCAGCGCCGTCCAGGGCATCGTCTTTTTGCACTCGGCCTCGAACCAGGCCCGGATCTCATCGTCCATTCCCTCCGCACAGGAAACGCGGGCGATGAATTTGTCGTAGAAGAGCTTGGGGTCGTAGTAAAGAGGCAGGTAGGTGTCGAACCAGTTCTGCAGGTTATAGTCACGGCCGCGGTGGTGGTTCCAGTCGGCGTCCGAGAACGGATACAGCGAGCCGTCCATCGTCACGAGGCCGTTGAGCTTGTACTGCTCAAATTCGGCTGCATAGCTGACAACGATGGAGGAGGCCAGCGACCAGCCCAACAGGACGACGTGCTCCAGACCGAGATGGTCGATGAGCTCCTTGATGTCCTGCGCATTGCGGCGGATGGTGTTGCCCTGGCAGGTCTTGGAGGAGTTGCCCTGTCCGCGGGGGTCCATCGTGATGACGCGGAACTCTTTGGAGAGGACCTCAGCGTTTTTTTCGAAAAATTTGGTGGTGCATAAAAATCCGGGGACCATCACGATAGGAAGCCCGGAACCTCGGTCTTCGAAATAAATGTGGATGCCGTCCGAGGTGGTGAAAAAATTATCTGCGGTGATTTTCACTGAAATTGCCTCCTTTCCGTTGACAATTTCATTATAACTTGCCACAGTATAAAGTCAAATTTATGATTTTTATGTCAGATATTAGCGCAGAGTAATAGGAGGGCGCAGGGCATAAAACACAGCGCAGGCCCCGGAAACAGGAGGGTCTCCCTGTTGCAATCTCTTCGCGTTGACGGCCCTGGATTTGAAATATTATCTACCCTCAAAGAGAGCCGGGCTTGTTGTTTCCTTGTCCGGGTTATGGTATACTTACTAAGTATCATCACTGTAAGAACTGAAATTTTACCCAAAGGATGTGGAAAGATGGACACACTGGAACAAGCCCGCGCCGAGATCGACGCGGTGGACGCGCAGCTGGCCGCCCTGTTTGAGCGGCGGATGGCCGCTGTGCTCAGCGTCGCCCAATACAAACAGGCCCACGGCCTGCCGATCTTTGACGCCGCGCGGGAGGCGGTGGTGCTGGAAAAGGCTGCGGCCCGCATCCAGAACGCTGCCCTCCGGCTTTACTATAAAGACCATGTCCAGAACATGATGGATGTCGCCAAGCAGTACGAAGCCGAGGTGCTGGGCCAGAACCGCGCCGCCTATCAGGGCGTGGAAGGCGCTTTCGCCCACATCGCGCTGCGGGCGCTCTTCCCCCACGCGGAGGCCGTCAGCTGCCCGACGTGGGACGAGGTGTTCGATGCCGTCAGCCGGGGCGACACCGCCCACGGCGTTGTGCCGTTTGAAAACAGCCACGCAGGCGATGTCTCCGCTGTCCTCGACTTGTGCTACAACCACCCCGAGCTGTGGGTGGTGGACGTCTACGACCTGCCTATCTCCCAGAACCTGCTCGTCCTGCCCGGCACCCAGCTGGCCCAGCTCAAGCACGTTTACAGCCATCAGCAGGCCATCGCCCAGAGTGAGACGTTCTTAAAGCAGTTCCATCTGCCCGCCACGGCCATGCCCAACACGGCCATGGCCGCAAAGTTCGTAGCCGAGTCGGGCGACCCGTCCAAAGCTGCCATCGCCAGCGCCGAGACAGCCGCCCTCTACGGGCTGGAAGTCCTCGTCCCCAGCATCAACACCGACGGCGACAACACCACCCGCTTCATCGTCCTCAGCCGCGAAAAGCCCACCGCGGGCAACCGCTTCTCGCTGCTGTTCACACTGGACAACAAACCCGGCAAGCTGGCTGAGGTCATCCAGGTCATCGGCCGCTTCGGCTACGACATGGAGTCCATCAAGAGCCGTCCGCTGCCCCATGTCCCCTTTGATTATTATTTTTACGTCGAGCTGGTGGGCGACCCCTCCGCCGACGAGACCGCCGCGCTGCTGCGTGAGCTGGACCATACCTGCCGCACGGTGCGGCTGTTAGGAGTGTATACAAAATGAGTGGATTTATCGGCACCAAGCTCACCATGAATCTGGGTGAGCGCAGCTATGACATCATCCTGAAAAACGGCGCACTGGAAAATCTGTACCAGTTTGCCCGCCTCGACCGCCGGGTGGCGGTGGTGACGGACGCAGGCGTTCCCGCCGAGTACGCACAGCGTGTGGCCGACCAGTGCCGCGACGCGAAGATCATCACCGTGCCGCAGGGCGAGGCCAGCAAGAGCATGAAGATCCTCGAAAGCGTCCTGCGCCAGATGCTGGAGTTCAACATGGGCCGCGGCGACCTCGTCATCGCCGTGGGCGGCGGCGTCGTGGGCGATCTGGCGGGTTTTGCCGCTTCCATCTATATGCGCGGCATCGACTTCATCAACTGCCCCACCACCACCCTCTCGATGATCGATTCCTCCATCGGCGGCAAGACCGCTGTGGATCTGGGGGAGACGAAGAACATCGTCGGTTCCTTCTGGCAGCCCAAGCTGGTCATCGTAGACCCCAGCACCCTCGCCACCCTGCCCCGCCGCCAGTACATCAACGGTCTGGCCGAGTCGGTGAAGGCCAGCCTGCTGGCCGACCCGGAACTGTTCGCCATCTTTGAAAAGGGCGACATCGACGAGCAGATCGGCGAAATTATTTACCGCAGCCTCCGTTTCAAAAAGAGCATCGTTGAGCAGGACGAGACGGAGCATGGGGTGCGCAAGGCCCTCAATTTCGGCCACACCATCGGCCACGGCATCGAGGCCGTCAAGGGCGTCAAGGGGCGCCGCACCGTGGGCCTCTACCACGGCGAGTGCGTGGCTCTGGGGATGCTGCCGATGATCGAGTCCAAGGCACTGCAGAAGCGCGTCCGTGCGGTCTACCGCCGTCTGGGCCTGCCCCTGCGTACCGCCTACAACAAGGACAAGGTCTACGCCGAGATGCTCCACGACAAAAAGGCACAGGGCGGCCAGATCACCGTCATCAAGGTGCCGGGCCTGGGCTGCTGGCGCGCGGAGACCATCCCGGTGGAGGGTCTGCGCCCCCTGCTGGGCATGGAGGACTAAAGCCATGAAAAACACCTTTGGCAGCGCATTGGCGCTGACCATCTTCGGCGAGAGCCACGGCAGGGCCATCGGCGGTGTGCTGGACGGCATGGCCGCTGGTGTGCCGGTGGATGAGGAATTCATTGCCGCCTGCATGGATAAGCGCCGCGCCCGTGGCGACGGGCTTTCGACGCCCCGCGTGGAGGCTGATAACGTACAGCTGCTCTCCGGCGTCGTGAACGGTCACACCACCGGCACGGCCATCGCCCTGATGATCGAGAACCAGAACACCCGCAGCGGCGACTACGCCAAGACGGCTGACCTTCTCCGCCCAGGCCACGCGGACTATACCGCCTACGCCAAATACCACGGCTTTCAGGACGCCCGGGGCGGTGGACACTTTTCGGGCCGCATCACTGCCGCGCTGGTGGCAGGCGGTGCCATCGTGCTGGGTGCGCTGAACCGCGCCGGCATCGACATCACCACCCACATCGCCCGCTGTGCCGGCATTTCCGATACGCCCTTTGCGCTGGACGATGCCGCCGCACTGGCCGCTCAGGTGAGCGTGCTGGAAAGCAGGGACGAGGGCTTCGCCCTGCTGGATGCTTCTGTCGAAGAGCCGATGAAAACGGCCATCCGTGCCGCCGGTTCGGAGGGCGACAGCGTGGGCGGCATCCTTGAAACAGCCATTCTCGGCCTGCCCGCCGGTGTGGGCGAGCCGTATTTTGACAGCGTGGAGAGCCTTATTTCCCACATGGCGTTTTCGGTGCCTGCCGTGAAGGGCATTGAGTTCGGCACCGGCTTCGGCTTCGCCGACCTGAAAGGCTCTGAGGTCAACGATGCCTTCCGCATGAAGGGCGATTCGGTGGTCACGGCCACCAACCACAACGCGGGCATCAACGGCGGCATCACCAACGGAATGCCTGTCGTCTTCCGCACCGCTGTCAAGCCGACGCCCAGCATCTACAAAGAGCAGGAGACGGTGGATTACATTGCAAAGCAGGATGCGCCCCTCTCCATTCAGGGCCGTCATGACCCCTGCATCGTGCCTCGGGCCGCCATCGTCCAGACCTGCGCCGCCGCGCTGGCTGTGGGCGATTTGATGACCGCCCGCTACGGCACCGCATGGATGGAGCGGCCCACCGGCTACCGCAGGGAGGGACTGTGATGGAATACGGACTCATCGGCTCGAAACTGGGCCATTCCTACTCGAAGATCATCCATGAGATGCTCTGCGGCTACCACTACGACCTCTGCCCGCTTCCCACCGAAGAGGAAGCCCGGGCTTTCCTGACCAGGAGGCAGTTCAAGGCCATCAATGTCACCATCCCCTATAAGCGGCTGGTGATGGAATACTGCACCTACATCGACCCCCGTGCCAAGGCCATCGGAGCGGTGAACACTGTGGTCAACAAGAACGGCCTGCTCTACGGCTACAACACCGATCATCTCGGCTTTGCCCACCTGTGCGACGCCCACGGCGTCGATTTTGCGGGCAAAACCGTCCTCATCCTCGGCACCGGCGGCACCCACAACACCACCAGCGCCGTCGCCCGCGACAAGGGTGCGGCCAGAGTGCTCACCGTCAGCCGGACGCCGGACGCCGCCAAAGGCCAGCTCTCCTATGAAGAAGCCGTTGCCAGCGGCGCACAGATCGTCATCAACACCACCCCCGCCGGAATGTACCCCAACGTGGGCGTGTGCAGTCTGGACGTGGCAAAAATGCCCGGGCTGGAAGCTGTGCTGGACGTGGTGTATAACCCCGATAAGACGGAGCTCATCCTCCGGGCCGAGGAGGCCGGGGTCCCGGTGGCTGTGGGCGGCCTCGAGATGCTGGTGGCGCAGGCCGTGTATGCCGCCGAATACTTCCTCAGCCGGAAGTTCGACGACGCGGCAGGGGAGATCGGCCGCATCACTGCCGCACTCCGCCGTGATATGCTCAACGTGGCCCTCATCGGAATGCCCTCCAGCGGAAAATCCACGGTGGGCCGTGCATTGGCCGAGAGGCTGGGCAAAAAGTTCATCGACCTCGACGAGGAGATCGTCAAGGCCGATGGCCGCAGCATCCCCGACATCTTTGCCGCCGAGGGCGAGGACGGCTTCCGTGCGAAGGAAGCCGCCCAGACCGCCCGCTTTGCCAAAGAGGGCCGACAGCTGCTCTCCTGCGGCGGCGGCATCATCAAGCGGGGCGAGAATCTGCGGGCGCTGCATCAGAACGGCGTCGTGCTCTTCCTCGACCGGCCCCTGGATGCGCTGACGGTGGGCGGCGGACGTCCGCTCTCGTCCAGCACCGAGGCGCTGAAAAAGATGGAGGCGGAGCGCCGCCCCCTGTATCTCGCGGCGGCAGACGCCGTTATCCCGAACAGCGGCACGGTGGAGGACGCCGTGACCGCCGCAATGGAGGCACTGGATGAAATTTTTAGTCATTAACGGCCCCAACCTCAACATGATGCACTTCACCGAGCCGGGTGTGGCCGGTCAACTGGATTATAACGGTCTGCTGGATTACCTCGAGCTGTGCTGCACCCAGATGGGCATGGAAGTGGAATTTTTCCAGTCCAACCACGAGGGCGACCTCATCGACGAGATCCAGTCTGCCGCAGGCCGGGCCGACGGCATCATCCTGAACCCGGGCGGCTACGCCCACTACAGCGTCGCCATCCTCGACGCGCTGCGCCTCTGCGGCGTGCCTGCCGTGGAAGTGCTGCTCAGCGAGCCCGACGAGCACGAGCCCTTCCGCAAGACGGACATCGTCTCGTTCGGCTGTCAGGGCCACTTCATCGGCGAGGGCATCAACGGCTATCTCCACGCTGCCGCCTATCTGGCCCAGCTGCTGCGGCTGGACGGCAGTGCGCACACCCATTTAGTGATGTAAAAATCGACTCTCTTCCGCTGGAAAGCGGAGCAAAGAGGGCGTGGAAAAGAAGGATAGAAAGGAAAAATTTTATGATCATCTCCACCAAAAAGGGTGCCCCGAAGGAAGAACTCGAGAAAATCGTTGACCGCTTCGAAAAGCAGGGCCTCGACGTCACCCTCATCACCGGCAAGGACTACAATGTCTTCGGCCTCGTGGGCGATACCACCAAGATCGACGAGCGCGACGTCCTCGCCAACCCCTGGATCGACAACGTGACCCGTGTTTCCGCGCCCTATAAGCGTGCCAACCGCCTCTTCCACCCGGCAGATTCCGTCATCGACTGCGGCGGCGTCAAGATCGGCGGCAAGGAGAAGATCGCTGTCATGGCCGGCCCCTGCAGCATCGAGAGCGAAGAGCAGGCCCTCCGCATCGCACAGGGGGTCAAGGCCGGCGGCGCGACCCTCTTCCGCGGCGGCGCTTACAAGCCCCGCACCTCTCCCTACTCCTTCCAGGGCCTCGAGACCGAGGGCATCCTTGACATGGTAAAGGCCCGCGAGGCCACCGGTATGCCCATCGTCTCCGAGCTGATGAGCGAGGACCGCATCCCCGAGTTCGAGGAGTATGTGGACGTGGTGCAGATCGGCGCCCGCAATATGCAGAACTTCCAGCTGCTCAAGGCCGTGGGCAAGATGCACAAGCCCGTCCTGCTCAAGCGCGGCCTCTGCAACACCATCGAAGAGTGGATCATGAGCGCCGAGTACATCATGGCCGGCGGCAACGAGCAGGTCATCCTCTGTGAGCGCGGCATCCGCACCTTCGAGAAGTACACCCGCAACACCCTCGACCTCTCCGCTGTGCCGATCATCCACGAGAAGACCCATCTGCCCGTCATCGTGGACCCCAGCCACGCCACCGGCAAGGCAAACCTTGTGGAGCCCATGATGATCGCCGCTGTCGCCGCCGGTGCCGACGGCCTTGAGGTGGAAGTCCACTACGACCCCCGCCACGCATGGAGCGATGGCGCACAGTGCCTGACCCCCGACGCCTTTGCGCAGGCTATGGCAAAGTGCCGTCAGGTCGCATGGGCTATTGACCGGGATATGTGATATGAATGCTACGATAAAACAAGCCCCCGGCGGCATCGGCGGCACCATCACCGCGCCGCCCAGCAAGAGCATGGCGCACCGCGCGGTGCTCTGCTCGGCACTGGCCGAGGGTGCTTCCCACATCGAAAACCTTGAATTCAGCAAGGATATTTCTGCCACTCTCTCCGCCGCCGGGCAGCTCTGCGCCAAAGTGCGCACCGGTGCGGATCGTGCCGTCGTGGAGGGTCTGGGGAGCTTTCTGCCTGTCAGCGCTCCGGTGGACTGCTGTGAGAGTGGAAGCACCCTGCGCTTTCTCATCCCCATTGCCAGCCTCACCGGGCAGAAAGTGACCTTTGTTGGCCGCGGACGGCTGATGGAGCGCCCTCAGACAGTATACGAGAAGTTGTATCAGAAGCAGTTTCTCCGCTTTGAACAGTCTTCGGCGGGCCTGACCGTCGAAGGAACTCTGAAAAGCAGCGAATATGAGCTGGCGGGCGACGTGTCCAGCCAGTTCATCAGCGGATTGCTGTTTGCCCTGCCGCTGCTGGCAGGCGACAGCACCCTCCACCTTATCCCGCCGGTAGAGAGCCGCAGTTATATCGAGATGACCCGGGCGGCCCAGCGCCGTTTCGGCGTCGAGAGCCGCTGGCAGGACGAAAACACCCTCTTCATCCCGGGCGGGCAGAAATACCGGCCTTGCGATTACACGGTGGAGGGCGATTACAGCCAGGCGGCCTTCCCGGCGGTGCTGGGAGCGGTGCAGGGCGGCGTGACCCTCAAAGGATTATCCGCCGACACCCTGCAGGGCGATGCCGCGATCCTCGACATTCTGCGCCGCTGTGGTGCAAGCTTTCGCACCACCGATGCAGGCATCGTGTTCGAGAAAGCACCTCTCCACGGTGTGGACATTGACCTTGCCGACTGCCCTGACCTCGGCCCCGTGCTGATGGTCCTGGGCCTGCTTTGCGAAGGGACCACCACCATCCGCAACGCGGAACGTCTCCGTATCAAGGAGAGCGACCGCATTGCAGCCATGGAAGCCGAACTGCGGGCCTGCGGCGGCGTCCTCGAGAGCGAGGCCGGCACCATCACCATCCACGGCTGTGCAGACAGGCTCCACGCCCCCGCCGCGCCGCTTCACGGCCACAACGACCACCGTGTGGTGATGAGCCTTGCGGTGCTGGCGCTGGCCGCCGGGCTGGAACTCTCCATCGACGACGCCGAGGCCGTACAGAAGAGCTGGCCCCATTTCTTTGAAGCCATCAAGCCGTTAGGCGCGGAGGTAGAATATGCTGGATAAAACAAAGCGTTATCTTATCGTGGGCCTCGGACTGCTGGGCGGCAAATACGCCCTCGAGCTTTCCAAAGCCGGATTCCATGTAGACGGCATCAACCGCAGCGAGGGCCACTTACAGTACGCCCTCGACCACGGCTATATCGCCAGCGGAAAGACCCACGATTTCGAGGACCTCGTCTCGCAGGCCGACCACATCATCTTCGGCCTCTACCCCACGGCCCTCATCGACTGGTTCAAGACCTACGGCCATCTCATCAAGCCCGGCTGCATCTTTACCGATGTCTCCGGCGTCAAGACCGGCCTTGTGGAGCCGGTGCAGGCCATGTGTCCGGAGGGTGTGGAGTTCATCGCCAGCCACCCGATGGCAGGCCGTGAGACTTCCAGCGTCGAGCACGCCGCCGAGGTCAGCTTTGCCCCGGCCAACTTCATCATCACCCCCACCGAGAAGAACACCCCCGAGGCCGTCCAGTGGGCAAAAGAGCTGGCCGAGGTGCTGGGCTTCCGCCACATCTGCACCCTGACGGTGCAGGAGCACGACAAGATGATCGGCTACGTCAGCCAGCTCTGCCACGCCATCGCCGTCAGTCTCATGTGTGCAAACGACAACTCTTCTCTCTGCGAGTACACGGGCGACTCCTTCCGCGATCTGACCCGCATCGCCCGCATCAACGAGAAGATGTGGGCGGAGCTGTTCCTCTGGAACAAGGAGAACCTCATCGCCGAGATCGACCAGTTTGATTCCGCTCTGGACCAGCTGCGGGACGCCCTCGTGGCCGATGACCGGGACAAGCTGGAAGAGATGTTCCGTCTGTCCACCCAGCGCCGCGCCGCATTCGACAAAAAGGACTCGTGACCGTAAAGGAGGCCGCCCATGCCCAAGCAGGAGGGACAAAAATCCAAACTGTTGACGCTGCTGCATATCTTTGAGCAGCAGACCGACGAGGAGCATCTGCTGAACGTGCCTCAGCTGGTGGAGCTGCTGGCCCGGCAGGGCATCCTCTGCGAGCGAAAGAGCGTCTACAGCGACATCGACGCGCTGAACGCGCTGGGCTATGACATCCGGCTGCGCCGGGGCCGCAGCGGCGGCTATTGGATGGCGACACGGCCTTTCGAGCTGGCGGAGCTGAAGCTTCTGGTGGACGCTGTCCAGTCCAGCCGGGTCATCTCGAAAGCGTCCAGTGATAAGCTCATCCATAAGCTGGAAGGGCTGGCCTCCCAGTATGAGGGCAGTCAGCTCCAGCGTCAGGTCTATGTCGATGGCCGCCCCAAGAGCGCCAACAAAGACCTGCCCTACAGCGTGGACGCCCTCTTTACGGCCATCAACACCGGCAGGATGGTGCGCTTCCGCTACAAAAAGGCGGGACGCCCCGCGCCTTACACCATCAGCCCCTGGCAGATGGCGTGGGAGAACGGCTGCTACTACCTCATCGCCTATCAGGACGAGAAGGAGCCGGTGGGCATCCGCCATTACCGGGTGGATAAAATGGCCGGCGTCACGGTGCTGGACGAGCCCCGCCGCGGCAAAGAGCAGTTCGCGGATCTCGACCTGCCCGCCTACCTGAAAAAGCACTTCCAGATGTTCGGCGGGCCGGAGTATAGAGTCACCCTGCGGTGTACTTCCGACCTCGAATCAGCCATGCGGGAGCGCTTCGGCGCTTCGCCCATCTTCGTGCCGGAAGGGAAGGAGCATTTCCATTTCGACGTCCCCGTCTGCGTCAGCGACCAGTTCTACGGCTGGGTCTGCGGCTTCGGCGGCAAGATAGAAATCGTCTCGCCTGCCGAGGTGCGGGACGGCCTGCGGGCGCTGAACGAGCGGCTGGTAAAAATGCATCAATAATGAAACAAAAGGCCCTGAATCGTCAGATTCAGGGCCTTTTGTTGTATAAATTTTATTTGAAATTACTTTGCGTTGAACACATACCTGTCCATCCGGTGGAACGCCTCTTCAATGCGGGCGCGGGGCGAGGCCAGATTGATGCGCAGATGGCAGGGGCCGTGGAACATCACGCCGTCCTGCACGGCAGCACCGACGGCCCAGCAGGCTTTCTCCACATCCTGAATGGTCTTGCCGTGGGCGGCGCACCAGTCGGTGCAGTCCACAAAGAGCATATAGGTGCCTTCGGGCTTTGTCACATGGACACCCTCGAAGTGCTTTGCGATGTAGTCGCAGGCGAAATCCACATTGCCGGTCAGCGTCTCACAGAGCTCGTCGGCCCACTCATAGCCCTCGGGGCGGTAGGCACCGATGAGGGCGTGCATCGAGAGGACGTTCATGGAGTTGTAGTGGCAGAGGGAGGATTCCTTCTTGATGCGGTCACGCCACCACGGGTCATAAACGATGTGATAGCTTCCGATGAGACCGGCGAGGTTGAAGGTCTTGGAGGGGGCGTAGAGGGCGGCAGTGCGCATCCGGGCGTCCTCACTGATGGACTGGGTGGGGATGTGCTTGTGGCCGGAGAGGATGATGTCCGACCAGATCTCGTCGGAAACGACGTAGACATTATACTTTTTGTACAACTCCATGGCCTTTTCCAGCTCCCACCGCTCCCAGACGCGGCCGCAGGGGTTGTGGGGGCTGCACAGGATGGCGGCATGGATGTGCTCTTCGGCGAGGTGCTTTTCCATGTCGGCGTAGTCCATCCGCCAGATGCCATTTTCGTCCTGCACCAGCGGGGAGTGGACGATGTCATAGCCGTTGTCGGTCAGGCAGCGGGTGAAGCCGATGTAGGTGGGGCTGTGGACCAGCACCTTGTCGCCCCGGGAGCAGACGCAGTTCAGTGCGCTGATGACGCCGCCCAGCACGCCGTTCTCGTAGCCGATGGCCTCGGCGGTCAGACCCGTGACGTCGTTGCGGGTCTCCTGCCAGCGGATGATGGAGCCATAGTATTCGGGCGTCGGGTCAAAATAGCCGAAAGCCGGGTGCTGGACCCGCTCGATGACGGCCTGCTGGATGGTGGGCAGGCAGACGAAGTTCGTGTCCGCCACCCACATGGGGATGGCATCGAAGCCGGGCTGCGGTGCGTCGGGCGCAAAGCCTTTGCCCAGCCCGTCCACGGCGATGGAGTCCCGGCCATGGCGGTCGGGCAGGGTGGTGAAATCGTACTTCATGGAAGTTCCTCCTATGGATGCAAAAAAGGCTTTCCCCAAAGGGAAAGCCATAGGTGCAGAAGATCAGCCCTCGATGAGCTCGACGGTCTTCATCTTGACGGGGGTCTTGGGCTTGTCGTTCCAGTCGGTGGGGACGGATGCGATCTTGTCCACGACGTCCATGCCGGCGACGACCTTGCCGAAAGCGGCGTACTGGCCGTCCAGATGGGGTGCGTCCTTATGCATGATGAAGAACTGGCTGCCGGCACTGTTGGGGTTCATGCTGCGGGCCATGCTGATGACGCCGCGGACGTGCTTGATGGGGTTGTTGACGCCGTTGGCGGCAAACTCGCCCTTGATGTTCCAGCCGGGGCCGCCGGTGCCGTTGCCCAGCGGGCAGCCGCCCTGGATCATGAAGTTGGGGATGACGCGGTGGAAGGTCAGGCCGTTGTAGAAGCCCTGACCGACCAGCTTCTTGAAATTCTCACAGGTGATGGGGGCGGCTTCCTCGTTCAGCTCGATGTCGATGATGCCGCCGTCTTCCATAGTAATGCGAACCATAGTTTTAACAATGCTCCTTTTATCATAGCCCGTTTCGGGGTGGGTGCGGCAGATGCTCTGCCGAAGCTCCCCTTTAGTATACCATACCTTTTGCAGAGCGCAACGGCGCAGATGCAACCTTTTTGTAAAGAATCACCGCATTTCTACCATATCCTGCCAGAAACGCTTGGGACAGTGGGTCATCCGGCCCTTTTCGTTGTGGCGGGCCTTGATCTCCAGCGTGTCGTAGAACTGCTTCCAGAGGGCCTGAAACTCCTGTTCCCGGGCGCTGGGCGGGGGCAGCTCCAGCGGCGCGGCCAGCTCCAGAAGCTGGGCCTTGTGCTCCTGATAAAGCAATACCGCCTGATGGACTGCGTCGTATATCATGAAGTTCTCTTCCGGAAAGCGGGAGCAGAAATGCCCCCGCAGCAGAGGCAGGATATAGTTTTTGGGGTGGATGACCGCACCCAGCATCCCGTCGTGCTCCTCGAAGCGGACGAAGCCCTGAAACTTGTCCACCTCCCAGTCGAGACTCTTTTTCATCTCGTAGAGCGGGGCCACATCCGGGTGGCCCATCCGCTTGACCGTGCCGGGGCCGAGAGCGAAGGCCAGATGCAGGAAGCGGATGAGCAGCAATTCCTTATCTTCCTGCCCGGAGAGGAAATCCCGGCTGACGAGATATTCCGTCTCCCGGCCCAGTTTCCGACCAAGGGCCGAAAAGACCCGTTGCGCTCTGGAAGAGTCCGTCTCGATGTCCCGGACGGGGTAGAGGGTGGCCGTCTCCCGCTGGGGCGTCCAGACGGCGAAGGGAATCTCATGCTGGGCGAAACTCTCGAATACACAGCACAGAAAGCCCTCAAAGCTGCCATCGTAGAGGTAGACCACATCGGCGTCGTGGAGCTTCCGGGGCGGCATCACAGTGCTCTCGCCAGACATTGCACCGCCTCCTCCCGCACCATCCGCTGGGCCGCCCGGGGCGGCACGCCCTGCTCCACCAGCCGGTCAACGGCGGGCGGTGCGAACATACTCAGCTGCTCGGCCCCGGCGCTGAAGACGTTGGGGTCGATGAGCGCCCGGGTGATGCGCTCCCGTCCGGCGCTGCCCCGGCCCGGGTGCGCCCCGGAAAAGCCCCGGCAGGTGATGAAATACTGCGCCCGCTTGAGCACGACGCCCATCCGCTTCAGCTCGTCGAGGCCGAGGGCTGACAGCCGCCGGGCGTCCCGGATGCGGCGGGCGCTCTTGGGGCCGATGCCCGGCACCCGCAGCAGCATCTCGAAGGGGGCGCGGTTCACGTCCACCGGGAACAGCCCGTAGTGCTGGACGGCCCAGTTGCATTTTGGGTCGAGATAGGGGTTGAAGCTCTGGTTGTCCTTATCCAGTATCTCGTCGGCCTTGAACTGGTAGAACCGCAGCAGCCAGTCGGCCTGATAGAGCCGGTGTTCCCGCAGGAGCGGCGGCTTCGTGTCCAGCGCGGGCAGGCGGGTGTCATCCGATACCGGGATATAGGCCGAGTAGAACACCCGCTTGAGGCCGTATTTCTGGTACATCCCCTCGGACAGCTGCAAAATGTGGTAGTCCGTCTCGGGCGACGCACCGACGATCATCTGGGTGCTCTGGCCGGCGGGAGCGAACTTGGGCGCGTGGCGGTAGAGGGTCAGCTCCTGCCGGCTCTCTTCACCTGCCACCGAGATCTGCTTCATGGGCCGGAAGATGGAGTGACGGCCCTTGTCGGGGGCGAGAAGATGGAGGCTCTGTTCGCTGGGCAGCTCGACGTTGACGCTGAGGCGGTCGGCGAGGTAGCCCATCTGCTGGATGAGCTCGGGGCTGGTGCCGGGGATGGTCTTGGCATGGATGTAGCCGCCGAAGTGATATTCGTTCCGCAGCAGCCGCAGAACGGTGAGCATCCGCTCGGTGGTGTAGTCGGGGGTCCCCAGCACGGCGCTGGAGAGGAAAAGTCCCTCGATGTAGTTGCGGCGGTAGAACTCAATGGTCAGTTCTGCCAGCTCCCGGGGCGAAAAAGTGGCCCGGGGAACGTCGTTGGACTTCCGATTGACGCAATAGCTGCAGTCGAAGGCGCAGCAGTTGCTCATCAGGACTTTCAGCAGGCTGACGCAGCGGCCATCAGCGGTAAAGGCGTGGCAGCAGCCCGGCGCATAGCAGCTGCCGATGGTGCCGCGCTTCGCCGGATGGGACGCGCCGCTGGATGTGCAGGCTACGTCATATTTTGCGCTGTCGGCCAAGATGGTGAGCTTGTCCATCAGGGACTGTTCCATAGAAAGATACCTCCCAGAAGGGTATATCTCCCCCTTACCCCCACAGCTGCTGATCGGAAGCGCCGTGGGGCAGGGGAGAGACTCACCACTTGGCCTTCGTCTCGACCACGCGGCCCGCGATGTGCAGGCGGTTCAGGTCCTCACCCTTGATGACCAGCTCGTTGTAAGCGGGGTTGAAGGGCTGCAGAACGACGCAGTTGCCCCGCTGGATATACCGCTTGAGGGTGCCTTCGCCCTCGTCGCCGTAGACCAGAACGCCCAGGTCACCGTTTTCCAGCGTGTCCTGCTTGTGGACAAGGGCGAGGTCGCCGTCCTGGATGCGGGGCTCCATGCTGTCGCCGCGCACGACGAGGTAGAAGTAATTGGAGGGGTCCTTGACGCGGGCATACTCCTGCCCGTAGTCCTCCTCAAAGGCCAGTGCGCCGTACCCGGCCTTCACGGTGCCGATGACCGGGATGAGGCTCTCGGCGTAGTTGCCGAAGAAACGCTCCTCGGGGGTGGTCACGTTGGACACCGGACGGTAGAGCCCCAACAGGAAATCAGCTGTGGTGCTCAAAATCTCAGCGATGCGGGCCACCGTGGCGGGGTCGGGGGAGGATTTGCCGCTTTCCCACTTGCCGACGGCCTGCTGGGTCACCCCCAGTTTGGATGCCAGCTCAGCCTGACTGATCCCCTTCTGCTTGCGGCACTGCTTCAAAAGCTCTGAAAACGACATGGTCGTACACTCCTTTACTCCGAGGTCAATATTTTATGCTTTTATTGTACAACAAAAAGATGTTTTTGTAAAGAGAAAAGTGAGCGGCCAGCCAAAAAAAGGTTGTCGCGTGAGAGGGATTTGCAGGACTGGACGAAAAACTTTCAATTTGGGCTTGACAGAAGGCCGGAAATCTGGTAAATTAAATAGGCATTCGGTACGGCGTGTGCGAGTGCCCACGAGGAGAGATGTCCGAGTGGTTTAAGGAAGCAGTCTTGAAAACTGCCGTACGGCAACGTACCGTGGGTTCGAATCCCACTCTCTCCGCCATTTTTTGAATAAGTGTAACGCACTTTGCTCTGGAGTAGTACTCAAGAGGCCGAAGAGGCGCCCCTGCTAAGGGCGTAGGTCGTCTAAACAACGGCGCGAGGGTTCAAATCCCTCCTACTCCGCCAAGAAAAAGCTCGATGGTTCGTTGAAACCACCGGGCTTTTTCCATTATTGCACCCTTTTGTGAATTTTTGGGGCGGATGATTTACTTTTGCACCCGGATTTCTTATAATGGGATAAAACGGAAATGCCGCCTTGACGAGTTGCGCTTGCTGATTTTTTCTGCAGCCTTTTGGCAAGGCTTTGAAAAATCAGAGCGCGGCCCCAGCCTCGCCTTCCTGCTTCCGCCGCAGGCGGCGGTCGGCTCGGCTGCTGTTCAAGTCCGCTGGCCCAAAATAACAAAAAGAACCCCAGCCTAAGCCGGGGTTCTTTTTGTTATGGGCCAGGCAGGACTTGAACCCGCGACCAAGCGGTTATGAGCCGCCAGCTCTGACCAACTGAGCTACTGGCCCACGAAGACGGCGGTCTGCCGCACATGGACTAACTATAAGTATACCAAAAAATCAGAAAAAAGCAAATCCCTTTGCCGGAATTATTTTGTGCGGCGGGCGTCGAACTTGCGCAGCATGAACTCGTCCAGCATCGCGGGCTGGAACAGCGGCTCTTTGTAGCCAAAAGCTTCCCGGATGAAGATGAGGGTCACGATGGTCTGGCGGCCCGGGTCGAACCGGAGGGTGTAGAGGGTGTCCAGCGGCTGTTGGGTGGGCTGATGGAGCGTCAGGTGGAGGGTGAAGCCGCCGTCGTTCTCCCGGCGGCACTCGTAGGCAAAGACATCGTCCGGGCTGTGCTGGTCCAGCCGGTCGAAGCAGTCGTCCAGCGGCAGGTCGGTGCGGAACTCGGACAGGCCGCTGGGGCCGTACTGGCTGCGGCGGCTCTGGTCTTTCTTAGACAGCAGAAATACGATAAAGCCCAGAATGGCCGCGAGAAGAAGGATGGAAAAAACAGCGTTCATGTGCGCCTCCCGATGGAATTTGTGTCGAGTTTTCCTTATTGTAACACAACACGCCCCGAAATGTGTTATAATATTTGAAAAATTCCAAAAACTGATGGGGAGCCTGCGCCCTTTCTGCGGGCGGGAGGGACGATATGAAACTCAAATTCACGCGAAAGACTTGGTATTTCCTGCTGCTGGCTTCCGCAGCGGCCTCCATGCTCAACGGCTTTGCCGTCCTGAGCGGCACCAGCTTCGGCCTCATCGAGCAGATCGCATTCGCCGCGGCGGGCATCGCGGCCCTCTTCCTCGCAGCGGAAAAAGGCTCGGCAAGCTGGGAAAAACGCAACTTCACCGGCGTGTTCGTGCTGCTGATGGTGAGCTACATGGTCAACGGCTGGGCGGGCTACCTCTGCTCTGCGCTGGCGTGGCCGCTGCTGCTCAGCACCGAGTATAAGCGCGGCATGGCCGTCCAGCGCCAGCTGCAGCTGGTGGGTGCCGCCGAAGCGCTCCACCTGTTCTTCCTGCTGATGGCGAAATACGGCGGCATGGCCGCGCTGGGCTTCTGGACGAACCTGCTCTGGGTGCTGCTGGCCTGCGCCCGGGGCTGGGCGGCATTGAGTCTTTATAAGATGCAGGAGGACGCATGACCCAGCGGCGGAGAAGACGCCGCGCCCGGCGGGGCCGGTTCGGGCGGCGGGCGTTCCTGGCCGGGGCCGGCTGTGCCGCTCTGGCCGGGGCAGCGGTGCTGCTGGGCCGGGGCCAGACGGCCTCGGCGTCGTCGGTGCCGACGACGGACGAAGCAGAGCCAAACGCCGCCCTGCCCACGGGTGAATGGCGGGCCGTCTGGGTGAGCTATCTGGAATGGGCCGGGATGGACTTTTCCTCCGAAGAAGCCTTCCGTGCCGGTGCGGCGGAGCTGATGGACAACTGTCTGTCCATCGGGCTGAACACCGTCATCGCGCAGGTGCGGCCTTTCGGGGATGCGCTTTATAGGAGCACCCTCTTCCCGTGGAGCCATCTCTGCACCGGCGAGCAGGGGCAGGACCCCGGCTTCGACCCGCTGGACGTCCTCATCACCGAAGCACACAGCCGGGGCCTTTCGCTGGAAGCGTGGGTCAACCCCTACCGCCTCCGCTCCTCGGCGAAGATGCCGCCCGCGCTGGCGGAAAATAACCTTGCCAATGTACATCCCGAGTGGGTCTGCGCCGTGGGTGAGGGGCTGTACCTGAACCCGGCTATCCCGGAAGCCGCAGACTATGTGGTGCAGGGCGTGGCCGAGCTGGTGCAGAACTACGCTGTGGACGGCATCCACTTCGACGACTATTTTTACCCCACGACAGACGCTGCGCTGGACGCGGCCCAGTTCGCCGCCAGCGGCGCGGGGGATCTGGCCGCATGGCGGCGGCAGAACGTCACTGCGCTGGTGAAAGCGGCCCACGATGCCGTCAAAGCCGCCGACGCCACCCTCCGTTTCGGCGTCAGCCCCCAGGGGAACCCCGACAACGACCTAGGACAGCAGTACAGCGACGTGAAAGCATGGCTGGCCGCCGAGGGCGAAAACGCCGTGGTGGACTACCTCTGCCCGCAGATATACTGGGGCTGCGGCTATACCCTCCAGTCGGGCAGCACCCGCTTCGCCTTCGAGAACATCGTGCCGGAGTGGCTGGCCATGCCCCGGGCGGCATCCACGGCCCTCTACTTCGGGCTGGGGGCCTATCGCATCGGCGAGGGGGACGGCGGTGCCAACGAGGACAGCCGGAGCCAGTGGTGTACGGGCAGCGCTCTTGCCCGGCAGGTGGAACGTCTGCACAGCCTCGGCGCGGGCGGCTGGGCGCTCTACCGGTACGATTCGCTGTTCCGGTCAGCCCGGCCGGAGCTTGCCGACGCCGAACGTGCGGCGCTGGCCGCTCTGACTACAGCCTGAACTCTTGTATGGAAAAGCAAAATGCGGTATACTATATAAATCGTCTAAAACCTCGTGTTAAAACAAAATTTGAGGATAAAAGATCATGAAAAAGATAAAGCGAATCGCCCTGCTCGTCGTGGCGGTGCTGGTACTGTTTGTGGCTGCGTCCGGCGTCAAGACTGTGCTGGACATGAAGAACAGCGCGGACAATGAGGTGCAGGAAGAGGACAGCACCCGCTGGGCCGAACCGACCAGCGACCCGCTGAACATCGAGGGCATTGCTGACGCCTCGGCCAAGTATGCCTCGGCGGCGGTGAACGGGAGCCTGAACCTCGTGTTCAACGGCATCTGGAGCCGCCAGACCGATTACTTCACCGTCCCGGGCGGCAGCCTGACCATCACCGGCTACGGCACCGCCGAGGGCACCCAGCGGTACAAGGTGTCCGTCTGGCAGAAGGTGGCCGGCGGCGCACAGTACGTCAACGGAAGCACCTATTATATCAAGACCGATGGTCAGAACTACCGCTGCGTCATCTCCGGGCTGGACCCGGCGGCCAGCTACCGCCTGACCATCTCCTACGATTCCAGCCGCTACTACCTCTATGGAGGACTCAAAGTGGAGGGCATCGCAGGATGAAGACACAGACCAAACATTCGCTCATGCTGATGCTCTGTGCCTTTATCTGGGGTACGGCTTTCGTCGCCCAGAGCGCAGGCTCCGGCATGGGGGCCTATTCCTTCCTCGCAGGGCGCAGCTGGCTGGCTGTCCTCGTGCTGATCCCCACCGTGTTCGCTTTCGACGCCGTGCGCAAAAAACAGGGCCAGCCCTACGGCTGGCCGAAAGAGAAGTCGGAGCGAAAGACCCTGCTGGCGGCGGGCCTCGTCTGCGGCACCTTCCTGTTCGCGGCCTCTGCGGCTCAGCAGATCGGCATCACCATCAACCCGTCCACGGCCAAGGCCGCGTTCCTGACGGCCATGTACGTCGTGCTGGTGCCGGTGTTCGGCCTCTTTCTGGGCCGGAAGGGCAGCGCTCAGCTCTGGGTCAGCATGGTCATCGCCGTGGCGGGCCTGTATATGCTCTGCATGAAGAACGGCTTCGGCGGCATTGAGACCAGCGACTGGATACTTCTCAGCTGCGCCGTGCTGTTCAGCTTCCAGATCATGTCCATCGACCACTTTTCGCCGCTTGTGGACGGTGTGCGGCTGAGTCTCATCCAGTTCATCGTGGTGGCTGTGGAGAGCTCTGCGGCGGCGCTGATCTTCGAGACGCCCACGCTGGCGGAGTACGGCGCAAACTTTCTGCCGGTGGTCTACTGCGGCGTCATGTCCAGCGGCGCGGGCTATACGCTTCAAATCCTGGGCCAGAAAGAGCTGAACCCCGCTATCGCCAGCCTTATCATGTGTTTGGAAAGTGTATTCAGCGCGCTGGGCGGCTGGCTGCTGCTGGGCCAGAACCTTTCGATGCGGGAGAGCGCAGGCTGCGCCCTCATCTTCGCCGCCGTCGTGCTGTCTCAGCTGCCCCTTGCGGAGCTGCGCAGATGCAAAAAGAGCGCGTGATGCTGCGGGCGGCCGGGGGCATCCCCTATGAGCTGACGCGGGGGCGGGTCAAGCGGCTCAACCTCCACGTCCGGCGGGACGGCACCGTGGCCCTCAGCATCCCCCTGCGCACGACGCTGGAAGCGGCTGACGCCTACGTCATCGCCGAGGCGGAGTGGATACGGGCTGCACAGGCCCGGCAGGCCGCCCGCGAAAAGCGGCAGGAGGAACTGCCTGACAAGGCGGCCGCCCTGGCCCACTTCACGGCCATGAGCGACAAGGTCTACCCGGCCTTTGCCGGGGTGCTGGGCGGGCAGAAGCCCACCATCAAAGTGCGCAGCATGACCAGCCGCTGGGGCGTCTGCCACATGGCGAAGCGCCAGATCACCTTCGCGCTCCAGCTCTACAATATGCCCGAGGCGGCACAGATCTATGTGGTAGTGCATGAGTACTGCCACTTTTTGCAGCCCAACCACAGCCCGGCTTTCTGGGCCGAAGTGGCGAAGCTGATGCCGGACTGGAAAGCCCGAAGAGACTTATTAAAAGGATAACGGCCTTGCCCTCTCCGTCACCTTCGGTGACACCTCTCCCAAAGGGAGAGGCAAAAAGGCTCCCCCTTTGGGGGAGCTGGCAGACCCGAAAGGGTCTGACTGAGAGGGCAAGCCAGTAAAAAATAGAGGAGAAAATCTTTTGGAAAGCGAAAAGACCTCCGGCGGCGATAAATATTCGAAGCTCGCCGGCAATACCATCATCTTTGCCATCAGCAGCTTTTCGTCCAAGCTGCTGACGCTCATCGTTCAGCCGTTCCTGACGTACGCGATGGCAGAGATCTCCGACCTTGGCCTGTCGAAGATTTTGAGCCAGTACGCCAATCTGCTCATCCCCTTTGTGTCGATGGGCATGTCCAACGCCATCATCCGCTTCGGCCTCGACAAGGGCAACAGCGAAAAGCAGGTGTTCACCAACGGCCTGCTCACCATCCTCGGCGGCTTCGGCATCCTCGTGCTCTGCTGGCCGGTGGCGCAGTTTTTGCCCGATATGGCCCAGTACGGCCTGCTCATTTATATTTACGTCCTGATGAGCTGCCTGCGCACCCTCTGCACCCAGTTCGTGCGCAGCCGCCAGTGGAACAAGCTGGTGGCCGTGGACGGCGTGCTCTGCACCGTGGCGACCATGGCGTTTTATGTGCTCTATCTGGTGGGTTTCAAGTGGGGGGCCAACGGCTATCTGCTGGCCATTATCAGCGGCGACCTCGTGAGCGTGCTCTTCCTGATGTTCACCGGCAAGCTCTGGGATTTCATCGAGCTGAAGGGCATCAACAAGACCCTCTGGAAGCAGATGCTCCACTTCTCGCTGCCCATGATACCGGCCCAGATAAGCTTCTGGATCATCAACGCCTCCGATCTGTTCTTTGTGCGTGAGATGTGCGACGGCCTCGACGGCCACAGCGGCGACGCATGGAGCGGCCTGCTCTCCACCGGCTACTTCCTGCCCACCATCCTCACGACGCTGGGCCTTATCTTCTACGACGCATGGCAGCTGTCGGCTGTCACCGAAGAAGAGGGGAGAGCCAAGTTCTTTACCCAGATCTTCCGCACCTATTCCAGCGTGCTGTTCTGCTGTGCAGCGGGCATCATCTGGCTCTGCCGCCCGGTCATGCACGTCATGAAGTCCAATTACTATTACGCATGGCACTTCGTGCCGTTCCTCGTGCTGGCGTCTACCTGCAGCTGCTTCAACCAGTTCATGAACAGCGTCTATGTCGTGAATAAGAAGTCCCAGCGTAGCATGGTCACCATGATGGCCGGTGCCGTCAGCAACTGCCTCATGAACTACCTCTTCATCAAGTGGTGGGGTCCTGTGGGTGCGACCTATGCGTCCTTCCTCGGCCTCGGTCTGGTGTTCACTCTCCGCGCCATTGATGCCCACGGCATGATCGGGATGCATGTCCACCCGGGCCGTGTCCTCGTCAACGCCGCCGCGCTGGTGTTCGAGGCTTTCGTACTGCTGGCCGATACGCCGCTGTACGGCCTCTGGACGGGCATCATTACCGCCCTCATCATCCTGTACAACTTCTCCGGCGTCTGGGCCATGGCCCGCATCCTGCTGCCTAAAATTCTGGGCCGCCGGGGCAAGGCCCTTGTGGCTGTCGTGGACGGCTGGGCAGCCAAAAAGTAAAGAAGAAAAACAAAAAAACGGGGCTGTTGCACAACAGCCCCGTTATGTTTATCAGATCTGTCTGTCCAGCCAGTCCGCGATGTCCGCAAACACTTCGGCTTTGTTCGTCTCCACCAGCAGCTCGTGGCGGGCGCCGGGGTAGAATTTCGACTCGATGTTCCCGACACCGGCGTCCCGGAGGCTCTGGATGGCCCGCCGGACTCCGGCGGTGCGCTCGCCCACAGGGTCGGCGTCACCGGCGAGGAAGAGAAGGGGCAGGTCCTTCGGCACCCCGGCCAGAACGGCGGGGTCGTACAGCCGCAGGATGCCTGTGAACATGCTGTAGTAGGCGTTCAGGGTGAAGGTGAACATGCAGCGCTCGTCGGCGCGGTACTTGTCCACTTCGGCCTGGTCGCGGTTGAGCCAGTCCTGAGGCGTGCGGCCCTCGAGGCCCCTGTTGTAGCCGAGGAAGGAGAGGTTCGCCACCAGCTTGCTGCGGTGCTCCCAGCCGAAAAAGACGGCCAGCACCCGGCAGAGCGCCCGGGCCGTGGCGACCAGCGCTTTGGGCTGGAAGCCGGTGCCCATGATGATGGCTCCGTCAAGCTCACCGCCCCACTCGCAAAGGTACTGCCGGGCGTAGAACGAGCCCATGCTGTGGCCCAGCAGAAAATAGGGGACGCCGGGATAGAGCTGCTTCGTCAGCGCAGTGACAGCGTGGAGGTCGTCGAGGACGGCGCGGTTGCCGTCGGGCTGGGCGAAATAGCCGTAATCCGCCCTGGTGCGGATGGAGCCGCCGTGGCCCAGATGGTCGTGGCCGGTGACAAGGATGCCCCGGGCGGCCAGATATTCGGCCAGAGGCTTGTACCGGTCGATAAACTCCACCATGCCGTGGGAGAGCTGCAGGATGGCCCGCACCTCACCCTCCGGCACACAGCGGAATGCATGGAGCGTCCGGCCCGGTACGCAGGAGGGCAGGGTGAAGTCGGTCATCTGACTCATGTGATTCTCCTTTTCCGTTTACAGCGCAGCGATCTTGGCCCGGCAGGCGGGGCAGATGCAGTAACCCTCATACTGGGCCATGTCGGCCGCCAGCTCACCGCAGAAATCGCAGCTTCCGGCGGGACGGTGCTTTTTGAGGATGATCTGATCGCCCTCCACGAAGATCTCGAGCTTCGAGTCCTTGTCGATGTGCATATTGGTGCGCAGCTCCTTGGGGAGGACGATGCGGCCCAGAGAATCGATGCCCCGAACGATGCCAGTTGTTTTCATATTCATTTCTCCTTTTCAGTGTGTCCGGAAAGATGGCAGAATGAGCGTCGTTTACACCGACACAACGCAAAAAATGTTCCTGTGCAGGAAAAACAGGAAAATTCTGTCAACTTCGTGCCTGTTCAGTATACAAAAAGTTGAGCCATTCGTCAATCTAAACGGGCAGATTCGACAAAAACTTCTCAAAGAAGCAAAGAGTGGCGGCCAAGACTGCTCCTCTTTGCTGTCTCCGTTGACAAACAGGGCCGGAGAGGGTAAACTTAGGCAGAGATATTTGCAATTCATTTGCCTATGATAGATTATAGCAGTTTGCGTTTTTAATGCACAAGCAACATCCGCAAACTGCATATCGCAAATATGCTATTTTGATAGGCACTATTTTTGAGAATTGCGATAAAAGGAGAAATCATTATGCCGAACAATAATATCCGCACCCGTTTTGCTCCCTCGCCTACGGGTTATATGCACGTTGGCAACCTGCGCACGGCCCTGTACACCTATCTGATGGCCAAGCACGATGACGGCACCTTCATCCTCCGCATCGAGGACACCGACCAGGGCCGCTACGTGGAGGGCGCTGTGGATGTCATCTACAACACCCTGCGGGAGACCGGCCTGCTGTGGGACGAAGGCCCGGACATCGGCGGCCCCGTCGGCCCCTACGTCCAGAGCGAGCGCATGGGCATGTTCAAGCAGTATGCCGAGCAGCTGGTGGCTGAGGGCAAGGCCTATTACTGCTTCTGCACCGAGGAGCGTCTGGAAGCCCTCCACGCCGAGCAGCGCGCCCACGGTGAGATGACCCACTACGATGGCTGCTGCCGCGACCTGCCCAGGGAAGAGGTGGAAAAGCGCCTCGCCGCCGGTGAGCCTTACGTCATCCGCCAGAAGATCCCCCGCGAGGGCGTGACCGGCTTCGACGATATGGTCTACGGCCATATCGAGGTCAACAACAGCGAGATGGACGACCAGATCCTCATCAAGACCGACGGTATGCCCACCTACAACTTCGCAAATGTCGTGGACGATCACCTCATGGGCATCACCCACGTCATCCGCGGCAGCGAGTATCTGTCCTCCACCCCGAAGTATAACCTGCTGTACCAGGCTTTCGGCTGGAACATCCCCAACTACATCCACTGCCCGCCGGTCATGAAGGACGCTCAGAACAAGCTGTCCAAGCGAAACGGCGACGCCAGCTATCAGGATCTCGTTGCAAAGGGCTACCTGACCGAGGCGATCCTGAACTACATCTGCCTGCTGGGCTGGAGCCCCAAGGGCGAGTATGCCGAGCAGGAGATCTTCTCGCTGGCTGATCTGGTCAAGATCTGGACGCCGGACGGTATCTCCAAGTCTCCCGCCATCTTCGACCCTCTCAAGCTGCGGGCCATCAACGCCGAGTATATCCGCCGCCTGTCCCCCGAGGAGTTCCTCGCCAAGGCTGAGCCCTGGATCGACAGCGCCGTCCATACCCCCATCAACAAGAAGCTGCTCTGTGCAAACCTGCAGCCCCGCTGCGAGGTCCTGGGCGAGATCCCCGAGCAGCTGGACTTCTTCGACGCCATGCCCGAGTATGACGTGAGCCTCTACGCCAACAAGAAGCAGAAGACCACCCCTGAGTCTGCAAAGGAGGCGCTGGAAGCCCTGCTGCCCGTGCTGAGCGACGAGGCACTGGACTTCAATGACCGTGACGCCGTCTTCGACGCCTGCAAGGCCAAGGCCGAGGAGCTGGGCAAGAAGAATGGCTGGCTGCTCTACCCGCTGGGCATCGCCCTCTCCGGCAAGCAGCGCACCCCCGGCGGCGGCACCGACCTCGCCTGCATGATGGGCCGCGAAACGACCCTCGAGCGGGTGAAGGCCGCTATCGAGAAGCTGAATGGCTGAAATACCTTATAATAAAAAGTGAGGAGGCAGTCTGTATGATGTATCCGTTTATGACGTTGGACGATAACACCGAGGTCGTCCATTCGGAGATGCTCCCGGATGGCCGCGTGAAGGTCTATTTTGAAAAGCCGGATGCAAAAGACTGCTTCCATTCTGCTGTCTGCTATCTTCCGGACTACAAATGGGAAGACATCAACGGCTTTACCCCGGAGGAAATTGCCCGGTATCAGGAGCTTGTAGAATCTACGGCTCATCTGATCCTGCAGTTCTCCAAAGAGGGAGGGGTCGAAAATGCCGCAGGTTTTTATCGCAAGATAGGCGGCCTCTATGGACTAAACGGCATATCTGCGATATGCAATCCAACGATGTTGTCCATGCATCAAGAAGTTGGATTGCTATAAGATAGGCTCTTACTGGGTCTATTTCTGGGCCAACGAGAACGAGCCTCTGGAACCGGTCCATGTCCATGTGGCGCAGGGCGCACCCAGCGCAAACGCCACGAAAATATGGATAACACGAGCCGGAAAGTGCTATCTGAGCAATAACAATTCGCAGATACCGCCCCGCATTCTGCGGAACATCATGGCCATCATTGAGGCGCGAAGTGCCGAGGTGGTCGCAAAATGGACGAGCTTTTTTGGCGAAGCGCACTACTTCTGCTGAGATTTTATCCCATCCCATCACCCCGCCAAAAACTGCGCGCGCCCTGCGCTACAGTATACGCAGAAGGCGCGGGAAACAGAACAGCACAGCGTGATATTGCAAAAGATCCCCGCCGGAAAGCGGGGATTTTTTCATGCAGGTGTCTTTTCGGACGATACAGCTCACAGACGGGAAAAAGCGGGTGAACGGTGCGCTCCGGGCGCGGGCGGCAGTGCGGCCCGCCCTGCGGCAGGGGAGCGCGTTCCTGCTGGGGCTGGCCGGAGGCTGGGCCGTGCTGTACGGTGCGCTGATGCCTTTCGGGCTGGGGCTGACGCTGGGCTTTGCGGAGGACTGCTTCGCTGTGGGAGCCGCCGGGGCCGCACTGGGGGTGCTGGCCCGGAGCTTCGGCACGCTGACCGTGGAGAGCGTCTGTCTGCTCTGCGCACTGGGTGCGGCGGTAGCGGCACGATGGCTCTGGCCCGGCCGATTCGTCCCGGCGGTGGCGGCTGGCTGCGGCACACTGGTGGGAAGCGCAGTCTGCTTCGCGGCGGGGGAGGAAAATGGCGTTCAGACCATCCTGTTCTGCGGCGGCGACGCCCTGCTGGCAGCGGCGGCGGGATACGGCCTGCGGCGCTTCCCGCCCGAAAAACCGGGCATGGGCAGCCTGATCTTGTCTGCCGCTGTGGCCGCCGCACTGGGCGGGATGAGCTTTGGCTTCTTCCTGCCCGGGGTGATGGCCTGTGCGGCGGCAGAGCTGGCCCTCTGCTGCAAGGGCCTGCCGCTGGAGGCATTGGCTTTCAGCGGGGTGACGGGTGCGGCTCTGGCCGCGTCAGACCCGGCCCTTGCGCCTGCCGCCGCCGGGCTTGCCTGTGGGTGTGCCGCTGCGGCAGTGCTTGCCCCGGCGCGACGGGTGGAGGGGCTTGCGGCCTATGCGGGCGGCTGCGTGGCGGGGGTGCTCTGCATCCAGCCGCTGGCGGGGGCGTTCAGCTTTCTGCTCAGCGCCGGGGCGGGGGCAGGGCTCTGCGCCCTGCTGCCCGCGGGCTGGATGATGCCTGCCCTCAAAGAGGACGACCCGCCCGGCGACGAGCGGCCGCGCCTCTCTGCCGCCGCGACCCGGCTGGAAGCGGTGGCCGAAAGCCTCTCCTCGCTGGCGGAGACGGTGAACGAAGTGTACGACGCTTTTCCACGCCGGTGCGAGGGTTTCCGATGGGTCATCGACAACATCCACGACGGCCTCTGCGCCAACTGCGGACGGCGGGAAGTCTGCTGGAAGCAGGAGCACGCCTCCACGCTGGAAGGAATGGAGGCCCTGCGCCCCATTCTGGAAGAAAAAGGCCATCTGGAAGCGGCGCTTCTGCCCGGTCAGCTGGCGCGGTGCATCCACCCGGCGGCGCTCTGCGCGGCGGGGGACAAGGCGTTTGCACTCTACCGCAGCCGCCGGGAGGCCCGCGTCCACTCCGAGGCCATGCGGACGGCCCTCACGGAACAGTACAGCGCTGTGGCTGATGCACTGGGCGTCCTCAGCGAACAGCTGGGGCGTCCCGGAAGCCCGGAGCCCTACAAGTCTGGCCGGGTGTCGGCGCTGTTCGCTCAGCTGGGGACGCCGCCGCTGGAATGTGCTGTGACGCTGGACGATTTGGGCCGAACCCGGGCGGCAGTGACGCTGCCCCGCACCCGCTTCAATGAAAAAGAGCTGTCCGCTCTGGCCGGGGAGGTGGGGCGCATCTGCCGCCGCAGCCTCGAGCCGCCGCAGGTGCTCTCCTGCAAGGGGATGACCACCCTGCTCTTTGCCGAAAAGCCCCTGCTCCGGGCCGTATTCGGGACGGCGGGCGCGGCGGCGCGGGGCGAGATCTCCGGCGACGCAGTCCAGCAGTTCTGCAGCGCGGCAGCGGCCCAGATGATCCTCTGCGACGGCATGGGGACCGGACGTCCGGCGGCAGTAGACGGCAACCTTGCCGCAGAGCTGACGGCACGCCTGCTCAAAGCGGGCTTTACCGCAGAGCTTGCGGCACGGCTCGTGAACGTGGCGCTGGCCCTCAAGAGCGACGAGGAGAGCGGCGCGACCCTCGACCTCGTGAGCGTAGACCTCTATACCGGCACAGCCCGGCTCTTCAAGGCCGGTGCGGCCCCGGGCTTCCTCGTGCATGGGGGCAAGGCCCGGGCTGTGGGCGAAGCCAGCCTGCCGATGGGCATCCTCGGCGGCGTCAGCGGGCAGAGCCGGGTGGTGCATCTGGCGGCGGGGGACTATGTGGTGCTGGTGTCGGACGGCCTCTTGGTGGACGGCCCCGGCTGGGTGATGCAGCAGCTGGAACTCTCCGCTGCCAAGGCAGAACAGCCCGACGTTCTGGCGAAAAAGCTGGTGGAAGCCGCCCGCGCCCGAGCCGTCCAGCGGGGCCGTCCCGACGACATTACCGCCGCTGTTCTCCGGCTCGAAAACAGCTGAGTTGCTTTTTGGGCAGCGAGAGGGTATACTTGTCAGTATCTTGATCGATCATAGGAGAAACATATATGCTGACAGTTACAGTTGCACAGGACGGCAGCGGCGACTTCGCGTCCATCGCGGAGGCGGTGCTGGCCGTACCCTATGAGGAGGAAGCACTGGTGCAGGTCGGCCCCGGTATTTACCGGGAAAAGCTGGTCTGCGAAAAGCGCTGCATCACCCTGCGGGGGGCGGGTGCAGATAAGACAAAACTCGTGTGGGGCGACGGCGGCAAGCTGCCCCACAAGGACGGACGGCCCACCCATACCTTCCGCAGCTACACCGCCTTTTTCAGCGGCGAAACGCTCTGCGTGGAGGACATGACGATCGAAAACGACGCCGGCCCGGGCGCGAAAGCCGGGCAGGCCGTCGCGGCCTATGTGGACAGCACCCGGGCGGTGTTCCGCCGGGTCAAGCTGCTGGGCAGTCAGGACACGCTCTTCTGCGCCCCGCTGCCCGAAAAGGAGCGGGAGAAGGACGGCTTTCTAGGCCCGCGCGGTCTTGCGCCCCGCAAACCGACCGCCCAGTACTACACCGACTGTGAGATCGCAGGCGACATTGATTTCATCTTCGGCGGCGGCGACGCCCTCTTCGAAAACTGCGTCATCCGCACGGTGGACAACCACATCCCCCACAGCTATGTCACGGCCCCTTCGGGCAAAGCCGATGGACTGGGCTTTGTGTTCTGGAACTGCGATCTCGTGTCGGACTGCCCGGCGGGCAGTGTCTATCTGGGGCGTCCGTGGCGTCCCGAGGGCAAGACGGCGGTGCTGGACTGCCGTCTCGGCGCCCACATCGCGCCGGAAGGTTTTATCGCATGGAATGACCGCACCGATACCGGCCTTGCCAGCTTTGCGGAAGCTGACAGCACCGGCCCGGGCGCAGCAGAGCGCCCGGCGTGGGTGAAACGGCTTTCCGGGCCGGAGGCGGCGGCACTGCTGGCCCGCGCCCGCACCCTCTGCCGACCGAAAACCAACTGAGGATGTAACAAATGAAAAAACTGCCGAATTTTGTAAAGTGGCTCATCATTGCCGTGGTGCTGGCCGCAATGGCCGCGATGATGGTGGCCGTGAACGACCGCGCCTCCCGGGTGGAGATGCCAATGCCGGACAACAGTCTGGGCATCTATCGCCAGACGCCTGCGGCGTAAAAAACAGAATATATGGAAAAATCGACCGCTGTACTGCACGAAACGTGTGGAACAGCGGCCTTTTTTGTAAGATGTGACAAAAAATCACCGAAAAGATTGTTGACAAAAACTCTTGTCAAACTGATGGGGGGGGGGGGTAAAATAAAAGAACGAAATACCACGAAAAAATGGGAGGTTGAATTTATGCGAAGAAAACGGATTCTCAGGCGTATCGCAGCTTCTGCGGTCGCCCTGAGTATGATGGCGGCCCTGTCAGCTCCGGCATTTGCGGCGACATTCAATATCTCCAACGGAGGTCTTGTTATTGAAGCAAACGGTGACGGCAGCGTTACGGTCTGGCAGGACGGCTGCTCCGGCAGCAGCGGGTCAATGAGCACTGTCAAAAGCGGCGAAGAGATCGAGATAACGGGCAGCATCAACATGGCCGACAGCAAGTATGCGCCTACTTCAGAGTCTTTGGCGAGCAACTCCGAGATCTACTACCCGACGACGGAGAAAGAGGCAGAGGAGCCTGACACTGAGGAGCCGAAGACTCAGGAAAAGGCAGACGAGCCTGCCGCTGAGGAGCAGCAGACCCAGGAAAAGGCAGAGGAGCCTGCCGCTGAGGAGCAGCAGACCCAGAAAAAGGCAGAGGGCAAGAAGGAAGCCTCGGCTTCGGCAGAAGCCACTGCCACTGCCTCTGCGGGAGTACGTGTCAGCTATGGAGACTCCAGCAGAATCCGCACGGGCGTCATTGAAATCATTAACAACACCGTTAATAAGCTCAAGCTGACCTTCAACAATGTTACCGTGCAGCAGGAAAAAGTTGCGGGCAGCGGCGGCGGCGGCGCAGCCGGTGTGGATGTCGCAGGCAACGGTGACGTGGAGATCGAGCTCAAAGGCAAGAACACGATCAAGGGAACCGTCGGCCACGCCGGCATCGAGAAGGACGTGACCAAGGATGCCAGCGGCAGCACTATCACCAATGGCGGCGGCACCCTGACCATCACGGCCAAAGATACCAACCAGACCCTGTATGCCGAAGGCGGCAGCGGCGGCGCAGGCATCGGCTCCGGCCAGTATCGCGGCAGTGCCGAGGTTAGTGATGGAGAAAAGGTAAGCTGCGGCACCGGCAAGATCGTGATCAGCGGCGGCAAGATCGAGGCCGTCGGCGGCCCGGGGGGCTACCATGGTGCAGGCATTGGCACCGGATTTACGTCGAGCTACACAGGCACATCGAACTTTGTGGACACGGACATCACGATCACAGGCGATGCGGAAGTTACGGCCAAAGCGTCTGGAGACAATGCGATCGGCGGCAAATATGCGAATACAGTCATTACGATCTCCGGCAATGCGAAAGTGTCTGCGGAAGGCAGCTGTTATAGCGCTCTTTACGACAAAGGCTTTGGTATCGGCAGCGGCAATGGAAACCTTAATCTGACGATCAAGGACAATGCGAAGGTGGCTGCAGTTGGCGAACACGGCGGCGTCGGCTCGGGTCAGGAGAATGCCAAGGTCACCGTTTCCGTCTCCGACAACGCCAGCCTGGACGCCAGGTGCGATAAGCTCAGCAGTGACAAGAATTATGTTTACGGCGCTGGCATTGGCGCCAAGGATGCCAAGGACCTGAGCGTCACCGTCTCGGGCTCTGCGCAGGTCACTGCAAAGGGCGGCGCAGGCGGAAGCTCTACTGGAAACTATAAGAACGGTGCGGCGGCCGGCGCAGGCATCGGTACGCCTGGTCAGTACTGGAACGGCAACGGAACGCAGCCTGATCTGGCTGCGGGTACGGAAGCTGCCCCCGACACCTCCAACCTCACGAATGGCAGCGTGGTCATTGAGCCGAGTACGCCTCCGGCCCCTGACCATGTCCACAACTGGAAGACGACTGGGAGCGAGAACGTAGATGAGGGGCTCGTCCGCACGCACTACACCTGCGCCTGCGGTGCCTCCAAGACGGAGCTGGCAGCACCTCGTCCGGCGGCTCCTGCTTCCGGCTCCTCCTCCGCTGTCACCCTGACCGTGACCGGCGCCGAGGCCTACGAGACCTCCATTGTCGATGGCCGGTACACTGTTGCGGTGCCTGCTGAGACGGCTGTCCTTTCCGGCTGCCTGAGCAACCTGAAGGAGCTGAAGGCTCAGGGTGTGAACACCATCGTGTTCCGCACCCAGCTCCGTGAGACCGTCCTGAACATCGACAGCATGCTGTCTCTGGGCGTGGACGGCACCCTCTTTACCCTCACCCACTCCGGTGAGAGCGCAGAGCTGACGGTGGGCGGCGTTGCACACAACGAGCTGCTCCACTAAATTACTAACTTAGCTTCCCCCCGCAGGCGGAGTTTACCGCAAAGCTCCGCCCTCCTATAAGCAGCCCCCGGCACGTTCCGCATGGTGCCGGGGGATTTTTGCATGATGCCGCCGCCTCCCGCATATGCTGTACGGACAAATCTGAATGGGTGGGAGGCAAGGGTATGTTTGTGGTCACACTGAGTAAGGCAAGCGTCAAGAAGCTGGGCGTGGGGGCGATGTGCTGTGCGCTGGTGGTGTTCAGTGCCATGCTGGGGCGGTACATCAGCACCCGCTCGGTGGCTGTCGCGGCGGCAGGTAATAAGATCGAGAGTGCGCAGGACATCCAGACCTGGTTCACAGGCTACGGACTGGACGTGGACGGCGCGTCCATCACCGCCGATAAGGTCAAGATCCCCCGCAAGTGGGACGACAGCTTTTCGGCTTTTAACGGGGTGGTGCAGCAGAGCGGCATGGACCTGACCCGCTACAAGGGCAAGACGGTGGAGAAGTGGACAGCGCTCATCCCGGCGGCCAGCCGGGGCGATGTGAGCAGCTACGGCGTGCTGCTGGTCTACAAGAAAAAGGCCGTGGGCGCGTACCTGCTGGAAAAGCCCTCCGGCACCGTCACCGGGCTGAAAGACGCCCAGACCGCGATGGCCCTGCAGGAGGCCGAACAGGTGTCCGGCGAGGACTTCAGCGGGGACTGGGGCGAACGGCACGAGGATGAACTGACCGACGGGCAGGCCCAGCAGACCTCGGGCGAAGATTTCAGCGGGGACTGGGGAGAGCGCCACGACGGCGAGCTGGGCGCAGAGGGTCAGGCCCAGCAGACTTCCGGCGAGCCGGACGCTGCACAGGAGCAGCCCGTGCAGTATACCGACCTGCCGCTGGACGCCGAGGGCTACCCCGTCGAATAACCGTCATTCTGCACGAAAAAGTGCGGTGAAACAGAATAATTGTGCAGTAGTGGTATTTTTGCAGAAAGATTCTGTTAAATGTTACTAAAATTTTTGATAAAAAATCGGCAATATGAAAGGGTGAAAAAAGAACGACTAAGGTTTATAATAAAAGTAGACATCCAGCAGCCAGAAGGTTCGAGTGCTGCGTCCCGAGGGGCAGGGTGAGCTGCCCAGGAGGACCGGATGAAGTAAGGAGAAAATGATCATGAAGGAATTCCAGTACACTGTTAAGGATGCCTGCGGCATCCACGCCCGTCCCGCCGGTCTGCTCGTCAAGGTGGCCAAGGGCTTTGCCAGCACAGCCACCCTCGAGAAGGGCGGCAAGACCTGCGACCTGCGCAAGCTGATGGCCCTGATGGGCATGGGCGTCAAGCAGGGCGACACCGTTACCATCAAGGTGGAGGGCGACGACGAAGCCGCCTGCGCCGAAGCGATCCAGAAATTCCTGAGCGAGAACGTCTGATCGCCCAGTGTGATGAGAAGCCCTTGCGGGGAATGTCCTGCGGGGGCTTTTTGTTGCAGAACACAAAACAGCAAGAATAAGGAGAAATTGCAATGCAGGTAGGTACCGGTAAAAGCATCCTGAATGGCATTGCCATCGGAAAGCTGAAGATCTATAAGAAAAAAGATACCGTCATCTCTGCCGCCGAAGTGGCCGACACCGCCGCTGAAGAGGCCCGTTTTGAGGACGCCCGCGCCAAGGCCATCGAACAGCAGACCGCTCTGTACGAGAAGGCTCTGGCCGAGGCCGGCGAGGACATCGCCGAGGTGTTCAACATCCACGCCATGATGCTGGATGACGACGACTTCGTGGACGCCATCAAGGAGATCATCAACGGCCAGCACAAGTGCGCTGAGTACGCCGTCAAGACCGCCGGCGACAATCAGGCCGCCGTTTTTGCCGCCATGGATGACCCCTATTTGCAGGCCCGCAGCGCCGACGTCATCGACATTGCACAGGCCATCCTCGACATCCTGCAGGGCGTGGACAATGCTACTTTGCAGGGGACTGAGCCCAGCATCCTCGTGGCCGAGGACCTGGCCCCGTCCGAGACGGTCCGCATGGACAAGAGCCTGCTGCTGGGCTTCATCACCCGGGAGGGCAGCTCCAACAGCCACACCGCCATCCTCGCCCGCAGCATGAACATCCCCGCCCTCATCCAGTGCAAGGACATCCAGGACGACTGGGACGGCAAGATGGCGGTCGTGGACGGCTACAACGCCTGTGTCTACGTTGACCCCACCCCCGACCTGCTCAAGAGCCTGAAAAAGCGCCAGCAGGAAGACCAGAAAAAGCAGGCCCTGCTGCAGGAGCTGAAGGGCAAGCCCAACACCACCCTCGACGGCAAGACCATCAACGTCTTTGCCAACATCGGCGGCATGGGCGACGTGGGCGCTGTGCAGCAGAACGACGCCGGCGGCGTCGGCCTCTTCCGCACCGAGTTCGTCTACCTCAACTGCAAGGACTTCCCGACGGAGGACTACCAGTTCGAGGCATACAAGCAGGTGCTCGAGAGCCTTGCACCCCGCAAGGTGGTCGTCCGCACCTGCGACATCGGCGCAGATAAGACCGTGGACTACATGAAGCTCGACCACGAGGATAACCCCGCGCTGGGCTACCGCGCCATCCGCATCTGCCTGACCCGGAAGGACTTCTTCAAGACCCAGCTGCGCGCTCTGCTCCGCGCTTCCGCTTACGGCAACATGAGCATCATGTTCCCCATGATCACCAGCCTGCGGGAGCTGCAGGACGCCAAGGCCGTGCTGGATGAGTGCCGCGCGGAACTGCGGGCTGAGGGCAAGAAGTTCGACGAGAAGCTGGAGGTCGGCACCATGATCGAGACGCCCGCCGCTGTCCTCATCGCCGACGAGCTGGCCGAGGAGTGCGACTTCTTCTCCATCGGCACCAACGATCTGACCCAGTACACCTGCGCTCTGGACCGCCAGAACGCAAAGCTGGAGCCTTTCTTCAACCCGCACCACCCCGCTGTGCTCCGGGCCATCAAGATGACCATCGACGCGGGCCACCGCCACGGCATCTGGGTGGGCATCTGCGGCGAGCTGGGCGCAGACACTGCCCTCACCGAGACCTTCCTGCGGATGGGCGTGGACGAGCTGTCCATGAACGCCAAGAGCGTGCTGCCCGTGCGCAAGATCATCCGCAGCATCGACTTGAGCAAGCCTTCCGATAAGTAAGGAGCGCTTGGCCCCAAAAACGCCGCCCCCGGCAGGGAACTTCCCCGCCGGGGGCTTTGCATACCCGAAAAATTTTACCGAAATACTTCAAAACCATAAAGTGCAGTGCTATACTGGTAGCATCAAAATACCTGCTGAGAGGGAATTTTATGACACAACTGCTCATCCGCCTGTTCGTCCGGCACCCGGACGATACCAAGAACGCCGCCGTCCGCACGGCCTACGGCAATCTGGCCAGCCTCGTGGGCATGGCCTGCAATCTCCTGCTCTGTCTGGGCAAGCTGGCGGCGGGGACGCTGTTCGGCTCCATCGCCATCATGGCCGATGCCCTGAACAACCTTTCGGACGCCTCGTCCAACGTGGTGAGCCTTGTGGGCTTCCGGCTGGCGGCCAAAGGCCCGGACGAAAAGCATCCCTACGGCCACGCCCGGTATGAATATCTGGCGGGCCTCGTGGTCTGCGTCACCATCCTCGCCATCGGGCTTTCGCTGCTGAAAGAATCCGCGCTCAAAGTGCTGCATCCGACGGCAGTGGTGTTCAGCTGGCTCAGTGTGGGGGTGCTGGCGGCGTCCATCGGCGTCAAGCTCTGGATGAGCCGCTTCAACAAGACCATCGGCCAGCGCATCAACTCCGAGACCCTGATGGCCACCGCCGCCGACAGCCGGAACGACGTGCTGACCACCAGCGCTGTGCTCCTGTCCACCGTCCTCTCCCACCTGACGGGCTGGGACGTGCTGGACGGCCTCATGGGCGTGGCCGTGGCGGCGTTCATCCTCTGGTCGGGCTGGGGGCTTATGATGGACACCCTCAGCCCCCTGCTGGGCGAGAGCCCCTCGCCGGAGCTGGTGGAGCACATCGAGCACACCGTCATGAGTTACCCGGGGGTGCTGGGCGTCCACGATCTGATGGTCCACGACTACGGCCCGGGGCATCAGTTCGCCTCGCTCCACATCGAGTTCCCCGCCGAGGCCGACCCGCTGGAAGCCCACGACATCATCGACAACATTGAGCGGGATTTTCTGAAAAAAGACCACCTACAGGTCACCATCCACTACGACCCCATCGTGACGTCGGACGCCGCCGTAGGCATCCTGCGGAGCCGTTTGATGGAAAAAGCCCGCCAGATGGACCCTCGTCTGTCCATCCATGACCTGCGCATCGTGCCGGGGGACAGCCACACCAACGTGCTGTTCGACCTCGTGTTCCCGGCGGGCTACACCGGCGACAAGGACGCACGGCTGGCCGAGATGTGCAATTTCGTCAAGGAGCAGGACCCGAGATACTGCTGTATGGTGAAGGTGGAGCAGAGCTATGCCTCCGCTCTGCCGGAAGAGGATCAATAAGAAAAAGAGGGAAAGTATTATGCTGAACGAGACTTACCGCGCCATGCTGGGCCACAAGAGCGTCATCCGCGAGACTTTCATGTACGGCAAACAGCGCGCCGCCGAGATAGGCTATGAGAACGTGTTCGACTACTCGCTGGGCAACCCCAGCGTCCCCTGCCCGGACAAGTTCACCAAAGCCATGCAGACCCTGCTGGCCGAGGAAGAGCCTGTCGCCCTTCACGGCTACTGCCCCAGTCAGGGCGACCCGGGCTTCCGCACCGCCGTTGCGGCCCATCTGGCAAAGACCTTCGGCCTGCCCTATGAGCAGAAGGATATTTTCCCCACCACCGGTGCGGCGGGCGCTATCGCCCACGCCATCCGCGCTGTGACAAAGCCCGGCGACGAGGTGCTGACCTTCGCCCCCTACTTCCCCGAGTACGGCCCTTATGTGGAGGGGACCGGCGCTGTGCTCAAGGTCGTGCCGCCTCAGGCACCGGCTTTCCAGCCGAATCTCGACGCCTTTGAAGAGATGCTGACCGAGAACGTCACCTGCGTCCTCATCAACACCCCGAACAACCCCACCGGCGTCGTCTACTCCGCCGAGACCCTGAGCCGTCTGGCTGACATCCTGACCGAAAAGAGCAAAGTTTTCGGCCACAACATCTTCCTCGTCAGCGACGAGCCCTACCGTGACATCGCCTTCGACGGCAAAAAGGTGCCTTACCCGGCAGCGTTCTACCCCCACACCCTGACCTGCTTCTCCTTCTCCAAGAGCCTGAGCCTGCCCGGCGAACGTCTGGGCTATGTGGCCGTCCGGCCCGGCTGCGAGGGCGAAGACGTGCTGGTGGACATGATGGCTCAGATCTCCCGCTTCACCGGCCACAACTGCCCGCCCAGCATCATCCAGAAAGCCACTGCCGAGTGCCTCGACGTCACCAGTGATCTGTCTGTCTACGAGACGAACATGAACCTGCTGTACGATAAGCTCACCGAGCTGGGCTTTGAGGTGGAGCGCCCCGGCGGCACATTTTATATCTTCCCGAAGGCGCTGGAAGAGGACGCCAACGCCTTCTGCCTCAAGGCCCGGGAGTTCGATCTGCTGCTGGTCCCCAGCGACACCTTCGGCGTCAAGGGCTATGTCCGCTTTGCCTACTGCATCGACACCGAGAAGGTGAAGCGCAGCCTGCCCGCACTGGAAAAGCTGGCCGCAGCCTATAAAAAGTGAATGTGAGGTAGTTCCATGCATCCGCTCCCCGAATATCCCCGCCCGAGTATGCGCCGGGACAGCTACGTCAACCTGAACGGCCCGTGGGACTACGCCATCACCCAGAGCTCGGAGTTCCCGGCAAAGTGGGACGGCGCTATCCTCGTACCCTATTCGCCCGAGGCAAAAGCCTCTGGCGTGGGCCGGACGCTGCAGCCCGGCCAGTGGCTCCACTACCACCGCACCTTCACGCCCCCGGCAGGCGAGGGCGGGCGCGTCCTGCTCCACTTTGGGGCGGTGGACTACGCCTGCGCGGTGGAGGTCAATGGCCGTCTGGCCGGGGGACACCGGGGCGGCTACTGGCCCTTTACGCTGGACATCACCGACCTGCTCCGCCCGCAGGGCCATAACACCCTCTGGGTGGCGGTGCAGGACCCCACCGGCACCGGCACGCAGGCGAGAGGCAAGCAGACCCTCCGGCCCGGCGGGATGTTCTACCCGGCCCAGAGCGGCATCTGGCAGACGGTCTGGCTGGAGCGGGTGCCGGAAAATTACATTGATACGCTGACCGTCACCCCGGACTACGACGCCCGGACCGTGACCGTGAAAGTCCATGCCTCGAAGCCCGGCGGTGCGGCGAACCTCTGGGCCGTGGTGCGGGCCGGCGGCGTGACCATCGCCGAGGACTGGGGCAGCGACGAGGCCGACCGGGACGGCGAAGTGACCCTGAACATCGCCGAAGAGCATTTCTTCCCGTGGAGCCCCGACAGCCCCTTCCTCTATGATTTGACCGTCGGCACGACCCAGGGCGAAGAAGAGGGCTTCGACACCGTCCACAGCTATTTTGCCCTCCGCAAGTGGGAGTGCAAAGAGGATGCAAAGGGCATCCGGCGGTTTTTCCTCAATGACAAGCCCATCCTGCTCAATGGCCTGCTGGACCAGGGCTATTGGCCCGACGGCCTCTACACCCCGCCCTCCGACGCCGCCGTGGAGCACGAACTGCACACCGTGCGGGAGCTGGGCTTCAACCTGCTGCGCAAGCACGCCAAAATCGAGCCGGAGCGCTGGTACTACCACTGCGATAAGCTGGGCATCATCGTCTGGCAGGATATGGTCAACGGCGGCGGGGCCTACCCGATGTGGTACGTCACCTACCTGACCAACGCCTTACAGCCCCTGATGCGCCGCGCCCCGGACGGGAAGCTGCTGTGGGGCTTTCTGGGCCGGGGCAGCGCCCACAGCCGGGAGGAGTACGCCCGGGAGCTGGCCGACACGGTAGCCGCACTGGGTCGGCACCCCTGCATCGGGTGCTGGGTGCCGTTCAACGAGGGGTGGGGCCAGTTCGACGCACGGAAAGCCACCGAGACCCTCCGCGCCCTCGACCCCTCCCGTCCGGTGGACGAGGCCAGCGGCTGGTTCGACCGGGGCGGGGGAGATGTGCATTCCATCCACAACTACTTCTATCCGCTCCGCATCCGCCCGAACGTGCGCACGGTGGCCCTCAGCGAGTACGGCGGCATTGCATGGCCCATGCCCGGCCATGAGCCGCCACGGAAGACCTACGGCTACGGCACGGCCAGAAGCCGGGCAGAGCTGACCGAGCGCTACCGTGATTTGCAGCTCAGGACGATTCTCCCGCAGCTGAAAAAGGGCCTGTCGGCGCTGGTGTACACTCAGCTGACCGACGTGGAGGACGAGGTGAACGGCCTGTTCACCTATGACCGCACGGCCATCAAACCCGATGCCGCCGCCGTCCGCGCCGTCAACGAGGCACTGGAAGCGGAGTTTGAAAAGGCAGTAAAAGAATGAACGGGCTCTCGGCCATTTGTCCCTGTGCAGGCAGAGCATTTTGCTGTTTTTCACGGCTCCTGATTGGCTAAAATGTCGAAAATAATACCATATATTGACAATCCTGTAAAAATGCACTATACTGAACCCATCGAGGCAGACCACGAAGTCCTTGTATATAAAAATGTTCAACAGCATATTTGCGATATGCAATTCAACGCTGCTGCTGTTGCATTAAAAAGTTGAATTGCTATAAAACAGGTATTACAGGCACACGGCCTGTAATGATAAACATTATATGTTCGCGCATGTAGTGATTTATCTCACATAGTCTAGGGGCGAGGTTCCGCAAGGGACCTCGCCCTTGGGCTTTTTATAGGCGCTGGGCTATTGACATTGGAGAGCGATTCATCTATAATCGAGGTGCAGACCAGTCGAAGATGTATGGACTGGAAAATTATGGGAACTCCAAAACGCGAAAACTGCCCATTCTGAGATGCTCTAAAAGGCGAAAATAACGCCGAAATATAAGAAAAATGATGCATCTGCATTGTTTTCGAGAGAATGGATGAAAACGTCGGATTGCATCAGAATGCGTTAGAAAATGTCGGGCCGCCCGCCACAGCCTGAGAAGGCCGAAGCGGGCGGTCCGTTTTTATCTTTTGTATCCTTGCGCTTGACAATCCACGTACGGCTGTCTATAATAAAGATAGGGAAAGGCGCTGGCTGCACAGTGGTCAGCTCCCTCTCTCAGTGTCACATTTTGAGAAACATGACCGCCGGAGTTTGGAAGACTATGGGGGCGGTCATTTTTCTTGCCATTTTATTTTTTGATATAGTGTTTTGCGTGATGCATATCCCGAAAAAAGACTTGGGCGATCGTCCAAGTGATTTTGGCAGTGCCAAGGATGACAGTGGCCAGAAGGCCGAGCAGAGCAATAACAGTATTCAAAATTTCCATAGTGGAATCCTCCCTTAGATTTTCATGTAGAAACATTCGAACCGTCAGGAGGATGACAAAAAATTGAACTTCCTCCTGACGCGGCACAATGTGACGCGAGGGAGGGAGCATGACCGCTGCACTTGCAGGACAGCGCCTTTCTGCTAAGAGGATACCATAAAAACCGACAAAAAGCAACGCCGCACGATGCATATCCGCGCGGCGCTGGAAGCGGGATCTGAAAAGCAGTATAATAACAGAAAAGCTCCGGGAACCAATAGTTTCCCGGAGCTTTTGTATTATTTTTAAGGAAAATTACTGCTCGTTCTTGATTTTGGAAGCCGGCATCTTCTTCATGGCGGCAGAATCCAGAGCGTGGGGCAGCTGGGCGCCATAGGACTGAAGGCTGTCCTGCAGCTCGCCGCTCTTCATGTCGGAGAGGGCCTGTGCGCGGAGGCTGTCCAGCGTGTCAGCGTCCAGCGGGTCGAGACGGACGAGCATCATCAGCGCATAGCTGGAATACTGCACGGCGGCGGCCTCGCCGGGCTTGAGGGCGCGGACGACGTCGGCGGTGCCTTCCTCGGAGAAGGTGGAATCGATGTTGTCAGAACCCAGCAGGGCAGTGGAGAGGGAAGACGCGTCGGAAGAGGGCTCGCCATCCAGCACCGCGTAGATGTCGGGCAGGGCGGCGGCGACGGCGGCGCTGAAAGCGGAGGTCTGGGCGCTGGCCCCATCGGGGATGGCAGCGTTGCAGCTCTCGGCGGCGGTCTGAGCCAGCTCGAGCATCTGGGTGCTCTGGTCGTCATCAGCAAAAGCGAAGGTGCTGGTGTTGTAGAGCGGCACGACCACATAGCGGATGTAGACCATCTCGTCCTCGAGGTGGCTGGTCAGCTCTGCGTCGGAGACGGGGGTCTCGCCGTCGGTGCCGTAGCACATCTCGAGCAGGTCGTTGCTCTTGATGAGGATGCGCTCAAACCGCTTGAGGGTGTCGAGGCCGATGCCGTTGGCCTTGTAGAGGTCGCCGTTCTGCTCCATCAGCTGGGAGGCGTAGCTGTCGGCCTGGGTCTCCTCGTCGAGGGTCAGAACGCCGCCCAGCTCATCGAAACGGGTCTCGATGGCGGCGTAGGACTCGAGGTTCTCGAGGGTCTTCTGGGCCACATAGTCGCTGACCACGGCGGTCTCGCCGGTGGCGTCATCGACGGTGATGGTGGCCTTGAGGAAGCTGGACACCTTGGTGGCGTCCTGGTCGTCGGAAGCGAGGTCGGCGGCGGTCTGGTAGGCATCGAACTGGGCCAGCAGATAGAGGCCGGAAGAGATGTCCACGTTACCGATGGTGCCTACGGAATCCGGGGTGGAGAGGCTGCAGCCCACGAGACCGACGGCCAGAGCGAGGGCGCAGACGAGCGCGATGAGTTTCTTCTTCATAAGTGTACTCCTAGTGAAATTTATTTTTTGCCGGTGTTTTCTTCCGGCGGGGCAGCAAGGATGTCGGCCATCGCCTTGAGGATGCTTTGCAGCAGTTCCAGCGGCTTTTCGTCGGGTTGGAGAGTCACCGAGAGGTAGGGCTTGGTGCCGGCTCCTGCCGTCACCCGGCCATTGAAAGCGATGAGCAGGCCGCGAATCATGGCCACGTCCAGCGTCTCCACCTGTAACAGCAGGGTATCCTTCTTCTGGGTGACTTCGTAGACGCCCACGGCGGCGGCCTGTACGCGCACCAGCGAGACGTTCACGAGGTCGCTGACGGAGGGCGGCGGGTCGCCGTAGCGGTCGATGAGTTCGTCCAGCACGTCGGCGGCGTCCTCGGGGGTCTGGATGGCGGCAATGCGCTTGTATGCCTCGATGCGGCCCGGGCCGTCGGCAATATACTTCTCCGGGATGAAGGCGTCCACCCGCAGGTCCACGAGGCATTCGCTCTTGTCCCGCTGGATGGGCTCGCCCTTGGCCCGGGCGATGGCCTGACCCAGCATCTTGACGTAAAGATCATAGCCGACAGCCTCCATGTGGCCGTGCTGGCTGTGGCCCAGCAGACTGCCCGCGCCGCGAATTTGTAAGTCGCGCATGGCGATGCGGAAGCCGGAGCCGAAGGCTGTGAACTCCCGGATGGCGGAAAGCCGCTTCTGGGCGATGTCGGTGAGGGTCTTGTCCCGCCGGAAGGTGAAGTAGGCGTAGGCTTTCCGGCCCGAGCGGCCTACGCGGCCCCGGATCTGGTACAGCTGGGCCAGACCCATCCGGTCAGCATCCTCGATGATGAGGGTGTTGCAGTTGCGCACGTCAATGCCCGTCTCGATGAGGGTGGTGCAGACGAGGATGTCGATCTCGCCGTTCAGCAGATGCTGCCAGACGGGGTTCAGCTCTTCCTCAGTCATCTTGCCGTGGGCGATGCCCACCCGCGCCCCGGGTACCATCTGGCTGACATGGGCGGCACAGGACTCGATGTTGTCCACCCGGTTGTGCAGGTAGTAGACCTGACCGCCCCGGGCCAGCTCCTTTTTCATGGCTTCGGCGAGGATGACGTCATTGTATTCCAACACGAATGTCTCCACCGGCTGGCGCTCGATGGGCGGCTGCTCGATGGTGGAGAGGTCGCGGATGCCGCTCATGGCCATGTTTAGGGTGCGGGGGATGGGGGTGGCCGAGAGGGTCAGCATGTCCACGCCGATGAAGTTCTCTTTCAGCTTCTCCTTGTGCTTGACGCCGAAACGCTGCTCCTCGTCGATGATGACAAGGCCCAGATCGTGGAACCGGACGTCCTTGGAGAGGAGGCGGTGGGTGCCGATGACGATGTCCACGCTGCCGGCCTGCAGGCCCCGCAGGGTCTCTTTCTGCTGCTTGGCGGTGCGGAAGCGGGAGAGCAGCCCGACTTTCACCGGAAACGCCTCCATGCGGGAGATGATGCTGTTGTAGTGCTGCCACGCCAGCAGGGTGGTGGGGGCCAGAATGGCGCACTGCTTGCCGCCCATGACGCACTTGAAGGCCGCGCGGAAGGCGACCTCCGTTTTGCCGACGCCCACGTCGCCGCAGAGCAGGCGGTCCATGGGCCAGCCCTTTTCCATGTCCTTCTTGATCTCGGCGGTGGCGGTGAGCTGGTCGTCCGTCTCGTCGTACTCGAAGCGGGACTCGAAATCGCTCTGCCACTCGCCGTCGGCGGGGAAGGCGTAGCCTGTGGCCTGACGGCGGCGGGCGTAGAGCTCGATAAGCTCCTGCGCCATCTCTTCGGTGGCCTTTTTGACCTTGGCGCGGGTGCGCTGCCACTCGGTGCCGCCCAGCTTGGCAAGCTTCACCTTTTCCTCGTCGCCGGGGGCGGTGTAGCGGCTCAGCAGATCGAGCTGAGTCACCGGCACATACAGCACGTCGGAGCCGGAGTACTGGATCTTCAGGTAATCTTTTATCGCGCCCTGCACCTCGAGACGCTGGATGCCCGCATACATACCGATGCCGTGGCTCTGGTGAACCACATAGTCGCCGGGCTTGATGTCCGAGAGGCTGGACAGGGCGTTTTTGTTCTTCTTGCGCTTTTTGTTCTCGGCGGCCTCGTCGTCCAGACCGTGACGCCGGGACGAGATGACCGCCACGCGGGCGAACGGGAAGGTGCAGCCCGCCGTGAGGTGGCCGGGCAGTACCTGAACCAGACCTTTCGCGGGCCGGACGTCCCGGCTCATGCTGACGGCATAGCCCTTGTCAGCCAAATCGCGGGTAAGGGCCGCTGCACCCTTGGGCGTGCCGGCGAAAAGGGCCACGGCGTACCCCTGCTGGACCAGCGGGTCGAGGTCTTCCCGCAGGGAAGCGAGGTCGCCGCCCCAGTTGGGAGCCGCGAACGCCTCGGCGTTGATGAGGTCTTTCAGCTTGAACTCGTTCATGCCCCGCAGGAAGTTCTCGCAGAGCAGAGTGCTCTGGTCCTGCGCCGCAATGGTGAGGTCATCCATCGTCTGGTAGAGCACATCGAGGCCGGGGCAGATGACGCCCTCCTCGAGCAGGCCGGTCAGCTCTTCGCTGCGTCGGAACTCGGTGGCCTTCTGGGCGTCCCGGATGCCGCCCACCTCGTCGAGGATGAAGATGGGGCTGCTCAGGTGGTCCAGCAGGGTGGCGGGCGTCTCGTACCGCAGACCGTAGTATTTGTCCATGGCCTCGGGCATGACGCCGCTGTCCAGCTGGGCGAGGTCGGACTCCATGGCCTTTTCGAGGGCGGTGCGGCGCTTGCCGCGGGCTTTCTTCTGGGCGGCGCGAAGGGCCTCTGCCGTGTCGGCGGTACTGCCGAACAGCACCTCACGGGCGGGGGAAAGATAGATCTTTTCCAACGCACTGTCCCGCCGCTGGGTCAGCAGGTCGAAGGAGGCGAGAGAGTCGATCTCGTCGTCCCAGTACTCCACACGGGCAGGCTGGCGCATATCGGGGGCGTAGATGTCCACGATGTCGCCCCGGACGCTGAACTGTCCCGGGCCGTCCACCTGACTTCGCCGCACGTATCCGGCGGCGAAGAGCCGCTCCACCAGCGCTTCGCGGTTGTAGACCATGCCGGGCTTGAGGGTGAGGGTGTTCTTCTGGAACTCGTCCTGCGGCACAGTGTATTGGAGCAGGGCTTCGGCGGGGACGCAGACGGCGTTCAGCCGTCCGCCCGCCAGCGCGCCCAGCACCGACAGACGCCGGTACTCGTACTCGCGGCCCGCGCCCTCGACGGGGCGGAGCATGAAGTCCCGGGGCGGGAACACCGCCGCCGAGAGCCCCATCGTCTTGAGGTCGTCGGCAAAATGGGTGGCCTCGGCCTCGCCGGGCGTGACGACGCAGAGGATGCGGCCCGTGTCCTTCTGGAGCGCGGCGTAGAGCAATGCCCGGCCTGCCGGAGGCAGGCCGAACAGCGCCGCCGGGCCGGGGGAGGCGAGGCTGGCCGCTGTCTTCTGGTATTCAGGGGTGTTTTTCAGGAGCGCTTCGTACATGGTGGACCTCCTTTCTAGTGAAGATGGACGTAATAGCCTCTCCCTTTGGGAGAGGTGTCACCGCAGGTGACGGAGAGGGCAAGCTCGGGGCGAAAGAGCTGCCATACAGCGATAAGCAGACTCTTTGTCAGAGGGATGTTGTCGCTGCGTCTGTGCTTTTTGTCAGCGGCCTTGCCCTCTCAGGCGCTTCGCGCCAAGGCCGGGTTGCGGCTCCCAGCGTCTGCCTCGCTGTTGCTCACATCCTGCTGGCCGCTGCCCCAACAGCTCCTCCCTGTTTCCGCCACTGGCGGCGGTCGTCGCTGTTGCCCCCAAAGGGGGAGCCTTACCCGTTATACTTGCTCTGCGCTAGACCCAGCTTGCCGTCCATGATGAGCTTTGCGGCGGCTGCGATGTCGGGGCAGCGGTCGGCGAGGGCCTTGGCGTCGTCGGGCGGGAACCTGCCCAGCACCCAGTCGGCCAAATCGTAGTCCGGGCGGGGCTTTGCGCCCACGCCGATGCGGATGCGGGGGAAGTTCTCGCCGCCGAGGCGGGCGATGATGCTCTTGAGGCCGTTGTGGCCGCCCGCAGAGCCGGAGGGCCGGATGCGCAGCTTGCCGGGGTTCTGGGTGATGTCGTCGCACAGGACGATGACGTGGTCGGCAGGGATCTTGAAGAAGCCCGCCAGCGGGCCGATGGAGTCGCCCGAGAGGTTCATATAAGTCAGGGGCTTCAGGAGCACGACCTTGTGGCCGTCCACCTCGCCCTGCCCCCACAGACCCTGAAACTTGGTCTTGGAGACGGAGATGCCCCACTTGCCGGCCAGATAGTCCAGCGCGGCAAAGCCTGCGTTGTGACGGGTGCCGTCGTATTTCGGCTCCGGATTGCCGAGGCCGGCAATGAGCCAGATGTCATTGGTATTCATACGATATATTCTGCCTTTTTTACGTTGGATCTGTTTTCGAACAATATGTTATTATAACATACGCGCGCGCAAAAAGATACACAAAAAACATAAAATGCCCCGGCGCACGGATGCGGAACGTGCGCCGGGGCAGATGGAAAGCGCCGGATGCGGAACCGGCGCTCTGAGCAGAGTCGGAGGGGGAGCAAAAACGGAAACCTTAACCCTGCTCTTTTTCGAGTTTCTGCTTCTTTATAATGTACGCCTCCATTTTCGGTTCAGCCCAGCCGTCGAGGTTGGTCTGACGCTCCCGGGCGATGCCAAGAGCCTGCGGGGGGACGTCCTTGGTGATGGTGCTGCCAGCGGCGGTGTAGGCCCCGTCGCCGATGGTGACGGGGGCGACAAGGTTGGTGTTGCAGCCGATGAAGCAGTAGTCGCCGATCTGAGTGCGGAACTTGTCCTTGCCGTCGTAGTTGCAGGTGACGGTGCCGCAGCCGAAGTTGCAGTATTTGCCCACGTCGCTGTCGCCGATGTAGGTCAGGTGGCTGACGGTGTTGCCCCGGGCAAAGTTGGAGTTTTTCGTCTCGACATAAGCGCCCAGATGCACGCCGTAGCCGGTGACGGTGTTGATGCGCACATGGGTGAAGGGACCGATATTGTTGTGGGGGCCGAGGTGGCTGCTGTAGACCTGGCTGGCGTTGACGGTGGTGCCTTCGTCCACGGTGCTGTCCTCGATGAGGGTGTTGGGGCCGATGACGCAGCCTGCGCCGATGGTGGTCTTGCCGCGCAGGATGGTGCCTGCGAGGATGACGGCTCCCGGGGCAATGACCACTTCGGAGCCGATCTCCACATTGCGGCTGCGGATGTCCACGCCGTTTGCGACGTGGCGCAGCAGCACCTCTTCGCGCTGGGCCTCGGCAGCGTCGAGCTTTGCCTTTGCGGCAGCCAGTGCGGATGTATCAATATTCTGCATAGAGAAAAACCTCCTCCAAAACCGCCTCTCGCAGAAGCTGTGCAGACCCCTGCGGAAGAGGAAATGTTGTATCCAAGATAGAAGAAATTCGGAAAGATGGAAGACAAACAAGAACGGCAGTGAGTTTAATGGATAGAAAGTTGTATCCAACTGCCCAAAAACGGCATCAGAACTCGAAAATCCTCTTCAAATCTTTCCCATTTTATATTACCCAAAAAGTGAGTAAAATGCAAGGGTTTGCACAAAAAATATCAAACAAATTCGGTGATTTGCCCGATGGAATAGACGTGAAATTTTGGTATAATAGTTTAGCATTCACAGAGAAATGTTTATCGTATGACAAGACAGAGCAACGATAAGACCGCCGTGCTTCGCGCCAGCGGCTACCATTTGGGAGGTAAACACGCATGAGCAAAAAGTATCTGTACTACTTCAGCGAAGGCAACGATGCCTTTGGCGGCGACAAGGTCACCATGAAGAACATTCTGGGCGGCAAGGGCGCTGGTCTGGCTGAGATGACTGCAGCCGGTATGCCGGTGCCGCAGGGCTTCACCATCACCACCGAGGCCTGCACCCAGTACTACGCAGACGGCCGCCAGATCAACGACGAGATCACCGCTGACATCTTCGAGCACGTCAAGGGCCTCGAGAAGATCACCGGCAAGACCTTCGGCGACAACGAGAACCCGCTGCTGGTCTCCGTCCGTTCCGGCGCACGTCAGTCCATGCCCGGCATGATGGACACCATCCTGAACCTCGGCCTGAACGACGAGGCTGTCGAGGGTCTGGCCAAGAAGACCAACAACCCCCGTTTCGCATACGACTGCTACCGCCGCTTCGTGCAGATGTTCGCCGACGTCGTCATGATGGTCCCGAAGAGCCTGTTCGAGGTCGAGATCGACAAGCTGAAGGAAGCCAAGGGCGTCAAGAACGACGTTGACCTGACTGCTGACGACCTGAAGGAACTGGTCGGCACCTTCAAGAAGATCTATGAGGACAACGAGGGCAAGCCCTTCCCCCAGGACCCCAAGGACCAGCTCATCGAGGCTGTCAAGGCCGTCTTCCGCAGCTGGGACAACCCCCGTGCAAACGTCTATCGTAAGATGAACGAGATCCCCTACGAGTGGGGTACCGCTGTCAACGTCCAGCAGATGGCTTTCGGTAACTCCGGCGACCGCTCCGGCACCGGCGTTGCATTCACCCGTGACCCCGCCACCGGCGCTAAGAAGCTGATGGGCGAGTACCTCATCAATGCACAGGGCGAGGATGTCGTTGCTGGTGTCCGCACTCCGTCTCCCATCAGCCACCTGCACGAGCAGATGCCTGAGGTCTACGACCAGTTCGTTGAGATCGCTACCCGTCTGGAGAACTACTTCCGCGATATGCAGGATATGGAGTTCACCATTGAGGACGGCCACCTGTATATGCTGCAGACCCGTAACGGCAAGCGTACCGCTCAGGCTGCTCTGCAGATCGCATGTGACCTGGTGGACGAGGGCATGATCACCGAGCAGGAGGCTGTCCTGCGCGTGGAGCCCAAGCAGCTGGACACCCTGCTGCATCCCCAGTTCGACGCAGCTGCCCTGAAGGCTGCTGAGGTCGTCGGCAAGGGCCTGGCAGCTTCTCCCGGTTCTGCCTGCGGCCAGATCGTCTTCACCGCCGAAGAGGCTGAGGAGATGGTCAAGTCCGGCAAGATGAAGAAGGTCGTTCTGGTCCGTCTGGAGACCTCTCCCGAGGACATCGTCGGTATGCAGGTGTCTCAGGGCATCCTGACCGTCCGCGGCGGCATGACCAGCCACGCAGCCGTTGTTGCTCGTGGTATGGGTACCTGCTGTGTCTCCGGCTGCGGCAACGACAACGACGTGAAGATCGACGAAGAGGCTAAGACCTTCGAGCTCAACGGCCACAAGTTCGTCGAGGGCGACTGGATCTCCATCGACGGCTCCACTGGTAACATCTACGGCGAGCAGGTCGCTACCGTCGCCGCCACTGGCAACAAGAACTTCAACCGCTTCATGGGCTGGGCAGACGCTGCTCGTCAGCTGCTGGTCATGACCAACGCCGATAACCCGCGCGACGCACAGCAGGCAGTTGACCTGGGTGCTGAGGGCATCGGCCTCTGCCGTACCGAGCATATGTTCTTTGCTGAGGACCGCATCAAGGCTGTCCGTGAGATGATCTGCGCACGTACCGTGGAAGAGCGCGAGGCTGCTCTGGCCAAGGTCGAGCCGTTCCAGCAGGGTGACTTCGAGGCGATGTACCGCATCATGGGTGAGCGCCCGATGACCATCCGTTATCTGGACCCGCCTCTCCACGAGTTCCTGCCCAGCAAGGACGAGGACATCAAGGAGCTGGCTGCCGACATGGGCATGACCTTCGATGACCTGAAGAACGTCGTTGCTTCTCTGCATGAGTTCAACCCCATGATGGGCCATCGTGGCTGCCGTCTGGCTGTCACCTACCCCGAGATCGCAGCAATGCAGACCCGCGCTGTTATCAAGGCAGCTCTGAACGTCTCTGCTGAGACCGGTTATGTCATCACTCCGCACATCATGATCCCGCTGGTCGGCGAGGTCAAGGAGCTGAAGTTCGTCAAGGACGTTGTCGTCAAGGTCGCAGACGAGCTCATCAAGGCTTCCGGCGTTGACATGAAGTATCTGGTCGGTACCATGATCGAGATCCCCCGTGCAGCTCTGACTGCCGGCGAGATCGCCAAGGAGGCTGAGTTCTTCAGCTTCGGCACCAACGACCTGACCCAGATGACCTTCGGCTTCAGCCGTGACGATGCTGCCAAGTTCCTGGGCGCTTACTACGAGAACAAGATCTACGAGAGCGATCCGTTCCAGCATCTGGACCAGGTCGGCGTCGGCAAGCTGGTCAAGATGGCTGCACATGATGGCCGTGAGACCCGTCCCGACCTGGGTCTGGGCATCTGCGGCGAGCACGGCGGCGATCCTTCCAGCGTCGAGTTCTGCCACAATGTTGGTCTGGACTACGTCAGCTGCTCTCCCTTCCGTGTGCCTATCGCACGTCTGGCCGCTGCCCAGGCTGCTATCAAGAACCCCCGCAAGTAATTGCGTGAGAGCTTGAGAGAGCACCAATAAAGTATATGAGCCGCCCCGGTTTCTGTAACAGGAAGCCGGGGCGGTTTTTGTTGCATCCAAAAATAAAAAGGAGACTTTTGAATCAGCTTGAAGTATTTGGCAAATGAGCTGTATGTGCTGTTGTGCTCGGTATACTGTTATTCGATAAGCTAGAAATAACCCCGCAGCCTAGCTCCCGCGTAATCTCCCCAAAAGCAATAAACCCAAACAAAGCACCGGGCTGCCATCCAGAAAATCTTCTGCACGGCAGCCCGGTGGCTTCGGGGCTTTTAATGCCCCTCTAAGGGGTTAATGTGGTATGATGTGAATTTCGGAAAAGGGGGAGAAAACGCGGTGAAAGAATGGAAACTCAGGGAGAAATCGTGGGAAAAATCTCAGAGCAGACTGCCCAGAACCGACAGCAGCAGACTGCCGACGACCATGATGATTGCACCGCCCAGACGAGAGGAGATTTGTGCAAAGGGCATCAGCTCCATGCGGTCAGCAGCGGACAGAACGGCCACGTCGCCGGTGCCGCCCATGTTGGACATACACAGACCTGCGGTAACGCCAGCCTCGACGGGGTAGAAGCCAACCAAACGGCCAACCAGAGCGGCACCAAGGAAAGCGCCGATGCAGGACAGGAAGCAGAGAACCAGATAGGTAAGGCTGAAGCTGCTGATGACAGTGCCAAGTTCCAGATAGCACAGGCCGATACCAACCAGCAGGGCGGGGGTCAGATTCTTCATGATGAACTGGAACCACTGGTAGCAGTCCACTTCAATGTCTTCGGGGATGATGTTGAAAATCTTGCAGACGGCCACGGAGATAATCATCCATGCGTAAGCGTGGATGCTGATGGAAGGAACCAAGGTATTCCAAATCTTTGCGACGATGTAGCCCCATGCAAAGAAGGAGCAGGAGATGAACATACCAATGCCCATGTTGCGCACATCGATGTGGTTACGTTTGGCCTGCATTTCTTCGCTGACACCCAGCTCATCTGCGGCGTCGACAGAACGCATCAGCTTGCCCTGACCGTTGAGTTCCTTGCTGTGGATGACCTTGACAAGGATGCCGCCCAGAACGATGGAGATTGCGTTGCCAATCGCAACGGCGGGGGTCATGATGGAGATGGCCTCTGCGGCGGTCATTGTGCCAGAGGACTCAAAAATCTTGGAAAGAGGAACAGCGCCAGCGCCCATGCCGCCGCCCATGATGGGCAGAGCAATCAGAAGGACGGACTTGATGGCACCAAAGCCCATAACGGTGCCGACGATAGCGGTGAGGCCGAAGGACACGATGATAGCGCCAAAGATGGCGGGGAAATAACGGGCAGCTGCCTTGACCAGAAGTTTGCGGTTCATGCCAAGGATGGAGCCGGTGATAAGGGCTGCGATGTAGAAGTCGAGGAATGCGCCGGTGGGTTTGAAAAAGGTGTTGATGGAAGCGACCAAGTCAAAACCCTCGACGAAATTGTAGATTTTGGTGCCGTCCGCCGTAGTACCGACGACGGTAGGCAGAAGATGGAAATAGTTGAGCAGTGCGGAACCAAAGATGACCACGATAGCGCCGCCGCCCAAGTAAGAACGGATAATCGGAGCGTGCTCGCCGATTTCGTAAAGAATGGTGCCGAGCACAATCATAAAGGCAAAACAGCCAGCCATGCCGCCGGGAAGCGTTCCGGTATAGGTGGCAATAATCACAATGACGGCGAAGATGGCAAAAATATACCACGGCAGATTAAATAGCTTGTAGACATTTTTCTTTTCACTGGTCATAATAAAAAGCCTCCTTTTCTAGTTCTGTCAACAGCGGGCCACGCCGCTCTCGCGGGCAGCTTCTGCCACAGCGTTCGCCACAGCCTCGGCCACCCGGGGGTCGAAGGCACCGGGGATG
>ERZ809807.81-NODE-81-length-36558-cov-5.30187_pt1 | contig 36558 bp, 31 predicted proteins | sample MGYA00520348_ERZ809807 | MGnify/ENA primary metagenome ERZ809807 (study PRJEB31588, sample SAMN03398861) | human gut metagenome | study: EMG produced TPA metagenomics assembly of the PRJNA231909 data set (A prospective, longitudinal analysis of the...
GGGCAAGTACCCTGTGATCTTCCTGACCTTCAAGGATGTGAAGTTCGACACTTGGGAGGAGACCTTTGCAGCCATCCGGGATATTTTCGCAAAGGAGACCCGGCGGCACAAGGAGTTGCTGGCCAGCGATAAGTGCGATGAGTACAGCAAAAAGACCTATGCAAGGCTGGCAGACGGCAAAGTCAGCGAGGTTGAGCTGGCTTCGGCACTGCTGGACCTGTCCTCTATGCTGCACAAGCACTATGCCGTTGCGCCCATTATCATCATCGACGAGTATGACACCCCCATCCAGCAGGGCTATCAGAAGGACTATTACGACAAGGTCATCCGGTTTATGCGAAACCTGTTTTCCGGCGGGTTCAAGGATAATCAGCACCTGTCCTTCGGCTTCCTCACCGGCATTCTGCGGGTGGCCAAGGAGAGCATCTTCAGCGGGATGAACAACCTGTCCATCAACTCCGTGCTGGACAACAAATACAGCACCTACTTCGGCTTCACCGCCGACGAGGTGATGGAGATGGCGGAATACTACGGCGCTGCCGATAAGTACGACGAAATTTGCCAGTGGTACGACGGCTACCGCTTCGGCAAGACGGAGATTTTCAACCCGTGGTCGGTGGTCAACTACTTCAGCAACGAGTGTGAGCCGAGACCCTTCTGGGTCTCCACCGGCAGCAACGATATTATCGGGGAAGTGCTTGCCCAGGCAGATGAGGAGATTTATAACCGTCTGACCTCCCTGGTCAACGGCAAGACCTTCACCACCTTCATCGACACCGGCGTGATTTATCCGCAGATCAAAAGTAATCCCTCCACCATTTACAGCTTCCTGCTGGTGACCGGCTATCTGAAGGCACTGAAAACCATGCCCTCCTTCAGCGGCGATTTTATGTGCGAGGTCTCCCTGCCCAACCGGGAGATTTCTCTGGTGTATAACAAGGAGATTTTGCAGAGGTTAGAGAATCTGATCCCGCCGTTCACGGCGATTTCCGTTCAGGAGGCCATCTTCTCCGGCGATAACGCACGGCTGAAAGCGCAGATTCAGACGCTGCTGACCCAGTCGGTCAGTTCCTTCGATACCGCCGGGGAGAACTTCTACCACGGCTTTATGCTGGGACTGTGCGCCCTGCTGGGCGGCGCTTTCGTGACCTCCAACCGGGAATCCGGCGACGGGCGCTATGACATTCAGCTGAAGCCCACGCAAAAGGGTCTTCCAGGCATCCTGATTGAGCTGAAAGCGGAGAAAAATTGCAGCGACGAAAAGCTGAAAAAGCTGTCCGAGACGGCCTTACAGCAGATCAACGATAAGAAATACGAAACCGAGCTGACGACCGCCGGGGTCAGGACGATTTATAAATACGGCGTGGCCTTCAGCGGTAAAAAGGTCGAAGTGGCAGTCGGATGAGGAGTAAGAATTCCAAAGTGCCAGCACTTTGGAGATGTACTTACATCGAATGCTAAATGAATTAACAAAAATTGAGGGAGACTGCTTATGAAATCAAATTTTGATTTTCTGAATCGATACTGGCCTGCATTGGCACAGATCGGCGCAACCGCAGAAACCTATGTCTATTCTGATCCCAATGCCTGTATCTATAAACTCGGAATGTTTGCCGAGCGCTTAGTGCAGGAGATCCTTGTCTTTGAGCACATTGCGGAGCCGGCTGTTGACAACACCCACGCAAATCGAATTCGTATTTTGAAGCGAGCCGGTTTATTGCCGCACGAAATTGACAACACGCTATATGTTCTTCGCAAGACAAGAAACTCGGCAGTACATATAGGTACGGACTCCGTGGACGAATCAAAGACATTGCTATCCTTGACATACAATCTTGCTGTTTGGTTTATGGAAACCTATGGAGACTGGGGATATATTGCGCCTGAGTTCGTTATGCCAAGCGAGATCACGCACGAAGATTTGGAATCCGTTATTGCCGAGCAGGAAAGGAAAATCGAGGAATTGACGAAGCAACTGGCCGTGGTCAAGACCGCCGCTTCGGGCAAAACGCAGAAGGAGCGCGCAAGGCAGTCAGAATCTGTCTCCGCTATGATGAATTGGAATGAGGCGCAGACCAGATGCTTGATTGACGAGCAACTTCGTCTTTCCGGATGGGAAGCTGATACGCAGAACCTGCGCTACAGCAAAGGAACGCGTCCTGTAAAGGGAAGAAATATTGCCATCAGCGAATGGCCTACCAATTCGGCCTTTTACAAAAACGGGTATGCGGATTATGCATTCTTCGTTGGCGAGAAGCTCGTAGCATTGATGGATGCAAAAAAGATGTCGGAAGATGTTGCATCTACCATCGATGTGCAGGTAAAGGACTATGCTGCACATATTAAGCCGGAGGATATTCCACATACGGTTGGAAACTGGAATGGTTATCAGGTTCCCTTCCTCTTTGCTTCAAATGGCAGGGCATATTTAGAGCAGCTGCGGACGAAGTCCGGTATTTGGTTTTTAGATGTCCGGGAACAGGAAAATCAACCGTATCCTATTCGGAACTGGTTTAGCCCAAGTGACCTGATGGAAAAACTTGGTCAGAATACAGCGGCGGCCAATCAGGCGCTGGCTGCAGCAGATAATTCGTTTATGACAGACCCTAATGGTCTGAATCTGCGCGACTACCAGATCAAGGCCGTTGATAAGGCAACAGAGGCGATCGTTGACGGCAAGAGAACGGCCTTGCTTGCAATGGCCACCGGAACGGGCAAAACCCGTACTGTTCTGGGACTTATCTACAAGATGCTGGAATCCAAGCGTTTTCGTCGTATTCTTTTCCTTGTGGATCGAGTGTCCCTCGGTGAGCAGGCAATGGACACCTTCAAAGATGTCAAGCTGAAGGAACTGCTGACGCTGGACAAAATATATGAGATCAAAGCGATCGATGACAACATCATCAATCTGGAAACCAAGGTCAGCATTTCAACGGTGCAGGGGCTTTTGAAACGCACGATTTTGGCAGAAGAACCGGATTTGATGCCCGGTGCATTTGATTTGATTATTGTGGACGAAGCCCACCGAGGCTATATTCTTGACCGTGAAATGACGGAAGAAGAAATCCTCTACGATAATCAAGATGATTATATGAGCAAGTACAAGCAGGTTATCGAGTATTTCGATGCGGTGAAAGTTGCCTTGACTGCTACGCCCGCCCTGCACACGACCGAGATTTTCGGGAAGCCGGTCTATACCTACAGCTACCGTGAGGCGGTTATCGATGGCTGGCTGGTGGATCACGACCCTCCATATCTGATTAATACGGATTTCATTGAAAATGACGCAAAGTTCAAGAAGGGTGAAACCTTGGCGCAATATGACCCTAACACCAATGAACTTTTGAACAGTGCAGTTTTGGACGATGAAATGGATTTCGATGTGTCGGAGTTCAACCGCAAAATTGTTCTGCCGGATCATACTCGCAAGGTGCTGGAAGAGGTGTCGACCTACCTGAATCCGGAAAGTGGAGAAAAGACGCTGATTTTTGCGGTGAATGATGCACACGCTGACCGTATTGTGGATACGCTCCGAGAAATTTACAAGCCCTATGGCATTTCCAATGATGCCATTATGAAAATCACGGGCAAAACTGCCGGCGGCAACAAAAAGAAGATTTTGCAGGTGATCAAGCAGTTCAAGAACAACCAGTACCCAAACATTGCCGTAACAGTCGACCTGCTGACTACCGGAATCGATGTGCCGGCCATTTGTAATTTGGTGTTTATGCGCAAGATCAACAGCCGGATCCTCTTTGAGCAGATGCTGGGACGCGCTACTCGCCTTTGCCCGGAAATCGGAAAGACGCACTTCAATATCTTCGATGCAGTTCGCGTGTACGAGGACTTGGACGACACTTCCAATATGAAGTCAGTCTCCGTCAGCAAATCAATGGCTGAATTGTTGGAGGATTTGTTCCGTCCGGGTGAGGCCAGCAAGCAGCCTGTCAAAGATCGCATTTTGGCAAGATTGCAGCGTAAGAGCAACAATCTGACCGATGAGCAAAAGTATGATGTTTCCGAGCGCTTGGGCGGAAAAACAATTCGGGAATATGCGAAGGAATTGAAAAGCTGTACAGAGAACGTTTTTGTGCAGCGCTGCCGGGAGGATAAGGATTTTCTACTTTGGTTTGACAACCTGAAGGGTAAAAAGCGTGGACATTACTATTCCGAAAAGGAAGATACTCTTTTTGAAACGACCCGCGGCTATGGTGACACGGAAAAACCGCAGGATTATCTGGACTCTTTTGTGGCCTATGTTAATGAGAACAAAGACCGTATCGAAGCGATCCGCATAGCCTGCACTCGCCCCAGCGATATGACCCGGGCGCAGCTTCGGGAGTTAAAGCTGGAGCTGGATAAGGAGAATTTCACCGAGAGCAGCTTGAATGAAGCGGCCAGTGCGGTGAGCAATGAACGAATCGTGGCAGACATTATCGCCTTTGTTCGTCGGGCTGTACTTAAGACGCCGCTTGTGAACCACGATGCCCGCGTGAAAATGGCCTTTTCTAAACTGATTTCGGCGCATCACTTTAACAAAATGCAGCTGGATCTGCTGGAAAAGATCAAGGTATATATGCTTCACGAGAGCATCCTCAATACCGAGACCTTTGAGGCACCGGCGTTCAAGATGGATGGCGGTTTCGCGCGTTTTAACAAGAAGTTTGGCGGGCAGCTTGCGGAGATCATCCGCGAGATCAACACTTATATTTACGAAGGAGCAGCTTAAATGAGCACGCAAGATATTGTACAGAAACTTTGGAACCTCTGCAATGTGCTGCGGGATGACGGTATTACTTATCACCAGTATGTGACAGAGCTGACCTACATTCTGTTTTTGAAAATGGCCGATGAGACCGGTGCAGATAAGGATATTCCCGAAGCATATCATTGGGGTTCTTTGACCAGCCGTTCCGGCATTGACCTGAAAAAGCACTACTATACGCTGCTCAGCAAGCTGGGCGAAGAATCCGTTGGTCGCGTGGCGCAGATTTACGCCAACGCATCCTCCAGCATCGAGGAGCCGAAAAACCTCGAAAAAATCATCACGGAGATTGACAAACTGGACTGGTATGAGGCCAAAGAGGAAGGTCTGGGCGACCTGTATGAAGGACTCTTGGAGAAAAACGCCAATGAGAAGAAGTCCGGTGCCGGTCAGTACTTTACCCCTCGTGTGCTGATCGATGTGATGACGGAGCTCATCAAACCCCAGCTGGGCGACAAGTGCTTTGACCCGGCCTGCGGTACTTTTGGCTTTATGATTGCAGCCAACCGCTATGTCAATGCGCATAACGATATGTACGCGCTCTCTGACCGTCAGGCAGATTTCCAGCAGAACAAAGCGTTCAACGGTGTGGAGCTGGTGCACGAAACCCATCGCTTGGCATTGATGAACGCCTATCTGCACAATATGAATGCTAACATCACCTTGGGGGATTCCCTCGCACAAAGCGCCAAGGGATTGAAAGATTTTGATGTCATTCTGACCAATCCGCCCTTTGGCACGAAAAAGGGCGGTGAGCGCGCCACCAGAGATGATATTTCTTTCCAGACCTCCAACAAGCAGCTGAACTTCTTGCAGGTGATCTATCGCAGCCTGAAGGCGGACGGAAAGGCCCGCTGTGCCGTGGTACTGCCGGATAATGTGTTGTTTGCCGCCGGTGACGGTGCCAGCGTGCGCCGAGAGCTGATGAATTTCTGCAACCTGCACACCGTTCTGCGCCTGCCTACCGGCATTTTCTATGCACAGGGTGTCAAGACCAATGTGCTGTTCTTTACCCGCGGGACAACCGAGCAGGATAACACCACCGAGGTTGCGTTCTACGATATGCGCACCAATATGGACAGCTTTGGTAAGACCCGGCAGCTGCGTAAGAGTGACTTTGATGAATTCGTGGCAGGATACGAAGACCCATCCAAGCGCACGGGCGAGCGCTGGAGCAAATTCACTCGTGAGGAGATTGCCAAGAATCCGGACGATAGTCTTGACCTTGGCTTGATTCGTGACGACTCCATCGTGGATTATGACGATCTTCCTGACCCTGTAGAAAGCGGCGAGGAAGCGATTGCAAATTTGGAGGAAGCGGTCGATCTGCTGAGAAGTGTTGTGCGTGAGCTTTGCGCTCTGACGGAGGAAAAGTAATGGCAAGAACAAAAAAAGAAGCCGCCCTCACGCCCGAAGAGCGTTTGCAGGCAGCCTTGGTGCCGGATTGGGAGAGGCCCTATAAGCTGCCGGAGAATTGGTGTTGGACCTATCTGACAAAGGCTGCTGAGTGCCTTGATAATTTTAGAAAACCAATAAATGCAACTGAGCGCGCTGGCCGAAATGGAAATGTTCCATACTATGGTGCTACCGGACAGGTTGGCTGGATAGATGATTTCCTCACGGATGAAGATTTGGTTTTGCTTGGTGAAGATGGAGCGCCCTTTTTGGATTTGATTAAAGATAAAGCATATTTGATTACTGGGAAAGCTTGGGTGAATAATCACGCTCATATTCTTCGCTCCCTATTTGGGGATACGGGAAATAGGTATCTGTTGCATTACCTAAATTCCTTTAATTATGCGGGTTATGTCAATGGCACCACGCGTTTGAAGCTGACACAGGCAAGTATGGATACCATTCCTATTCCTCTCCCTCCCCTCGCTGAGCAGCAGCGCATCGTTGACCGCATTAAAAGCCTGTTTGCCAAACTGGATGAGGCCAAGGAAAAGGCACAGGCCGTGGTGGATAGCTTTGAAACCCGTAAAGCTGCTATTCTGCATAAAGCCTTCACCGGTGAACTGACTGCGAAATGGCGGGAAGAGCACTACGCGACAGACAACACAGTTTTAATGGACATCAAAAACTATTCATCTAGTTGGTCGGCAAAAGAAAAAGACTTATTAAGCAGAGAACAAGCCAAATCAGAGGTTGTAGTATTAGACAATGGACACGAATGGATTAGATGTACAATTGGCGCAGTGGGTAGAGTGACTAACGGAAGTACTCCGCTCAGGAAAGAACCTAAGTACTGGAGTGGGAAAATTCCGTGGATTAGTTCAGGTGAAGTTAGAAATAACATTATTGAAAGCAGCAATGAATGCATATCAGAGGAGGGATACGCAAATTCCTCTGTAAAGTTATTGCCTATCGGAACAGTCCTAATTGCAATGATTGGCGAAGGAAAGACGAGAGGGCAGAGTGCTATTCTCGATATAGAAGCAACTATTAACCAAAATGTTGCAGCTATCGTTGTTGAACATAATTGTGTTTTGCCATACTACATTTGGTATTGGCTTCAGATGAATTATGCAAAAAACCGCGAAAAAGGCTCTGGGTCCGGCCCACAAGCGCTAAATTGCCAACGTGTACGAGAATTAGACTTTTTTGTTCCGAATCTGAAGGAGCAAGAGGTGAAATGGGTACGAATGATCCGAGCGAGGAGAGCGCGGTGGAATTGCTGAAGCAGATCATTTAACATACTTGTTGAAAGCAAGAACAAAGATGAGGGATGATAGTGCTGGATCAGACAAATGCAAATATTGAAAGACATATCAAAACCCACTCAGTGCGTTCCGATGATGACCGTGCGGCAGTATCTGTTTTGGAGATATTTCTTCGTTCAAATGGGAGAATCAACACTTCTTTTGCATCAGATGATAAGTGGTCCAATCACGATGGCACTTTCAAGTTTGTTCCAGACCCTGACATTTCTAGGCGGCCCAAGCAGACTTTTTATGTCCAAATAAAAGGAACACGCAATTATACAGAGCGCGAGAGAAAAACAAAAGTCTGCTTTGATCACTTACTATTAGAAAAAGGTATAAGAAAAAAGCCCATAATCGGCTTGATTACAGGCTTTTTTGTTTGGCGGAGACGGAGGGATTCGAACCCTCGTCCCTCAAGGGGCATCATGATTTCGAGTCATGTCCGTTATGACCACTTCGATACGTCTCCGAATATTGGTGATTTACCTTGTTTATTGTACTTGTTTTTTGTGTGATTGTCAAGCAAAATTACACAAATTTGTAAATTTAAAATTTAATCCGTAAAAGCATAAATAAGTGTCTGCGATTATTATATGAATACTTATGCTTGATTTTGCGGACGTTTTTTTGAAAATCATGTACGAAAAGATCATTGAAACAGCCATACTCAAATTATAAATCGGCACAACTGCACCTGCGGAATTGTCTTGCAAGACTTTGTAACAGCAGAGTCTTGAACAGCCTCTTGCAGCACGTGAAAGGCAGATATAGGCAAATTTATTTTTGGGCATTTATTTACAGCAGACGGTTTTCCTTTTGCAAAAAATAAGCAACCTAGCAATTATAAGCAACGCTTATGCGGATTGCTGTTCCGAAATTTGATTAAGTTCCTTCTATGCTTTTAGGGTGTATTTTCCGTTTTTGATTATAACAAAATCCTTTGCCATAAGTTTATGAAGAAGTTGCTTCGATTTTTTATGACTTATTCCGAGAAGTTCGGAAATTTCTTTTGAAGTTACCGTGATGTTGTCAGTAATGTATGAAATTACGGCATCCTGCCTGTCTGTTTCAATATCGGGACGATTTTGTAAAATTTGAGTTTTAGTTGATTTGCTTTCAGGAACAAACGAAAGCTTTAGGGTGATGTTTTCGGGTTTGAAACTTTCTTCAATGACCGGCAGAACAAGTCCGTGACTTTTCCAAACGGAGAAAATATTAGAAATACCGAAGCCGTCGTTACTGCCGATTCCTATCAAATTAAACATACGCATAATTGCCGTGTTTCTGGGGTCGGATATACCGCCCGCTCTTGCGGCGTCGAGTTCAACTCTAAATCCGCCTGGATTGGATATTGTAATGCTTTCATCATCTTTCATAATAACAACACCGTTTGAACCATAATAGTCGGCATTTATAAGGCAGTTTGCAAGAGCTTCCTGTAAGGCAGTTGTAATCGGTGTAATGTCTGATTTTGTGTTTGCTGTCAGTTTTATATCGTATGAAATTTTTTCAAAGACCTTTATAAAGAAATCATAAAGGTTTTCACAGTCAGAATTTAAATCTGATGAAATAATTGTGTGTTTATCATCTTGTGTTGTTTCCTTATATTCAAGACAATAGGACGGGTATTCTTTTTTGATGAATTCTGACTTGCCGAACATAAGAAGTCCTGCGGCTGTAGGGTGAAACAAAAGGTCTTCCCCTACTCCGATTGCTCCTATTGCCTGCAAGAAATCTTTATCCGACAAATTTTGAAGCCGATTGTTTGGCTTAACACTTGACATTTTTATTCGGTAGCTATGGAGTGAATCGCTATTAAATACGGAAGCAGTCATGCATTCGATGATATTCATATCCTGTGTTTTAATCTTGGAATCACGCACCATAGCGTTAATTTGGTCGAGTGTACAGCGGTAGTCACCCTCGCCGTTTCTTCTGTATGAATTATGAATGCTGCCGTCAAGATACACAGGACGGTCAAATCTTTTTGCTTTTGGCACTGTAATAACGATAATATGCTTTTCTTCAATTTTTTGCACATAAACATCATCATATGAAAGAATGTTTGTGCTTACTTTTTGAATATCGTTTGCTATCTCCCAAAATTCCTCAATAAGTTCATCCGGATCGGGAAGATTTACGGGATGAAGCGATTTGTCCCTGTATTCTTCTACACCTAAAAGTATAATTCCTCCGAGTGTATTTGCAAAGGATGAATATGTTTCCCACAAGCTTTTAGGTAATCCGCCTGTTGCCTTTTTGGCCTCTATTCGATTGTTTTCTCTGTATTTTTCAATGTTGTTGAGATCAATCACATTCATCTCCCCTATTACTGCTGCGGTTATTCTTTTTATATCAACGGTTTTGTCTGCTAATAAAAGCACCGCAGAAAAAATCTACGGTGCAATTTAAAGATTCGGTTAAAAAATCAGTTTTCTCTTCCGAGAAGATAGTCAACAGACACTTCAAGAATATCGGCAAGTGCAACAAGCTCAACATCTGTTACGAAACGAATCTGACCTTCAAGCTTTGAAAGTCCTGACGCATTCATATCGACGCCGTTAACCTGTAATTGGGCAAGAAGCTCCTTTTGCTTCATACCTTTCTGCTTTCTTACAGCCTCAACCCTGCTTCCTACGAGGTTTCTGTCTCCAAGTTCCTGTTTTCTTAATCTCATTTTTACTCTCTCCCAAATCGTTTTAATTCTTTTTTAAAATTCTTTAAAAACATTGTGATGTTATTATAATACTAAAAAGGAAAAAAAACAAGGGTTTTTTGTAAATAAATTTAAAAAAATGAAATTTTTTCGTAAATTTGGTTACAAATTGAAATATAGTAGTTATAATGCACTTATAAATAGGTATGCTTTTAATGATATTATACAATTAGCACAACGCATAATTCCGACTGAGAAAGAATAATTTTCCTTAATTTCCTGAATAGAATTAATATTTATGAAATGGTTCTATATCAGAAATAACAATTACAAAATATTACAAACAAGAAACCTAAGTTTCAAAAAGAAAAACGCTCTTAATAAAAAGAGCGTTTTAATCTTATTTTTAATTTGTTTATGCTTTAAAAGTACCGTTTTCAATGTCTGTAATCATTGACACACGGTTTTCGTGTCTGCCGCCTTCATAAGGTGTGTTAAGGAAGATGTCAGCAAATTTAACAGCATCTTCTTCGCTTGTAACTCTGCCGCCCATACAAAGGATATTTGCGTTATTGTGTCTGCGAGTCATTTCAGCACAAAATTCGTTTGAAACAACTGCGGCTCTTATTCCCTTTACCTTGTTTGCGGCAATTGAGATACCGATGCCTGTACCGCAACAGAGAATGCCTGTTGAGCATTCGCCGGAAGTAATTGCAGTTGCTACCTTGTAGGCGTAAACCGGATAATCAACGCTTTCCTCGCTGAAAGTGCCGTACTCTTTGTATTCAAGTCCTTTTTCATCCAGATATTTTTTGATTGCGCAGATAAGGTTATATCCGCCGTGGTCGCATCCGAGTGCTATCATTTTGTTCTACCTCCAAGTTTTTTATTAAGCTCACGCTGTGCCTGAGGCAAGCGGAGATATACCGGCATAAGCTCTTGTGCCGAAACGGTTTGTCCGTTATTAATCATTTCAAATGCAACAAGTGCAGTTGAAGACGCTCTCTGATATTTAAGATTTACGGGAGCAGACTCTGCATTTATAATTTCATTACCGATGTATTTACAGGTAATATCGGTACCGTCACCTGCTATGATGATTCTTCCGTCAACAGACAGCAGTTCGTTTTTTAAGTCATCAAGCGATAATGCTCTGTCATCACAAAGTCGGGTAACAACTCCGTTTTTAATTTCAAACAGTGCATTGTATACCTGTGAACAGCGTGCGTCCATTACGGCACATACAATACAGTCGGTTGAAAGGAAATTATAAGCCATACTCTCAAGTGTTGAAACCGAAACACACGGTATATCATTTGCAAAAGCAAGACCTTTTACTGCCGCAACACCGATTCTTACTCCCGTGAATGAACCCGGACCTGCGTTGACAGCAATTGCGCCAATATCGGATATTTCCGTTTTTGTATTGTTCAAAAGCTGTTCAACCATAGGGATGAGCGTCTGACTGTGGGTAAGACTTGTGTTTATGAAAGTTTCACCAATCAGCTTGCCCTCTTCTGAAAGTGCAACAGATGCGGCTGTTGCAGATGTGTCAACAGACAGAATTTTCAAATTTCAACACCTTCAATTTCAAAGATTCTTTCGTCATCGCTCTCCCCTTTTTCAATCGTTATTCTGATTGCATTTTCGGGAAGTGCGCCTTCTATATTTTCACTCCACTCAATTACGAGAATGCCGTTGTCAATGTAGTCAAAAAATCCCGTTGAGTACAAATCATCCCATGAATTAACTCTGTACATATCAAAATGATAGATATTGTACTTTCCGTTGTATTCGTTTACAAGGGCGAAAGTAGGGCTTGACACACCGTCATCAACACCGAGGGCTCTTGCCAGTCCTCTTGTAAAGGCGGTTTTGCCCATACCGAGTCCGCCGAAAAGGGCTATTACCTCTGTGCCGTGGAGCTTTTTTGCAATTTTTTCGCCGATTTGCTCAGTTTCATCGGCGCTGTGAGAAATCAATTTAACCATATCAGAAAAGTCCGCTGATTTTGCCGTTTTTGTCAATATTAATTTTTTCTGCGGCAGGAACTTTCGGGAGTCCCGGCATTGTCATAATATTGCCTGTATAAATTACTGCAAAACCTGCACCGTTTGAAATTGTTACATCTCTTACTGTGATTTCAAAATCCTTTGGAGCACCGAGCTTTGTAGGATCATCTGAAAGCGAATACTGTGTTTTTGCTACACATATAGGAAGTTTGTCTCCGCCGAGTGCCGCAACTTCCTTGATTGCTTTTTCTGCGGCTGTTGTGTAGTTTACCTTTGATGCACCGTAGATTTCCTTTGCAATCTTTTCAACTTTTTCCTTGAGTGTGATGTCGAGTGAATAGAGCGGTTTAAATGCAGACGGCTTTTCACAAGCCTCTACTACCTTATTTGCAAGCTCTACGCCGCCTTCTCCGCCTTTTCCGAATACATTTGAAAGGGCAAAGTCTGCACCCTTTGAAATGCAATATTCTTCAATGTATTTGAGTTCTTCATCTGTATCTGTACCGAACTGATTAATTGCTACAACTACGGGAACATTGTACTTTCTCATATTGTCAATGTGAACACCGAGGTTTACAATGCCTTTTTTGAGAGCTTCAATGTTTTCATTTGAAACCTCTGACTTTGGAACGCCGCCGTTGTATTTTAATGCACGGCATGTTGCCACGATTACAATTGCCGACGGAGCAATGCCGGCATATCTGCACTTGATGTCAAGAAACTTCTCAGCACCGAGATCCGAGCCGAAACCTGCCTCTGTAATACAGTAATCAGCAAGCTTTAATGCAAGCTTTGTTGCTCTTATGCTGTTACAGCCGTGAGCGATATTTGCAAAAGGTCCGCCGTGCATAATTGCAGGAGTACCCTCGAGCGTCTGAACAAGGTTAGGTTTGATTGCGTCCTTGAGAAGTGCAGTCATTGCTCCCTCTGCTTTCAAATCTTTAGCATAAACGGGTTCACCGCTGTATGTGTATGCAACAAGAATGTTGCCGAGCCTTTCTTTAAGGTCGGAGATATCATTTGCAAGACAGAGAATTGCCATAACTTCCGATGCAACTGTAATAATGAAGTGATCTTCCCTCGGAACACCGTTCACCTTACCGCCAAGACCGATTGTGATATTTCTTAATGCACGGTCATTCATATCAAGACAACGCTTGAAGAGAATTCTTCTCGGATCAATGCCGAGTGTGTTGCCCTGCTGAATATGGTTGTCAAGCATTGCGCAACAAAGGTTGTTGGCTGCTGTAATTGCGTGCATATCACCGGTGAAATGAAGGTTGATGTCCTCCATCGGAAGAACCTGTGCATAACCCCCGCCTGCGGCACCGCCCTTAATTCCGAATACAGGACCAAGCGACGGTTCACGGAGTGCGATGATTGCCTTTTTACCGATTTTAGCCATTGCCTGACCAAGACCTGCAGAAGTGGTGGTTTTGCCCTCGCCTGCCGGTGTTGGGTTGATTGCTGTTACGAGGATGAGCTTTCCGTCAGGATTGTCCTTTACACGGTCTGCAAGTTCATCAGAAAGTTTTGCTTTGTACTTTCCGTAAAACTCAAGCTCATCAGCAGAAATCCCAAGCTGATTTGCAATTTCTGCAATAGGCTTTAATTCTGCACTCTGAGCAATTTCGATATCAGATAACATAATATACCTCCGAATCAAATTCATGTTTTTATTATTATAACAAAATGCGAAACTTGTATTATTCTGTATTGAAATTATACTTGATATTGAGAGCGTAATTTAATATAATTATAGGGTAAAATTAATTTCAAAGGTTGTTTTGGGTGAAAAAAGTTATTACAAATATTTATGAATATTTCAGACAGTGTGACGCAGTGTTGTGGCTGTTGGCCTTGACCGCTGTTGCGTACAGTTTTCTTTTGATTGCGAGTATGCAACGGTCGGGCGAATACAGTTATCTAAGAACTCAGATTATCGCTGTGTCTGTCGGTCTTGCGGCATCGGTGTTTATTTCAATTGCCGATTACAGATTTCTTATACGAAAATGGTACATTGCCGCAATAGTTGGAATTGTTCTTGCCGGACTTGTGTTTGTGTTCGGAGTTCAGGTTAGCGGAACAGATGATACGGCATGGATTAATCTTCCGGGCGGATTTTCAATTCAGCCGTCTGAGTTTATAAAAATCTGTTTTATCATAACTTTTTCAAAGCATTTGTCGTGGCTGAGAGAAAAGAAAATGATTGAAAAGTTTTCGGGAGTACTTTTCCTTGCACTTCATGCAATGATACCAATGGCAATTATTCATATTCAGGGTGATGACGGTACTGTTCTTATATTTGCGCTTATGTTTTTGGTTATGACATTTGCGGCAGGTGTTCAACTGAGATATTTTGTCATTTTCGGAGGATTGCTTGTGTGTGCAATTCCGATTATATGGAATGTGTTTATGAATGAAGAGCATCGCAACAGGGTTCTTGCTTTGTTTGACCTTGACGGGAATGCACTGACAAATTACGGTTGGCAACAGTATCAGGGTAAGGTTTCAATTGCAAGCGGCGAAGCTTTCGGAAGCGGACTTTTTAACGGTCAGCGTGTTGAACATTCAATCGTCCCCGAACAGGAAAACGATTTTATCTTTACCGTTGTAGGAGAGGAACTCGGATTTGTCGGATGCATGGCGCTTTTGCTGATTTTGTTTTTTATTATTTTAAAAGTGATTTTGAATGCAAAAAATTCAAGTGAATTTGAAGGTAAGTATATCTGCTACGGTGTGTTTTCAATGATAGCGTCGCAAACAATTGTAAATATAGGAATGGTGCTTGGATTTCTTCCCGTAGTCGGAATAACCCTTCCCCTGTTCAGTTCGGGAGGTACTTCGGCTTTGAGTACGCTCATTAGTCTTGGTCTTGTACAGAGTGTGAGATATCACAATACTGACGATATGAACAAAGCTTTTGTAAGGCGAGGCAGTTCAAATCGAATCAGAATGTAATTTAATACAAATAAACTAAACCGCAGACATCAAAATGCCTGCGGTTTTTATGGGTCATTTTTCGCTGATTGTGATATTTGCCTTGTAACTTCCGCTTACCCAACAGGTGTCAGTACCGCTGAGTTTGAAAGTAACAGGCATCTGAACCGAGCCTACTGTTCCGCTCTGATCCGAGGTGTCAATTACACCTTCAATATCTGAGCTTTTAAGGCTTTTAAGTTCCTTTTCACTGCCGATTACGGTAACATTCATACTTGTCTGTGTTACATCGGCTTTGTATTTTGAAGAAAGACCGCTTACTTTAAATGAATCAACGGTGAAGGTTTTCTTGGACAGACCGCTGAGGTCAAGTACGAGCTTTGCGGAGGTTGAGTTACTGATATTTTTGCAGTCACTCGGGATGTTTATTCCTTGTGTATCGTACTCATAACGCTTGTTTGAAAGTGTTGCAAAATCGATTGACTCAAGCTTTACGCTGTCAGTATTGTCAAGCACTTCTTTTGGACCTGCAAGCAGAATCTTTGAAGGCTCAACCGTAAGCATATCATCGTTTAAATCAAGACCTTTGGGTTTGTTAATAAACTCAGGAATTACATTTACCGTCTTTTCGGGGAGAACGGAAATTGTAGCCTCAACATCCGTAAACTCCATTGTAAGAAGCTCGGTGGAGATTTTATTTCCTGTTTTATCATAAAGCACAATATTTGCGGTCGTTGAGGTCGGCTCATTTAGTATACTGTCAAGTTCGGCTGATGCCGAAACCTTTGCGATTTTGGCAATCTCTGTTTGAGGTCCTGAGATTGTGATATTCTTTGATGCAAGGGAAGTTGACGCATAGTATCCGTCGGCAACCTTGTAAACAACATTTTCCTGAATCGGAAAACTTGTTTCACGCTGATAATCAACAATTACATTGACATTTGAAGGCGTAACGGTTGAGATAATCTGAAAGTTGGCACTCGGGTTGGCTTTTACGGCTGAAAGCGAAAGCTGATAAGTTCCTGCCGAGTCAATTCCGTTTGTAGCACCCGTGACAGTAATATCCTTCGTTCCGATAGAACCGAGAACGGCTCTGCTGCCTGTTACGGTTACTGTGGCAGTCTGCTCCGCATCACGGAATACCTGCAACCCGTTGTTATCAAGCTGGTCAGGCAATTCAATCTGAATGGGAATATTGCTTATTGTTACGGTTGTATCATTTGTTGTACCCATACTCATATAAACCCATGTTATTGTTGAGATCACAAGGGCGAGTATAATCAGAAATTTGTTATTTTGAAACAGTTTGTTGAGAGAGCGTTTTTTCTTTTTCATTTTTCAGCCTTCTCTCTTTTTGAACTTTTCGGGTTCTTCTGAAAAAACTTTTTGGGCGGTTCATCATCGTCATAGCCACGATCATAGATGAGAAACTGTTCAAGCTTTTTGATTAGTTCTTCTCTTGTAAACTCACGGAGCAAAATACCGTTTACCGCAAGAGAAATCACACCTGTTTCTTCACTTACTATAAGGACAACAGCGTCGCTTTGTTCACTGATACCGAGTCCTGCTCTGTGTCGTGTACCGAGATTGATATCTACATTAGGATTTGATGTGAGCGGTAAAATACATCCTGCTGCAAAAAGTTTTCCGTCACGGATAATGCTTGCACCGTCATGCAATGGTGCTTTGTTAAAAAATATATTGCCGAACAGAGCTACTGATGTTTCGGCATCAATAATTGTGCCTGTAGCGGCTATATCGGAAAGCATGGTTTCTCTTTCAAACACAAGCAAAGCACCTGTTTTTGAACGAGAGAAAAGAACTGCTGTGTCAGCCGCATCTACGATTGACTTTTCTACAGCCTTTTTCCATTCATCACCTTTGTGGTGCTTAGTAAATATTTTTATATATTTTTTATAGGTGTTGTTGCGTCCCATCTGTTCAAGAGCCTTTCTGATCTCCGGCTGAAAGATGATAGCAATAACAACAACTGCTGCCTCGAAAAATGTTCGCAACAGGGATGAAAGCATAACAAGACCAAACAGAGACGAAAGAAAATACACTATAAGGAGCATAATTACACCTTTGAGAAGCTGAACTGCTCTTGTTTCCTGAATAAGCTTGAACAGTCCGAAAATCAACAGTGCAATTGCAAGAATATCGACAATATCTCTTAGCTGTATAGTCTTGATAATGGAAAGAATGCTGTTAAATATTTCCAATCTGCTTTCCCCTTTCTTTATTTTTAAATTCCTCGTTATTATTCTAACATACTTTTGTTATTAATTGCAACCTTTTTAAATTGTTTTTTTCTGTTTGTTGTTCTTAGAAATACGACTTACGGCATTTGCAAAATATATAACATCATTTTTTGTTGTAAATGCCGATACAACAGCTCTTACGGTTCCTGTATCCTGAGTGCCGAAGCTTTTGTGTGCAAGGGGCGCACAATGGAGTCCTGCTCTTACGGCAATGTTGTAGCTGTCATTAAGAATTTTTGCAACTGTTTCACTTTCGGTATTTTTAATATTAAAGGAAATTACAGGAACGCTGTGATTTTTCTCAGGCATTTTGGTGTATAATATTACATTTTCCGCTTTTTCAAGCCTTTTGTAGAGCATTCGTGCAAGACTTAACTCGGAATTATATATTCTGTCTGTTTTTTTGTTCAGGACAAACTTTATTCCTGCATTAAGCCCTGCTATTCCCGGAAGATTCGGCGTTCCGCTTTCGTACTTATCGGGGAGAATTTCGGGCTGATTGAGGTTTGCGGAATCACTTCCCGTTCCTCCCTGAATAAGACTGTCCGGAGTTGTTTCGCTGTTTATAATAAGCAAGCCTGTTCCCATCGGTCCGTAAAGCCCTTTGTGACCTGCGGTGCAGAGAAAATCAATACAACTGTCATAAAGGTTGATATCTGCTGTTCCTGCACTTTGTGCGGCATCTACACAAAAAAGGATGCCGTTTAATCTGCAAAGAGCGCCTATTCTTTCTATCGGAAGTTTGATGCCGAATACATTTGAAGCATGGGTACAGATTACAAGTTTTGTGTTAGATTTGAATTGTTTCCTGAAATTCTCGATTGTTTGTTCATCATCATAAGGGACACATTCGGCAACAGAGTATTCAATCTTATTTTTCTTGAGTGTTTCAAGCGGTCTGACGACAGCATTGTGCTCAAGTGATGAGATTACGGCATGGTCGCCCTGTTTTAATATGCCTTTAATAACTGTGTTCAAAGCCGTTGTGCAGTTAAGCGTGAATATTATATTTTCGGGATTTTCCGAGCCAAAAAGTTTTGCGGCATTATCTCGGCAGGAATACATTATTTCAGATGATTTCACCGACATTTTATGACCGCTTCTTCCCGGATTTGCTCCGTAGTCGGACATAGCTTCGTTAATCGCTTTTCTTACGGATAAGGGTTTCGGAAAGGTGGTTGCACCGTTGTCAAAATATATCATAAGGTATCAACAGCGGCTGTTCCTTTGACAGCAATACCGTTACTCCTGATAATTTCCAATGCCCTTTCAAAATTTCCCGGGACATAAAGGCTGTAGCCGCATGATTTTCGATTGAGGTGTATAGGAGTTCTTACAAGCCCTGATTTAATATTGTTTTTTAAAAGTAGGTTACGGCTCTTCATGGCAAGAGTTACCGAGCCGAATATTATTAAATTATTTTCCATAACTTCCACCCTTTGTTAAATCTTTGTGACATCTCAAAACAATATATCACACTACATATTATGAAAGTAGTCAAAGTTTGGACATAAAAGAAAGCACGGCTTTTATGCCGTGCTTAAAGGTGTTATTTTTTAGTTCATTTTTTCAGAAAGAAGGTTGCCCATGTTGTACATACCTGCTTTCTGATCTTTAAGAAATACTGCCGCATTAACTGCACCGACAGCGAAAACTTCTTTTGACTGAGCCTGATGAGAGATTGTTACAACCTCATCGTGACCTGCAAAGATAACTTCGTGTTCGCCTACAATTGTGCCGCCTCTTACGGAATGAATACCGATTTCGTTCTTTGAACGCTTTCTGCGGTAGCTGTGTCTGTCATAGACATACTGCGGATCTTCGTCAAGCTGTTCCGAAATTCCGTCTGCAATCATAAGAGCTGTTCCGCTCGGAGCGTCGAGCTTGAGATTATGATGCTTTTCAACGATTTCAATATCGAACTGGTTTCCGAGAATTTTTGCTGCCTCTTTTGAAAGCTCAATAAGAAGATTGATGCCGAGTGACATATTACCTGAATAGAAAACAGGAATTGTCTTTGCCGCATCTTCGATTTTTGCAATCTGATCTTTAGAAAAGCCTGTTGTGCAGATAACACAAGGTACTTTGTTATCAACTGCATACGCAAGCATACCGTCAAGAGCTGCAGGATTTGAAAAATCAATGATTACATCAGGTGTTTCGGTTGCCTCGTCAAAAGTCTTGAAAACATCAAAATCATAATTACTTTCACCGAATGCGTCAACACCGAACAAAACATTGCAATCCTCACGGCTCTGAACAGCCTGTGCCACAAAGCAGCCCATTTTACCGTTACAACCGACTATTGCTGTATTTACCATTTTTATTCCCCTTAAACTTCTTGAATTTTAAACGAATCAAAGGTTGATTATTTAACCTTCTTGCTTAAAAGGTCATACTTCTCCATGCAATCCTTGAGGTCATGGTAACCCTGAACGCTCATGGGTACGAGCGGAAGTCTGCATTCGCCTGCTTCATAGCCGAAGAGGTTCATGGCAGTCTTTACGGGAATCGGGTTAACATCGCTGAAGAGTATATGCATAAGCTCAAGATAGTGGAAGTTAAGCTTCTGTGCCTCTGCAAAGTCATTGTCAAGACAAAGCTGACAGATGTCATGCATTTCCTTGGGGCAGATGTTTGCAAATACAGAGATAACACCGAGAGCACCGAGTGACATGAAAGGAACAGTCTGGTCATCGTTACCTGAGTAGATATCAAGATTGTCACCGCAAAGTGAACGGATGAGAGCAACCTGAGAGATGTCGCCGCTTGCCTCTTTTGCGGCAACGATGTTAGGATGCTTGCAAAGCTCCTGATAAGTTTTTGGCTTGATGTTACAGCCGGTTCTTGAAGGAACATTGTAAAGAATAATCGGAATATCAACTGAATCTGCAACAACGTTGAAGTGTCTTACAAGACCCTGCTGAGATGTTTTATTGTAGTAAGGAGTTACGCAGAGAAGTGCGTCAACGCCTGTGCTTGCGGCAGATTTTGAGAGCATAACGGCTGTTGAGGTATCGTTACTGCCTGTACCTGCAATAACAGGAATTCTGCCGTTTGTCTTTTCTGCAACGAAAGAAATTGTTTCGCAATGCTCTTTTTCCGAAAGAGTTGCCGCCTCACCTGTTGTACCGCATACAATAATTGCATCGGTACCGTTTTGAACATGAAATTCTACGAGATCGCCGAGAACATCGTAGTTTACGCTTCCGTCAGACTTCATAGGAGTGATAAGTGCAACACCTGAGCCTGTAAAAATGTGGTTAGACATAATTTACCTCCGTAAGTAATCAGTCCATGTAGCCCTCAGCACAAAGGAGCTCTGCAAGAAGAACTGCACCGCCTGCTGCGCCTCTTAATGTGTTGTGTGACATACAAACGAACTTATAATCATATTGAGTATCAGGTCTTAATCTGCCAACCGATACTGCCATACCGTTTTCAAGATTTCTTTCAGATTTAATCTGCGGACGGTCGGGTTCTGTGAAGTAGTGGAGAAAATGCTTTGGCGCACTCGGAAGATCAAGCTCCTGTGCTCTGCCGCTGTAGTTTGACCAAATGTCAATAATTTCTTCGACAGTAGGTTTCTTTACGCCGTCCTTAAATGACATAAATACAGCTGCTGTGTGACCGTCAGATACGGGAACACGGATGCACTGTGATGTAATTGAAATATCATCGGTTTTAACAATCTTGTCGCCTTCAATCTTACCCCAGATTTTAAGCGGCTCCTGCTCTGACTTCTCTTCCTCACCGCCGATGTAAGGAATAACATTATCTACCATTTCAGGCCATGTCTTAAATGTTTTGCCTGCGCCTGAAATTGCCTGATATGTGCAAGCGAGAACCTTGTCAACGCCGAGTGCCTTTAAAGGATGAATTGCAGGAACATAGCTCTGAAGTGAGCAATTGGACTTAACTGCAACAAAGCCTCTTTTTGTGCCGAGACGCTTTCTCTGAGCGTCAATAATCTTAATGTGATCGGCGTTAATTTCAGGAATAACCATAGGAACATCATCTGTAAAACGATGAGCACTGTTGTTTGATACGATAGGACATTCAGCCTTTGCATATCTGTCTTCGAGATCACGGATTTCATCCTTCTTCATATTAACTGCGCAGAAACAGAAATCAACCTGTGATGCAACCTCTTCAACATTTTCAGCGTCAACGATAACCATATCCTTGTACTTCTCAGGAAGAGGAGTAGTCATATGCCATCTGCCTTCAACAGTTTCACCGTATGTTTTGCCTGCACTTCTCTTACTTGCGGCAAGAACAGTAACCTCAAACCACGGGTGATTCTCAAGAAGAAGTGTAAAACGCTGACCTACCATACCGGTAGCGCCGATAATACCGACTTTATACTTTTTCATAATAATTCCTCCGAATTAAACAAATTTTAAAAAAGCGGTTGCCTTATTCAAACAAATATTATATTATATGAAGAGATGTCTGAAAACACGACTGTTTGTCGATTATGCAAACTGCTCATAATAAGATAATATATCATTTTAAAAGGGTAATGTCAATTATTTTGAGAATTTTACAGGACAAATACTTGTGTTTTACAAAGATTTTTGACAGAACAGCTTTTAAAAAGCAATTTTAGTTCTTGAAAGGAAATAAAATGAAGACTAGTGATTTTTATTACGATTTGCCTAAAGAGCTTATCGCACAGACTCCGCTTGAACCGAGAGACAGTTCAAGACTGCTTGTGCTTGACAGAGAAAAACAAACTCTGGAGCATAAACATTTCTATGACATTATTGATTATCTTAACGAGGGTGACCTTCTTGTTGCCAACGATTCAAGAGTTTTGCCTGCAAGAATTTACGGTATCAAAGACGAAACAGGTGCAAAAGTTGAATTTCTGCTTTTGAAGCAGGTTGCTAACAACCGTTGGGAAACACTTTGCAAGCCGGGTAAAAAAGCAAAAGTCGGCACAAAATTTTCATTCGGCAACGGCATTTTGCGTGCAACTGTTGTTGAAGTTAAGGATGACGGCAATAGAATAGTTGATTTTGATTGCGAAGAGAATTTCTTTACCGCTCTTGACAAAATCGGTCAAATGCCTCTTCCCCCTTATATTACTGCCGAGCTTAAAGACAAGGAACGCTATCAGACGGTTTACAGCCATGAACTCGGTTCTGCGGCAGCTCCGACGGCAGGGCTTCACTTTACAACCGAGCTTATGGACAGAATCAAGGCTAAAGGTGTAAAGATTGCGTATGTTACACTTCATGTGGGACTCGGTACATTCAGACCGGTTAAGGTTGACGATGTTACAAAGCATAAAATGCACAGCGAGCATTATGAAGTCCCCGAAGAAACCGCAAAGCTCATAAATGAAACTAAGAAAAACGGCGGACGGGTTATTGCAGTCGGCACAACATCCTGCAGAACGCTTGAAAGTGTTGCGGCAATGTACGGAGAAATCAAGCCCTGTGAGGGATTTACGGATATTTTTATTTATCCAGGATTTGAATTTAAGGTGCTGGACGGACTTATTACTAACTTTCATCTTCCCGAAAGTACACTCATTATGCTTGTATCCGCTTTTGCGGGATATGATTTTATTATGAATGCATACAAAGAAGCTGTAAAGGAAAAGTACAGATTCTTCTCTTTCGGCGACGCTATGTTCATATCATAGGAGGATTTTACGGATTTATGTTTAAGGTAATTAAAAAGGAAGGCAGCGCAAGACGGGGCGAATTCGTTACGGTTCACGGTACGGTTCAGACTCCTGCCTTTATGAATGTTGCAACATGCGGTGCAATCAAGGGTGCTGTTTCTGCGCTTGATTTAAAGAATATAAAATGTCAGGTTCAGCTTTGCAACACCTATCATCTGCATCTTCGTCCGGGTGATGAAAAGGTTAAGCAAATGGGCGGACTTCACAAATTTACAAGGTGGGACGGTCCTATCCTTACCGACAGCGGCGGATTTCAGGTGTTCTCTCTTGCAAAGTTGAGAAATATTAAAGAAGAAGGCGTTTACTTCAATTCTCACATTGACGGCCGCAAAATTTTTATGGGACCTGAGGAGAGTATGAGAATCCAGTCAAATCTTGCATCTACAATTGCGATGGCATTTGACGAATGCGTTGAAAACCCTTCTCCATATGAATATACAAAAAACAGCGTTGAAAGAACCACAAGATGGCTTAAAAGATGCGTTACAGAGATGAAAAGGCTCAACAGTCTTGATGATACCATAAATAAAAACCAGATGCTGTTCGGCATAAATCAGGGCGGTATCTATGACGATTTGCGCATCAATCATATGAAAGAAATTGCAGAGCTTAATCTTGACGGCTATGCAATCGGAGGTCTTGCCGTGGGTGAGCCTGCAGAAACGATGTACCATATCATTGAAGAGGTTGAGCCGTTTGCTCCGAAAGATAAAATCAGATATCTTATGGGAGTCGGAACTCCCGTGAATATTCTTGAAAGTGTTGCAAGAGGCGTTGATCTTTTTGACTGTGTTATGCCGAGCAGAAACGCAAGACACGGTCAGCTCTTCACTTGGGACGGAGTGCGTAACATCAATAATGCAAAATATGAAACAGATGAATCTCCGATTGACGAGCATTGTGACTGCCCTGTTTGCCGAAACTTTTCAAGGGCATACATAAGACATCTTCTCAAGAGCGGTGAGATGCTCGGAATGCGACTTGCTGTTTTGCACAACCTCTATTTTTACAATAATCTTATGGAAGTTATCAGAACTCAGCTTGATAACGGCACATATATGGAATTTTACGAGAAATATCGCAACATTTTAGGCGTGCGTATCTAATATTTTTTCAAAACAGAAAAAATACTTGCAAGATGTGATTAAAACTGATATAATCAATACATTGTATGAAAGGAATGACGAAAATGACAAACTTTTTACCTGTAGTTGCAGAAGCAAGTGCAAGCGGCGGAAATCAGTCAAGTATGATTTTTATGATTCTCTTCTATGTTGCTATTTTTGCAGCTCTCTATTTCTTCCTCATCAGACCTAACTCAAAGAAGAAAAAAGAAGAAGCTCAGCTTCGTAACTCTCTTGAGATCGGTGATGAAATTACAACAATCGGCGGAATTATGGGCAGAGTAGTTGCCATTAAGGACGACGAGGACGCTATCATCATTGAAACAGGCTCCGACAGAGTTAAGATGAAGTTTAAAAAGTGGTGTATTTCTACTGTTGACACAGTTAAGGAACAGCCACAGCAGGCAGGTCAGCCTGAAAAGAAAGGCTTCTTCGGTTTTGGCAAGAAGAAAGATTCTGACGAAACTAAAGCTACAAAAGAATAACTTTTTGAATGAATGTTCTTTCCCCCGAATATATTTGTAACAGAATATATTCGGGGGTTGTTTTATGTCTGATAAAAAACTACTTGCAAAGGCTGTTTTGTTTTCATCAGTATGCGGAATACTCATACTGGTAATTTTGATGTGTTTGCTTGCAGCCGTGATGATGTCATCGGGAGTAATTTCAGCAGATATACTTGATTACTGCACGGTCGGCATAGTCGGTGTTGCAACGCTGATGTCGGGAATAATATCATCAAGAATTACAGGAAGTGCAGGTCTTGCGGTGGGTTCGCTGACAGGATTTTTTATTTTTCTTGTCATAACCTCTATTGCATTGATTTTTAACGGTGAACCTATAACGGTACTAACCCTGCTAAAACTGATGTCATCTGTTCTGGGAGGAGGTATAGGCGGAATTATCGGAGTAAACAAAAAGGAAAAAATAAAAATCAGATAAGATCGAGTAAGATATTTTACTGAAATTATGTTTTCGGCAGTTCGTTTAGGCGGACTGCTGTTTTTTATGTCGGATTTAATTACAAATTAGAATTATTTTTTAAAAAATTGAAATATCTATGGTAAAACAGCTCGTAATATGGTACAATAATCCGGAGAATGAGATAGTGAGGGTTAATGACCTTGATTTAGATATAATATGAAAAATAAGGAAATATTTAAGGAGTGTTAGTATGGCAAAAACGATTAAATTGCCGGCAGATTTAAGGGATTGGAAGGTTACTTCATTTGTTGGAGAAGACAACGGCTGTGAAGTTTACAAGGTATCAAGGAAGATTGATAAAAATACTGCTCAGAATGCGATTCTCAGACACGCATTTGTCGGCAAAAGCAATTATACCGATGAACATGCCGAGTATTTTACCGAAGAGGCTGATTTTATTGAATCGGTTAAGGAGCTTGACGGTATTTCAAACTATCTGGATGTTTATGTTCAGGATAATCAGAACAAAAAAACCTGTGATTTGTACATATTTACAGAAGAACTCACAAGTCTTGAAGAGCTTATGAAAACCAAAACTTTCGCTGAGGATGAAGTTGTTGATTTTGGTATTCAGATGAGTGAAATGCTTGAAACTTTGGAAGCAAAGAATATTTTTCACGGTAATATTTCGCCAAAGAATATTTTTGTAACCGCTGACGGAAGGTATAAAATCGGCGGATTTACAGATTTTGAAGGCAAGATTACGGATACCTCATTTGTTGCGCCTGAGGTTTACAAGCAGGAAAATGTTGACTATACAACCGACATTTATTCTGTCGGAATAATTATGTATGCAATGTGCAACGGCGGTAAAATTCCGTTTGAAAGTGATTCATGCGACAGAAAGAATGCCTGTGAAGAAAGATTCTCGGGCAAGGCTGTTACCGCACCGTCTGAGGGTGATGAAAAACTCAAGAGTGTTATTGTAATTGCATGTCAGCCGAATAATACAAACCGCTGGAAGAATGCAAGCAACATAAAAAATGCTCTCACATCTATCAAGGCCGAAATAGGTACATCCTCCCCTGTTCCGAATCCCGATGTTGTTGTTCCGGAAAATACAGATTTTGACGGAAATGTATTTGAAGAATATGATTATGATGAATTTGAGGATACAGAGCCGACTGAACCGCAGGATAATTTTGACGATAAGGATGAGGTTCAGACAGTTGAGGACGCTGTTCTTGATAATGAATTTAAAGGCGGCGAACAGCTTGGCATTGCCGAAGTTTTAGCCGGTGAGGAATCCTTGCCTGTTGACGGTAATGCTCCTGTAGATTCAGATGAAGTCAGTGAGTCTGATGCTGATGAAAACGGCGGATTTGAGGTTGTTGATGTTACAGACGCAGTTGATGAGCCTGAAAATTCCGAGGTTAAAACTGACGAAGTATCAGAAGAAAAACAGCCTGAATTTGAAGATATCAGTTCCGTATCAAGTGAAGATGACAAGAATGAACAAACTGTTACAGATAAAAAAGCTGAAGAATTTGAAGATGTTTCAAGCAACAGCGAAGTAGCTCCGGAAGTTCTTCCTCCTGTTACAAGCGTTGAAGTGTTTGACGATTACTCCGGTGCAGATCATAAAAATGTTCTTACAAGCAATGAATCAAGCAAAGATTACGGTGATTTCTTTGAGGACGAGCCGTCTGTTAAGCGTACTGACAATAAAGCTGACGATACTAAAAAAATTGAAGAAAAAAACAACTTTGACGATAACAGCTTTGAAGATAATGACAATGAATTCGGATATGCAGATGAAGAAGATAATAAAGAAAATGTAAAGAAAAAGAAGAATAAATTTATCATTATTCTTTGTGCCGTTGTAATTGCCGCCGCACTCGGATTTATCGGGTTCTGCGTTTATAACGGTTTGTCAAATTCATCTACTGACAATAAAACTACTACAGCCGAAACCGCAACATCTGCCGAAGTAACCACACAGGCGCCGAGTACGGCGATGCCTACTACAACGGAACAGGTTACAACATCTTCTTCATATAACAATGTTGTTCCTGTTGTCGGTTACGGTTACAGTTACGGTAAAAAGCTTCTTGAACAGGCAGGATTTACCGTTGAAATTTCTGACTATGAATACAGTTATGATTATCCGGAAGGATATATTATCTCCCAGACTCCGGAAGGCGACACAAGCGCAAGTACGGGTACAGTTGTTAAACTTGTTATCTCAAGCGGACAGATTCAGAGAGAAACAGAAGCTCCTGCAACACGGGCTCAGCAGTCATCAAATAGTCAGAACAGCTCATCGGGCAATTCAAATTCACAGTCATCAAGCAAAACAAACACTAATAATAACGGCGGATTTATCTTCCCTAACAGCGATTCTTCATATCTCAGCAACGCACAGGTAAGCGCTTTGAGTGATGACGACTTACAGCTTGCAATTAATGAGATTTATGCAAGACGAGGCAGAATTTTTAAGGACGCAAGCCTTAATGCATACTTTAACTCGCAGTCATGGTATGAGGGCAAATATACAGCCGAAGAATTTGAAAAGAATGTTAAATTTAATACTTACGAACAGAAGAATCTTCAGCTTTTGATTAACGAAAGAAGATCAAGAAAGTGATTTTTAAACATGAAAGATAATGCAGAGGAGTTATTATGAAAGATAAAATATTAAACGCACTAAAAAGCAAGACCTTCTTTGCTTTGGCAATTAATATTGTTATTATGGCTTTGATTATAGTTGTTACTGCATTTTCCTATGACAGTGCTGACGATTTTTACAATTCTTTATATATCTGTCAGTATCATAACTATTACAATAATGATATTAACTACATTTTTGCGACAATTACCGGTTCATTGCAGTACATTCTTTTGAATTTCAACTGTTTTGTACTTTTTCAAATTCTTCTCTCCTGTGCCGCTTTTTCTTCTGTTACATTTGTTTTTGCCGATAAATTCGGAAAGCACAAGGCTTTCATATTCACTCTTGTGCTGAATATTTTGTTTTCATTTGACCATTATTCAAACATTTTAAGCAGTAAAACCGCCGCTTTGCTGCTTACGGCAGGGTTTCTGATGGCACTTAATGCAATCAGAAATAAAAGGTACTCTCTCTCGTTTTGGATTGGTGTACTTGAAGTTATATTCGGAACATTTTTATGTTTCAAATATTTCTTTGTGGGACTTGCATTTTTTATTACATTCTTCATCGGTGATATGATTGCAAAAAGAAAGTACAAGTTGCCGTTCAGAAAATTCTTCTGGTATTTCAGACCTTTTGTGCTTGTATTTGTCTTTATTGTTCTTGTCGGCTGCGGTCTTGAATATTATTCATATTCGGTCAATAATGCAAATGCAGAAACTTCGGAGTTGTACAGATACAGCGTCCTTGCCGATAAGACCGATGATAATGCATTTCCAAACTATTCCGATTACTGTGAGGAGCTTAGTTCGGTCGGAATAAATTCGGCAAATGAGTATGAACTTTTTGTTGACGGATATTATGATGAAAACAATGGACTGAATACTGCTGCCCTTGAAAAGGTTGCAGATATTCAAAAACGGGAAAATCCGTATAATTTCTTTGATAATGCGGGTGCATTGTTTTCAGATGCATGGGGACATATTATAAATTTTGATTCATATCTTATTGCTTTTGCGGTAATACTTGCCGTTATGGTTGTTTTTATTACTGTTCAGAAAAAAAGATTCGCCTTCTTCCCTGCTTTGTATTTTGCGGTGGGATTTGCGGCTTGTATGTATGTTCGTTATGCAATGGATTCTTCGGCATACACAATGTACGGAATTTTGCTGATGATTATTTCGTTTACAATGTATTCATTTGATTTCGGTCATCTCAGAAAAGACGAATACAGCGATATTACAGATAAAAGCAGAAAAACTGTTCTTATTTCGGTTATTGTTCTTGTGATATTAAGTGTGGCAAGCTGTGTATCATATTTCTTCCATATCACTCCTGTTTCATATGACAAAAAGCCGAGTGATCTTTATACTGAGGTTGACAGACATCCCGAAAATTATTATGTTCTCGATCCTGTAACAGCTAAAGAATACATTTCATATACCGATAACTATATTCATCCGCTGTGGGGATTTTCTTCCGATTTTCTCCATAATGTTGACGGCTTCGGCTATCTTCATCGGACAAATCAGCTTGTGAACCGCAACCTCTCAACAAATATTTATGAGGCGGTCGTTGACGGAAGAAATGTATATGTTATCGATAAGAACATTACTTTTATCAAAGAAAATTATCTTAACCAATATTACGGCAAAAAGGATTCCGTCATTGTTTACAAGGATGAAAAGGAATTCAACGGATTTACAATTTACAGCGTAGACAGAGTTAAATAACATTAAAAGAGGATTGAACAATAAAAAGTTCAATCCTCTTTCTTGTTTATTACAGACTGCATATCTTCGGGAATTTCGGCAGTAACCGTAATGTATTCATTTTTTATCGGGTGATAAAATTCAAGCCTTGCACAATGAAGTGCCTGCCTTGAAATTTTATCAAGCTTTCCGCCGTACAAGTCATCGCCCATAAGCGGATGCCCTAAATAAGCCATATGACAGCGAATTTGATGTGTTCTGCCGGTTTCAAGCCACAATTCAAGCAATGTAAAATCTTTTGTTGCAACAAGTGGTTTGAAGTGCGTAACTGCTTTCATTCCGTCAGCACGGACAATTCGCACCATTTTGGAATCATCACGCAAATCCATTGGCTTATCAACTACACCTTCAATATTTATTTCACCCTCGCATAAAGCGTAATAGACTTTATGCGTTTTATTTTTTACGGCATTGGCTGTAAAACGGTTTTTAGCTATGAGAACAAGTCCTGAGGTATCCTTGTCAAGTCGATTAATTGCCCGAAATACAAACGGCTTGCCGTTTTGACTGCAATAGTACGAAACAATATTTGCAAGCGTATCGCTTTGGTGCTGCTTTACAGGATGAACAGGCATGGAATGCGGTTTGTTTACCACAAGAAAATGTTCATCCTCATATCTTATATCAAGTGTCCCCTTTGTCGGTTCAATTTCACATTTTTCATCGGGAATTGCAATTGAAACGGTTTTACCGCTTTGCACACAGTCAATTGTTCTTAAAATTTTCCCGTCCATCAAAATACCGTCTTTTTCTCTTTTCAGTCGTGTTATTATTCTTGCAGAAAGACCGCATTTATCACGCAGAAATCTTTGAGCAAGCATATTGTCACATTCGTCAGGTACGGAAAAATACAGTCTGTCAGACATAAATCATCCTCCAAACAAAAAACAGAATTATCAGCTGAATAATAAATATTATCGGTATGCCGAGCATAAATTTAATGTGTCTTGTTTTGTGTCTGATTAATTGCATTGTAATGTACATTGCAACACTTCCTCCGAGTGCGGAGAGAATCAGCAATGTGCTTTCTCGTACTCTCCATTTGCGGTGAATTGCAAAGTATTTGTCACAGACTGTTACAATAATTGATATCAGGCTGATGATGCAAATGTATATGATGAAAATTTCCATGAGAACTCCAAAGGATGATTTGATTGAAAAACAAAAAGATTGTTCCGATTATTGTATCTGTAATAGCTATGTTAAGCGTTATCTGCATAAGCTCATTTACAAGAGAAAAACCGCCCAAAAAGCAGAATGATATCAACAATATTGCAGCTTTATCATCAAAGGCAACCGCCGACACACCCGAAAGTGATGAAGAAATGCGTGGCGTGTGGGTATCATATATGGAGCTTTCTATGGAAAACGAAAGCTCAAAAACACAAAAAGCGTTTGAAGATAAATTTAACAAAATAGCACAAAAATGCAGTGAAAGCGGTTTCAACACGCTTATTGTACAGGTACGCCCCTTTTGTGACGCATTATATAAGTCAAGCTATTTTCCGTGGTCACATATTCTCACGGGTACGCAAGGGGAAAATCCTCAATATGACGCACTGCAAATTATGTGTGATATATGCAAAGAAAACAATTTGAAAATTCATGCGTGGATTAATCCATACAGAGTCAGTTCAAATGAAACTCCGAAAAAACTTTCAGACAACAATCCTTATATAAAGAATTCCGAAATAGGTATAAAAACCGATAACGGAATTTTTCTTGATCCGTCAAATGAAACTGCACAACAGCTGATTAGTGACGGTGTAAAGGAAATTGCGGAAAATTATGATGTTGACGGGATACAGTTTGACGACTATTTCTACCCTACTGAGGATGAAAGTTTTGATAAAAAGCAGTATGAGGCTTATATTAAAAAATACGGTAAAGAAAACTCTATGAGTCTTGATAATTGGCGAATGCAAAATGTAAATACGCTGATTTGTAAGGTTTACAGAACAATAAAAAGTGTGGATTCGTCAGTTGAGTTCGGCATATCACCGCAAGGTAATATAGGTAACAATGACGGATTGTATGCCGATGTAAAATCATGGTGTACCTGTAAAGGCTTTGCAGATTACATCTGTCCGCAAATTTACTTTAGCCTTGAAAATCCTGCTCTTAATTTTGAAGATTGCCTTAACAGCTGGACATCTCTTGATTTTGACGAAAATGTAAAACTGTATGTCGGTCTTGGCGGTTATAAGGCAGGTAACGGCGAATATGACGAAGAAACATGGCTTTTAAGTGACAGTATTCTTGCCGATGAATACGATATTTTGTGTAACAACAAATCTGTCAGGGGCTTTATGCTTTACAGCTATAATAGCCTTGAGGATGATACTGCAAAAAAAGAGATTAATAATCTGATTAACGCTTTAAACTAATTCAGCGTCGCAGTAGTCATCAAATGATTTTGTGATTTTCACATCAATAATTTTACCGCAGAGACTTGTATCTTCGGAATTAATATGAACAGGCGTGTAGTTCTTTGTGTAACCCTCAAGATAACCGTGACGAAGTCTTTCAACGAGAACAGATTCACAAAGACCAACCTGATCTTTAAGAAATTCCCTTCTGGTTTCATCGCAGACCTGCTCCATAATTTTGGCTCTCTGCTCTTTGATTTGCGGATCAATTTGATTTGGTGCTTTATCGGCAACAGTACCTTTACGGCGTGAATACGGGAAGATATGCACCTTTGCAAAGCCGATTGACTTAACAAATTTAAGAGATGCGTTGAAATCTTCCTCTGTTTCACCTGCAAATCCAACCATTACATCGGTTGTCATAGAGCTGTTTTCAAAAGCGTTTCTGAGATTTGTAACAATTTCAGCGTATTCTGAACAATTGTAGTGACGGTTCATTGCTTTGAGTGTGTTATCGCAACCGCTCTGCAGTGAAAGATGAAACTGCGGACAGAACTTTGGCTGTGCGGCAAGACGGGCAATCATTTCTTTATCCATTCTTTCCGGTTCGATTGACCCGAGTCTTACACGGTCGATTCCATCAACGGAACAAGCACATTCTACAGCATCAGCAAGATCAAAATCTTCATCAAGACCGTAGGCGGAAAGGTTAATACCAACAAGAACAACCTCACGGTAACCGTTTGCGGCAACCTGAATAAGCTCTGCCTTTAAATCTTCAAGAGATTTTGAACGCACTCTGCCCCTTGCATACGGAATAATGCAGTAAGAACAGAACCTGTTGCAACCGTCCTCTATTTTAATGAAAGCTCTTGTATGCTCTCCGAGTGACGATACGGAAAGATTTTCGTATTTTTCGCCTTTTCCGATATGCTCTGTTATATGAACAAATTTCTGTTTTTCTTCAAGAAACTTGTAAATTGAAGGAACGAGTTCGGCTCTTTTTGCATTGCCGAGTACGATATCGCAATTTGAAAAATTCTCGCTTTCTTCGGGAAAAGCCTGTGGCATACAGCCGGTGAGAATAACAATTCCGTCAGGATTTTCACGGCGGACACGGTTGAGGATCTTGCGGTTTTTTGCGTCACTTACGGATGTTACCGTACAGCTGTTAACGATTGTTATGTCTGCCCTGTCCCTGTCATCCGAGAGAAGAAATCCGTTCTTCAGCATATCTTCACGCATTGCCTGTGATTCATACTGATTAACCTTGCAGCCGAGTGTAATTATATTAAAATTCATTCACTAACCATCCTTTTTTGGGTAAATAGTTGAAATTGCAAAAATTCATTAATTCGTTGTTGATTTAGACAAAAATTAATGATAAAATATAAACAAGATGAACAATGGAGGTGAGATCTTGTTTTCTGTACCGGTTTCCGTTAAAAATAAAAAAGAAATGATCGATATGTTTGAAACTCTTGCTCACTTTCCGGATACAGTAATGATGCTAAGAAACGGCGATAACACTGTTGATGCTCATTCGTTGATGGGATTTTTTGCAATTGACGAAAAAATTCCGATTGAACTTCTTCTTGAATCAGAACCTGATGATAATCTCAAACAGGCGATTTCTAAATTTGCTTTTGTTAATGCATAAAAATAATATATACATACTGTTAAGCCCTATGACCAAAGTCATAGGGCCTTTTTGTTTGCGCTTTTAGTCATGAATTTTTGTCAACAACATGGAACTTTTTAAGGTTTCCTGTCTTTTCGCTTCTCTTGTCAAGTTCGGCAAGAACATCTTCAAGCGGAATGCCGAGCTTTACCATCATTACAGTAAGATGATAGATAAGGTCTGCAATTTCATAAACAGTTTCGCTGTTATCATTATTTTTTGCCGCAATGATTGTTTCACTGCACTCCTCGCCTACTTTTTTAAGAATCTTGTCAATGCCTTTATCAAGAAGGTAGCAAGTGTATGAACCCTCTTTTGGATTATCTCGTCTGTTTTCTACTGTAGCATAAAGTGCTTCAAGAACTTCTCTGTCGTTCATATTAAAATTCTCCTCATTTCAATTTTTTAAAAAAGCAGGAATGATTTCCCGTGTGGCAGGCCGCACCTGTCTGTTCAACTGTGATAAGCAATGTATCGTCATCGCAGTCGGCATATATATCAATTACCTTTTGTAAATGACCTGATGTTGCACCCTTGTTCCAAAGCTCCTGACGGCTTCTTGACCAGAACCATGTGTAACCGGTTTCAAAAGTTTTTTGCATACTTTCACGGTTCATATATGCAAGCATAAGTACCTCACCCGTTGACTTTTCCTGAATAATTGCGGGAATAAGTTCGGATTTTACAAAATATTTATCAAGATCCATAATTACCTCAAACTTTATTTGTTACTTCAATCGCCTGTTTCAAATCGAGCGAACCTGTGTAGATAGCCTTACCGCAGATTGCACCGTAGACATCGAGTTCTGCAAGATTAATGATATCTTTGAGAACTGCAACACCGCCGCTTGCGATAATATTACAGCTGACTTCGTGAGCAAGGTTATTAAGCTGTTTAAGGTTAGGACCTGCAAGAGTACCGTCCTGATCAATGTCTGTGAACACAATAGTCTTTACTCCGACATCTTCCATACGCTTTGCAAGCTCAATGTAGTTGATTTCCGAATTGTCAATCCAACCTTCTGCACGAACCATGCCGTCCTTTGCATCAATGCCAACTACAATTCTCTCACCGTATTCTTTTACGGCATCAATAACAAGCTGCTGGTTTTTAACTGCGGCTGAACCGAGAATAACACGGTTTATTCCTCTTGAAAGATAATATTCAACCGCTTTCATATCACGGATTCCTCCGCCAACCTCAGCAGAAAGTCCCGAAGCTTTTGCAACATCCGCAATAAGATCGGCATTAACAAGCTTTGCGTCTTTTGCACCGTCAAGGTCAACCATATGCATCCACTCTGCACCTGCGTCAGCAAAGCCCTGAGCGGCAATATACGGGGACTCTGCTACCTTCTGAACGGTTGCATAATCACCCTTGAAAAGGCGGACGCAATTGCCGTCTTTTATGTCAATAGCGGGTAAAATAGTCATTATAACACTCCTTTAGTAGAAAGAAGTACATTTGAAGAATTTTGCTTTACTGCAAGACGGAGTGCGTGTGCGCAAGCCTTGTACAAAGCCTCTGTGATATGGTGAGAGTTGTCACCGTAAACAGATTTGAGGTGAAGTGTGATTTGTGCGTTAAATGCAAATGCACGCATAAATTCTACTGTCATTGAACAGTCATAGCCGCCGCATCTTTCCTGCGGAAAATCAGCGTCGAATACAAGATAAGGTCTGCCGCTGATGTCAACAGATGCAAACGCAAGCGCTTCGTCCATAGGAACATAAAAGCTGCCGAATCTTTCAATTGACTCTTTGGTTGAAAGAGCCTCTGCAAATGCTTTGCCGAGAACTATGCCTGTGTCCTCAATGGTGTGGTGTTCGTCAACATAGAGGTCGCCTTTTACCGAAACCTCAAGGCCGAATCTGCCGTGAGTGGCAAACGAATTGAGCATATGGTCAAAAAAGCCTATGCCTGTATCAATTTTAATATCGCCGCCGTCAAGATTTAGTTTTAGCTTTATGTCGGTTTCCTTCGTTTTACGCTCAACATATGCACTGCGCATATAATCACCTCGATAAATAAGTTTTAATGCAACTTATCAGTTCTTCGTTTTCTTCTTCTGTGCCAACGGAAATTCTGATGTAATCGCCCATAAAACGGATTACAATTGAATTGTCCTTGAGATAGTTCCACAAGTCTTTGCCGAATGATGTTTTAACAAAAACAAAGTTTGCACAACTGTTGTAAACCTTAAAATCATCGGAAAGAGCGGACAACTCCAATAAGTCATTATACAGCTTTTCTCTGTTTCTGACAATTGTTTTTTGTCTGTTTTTGAGATAATCTTTATTTTTATATATTATACTGCCGACAACCTGAGAAAATGTGTTCACATTGTACGGAGATTTTACAGCTTTTACAGCTCTTGAAATTGTTTCATTTGCAACGGCAAAACCGAGTCTGAGTGCCGCTGAGCCTACTGCCTTTGATGCGGTTCTGAAAATAATGAGATTTGAATACTTTTCAACCTCATTTATTAGACTCTGATCCCAGAAATCCATATATGCTTCGTCAAGAATTACAAGTGCATTTACGCTTGTAACAAGTCTGCGTGCATCTTCGGCGGTCATTCCCTGCCCTGTCGGATTGCATGGATTTGAAAAGAGTAAAAGTTTGATATTGTCACGATTTACCTTTTCAATAAGTGCGTCCGTATCAATTGAAAGGTCGTCGGATTTGATAAATGTGTCACATTCAACCTCACAGATTGATGAATAGAATTTGTACATTGAAAAATCGGGAGCAACGCAAAGCATCCTGTCCCCTTTTTCCATAAATGCGGCTTCAATCAAAAAGATAAGTTCATCTGAGCCGTTACCTGCGGTTACATATTTTGGATTGATTCCGTAATAATCCGCAAAAGCCGTAACAACCTTTTCCGCAAGCGGATCGGGATAGCGGTTGAAATCAATTGTATCAATTGCATTTTTGATTTCTTCTTTGATGAAATCAGGATAATTTTCGGGACAT
>ERZ809807.86-NODE-86-length-35429-cov-8.90049_pt1 | contig 35429 bp, 21 predicted proteins | sample MGYA00520348_ERZ809807 | MGnify/ENA primary metagenome ERZ809807 (study PRJEB31588, sample SAMN03398861) | human gut metagenome | study: EMG produced TPA metagenomics assembly of the PRJNA231909 data set (A prospective, longitudinal analysis of the...
ATGAAGTGGTTGTGATCGGTTATGGTACGCAGCGAAAGGGTGATGTGACCAGTGCGGTGGCTTCTGTGAAGGCCGAAGACTTTACGGCAGGTAAGATTGGAGATGCAGCCGAACTGATTAAAGGTAAAGTGGCGGGATTGACCATTGCGAAAGGCTCCGGTGATCCGAATGCGGAATCTACAATTCGTTTGCGTGGTGTGATTTCATTGCAGGGAGGCTCTACTCCATTGGTATTGGTGGACGGAATAGAAGGTGGTTTAGGAACGGTTTCCCCCGAAAACATAGCTTCTATTGATGTGTTGAAGGATGCTTCTGCGGCAGCTATTTATGGTACACGAGGTGCTAATGGCGTTATTTTGATTACTACAAAAAACGGCCAGCGCGAGTCGCGTACGGCTGCCAATTATTCCGGGTATATGTCTCTTTCCAAGTTTGGCAAGACGCTTGATTTCTATGGAGCAGAGGAAATCCGTCAGGGATTGACAAACTATGCTGATAAAGGGTATGATACGGATTGGTTGGATGCGGTATCCCGTACTGCATTTACTCATAACCATAATTTTAATATTTCCGGAGGATCAAAAAATACCACTTATTCTGCGGATTTTACGTATCGCAAAGAGGAAGGTGTGTTGCTTGAGACCTATAATGAAGAGATGAGAATGAGGTTTGATGTTTCTCACTGGATGTTAAATGATATGTTGAAAGTGAATTTCAATATGGTAAAGACATTCCATAAGAATGGTCCGATTGATGCGGCAGGTCTGGGTATTTACCGACAGGCTATTATGCGTAACCCTACTGAACCCATCTGGAATGAGGATGGAACTTTTTACGAGAATTTTGCCGTAAATTATTATTATAATCCGGTAGGTATCATCCGTGAACAGGATGGTAAATACAATAGTGAGAATACCCGGATGACGGGGAATATCACCTTTGAACCGATTAAAAACTGGCAGACCAACCTCATGTTAAGCCGTAGGGTTACTAGTGATCATAATCGTGGATATTATACTTCCGAATATTTTTCACAGAAGAGCGAGAATCACACAGGATATGCTTATCATTCTCAGAATGAATATACCACAGATAATCTGGAAGTTACTTCTAAATATAATCATACTTGGAATAAACATCGTTTTGATGCATTGGTGGGATATAATTACCAGTATAATGTAAATGAAGGTTTTGGAGCTAATAACTATGATTATCCAACAGATTTTTATCTTTGGAATAACTTGGGATTAGGTACAGCTTTGAAAGATGGAAAAGCCGGCATGAGCAGTTACAAGAATGACAATACCTTGATTGGTTTCTTCGGACGTGTGAGCTATGGTTACGATAATAAATATAATGTTCTGCTGAGTGTACGCCGTGAAGGCTCTTCCAAATTTGGTGAGAACAATAAATGGGCTACTTTCCCTTCTGTTTCTTTGGGATGGACTATCAGTAACGAAAAATTCATGGAAGGCCTTACGTGGCTGAATAACTTAAAGTTACGTGCCGGTTATGGTGTGACAGGTGTCATTGTAGGTGACTCTTATAATTCATTAACCCGGTATGAGTATGGTTCTCCTTATTTCTATGATAATGGCGTCTGGCATCAGGGGTTAAGCGTAAAATCCAATCCTAATCCTGATTTGAAATGGGAAACTTCCAAGGAATTTAATATTGGTCTGGACTGGGCTGTATTGGATGAACGTCTGAGTGGTTCTATTGATGTATATCAGAAGAAGACTTCGGATATGCTATATGATTTTACGGTACCGACTCCTCCCAATTTGTATAACAAGACTTTGGCTAATGCCGGCAAGATGCGTAACCAAGGTATTGAAATTGCTGTCAATGCCATTCCTGTACGGACAAAGGATTTTGAATGGAAAACCACAGTTACCGCCTCTCATAATGCGAACAAATTATTGAGTCTTTCAAATGACTTGTATGAGACTTCAAATCAGATAGATCATGCTTATTTGGGTGAACCTATCAGTCTTTCTACCCAGCGGATGGAAGTGGGGAGATCTATGGGACAATTTTATGGCATGAAGTCCGTTGGTGTTTCAGAAAACGGACTTTGGATGGTTGAGAATACGAAGACTGGTGAGATTGAAGAGTTTACAGACAATATGCTGTCTAATGATGACTACCGTCAATATTTAGGGAATGCTCTTCCTAAATTGTATTTGGGATGGAACAACTCGTTCAGATATAAAAATTTTGATTTATCTTTCCAGATGACAGGCCAGTTTGGTTTTAAGATTCTGAACGAGCCTCGTGCTTATTATGAGAACAACTCGATCGCTTATAATCGCTTGAAATCTGTGCAAAAGGCTCCTTATGGTGGACAATATACCTTATCAACAGCCCAAAAACAGACTTTTGTAAGCTATTATTTGGAGGATGGTGATTTTTTGAAAATGACTAACATTACGTTGGGCTATAACATTCCATTGAAAAGCAGTAAGTTTGTGAAAAATATCCGGGCTTATGTTTCTGCCGATAATTTATTCTGCATTACCGGATATGATGGATTGGATCCTGAAATGTCAAATGGTGATATTTGGTCTTTGGGTATTGACTGGCGCGATAAATATCCTTCTACCCGTTCATTCACTTTCGGTCTGAATGTATCTTTCTAACTTTTAAATGAAGAACTAACATGAAAACAATATTCAATAAAGCACTTTGGGCTTCAGCGATAGGAGCTTGTACCTTGTCTTTGGGCAGTTGTACAGATTTGAGCGAAACGATTTATGATACGATTGCTTCCGAGAAGTATGAGTTTACAGAAAAAGACCGGGCGGCCATGTTTGCTCCGGTATACAGCAGTCTTCGTGATGTGTATTGGGGATGGTATAGTTATGCCGATATGATGGACCAGTCGTCCGATTCATGGTGTATTCCTTATCGGATCAGTATCGGCTGGGGAGATTTGTACGTGTCTATGCACAAACATCAGTTCCATTCACAGATAGCCCATTTCAATGATACATGGAATCGTAACTATGCCGGTATCAATGCCTGTAACAAACTGTTGGCAGATGAAGTCATTGCTGCTGATATAACCACTTCTTCGCAATTAAGGGCTTATCGCGCTCTTTATTATTATATTTTATTCGATTTGTTCCGCAACATCCCATTGGATACGCAATATGAACATGAAGACGGATGGTTGCCCGAACAGGCAACTCCCCAACAGATGTGGGATTTCCTGATCAGTGAGTTGACGGATGTAAAGGGGAAATGTGGAACAAAAGTAGAAATGGGTAAGCTGAACGACTATGCCATCAATATGCTTCTGGCAAAAATGTATTTGAACCACAATGCATGGTTCAATGATTACTCTGATAATTCTTATTACGGAAAGGCTATTGATGAGGTAAATGAAGTGATTAACAGTGGCAAGTTCTCTTTGGCTCCGAATTATTCGGATAATTTTAGAGAAGATATTTCCGGTTCGCCTGAAATTATCTTTGGTATTCCGTTTGAATTCAATTATGCCGGAGGTAACTATATGGCAAATATGTGGATGCATGTAGCCGGACGTGCAACGTGGCAGTTTAACGGATGGGCTACCGGTGGGGCGGCTGTTCTTCCTCAATTTCTGGAAACATACGATGAAGAAGACAGCCGCTATGAAGACTGTTGGATATCAGGACAGCAATATGACTATGCCGGTGCTCCCATTTATGTGGACAGTGAACCTTTGGTATATACTCGGGAATTACATAGTATAGACAATCCCGGTTGCTATCCCTTTGAAAGTGAACGCTTGGTGAAATATGAAATACTTTCAGGCGACTATGGAACTTCTTATGATGATGTGCCTTTCTTCCGTTTGGCTGATGCTTATTTTATTAAAGCGGAGTGCTTGCTTCGTTTAGGTGGTTACAATGGAGAAAGCGAGCAAGTGGCGGCCGATTTGGTAACAGCTGTACGCCAACGTGCCTTCAAGTCCGATCCCGGTAAAGCAACGGTTACTGTAGCTCAATTGAAGGGTGGCAGCCGTTATAACTACGGACATCGGGAGAATCAGGGAATCATGGGAGAAGCCGATAACTGGATTATCACAGAAGAAGGGGGCGATGATATTGAACTGGGTGGTTTGTTGGACGAACTGGCCTGGGAGTTTGTGGCAGAGCATCACCGTCGTCAGGACTTGATCCGTTTCCGTATAAACGGAACCAATCAGAATGTATATAATGGCAAGTCATGGTTTTGCAAAGATGCGAAGACGGATAAGACAGACAGGCATTGTGATATTTTTCCGTTACCTAAGTCTGCATTGGATGGCAACATTAAGTTGAAGCAGAATCCGGGATATGGTGGTGCCGAATAATGAATTCATTAATTAAAAAAAGAAAAGTACGATGAAAAAGAATTTTATATATGCTTTAATTGCTTGTTTCACTCTGTCACTGGCTGCATGCAGTACGGATCCGGAGGATGCTACCAGCAAGCATGTGTACGGGGAGAATGAAAATCCCTATCTGAAGACGAATGCGGATGCTGTGGTTTCTACCAAAGCAGAGTTTCCCATCAGCCGTTTGGAAGCGAAGACGGTTAAACTGACTGATTATGCAGAAAAGTTTCATACGTATTTGGGGATGACGGTAGATGAGACGTTGGCTGCATTGTCTAATGGGAGTGTGGTGTTTTATCCTATCAATATATCGAAAAACTGTTGGAATAGAACAGCTCCTACCAAGGGTACCAACGGTTGGTACTATAATACGGCAGGCGGTGTTTGTGATGCAGCTTCTGGTATAGCTAGTATTGAGTTGGATGCAACAAAGAAGGAGCTGGTTCTTAATGTGCTCGAAACCGCTTCTGTAGGTACAGCTATCTCCATTAACGTTGGATTTGCTATAAACAATGGTGCAAATTTTGATGATTATGTACGTTTTGCTTTTGATGTGACCGTTACTGATCCGGGACGTATTGTTGTTGCCAATACTATTCCAGCAGGTGACTATTCTGCATTTTCTATTGAATTTGCAGATTATCAGGAGGTGATAGAAAGTTGTTTGGGGCTGACTTTATCTGAATTCATTACCGCTTGCAAAGAACCGGGAGGCCCGATTGCTCTGTATATGGTCGATAGTGAATCTGGTGAATGGAATACTACTAGTGATTATACTGCTGGTGGTAGTGGAATAGGTTATTGGCTGACTTCTAATTTAAAAGTAACGAATTGGAGTGATGATGGTTCGACTGGTAGTGTTTTGTTTGTTGAAACACAAGAGAATGGTGATATGGTTAATATAGGTCGAAATCCAGCTTCAACTTCCGGTTCTGTTTTTAATGTAAATTTTGTATATGCGCTTAAGGAGGATAATAGTAAATTCGTAGAGTTTATTGTTAAAGCAACGTTGGAATAATATTTTATCGAGGGAAATCAGTATCTATAATGGATATTGGTTTCTCTTTTTTATTTAGTAAATTCAGAAAAACAAATGTGTGAAAATATTATTATTAAGAAGTCTTTTAGTGACTTTATTAGGATATTTTAGCTTTATAAATGTTTTAGCTGAAACGAATGACCATCAAAAACTTTATATATGTGTTAGTGGTAATGGGGTAAATATTGACTTTACCGCAGGCATTTAAATGGGACTCCAATAAAAGCTATAATTATGAAGAAATTATTGTGCAAAGAATTACTATTTGCTTTATCCATTTTTTGCTGTTTCTTTATTGCCTTCAGCAGTTGCAGTGACAGCGAGGATGAAAGTATTATCCTCCAGCTCACCCTAGACAGCAGTCAGCAAAGCAAAACACTATTTTGGGATGAGACAGAAGCTTCCGTAAAGTTCTCCGCTACCGGTCCTTGGACAGCCACTGTAGAAGATGTAACCAGCCGTGCCACCGATTCCAGTTGCACTTGGATTAAACTGCCCCGATATGAAGGTGAGGCAGGCGAAATTTCATTGCCCATGTTGTTGCAGAAGAATGATAGCGAAAACTATCGGGAAGCAACTCTTGTCATAGTATGCGGAGAATCCGAAGTAACCGTCCATATCCGCCAGGAAGCTAATCCCAATGCTGTGTTAACCTTGAATTCGGCTGATATCAAAGATTTTGATAAATATTACAAACCTATTGAGTTTAGTAATATGAATATGCTTCGCAGTGATGCGCGCTGGTCATGGTGGCGCATGAAGCAAAGCGAGCATTTCTTCGTGTTTTGGGAACCGGGGTTCGGCAACGATCCGGGAGCAGAGTCAGTGCCGGAGGTATTGCGTGTAGACATTGATGATTTATTGGCAAAGGCCGAACAATTCTACCGGACAAATATCGAAACCTTGAAGTTTGCTGACACTGGGCAAAACAAGTCTTTTCTGGATAAATATAAGATGGAGATTTACTTGCTGTATCAGATTGAGTGGCTTGCTACAGGTTCCGGTTACGACAATACAATCGGTGCATTGTGGGTAAATCCCAGCACCTGCCAACCGGTAGGTTCTACCATTGCGCACGAAATAGGACATAGTTTCCAGTATCAGGTAAGTTGTGACAAGATGTTGAACGGAGAGGCGGACTTTTCGCAAGTAGGATTCAGATACGGTTATGGGTCGAGTGGTGAAGGTGGAAATGGCTTTTGGGAACAATGTGCGCAATGGCAGTCGTTCCAAGATTATCCGGCGGAGCTGTTCGGTTACCATGTAGATGTGTGGAAAGCCAATTACCATCGCCATTTCAATCATGAATGGATGCGTTATGCCAGTTATTGGTTGCAATATTACTGGGCGCAGAAACATGGAGTCGATGTGGTAGGGAATGTCTGGACACAGTCGCGCTATCCGGAAGATCCGCTCATGACTTATCAGCGTCTGTACTGTAACAATGACTTGCAAACACTTTATACGGAACTTTATGGCTACGCTACCCGTATGGTGACTTATGATATGGACGTGGTGCGGAATTATGTCACAGAGACCGCTTGCAATTATACAACGAAAATGTATGATGCAGCCGGAGGATATTATCAGGTAGGCTATGCCAGCTGTCCGGGCACTACTGGATTCAATATCATTCCATTGAACGTTCCCGAAGCCGGAACAACGGTCAAGGCGAATTTTGCCGGACTGGCTGTGGGATGTGCTTTGGCAGAAGAGGATCCGGGAACGACATTGGATGCCGACGGCAATGTGGCAGGTACGGCTACCGCTTACAACAATAATGGTGGCAATACGGCAGCCGGATGGCGATATGGATTTGTGGCTATTGTGAATGGAGCTCCACAATACGCATCTATGAATAAGGAAAATGCAGGAGTGGTTTCTTATACGATACCGATCGGAACAGAAAAATTATGCCTAGTGGTAATGGGCGCTCCCGTTCAGTATAAGTCACATCCATGGAATGATGATGAGACTGACGATGAGCAATGGCCTTACAAAGTAAAGTTTGAAGGAACGGACTTGCTTGGCAATTTCTCTATTGACGAGACGGCTATGCCTAAAGATATTACATTGACATTCGATGTGAAGTGCAATGCCGGTTCCGAGGATTATCCACAAGGAACGGTGGACCTGAAAACAAATAAAGATTTGGCACAGGCGTTTGTCATGAAGCCTGCCGTGTTGGAAAGTAAACTGGCCAGTGTAGGTACAGAACCTGCCGAGGACAAAGTGGTTATCGCACTCGGTCAGACTGACGGCACTTTTGCTTACACTTCTACTGCCAATAACGGATTTTGGTGTGAAGCCAATGGCAACGTAGGCAACTGGGGTGATACGGCACCGGTCTATGTAGAATTCAGTGGACTGACCATGACATACGGACACCGGAAAGGAGTAAGTGTTGCCGGCCAGAAATATATGTTGAAACCTACTCTGATATATACCAGAAATGGTGTACAGTATAAAGCGACTATTGTGTTGAATATGCAATTTTAATAGCTGTTTACACCGTACACCTCCAAGAGGATAAAAAAATAGTCTAAACGAATGGAAGAATAGTACAACCGCCTAACTGTCAAATCCATAAAATGAGATTTATTGGACGATTCTGCCATTACATTATATTATATCTTCCCTTTCTTGTAATTTTTTTATTTTACTTTGCAAGTGAACAACGTATATAACCGATAGATTATGAAAAACAACAAGAAACTCTGTCTTGCAATTTTATCTTTGCTTTTATTGAGTGGAAATGCTTCATTTGCAGCCAAGGAAAAGAAATATGTACTCTCTTCACCCGATGGAACATTGAAAGTGGAAATCAGCGCCGGAAACGAACTGGCCTACCAAGTGATGCATGGAAATGATACAATTCTCTCACACTCTAATATAGGTTTGGTTCTGGAAAACGGAACTATAGTAGGTAAAACTCCCCGTATCACAGGGGAAAGAAGGAGAAAGATAAAGGATAACATAGAATCACCTTTTTACCGTTTCAAGGAGTTCGTTGCAACAGGCAACGAACTCGACTTGAAGCTGAAAGGCGGGTTCGGAATCATCTTCCGTGCATACAATGAGGGAGTCGCCTATCGATTCTATACCACACAATCTTCGGATATCATTATAAAGGAGGAACAGGCCGAGTTTAATTTTAAGGAAGATTATACGGCTTATCTTCCTTATACCACCAATGATAAAAAACCGATGGCGATGGCTTATCAGAATGTATATGACATCACTCCTCTGTCAAAAGCACAGCCTAAACTGGCTTTTCTTCCGGTTACCGTGGATTGCGGCAGCGTAAAACTGACCCTGTTGGAGTCAGATTTGGAAGCTTATCCGGGCATGTTTGTGCAGTCACAGCAGGGAAAGTATGGATTGAAAGGTGTCTTTGCTCCTTATCCGGCTAAAACAGACTTTTATCCTTGGCGGAAGCAGGAATATGTAACTGAAACTACCGATTTTATATCCCGTAGCCGTGGCTCCCGTTCCTATCCGTGGCGTGTGTTGGCCATTACGGAGAAGGATACGGATATGCCGGTCAACAACCTAGTCTATGCTCTGGCTTCTCCCAACCGTATCGGTGATACCTCATGGATAAAGACAGGCAAAGTGGCATGGGATTGGTGGAATGACTGGAATCTGAAAGGAGTGCCGTTTAAAGCCGGTATCAACATGGATACGTATAAATATTATATCGATTTCGCCAGCCGGAACGGATTGGAGTTTATTGTGTTGGATGAAGGATGGTATGATCCGAAGAGCGGGGATATGCTGACCGTTATTCCCGAACTTGATTTGCCGGAACTGATAGCATACGGCAAATCCAAAGGGGTGGAAATAGTGCTTTGGACGGTGTTTAATGTACTCGACAGCCAGTTGGAAGCAGCTTGTAAGAAATATGCGGATATGGGAATCAAAGGTTTTAAGGTGGATTTCCTGGATCGTGATGATCAGACTGCCGTCGAAATGGTGTATCGCATCGCTGAGATGACGGCCCGGTATAAATTAACCCTTGATCTGCACGGCATTTACAAACCGACAGGTATCAACCGTACCTACCCTCATATTATCAATTTTGAAAGCGTGTTCGGCATGGAAGAGGTGAAATGGACGGATATCAAGAATAATATGCCTCTTTATGATGTTACTTTCCCCTATATCCGTATGATGGCGGGACCGGTGGATTATACGCCGGGAGCTATGCGCAATGCCACGAAGGCAGATTGGCGCGCCATGTATTACACACCGGCCAGCATGGGAACCCGGTGTCATCAGCTGGCTGCCTATATTGTACACGATTCTCCTTTTACCATGTTGTGTGATGCGCCTACCAACTATCTGAATGAGCAGGAATGTGTGGATTTCATAGCTTCTCTGCCTGTGGAGGTGGATTCTACTTTTATTGCTTCGGGCGAGTTGGGAAAATATATTGTAACGGTGCGTAAGAAGGATGTGAACTGGTATATCGGCGGTATGACCAATTGGGATGAACGTGATGTGCAGCTCGATTTCTCTTTCCTTCCCGAAGGAATGTCTTATACGGCTGTTTTGTTTAAAGACGGTGTGAATGCCAATAAGCAGGCCGAGGACTATCGCAAGGAAACCATCCGGATTGATAAGGACAGCCGGTTGACTTTGCATCTGGCATCGGGAGGCGGATTCGCCATGAAGTTGGAGCTTTGCCCTGTTCACGGACAGGTTACCGGTATTCCTGAAGGGAAAAATATTCCTTCTTTCTATCAGAAATACATAGAGACAGAAGGTCTGTATGTCACCTCTTCTGGAAAGGTGAGCGATGAGGCCTTATTGAAAGCTTGTGATATCATCAGTTTGATGTTGGCAAAACGTCCGGATGTGAAGGCACACATGGTGAAGAAAGGCTGCCACGTCATGATAATCGGTAAAGATGAGGAAACTTGCGATTTGCCGGAGTTTGCCCATATCTGCAATTGTGAGGACAGCATTAAATATTGGAACTGGCGTGCCCGTGGTTTTGGCGGAGCACCGGAAGATGAATTTTCATCCAGTTGCGGAGAAGAGAATCTGCTGGCATTGCCGCAGGATAAATATGTAGGTGAGAATATCCTGATTCATGAGTTCGCTCACCTTATTCATACGGTAGGTATAGTGGGAGTGGAGCCAGACTTTAATGAGCGTTTGGAGGCACTTCGTCAGAATGCAATCCGGAAAGGGCTGTGGGAAAAGACGTATGCAGTGAGCAATAAAGAGGAATACTTTGCCGAGTGCGTACAGTCTTTCTTTAACTGTAACCGCTATGCCGAACCTGCAAACGGAGTTCATAACTGGGTGAACCGCCGCACGAAACTGAAGACGTATGATCCGGATATGTATCGGTTGTTGCAGGAATATTTTTATGAGATAGAAATTCCCATTCATAATGTGGTGCATGAATAAGCGTCGCAGGGACAAATAGAATTTTGCTATATAGAGATGAATAAGATACGATTGGTTGTTGCTTCCTTATTGTTGGGAGCTGCTACAGGCTTTGCTCAGAAGCCTTTTAATGCTTCGGGTACGGGGAATCCCATTATTCCCGGATATTTTGCCGATCCCACGGTGAAGAAGTTTGGCGATACGTATTATATGTATGCCACTACGGATGGCAGTGGAGCCGGTTTCGGTCCTGCACAGGTGTGGACCAGCAAGGATTTTGTAAACTGGACGCTGATGCCTATGAACTGGCCGGACAGTCATTGGATATGGGCTCCTGATGTGATGAAACATACGGATGGGAATTATTATTATTTTTATTGTCAGCCCTGTATGATTCATTGCGGAGTCAGTGAAACACCGCGCGGTCCTTGGAAAAATATATTGGGCGAAAGTGAGGCTGTTCTTGTACCCGACCGTTTTGTGACGAATGCCATTACATTGGACGGACAGACCTTTGTGGATGATGATGGTTCTGTATATTTGTATTGGGGGACTTGGGGGATTTATAAAGGTTTCGGTTGCGGGGCCGGAAAACTGGCTTCCGATATGAAGAGTTTTACTGAAACGCGTCTGATTCCGAATACGGAAGCCACGGATTTTTTTGAAGCGCCCTTTGTGATGAAACGGAACGGTATCTATTATTTTATGTATTCTTCGGGTTCCTGTCACGACCACACCTATCGGGTGCAGTATGCCACTTCGGACAAGCCTATGGGGCCGTACACCTATCAGGGATGTATTCTTGAAACCAATGCCGATGGAACAATCCATGGGCCGGGACATCATAGCATTTTGAAAGAAGGCAATGAATATTATATGGTCTATCACCGTCATGATAATCCGCATTCCAACCGCGGATTTCATCGTCAGCTTTGTGTGGACCGTATGGAGTTTGCCGAAGATGGAAGTATTAAACCCCTTATTCCCACTCATGACGGCATAGGTGCATTGGCATCTTCTGTCGTGAAATCAAAAAATCTGGCATTGGGTGCTAAGGTGAGGGCTTCTTCTTTTTATGATGCCGGTTTCCGTCCCGAATATGCTGTAGATGATAATAACGGAACTTTATGGCGTCCTCGTGGAATGGGACAGGAGTGGATAGAAGTGGATTTGGGCGTTGCCCGGCAAATACAAACTATCTGGACTCAATTTGAGTATGGCACACAATTTTATCAATATTTAATTGAAACTTCTGTCGACGGCAAGCATTGGTCTGTTTTCGCTGATAAACGGAATAATCGTCTGGCAGGCAGCCCGATGGTCGATTTTGGCAAAGTGAAGGCTCGTTATGTCCGTCTGAGCTTTACCGGAGGACAGAAGAACGGATTTGGCGGGGCGGTCTGGAACTTGAAAATCTTTGATGGGGTGGAAGCATCGGCTCCGCAACAATGGCTGGGACTTACCGCTGCCGATTGGAATGGTCGTGAATGGCAGAACAATGAAGGGATGCTGGGAGGGGCTTTTACATTGAAGGAAGGTTCGGCACGCACACAGCGCATCGGTGGGCGTGATGCGTTGGTACTGGAACCGGGAACTACGTTGGAGTATCGCCATCCGTTACTCTCTTCGTCCAAAGAGCATACGGTTAGTGGGTTGGTTTACAAGTCAGGTAAATGGCAGAGTTATGAAGCGGAGTCGTGTCTTTCATCAGGAGCGATTGCGCTGCATAGTTCCACCGAACCTTTGGTCATTACCAATTTCCGTTACTACAATTGGAAGCAGGAAGCAGCGGAAAAGGCATACGATGCGGAAACGGATATCGTGCGTCTGCCTGTAGCCGATCAGCAGAAACATGGGTTGGTGGTCAGTCTTTCTGCTGATGATTTTGCAGTGAACGATACGGTTCCTTATCTGGAAAACCGAGGAGTAAAAGGTTATTTTGAAGCCCGGAAATTACCTCTCGTTGTGAAAGAAGTGAAAGGGAAAAAGGCATTTCATTTTGAGGGTACTCAGGTCTATACTTCCAGTTTTATGCTTCCTGCCACTTTGCAGGATAATGCTCCTTATACCTTGGAGGCGTGGGTACTGAATGATTCCATTAGTGAAAATGAATGTGTGGCCGATTTTACTACCTCGCATGATGAATTGGAGAAAATCATGTTGGTCAACGGCACGGAGCCTCGTTGTGGAGTAATCAATCACTATGGCTGGTATGAAGATGCAGGATATAAGGACATGAAGGAATTGGCAGGAAAGTGGCAGCACATCTATATCTGCTTTGATGGGCGGATGGAACAGGTTTATGTCAATGGAAAATTAGTCAGTGAGAAAGATATCCAGTTGCTGGTGAAACCGTCACAATTCATCACATTGGGACGCAATGCCGAAGGAGACTGGCCCTTTACCGGTTATCTGCACTCATTGAAATTATGGGATGAATATTTGCCGTTGAAAGAGTGATTCACCCTTTTCCTATGACCGGAATATGTATTTTTGCAAAAACTATGATAAACAATTAAATGATAGAACCATGAAAAAATTTTTAGTCACTGCTCTGTTGACTGCTACCGTAGCAAGTGGAACAGCGCAAGTAAAAAATCAGTCGCACGGCTATCCCATCGACCCCGTACCTTTCACTTCGGTGAAAGTAACCGATTCATTTTGGGGACAGCGACTGAATGCCAGCCGTGAAGTAACGATTCCCTTGGCGTTCAGCAAATGCGAGGAAACAGGACGTTATACTAACTTTGTCAATGCCGCCCATCCCAGTGATACCATTAAAGTAGGCGGACTGGCTTTTGATGATACCGATGTGTACAAAACGATAGAAGGTGCCAGTTATCTGTTACAGACCTATCCGGATAAGAAACTGGCTAAGTATATTGATAGTGTGCTGGTTATTGTCGCTGCGGCACAGGAACCGGATGGTTATCTTTATACTTCGCGTACCATGAATCCCAAACATCCGCATGAGTGGGCAGGAAGCAAACGGTGGGAGAAGGTGGAGGAACTGAGTCATGAATTCTATAACTTGGGACACATGGTGGAAGGTGCTATTGCGCACTATCAGGCTACCGGAAAACGTAACTTCCTTGATATCGCCATCCGTTATGCCGACTGTGTATGCCGGGAGATAGGTACGGGCGAAGGACAGCAAATCCGTGTGCCGGGACATCAGATTGCCGAAATGGCCCTTGCTAAACTATATTTGGTAACGGGGCAACAGAAATATTTGGATCAAGCCAAATTCTTTTTGGACCAGCGCGGATATACTACTCGTACGGATGAATACAGTCAGGCGCACAAGCCAGTAGTGGAGCAGGATGAGGCCGTGGGACATGCTGTCCGTGCAGCCTATATGTATGCAGGCATGGCAGATGTGGCCGCACTGACAGGGGATACGGCTTATATCCATGCCATAGACCGTATTTGGGACAACATTGTGGGCAAGAAATATTATATTACCGGTGGCATCGGCGCCACCAGCAATGGGGAGGCTTTTGGCAAGAACTATGAACTGCCCAATATGTCAGCTTATTGTGAGACTTGCGCGGCTATCGGTAATGTGTATGTCAACTACCGCTTGTTCCTGCTTCATGGTGAGGCAAAATATTATGATGTGCTGGAACGTACTTTATATAATGGTCTTATTTCGGGCGTGTCCCTGGATGGTGGCGGGTTCTTCTATCCTAATCCGTTGGAAAGCATCGGGCAGCACCAGCGCCAGCCTTGGTTCGGCTGTGCCTGTTGTCCGTCCAATATCTGTCGTTTCATTCCTTCTTTGCCGGGATATGTGTATGCGGTGAAAGGTAAGGACGTGTATGTTAATCTGTTCATGTCCAATACTTCGAACTTGAAGGTAGAGGGCAAGGCTGTTTCTTTGGAGCAGGCTACTCATTATCCTTGGAACGGTGATGTCACTATCGGTGTCAACAAGAACAATGCCGGACAGTTTACAATGAAAATCCGTATTCCGGGATGGGTGCGTAATCAGGTAGTTCCCTGTGACCTGTACACTTATTCGGATGGAAAGCGTTTGAGCTATACAGTGAAAGTAAATGGAGAACCGGTACAGAGTGAACTGAAGGACGGTTATTTCTGCATAGACCGCCGTTGGAAGAAAGGGGATAAAGTAGCTGTCCATTTCGATATGGAACCTCGTACAGTGAAAGCCAATAATAAAGTGGAGGCAGATCGTGGACGTATAGCCGTGGAGCGTGGCCCGATCGTTTATTGTGCGGAATGGCCGGATAATGATTTTGATGTGCTGAGCGTGTTTATGAACCGCACTCCTCAATTCGAGGTGGTTGAAAAACCGGATTTACTCTATGGCATTAACCAGTTGAAGACGGATGCGCAGATTCTGGGCTATGACGACAGAGGTCGTCTGACGGCTACTGATGTGAAGCTGACGTTGATCCCTTACTATGCTTGGGCACACCGCGGTGCAGGTGCTATGGCAGTGTGGTTGCCGCAGGAATTAAGTGCTTCCCGTCCGACTATGCCTGCTACGCTGGCATCGGAAAGCAAAGTGGATGCTTCGCATAAGGTGAAATCCATCTCCGCCATTAATGACCGTCTGGTGCCGAAAGATGAGAATGACCGTTCCGTACCCTATTACCATTGGTGGCCCAAACAGGGAACTACTGAATGGATATCCTACGAGTTCCCATCCGAAGCGACTGTTTCCAGTGCTACCGTATATTGGTATGATGATGCTCCTTGGGGAGGATGCCGCATACCGCAAAGTTGGAAGATGTACTATAAAGATGCACAAGGCCAGTGGCAACCGGTGAGTGGAGCGGATAAGTATGGAGTGGAAAAAGGTACGGGGAATACAGTCAATTTTGACCCGGTAAAGACAAAAGCGGTAAAACTGGAGATTGTTCAGCCGGCCGATAATTCATCGGGTTTGTTTGAATGGGAAGTAAAATAGAATAATTCAAAATGAAGGTTGGTAAGTTAGGTTGGCTGGTAGCCATGTTCCTTAGTGGGGGCATGGCTGTCGCTCAAGGTACGGTCGATGATTATCGGCGTGCTTATGCATTGAAAGAGAAGTTCAGTGCGGATAAAGTTTTCTATTCCAATGTCAATCCGCAATGGATAGAGGGTACTCATCAATTCTGGTATGTGCGGAATACTCCGGACGGCTGCCTGTATGTATCTGTAGATGCGGATAAGAAAGCTAGAAAAGAATTGTTTGATTCTCATCGTCTGGCAAAGGCGTTGGGTGCTGCATCCGGAAAAGAGGTCAAGCCGGAAGCTCTTGCATTGGGGCGTTTGTCGGTCAGTAAGGGATTGGATACGCTGCGCTTTGTGTTTAATAATCAACGTTGGATGTATGCGTCCCGGAAAAATCAACTGGTCAATGAAGGTGCGGTTCCTCTCCCTCCCAAGCAAAAGCATTGGATGGAGGTGGATGATGAGAAGACGGCATCACCGGTTCCGTCTCCTGATGGTAAATGGATCGCATTTATTAAAAATCAGAATATCTATGTAAAGGAGGTGGCTACCGGAAAAGAAAAGCAACTGAGCTTGGACGGGACACTGGGTAATTATTATTCAGCCTACATCCGCTGGTCACCGGACAGTAAGAAGGTGGCTTCCTGCAAGATCCGTCCGGTGGAAAAGCGTTATGTTTATTATGTGGAATCTTCTCCGGCTGATCAGCTTCAGCCCAAGCTTCACAAACAGGAGTATGCGAAGCCGGGAGACGAACTTCCTTTTAAAGTGCCCTGCATCTATGAAGTGGAAAGCGGACGAAGCATTATTCCTTCTACCGAATTGTTCGACCGGCAATATGAAGTATATGGTCCCGAATGGAATCCCGACAGCCGTGCCGTGACTTTTGAATATAACCAGCGCGGACATCAGGTGTACAGAGTACTTGAATTTTCTGCCGAAACGGGAAAAGTGCGCCCGTTGGTAGAAGAAACCAGCGATACATATGTGAATTATACCCGTCATTTCCGTCATGACTTAAAAGACGGCAAGCAGATGATATGGATGAGTGAGCGTGACAATTGGAATCATCTTTATATGTACAACCGTATTACCGCACAGCCCGATTATCAAATTACTAAAGGAGAATGGTATGTACGCGAAGTGCTTCGGGTAGATGAGGATAACCGTCAGATCTATTTCTCGGCAAATGGTATGGAAGCCGGTGAAGACCCCTATCTCATCCGTTATTACCGCATCGGTTTTGATGGCAAAGGTCTTACCTGTCTTACTCCCGAAGAAGGGATGCACCGTGCCTGGTTTTCGGGAGATATGAAGTATTTGGTAGATGTTTATTCTATGGTGGACAAGGTTCCCGTCGCTGTGTTACGTAGTGCCAGGGATGGCAAAGTGGCGATGCCGTTGGAAACAGCCGATATAACTCTTTTGGAGGCCGAAGGCTGGAAAGCTCCGGAGGTGTTTGTTGCCAAAGGGCGGGACGGCAAGACGGATATGTGGGGATTGATTGCCCGCCCCACCAACTTTGACCCGAACAAGAAATATCCGGTTATCGAATACATTTATCAGGGTCCCGGAGACCAGTATGTTCCGAAGACTTTCCGTCCTTATGACTGGAATATGACTTCCTTGGCCGAACTTGGTTTTATCGTCGTAATGGTCGATGGAATGGGAACTTCTTTCCGTTCGCGTGCTTTTGAGAATGTATGTTATAAGAATTTGAAAGATGCCGGTCTGCCGGACCATATTGCCTGGATTAAGGCGGCTGCACGGAAATATCCTTATATGGATGTGGACAGGGTAGGTATTTACGGTTGTTCTGCCGGTGGTCAGGAATCTACAAATGCAGTTTTGCTTTATCCTGATTTCTATAAAGCGGCTTATTCGGCTTGTGGTTGTCATGATAACCGTATGGATAAGATTTGGTGGAATGAACTTTGGTTGGGCTATCCGGTAGGAGATCAATATAAGGAAGGGTCTAATGTGGAAAATGCACATCTGTTGAGTCGTCCTTTGATGTTAGTGGTGGGAGAACTGGATGATAATGTAGATCCTGCCTCTACCATGCAGGTGGTCAATGCATTGATAAAGGCGAATAAAGATTTTGAATTGGTCGTGATTCCCGGAGCGCATCATACAATGGGGGAAGATTTTGGCGAACATAAGCGGTATGATTTCTTTGTCCGTCATTTGATGCAGGTGAATCCACCGAAGTGGGATGAGATAAAATAGGAGGAGTGAGGTTTGTAGCTGTAGGAGTTTGTCAGTTATGATAAATAGAGGTGGCAGTGTTATGGAGGACAAGTCCATAGCACTGCTTTTTTATGTAATTCCGTGTTTTCATTGATGAATGTGTCTTTTTTGTTCATTATGTTGTAATTATTGGTTGAACTAATTTTTTTCAATACAAAAATTAGGTTCAGTCAACAATATTATTTTTATTTGTGGCGTATATAGTATAAAAATAAACCAATTTTCTAATACTAACATTAAATTATAATGGAAAACATTACTGTTAATGTATTTGATGATGTGCTTTATTTAGCATGGGAATTTGTATATCTAATATTTTTCACTCGTTTTGTGTGCGTACACGGAAATTATAAGAATGCGTGTGCTATTTTAATAAGTATCTATTATTCTCATAAAAATTATAATTGTTTCCTTTTAGAATAGAATATAAATAACAATAGTGATTTATATTATTTCACATTCACGGAAAAAATGGACTTTAAATTTTTGTTTAACTTAATATTTTATTATGAAATTTACAAATGAATTAAGAGGAGTGAAAAGCAGACTTCTTCTGTTTTCAGTGCTGTTACTGATACCGGTGATGATGTTTGCTCAGAGCATTACCGTAAAAGGTACTGTACTTGATTCGGCAGGTGAAGCCGTTATTGGAGCTTCCGTTGTGGAGAAGGGAAATCCTTCCAACGGAACCATAACTGATTTTGACGGAAAGTTTACTTTGGCCGTGTCTAAAGGAAAAAGAATTGTTATTTCTTTTGTAGGTTACGAAACGCAAGAAGTGGATGCGGTTACCGGAAAAAAACTGACAATTACGCTGCAAGATGATTCACAAGCGCTTGAAGAGGTAGTAGTGCTGGGTTACAGTAGCAGGGCTCGTAAAGATCTGACTGGCTCAGTAGGTTCCGTGTCTGGTGTGAAGATTGCTGCTGTACCAGTTACTTCAGCCGCTGTGGCTTTGCAGGGAAAAATAGCTGGTGTGCAAGTAACTACGGTCGATGGTGCTCCAGGGGCAGATATTAACATTCGTGTTCGTGGAGGTACGTCTGTGACCCAGAGCAATGATCCTCTTTACATTGTCGATGGTTTTCAGGTGGATAACATCAATGATATTCCTCCTACAGACATTGCTTCTATTGATGTATTGAAAGATGCTTCTATCACGGCAATCTATGGAGCTAAGGGCGGTAATGGTGTAGTGGTTGTTACTACTAAATCGGCCAAAGCTGGAAAAATACAGGTAAGTTTCAATGCCCATTTGTCTACTAGTCATTTGTCTAAAAAATTAGATTTAATGAATTCAGCAGAGTTTGCACGTTATCAATATGAATGGTCGGCGTGTAATGGTAGCCGTTCTAGCAATGCCAAATTTTTCCGTGCTAATTTTGGCAATCCGCAAGATTTGGATATGTATTATTCTTTGCCTACTCATGACTGGCAGGATGAGGTAATGGGAGAGAATCCTATCAATTATTCTACTAATGTAACTATTGGTGGAGGTACAGATAAGATGCGCTTCACTGCTTCTCTTACTCAAAGCGAAGATAAAGGTATTATTATGGGGTCGGGTGTGCGCCGTACCAATTTGAATATCAAGACAGCTATTGATATAACTAAAAATTTGACATTGCATATCAATCCTAAATTTACGTTTCGCCGTGATCAAGGAGCTGGAGGTGATAATATTGGTACAGGCGGTATTATTGATGTACTCCGTTATAGACCCACTAACGGATTACGTGAATTCGGATATATAGATCCTTCTTATGCTGACCCTGATGAAGAAGCATTGTTTACTTATACTAATCCGAAAAGTGATATTGCCATTAATCAACAGAATAAGTATGCTTATAACTATACTAATGCTATTTCATTGGAATGGAAGCCTGTTAAAGGATTGGTGCTTCGTACAGAAGCCACTCTTAGTTTAAACTGGAAAGATCAATATCGTTTTTGGGGTGCCTTGACAGGTGAAGGTACAAAAAATAATTCGTTGCCTGTAGCAAGTATTCAGAAAGATCAGTCTTTTAAATATATTTGGACTAACACGGCATCTTATGGCTTTTCTATTAAAGATAAGCATAATTTTTCCATGTTATTGGGGCAAGAAATTTATCATAGCCAAAATAAGAAGAACTTCCAAAAGAATCGTTATTTCCCACGTGCATTTGAGGCTGGACAGGCTTGGGATAATATGGGATTCGGTACACCGCAGGAGTCAACTTCATCACTTTCGACTCCAGATCGCACTGCTTCTTTCTTTGGGCAGGCAAGTTATAACTATAACCACAAATACTTACTCTCTGTAACTATGCGTGCTGATGGTTCCACTAAATTTGCTCCAGGTAATCAATGGGGATATTTCCCTTCAGTATCAGGTGCTTGGGTGCTTTCAGAAGAAAAGTTTATGGAAGATATAAAATGGATTGATCAGTTAAAACTTCGTGCAGCTATAGGGTTGGCAGGAAATAATCGTATCAGTGATGATATGTGGCGTTATTTATATACTGTTAATTCTACCGGCGGACCTGGATTTGGAGAAGCAACTCAGTTTGGAGAGCAATGGTATGGTAATCAAGGGGGTACTACTTTTGCCAATAAAAATATTAAATGGGAAACTACATTAACTCGTAATCTTGCTGCTGATATCACGCTTTTTAATGGTCGTCTCACTGTTACTCCGGAGATTTATTGGAATACGACGAAAGATTTACTTTATAAATCGGACATTCCTTCAGCAACTGGTTATGTAAGTCAGATGCAAAATATTGGACAAGTAACTAATAAAGGGGTTGAATTAACTATATCAGGAGATATTCTCAGTGGCAGGGATTATGTGCTTTCCGCAAATCTTTCTTTAGGTATGAATAAAATGAAAGTTGATAAATTAAATGGTACAGACAATGTGATTTGGGATCAGAATAACCGTTGGAAATCAAGTTACAATGATTATTGTTTGAAGGTGGGTGACCAAGTAGGACTTATTTATGGTTTTGTATATGATGGTTTATATTCAATGGATGAATTCTATTTTGATCCCACTAATAACTTGCAAGCAGTACCTTGGGGATCAACGGCCGCTGAAAACGGAACTTCGAAAGATGCACCTATTATGGATGCAGACGGTGTGGAACATCCAAAAACAATAATCAATCAGATTTCAGGAGATTCTAATTCAGGCATAGCTACTCTGCCGGGCAAAGTCAAGTTCAAGGATTTGAATGGTGACGGATATATCACAGAAGATGACCGTACTGTTATAGGTAATACCAATCCAAAAGTGCAGGGAGGTTTTGGATTGAGCGGACAATGGAAGGGTTTTGATTTTGCCATGAACTTCAACTTTATGCTTGATTTTGATGTGAATAATGCGACAGCTTACCAGCTTTCCTCATCCGAAAGCAATAAGAATAAGTTCTACAATGTGCTTTCCACATTTGCCGACAAAGGTTGGCGTTATACCCGTGATGGTGATGGCGAATGCTTGTACAAATGTTACTATATTGATGGTTCGTTGGATATGTACCGTGAATTAAACGAAGGTAGGACACTTTGGAATCCGACGGATGTGACAAAAAAAATAACTCATTCCTATTTTATCGAGGATGGATCGTTTCTGCGTTGTCAGGATTTGACTGTTGGCTATACGTTACCTGGAAATCTGACTTCTAAATGGGGGATTTCGAAAGCTCGTTTTTATGTGTCAGCCTCTAATTTGTTTATTATTACTGGGTATTCGGGTTATGATCCTGAAGTGGATATTCAGACAGGATTAACTTGTGGTATGGACTATAACCGTTACCCACGTAGTCGCAGTTTTGTACTAGGTACTAATATTACATTCTAAATTTGAAAGCACATGAAATTTAAAAATACTTTAATAATAGGATTAGCAACTTTGACTCTAATATCATGCAATGATTTCCTTGACGTGGATTCTCCATCAAGTTACAATGAGGACTTTGTGTTCAGCCAGGAAACAGAAATTAGCCGTGCGTTGAACGGTGTTTATGCTTCTATCTTGGTAGGTGATCTTTATGGCAGTGCCTATCAGAAAACTTTTAATTTGAACAGTGATGTTGATATGCAGATGTATACAGGTAATGTAGCAACCCATAATAGCTATGCACGTTTTGATTGTGACGATCAAGGTGGCGAAATTGATAAATATTGGAGAGCTTCTTATAAAGCTATTGAAGATGCTAACCGTTTTATCCGGGGTGTAGAAACTGGTCCGCTTTATAATGAAGAGAATACCGCTGTTATGCAGATGTTGGGCGAAGCCAAGTGTCTTCGTGCTATGGTTTATCATGATCTGGTAGTGATGTTCGGGGATGTTCCTTTCACTTTCCTGCCAGCCTCACAATTAGGTGATAATTATGTGATTCCTGTAATGAATCGCGAAGAAATCCAAAATAAACTTATTGAAGATTTGCAGGATATTGCTCCTAAGATGTCTTCTACTACAACAACAACAGTAGAACGTGCGTCTAAGGAGTTTGCTTGGGCATTAATTGCACGTATTGCATTGACTGCCGGAGGTTATTCACTTCATCCGGATAAAAATAATGCAAATAGTTATGGTGTGATGAAACGTCCGGAAGATTATCAGAAGTATTATCAAATCGTAAAAGAATATACTAGCCTGGTTATTGCTTCGGGGACACACTCTGTAGGCACTTCTTATCAAGATATTTTTACCAAGGAAAGCAATTTTGAAATTATTGCTAAAGGTGATCCTATTTTTGAGATTCCTTTTGCTAAGGAGTCTACAGGTAATACAGGGTATTCTCAAGGACCTACATCAACCGTTAATGAAGGAAAGACATTGGGTAAGAATGTATGGGGAGAATCTAAAGGTGATATACGTTTGAGTGCTTTTTACCGTTATTCATTCGATGAGAATGATAAGCGTCGAGATTTTATTAATGGACTTTGGTATTATGGTAACAGTGCTAATAATGCTACTCAGGATTCTTGTATGATTCGTGCGGATTATACTGTCCATAATAATAAATGGTCTAAATTATGGGCGAATGCGGGACAGTTTACCAATTTGAGTGCCAGTAATACAGGTATTAACTTCCCTTATATGCGTTATACGGATGTTTTGTTGATGAATGCCGAAGCTGTTAATGAGTTGGAAGGACCTACTGCCACTGCTCAGGAGTCACTTCGTCAAGTCCATGCACGGGCATTCGATGACCAAAGTGTTGTTTCTGCCTATATTGCTCAGGTGGCTTCTTCTAAAGAAACTTTTTTGAAAGCCGTGCTTGATGAACGTAAATGGGAGTTTGCGGGTGAGAATATGCGCTGGAGAGATCTTGTCCGTAATAATCTTTATGGACAGGAAATTGTTTATAGTTTTTTGCGCTATCTTTCTGTAGGAATGTCTAATGCCGGTTCTTCTACTGGCTTCGAAGATGATATAGCTGAACATGATGGTAGTGCTTATTTGGATGATCTTCCCGAATCTATGTATTACCATGTTCTTCCACAAACGGTTGAATGGCGTGTGGATGTAAATCAAGTTTATGGCTATCCTTATCCCAATAAGATATTGGATATGCTCTATATTTATAATCCTTACAAATCAGCTAATCAACCAGCGACAGCTTTGGTAGCTGTTGATGGAGCAACTTGGAAGATGGCGGAATTTTATCAGTGGAGCAATGATTCGGAGCCTACTAACCAATGTAAATATTCATTCTATGGATATATTCGTCATACAGAACAAGGAATGATTGTGTTGGTCAAAGATGGAACAGAATCACCACTGGATGGTAATTCTGTTCCTGAGGTGAATGATTTACCTCCTGTACGTTATATTTTACCTTATCCTAATGCGGCTATCCAACGCTCAGCAGGTGTATACAAGAACTATTATGGCTATAAATAATTTATAAAAGGACAGAATGATGAAAAAAATATTTTTATATGCATTAATGTTATTTTCAGGTTTCTCATGTATTTCGTGTTCTGATGATGATGAGAAAGGAATGGCAAATATAGATAGAGAATGGATGACTATGTTCATTTGTGATAATAATAGAGGAAAAGGGGATGACTATGCTTATAATTGTAAAGCAGAGGGACCGAATGGCAATGATATTCATCTTTATTGGTATGGAGTGAATAACTGTGCGGGCTACCAGATTCGTCAGGCACTACAGCCAAATGTTTCGGGTGGTGCAGATGCTTGGGGTACATCTGCCGAAAACGGTCTTTTGTTACTAGATACCATTGTAGGACCGGAGGTCCTTGATTTAGTTATTAAAGATCAACAGTATTCCACTGATTATCGTTTTGCTATTCGCGTGTTATCAACAAAAGATGATAATGTGACTGATTTTTCACATGCATCCAAATGGTATGGACATGGTGATGGCAGACAGTGGGCAGAATGGATGGGCATTACCACTTCTGATCGATATGCAACTCCATTCTGTGTCTATGTAGATGCTTCTAAGACTACACAGACTACTATGCGTGTGATGTTGAATCGTGCTTTCAAAACTGTAACAGAAGGGGTATCAGACGATGATAAGGCTATTTATCGTGAAAAATTTCAGCTTGATGCTAACGATAATTTTGTTTATCAGTGGTTGGAAGTAGATCCGTCTCCTAATAATCCTGAATCAACAGTGAATGAAAAATGGAGAAAATATAAATTAACCGATGAGGATTTTGAAAAGGGATATGTAGATATTGACGGACTTCAGAAAAACTCTGTTTATGTGATTAATGTTCGCAACGAGAATGTGAAGGTAAAATGGGACGCATATTACAATACTTGTTCTGCCCGCTCAGACGGAGAACCGGGAGAGCCTATTTTAGTAACTCATGACTTAAGTGCTCCAAGTCGTGACCGGTTTGATTCAGATGAAGCTTATCAAAATGCTTTGATACAGCACGAGGCTGCTCTGAAATACAATGCAATGCGTATTGATTTCCTTTTAACAGACTTCATTTCCGATGTAAATTTAGCCGAAGGACAGACTTATTATTTGGAAGGTGGAAAGACTTATTGTATGTTTGATAATTTAACTACCTGCAAAGGTTTTGTTCTTCGTACTCGTCCTGAGGATGTAGCAGCAGGTAAACGTGCTAAAGTATTGTTAGGTGGTATGCATATGACAGGTACTAATGTTAATTCTATGAATTTGATGTTCGGGCGCCAGCCACAAGCTGGAGAAGGAGGAGAAATTTATATGAAGATGCTCGAATTTTATGATATTGATTTCGATTGTCCAATGGCTCTTACTTATGGTGATAATGTTGCCGGTTTGGGTTCGGCTACAGGTAATTATTTCATTAATATGTTTTCTAATGGTATGGCTGTACATTTGGAAAGTTTTGTGGTGAAAAATTGTACTTTCAAGCGTCTGGTACGTGGGTTCATTCGTGAGCAGGGGCCTAATTACAAAATTTGGGATCATGTCTTGATAGAGGATAACCAGTTCTTTGACTGTGGCTATTATAGTAATGGTGCCGGAGGTTATCCATGGATTGCCGGTTCCGGGAATAATGCGAATTCTAATTTATATAAGGACTTTGTGGTTCGTGGAAACACTTTCTATGATTGTCCGTTCCCTTCATTTTTCAGTGAAACCAAGCAGAGTGCATGGAAGGGAGGGGCATGGAATATAACGTTTGAAAACAATACTTTGGTTAACTGGAACACTCGTGCAGCAGGAAATATTTTCAATATGCGTAATATTCCAGATGGAAGTACTTATACGGTGAAAAATAACCTGATTGTTTTGACCAAGCAGGACGGTGATGTCCGAAAGATGACTATGGCAGGAGCTGATATCCGTAAGACAATGACTATGGCAGACGGTACAGCCGGACATGTGACATTGAATTTTGACAATAATTATTCTACAAATACTTTTTTATCCAACGGACAAATTTTTAGCAATAATCCATGGACTGCGACTAAAAATAATTTTGGCACCTTGGTCAACAATGGTTCTGCTACTTTAAATGGAACATTGGAAGTTCTTGTAGATGATATTTCTCCATTAGAACTGATGGTAAGTCCAAATCCACCACATAAGGCTACTGCTGATAACGATCAATATATGCATCGTGCAGATGCACTTGATGGTACGGCTGGAGAGCATGGTGTAAACTTGTATTACAATCAGACAGGTAAAGTTATGGAGTCAAAAATTTATCAGTTGAACATTGGTGCGGCTAAATGGCGTAATGGTTCTGTTAGATAGCAGAATGGGGTTTGATAAGTTTTATAGTTATTATAATGTGAATGTCTTCTGAGAATCTTTGGATTTTGAAAGACAGATATTTGATAGAAAAGCCGATCTGTGATAGATAGGCTTTTTTATGTATAGGTAAAGGGGCAGAGTATCAAAAATTGTATAGGTTTGATGATGTCTGTGCAAAATCTGCCTGAAAAAGACCAAATATTCTCTGTATTCAGATTGGAAAACGCATAATTTTGTTTGCTGGTTTTTATCAAAACATATAGGAATAATGAAAAATACATTCAAAAAAGTGTTTATTGGCTTTATGGCTTTTGCCATGGTAACCGGCTCCTTTGCGCAGCAAAGAGCTCATAAAAAGGATAATGAGTCGTATCCTAAGGAATGGAAACAAATAGCACGTATGGAGCAGGATTCTTTCTTTCTGACAGATGAAGCTCGGCGGATTGCTGAAAATGTATTGGCTTTTCAACGCTGTACGGGCGGTTGGCCGAAGAATATAGATATGGCCCGCCGCATGAATGATAAAGAGCTGGCTAAAGTGATAAAGGATAAATCACGTCGTGATGATTCTACGATAGATAATAATGCCACAACTGCCCAGATGATTTTTTTAGCCCGTCTTTATAGGCAGACTAAGGATATACGTTATCGGGATGCTTTCCTTCAGGGAGTGGAATATTTGCTGAGTGGTCAATACGAAAACGGAGGATGGCCGCAATTCTGGCCCGGTCCGCGTGGTTATCAGGTACATATTACTTTTAATGACGATGCCATTGTCAATACATTGAATATGATGCGTGATATGATGAATCACAAAGCGCCTTATGAGGATGATTTGATAGACAAGGCTTTGTGTGTACGTTTGGGAAAAGCCTTTAATAAAGGAATAGAGTGTATACTGGCTACACAAATTATAAAGGATGGAGAACCTTCAGTGTGGTGTCAGCAGAATGATAGGGAAACATTGAAGCCTGCACCGGCACGTGCATATGAGTTGCCGTCTTATTGTTCGGCGGAGAGTGCCGGAATTGTGCGTCTGCTCATGGAATTACCTGCACCCGACGCACGTGTGAAGCGGGCGGTTCACGGAGCCATGAAATGGTTTGACAGGTATAAACTTACCGGTTTGAAATGCGAGCGTATCGTGCTGGCAAATGGTGAGCGGGATACTCGTCTTGTGGAAGATCCTCAAGCCAAGCCTATTTGGGCGCGTTATTATGATTTGAAATATTGTGAACCGTATGTATGTGACCGTGATGGGCTGCCACGTCGCCATTTGGAAGAAATAGGAACAGAACGTCGTAACGGATATAGTTGGTACAATAGCAGACCGGCTGAGCTTTTTGCCATATACAATGCATGGGCGGACAAATATGATCCGAAGCATAAAGTGGCAATCAGTCTGGCAACCAAAGGAGCGAATGAAAACGGGCTTATTGAAATGTATCGTCGTCCCATGGCAGAGCGTACGGCTTTTGATGTGGTGGTAAAGCCGGGAGAGAGTATTCAGGCAGCTATTGAAAAGGCTCCGGAAATTCCGACAGTACCTTTTAAAATCTTATTGTTGAACGGAACGTATCATCAAAAAGTGATTATTGACAGGCCTAATATTGTTTTGGTGGGGGAAAACCGTGACAGTACGCGGATTGTCTTGGCTGAAACAGCCCAGACACGTGCCATCACGGAATATCATGGACGTCCGGTAGGCAATGGTGTCATTGTGTTGCAGGAAGGTGCGGATGATTGTGTTATTAGCGGACTGACTGTTTACAACAATTACGGAACTGCCGTTGAAAATACGACCATCCATCAGATGGCGATTTTTGGACGTGCCACTCGTACCATTATCATCAACAGTAATGTATGGGCCGATGGAAACGATGCCCTTTCCTTGTGGGCACCCGGAAGCAATGGTATGTATTATCATGCCGATCTCTATCTTCGTTGTCCGGGTGTGGATTTTCTTTGTCCTCGCGGATGGTGCTATGCCACACGCTGCCATTTTTATGGTGATAGCCGTGCCATGATTTGGCATGACGGACGAGGTGACAAGAACAAGAAACTGGTTATTACCAATTCTTCATTTGATGCTAAGACACCGACACTTTTAGGACGCTATCATCATGATTCCCAGTTTTATCTCATCAAATGTAAAATGTCGAAGAATGTGCTTGACGGGAATATTCATTATGCTTATTCGGATAAAGTGCTTGATCCCTGTCCGTGGGGGCTACGTACCTATTATTATGGTTGTACCCGTGAAGGAGGGCATAGTGGCTGGTTAAACGATAATTTAAAGGAGGCGGAGAATGCTCCGGAGTTTTATGGCGTTACCGCCAAGTGGACATTCAATGGCAAATGGGACCCCGAACAACGTATCAGAGATCTTTGGAATGTGTTGGCCTACTAATTTAACAGTTTGTAATATGAAAATGACCCCTGTTTTATGCTGTATTGTTTTTTTGTTTGTGTCAATGTTATCTGCTGTTGCCCGACAGCAGGAGAAGCCCCGGGTTATTGTCACTACGGATGGTGAGATTGACGATCAAAGTTCTATGATTCGTTTTCTTATGTATTCTTCTGATTATGATGTCGCAGGCATTGTTCAAGTCAATGGGGTACAGAAAGACGGACATAGTAAAGATAAATGGATCGAATCACAAATTGCCAAATATGCGGAATGTCTGCCTAATTTGAGGAAACATAATCCCGATTATCCCGATGCTGAATATCTGCTAAGTGTCTTGGCGGTTGGTAATGAGAACAGAGAGGACTTGCATAAATTGCCTCCTTTACTGTCTGATAGCGAGGGGGCACAGCTCATCATAAGGACATTGCTTGATTCTGATCCGAGGCCTGTTCATATTTTAGCATGGGGTGGAGCCAACACCCAGGCCAATGCCTTATGGCAGATCAAGCAGAAATATTCTGCTGCAGAATGGGCAAAAGCGGTATCAAAAGCCAGATTATATTGTATTTGGTATCAGGACGGCGGTGGAAAATGGATAGAACAGAATCTTCCTGAAATCATTATTTATGAATCGGGCGCACCGGATCATGATGGAGGATGGAGATATGTATGGGATTACATGAGTGTGGATTATTATTTTAAGAACAGACTTAGTAAAAATTCAAAAGAGTTGCAACAGATCATGGATAAACCTTGGTTGGCTGACCATATTAAGAACGGGCACGGACCACTGTGTGCCGCCTATCCTCAGGAATATACCAGTGAGGGGGATACTCCTTCTTTTATGCCTCTTATACGTAATGGACTTGAACAGCATACAGACTATACATTAGGAGGATGGGGAGGACGCCCGGAGTATAAAAATGGCAATCACATGCAAGATGGGAATGATTTGAAAAACGGTGTGCCGGATTCACATTATACTTTCCAGCGTTGGTTGCCTGCTATACAAAATGACTGGGCGGCTCGTGCCGACTGGTGCGTGGCTGATGAATATTCAAAGGCAAATCATCAACCTGTTGCCCGGATATTGGGAGAAAGTGTACGCACAGTCCGGCCGGGAGAAAAAATAATACTGGATGCCTCTCCTTCATTTGACCCTGATAAAAATTCATTGTCTTACCAATGGTGGCAATATCGGGAAGCAGGCAGTGTGCAAACAAAGGTGGCTATAAAGCACGCCGATGAGAAGAGGGCGGAGATAATTGTACCGGATAATCCGGGCAAACAGTTACATTTGATACTTGAACTTACAGATAATGGAACGCCTAATCTAAAGTCTTATAAAAGAGTGATTCTGAATGTGAATTGACTTCCTGTATGAATTTTCATCCGTACTGTCATGTTGTTTTGAACAGGCCTACACTTCTTCCATCCGCTCCAGCTCCCATCCCCGGAACTGTATGATAATACAGTGCAGCTTCGTGTTCTGCACCAACTGCCGTACCCGGGGTGCGGCAGCATATTCGTTAATCTGTTTCACCGCTTCCTGCCATTGCGTCCGGGCTTTCTCTTCCGTGTCCTTCACCGACAGATATTTCAGTTCAAGAATATAGCTATGCTTCACCTCGTAGCGCATCAGGTCCGGCATGAGGAAGAGGTCGCAGTAACCGTGGCTCAGTTCCATTTCCGGAGCCATCAGGTAATAAGCGTTTACGCTGAGGTAGGCGGTGAAGAAACCCTGTATATTTCGCTCGCCTTCCATGGCACTGCGTACAGATGAATTTTCCTTGTAGGCATGGGCAATGAATTCCAGTGTTTCGCGCCAATGGCCTTCGTAAGCCATTTCATCGAACAGGTCCATCAAATTGTTCAGGTTGATATGGCGTTTGTCCTGGTACTCCTCCAGCATGAATTCGTAATACTGTTTGCGCACATTATAGTTGGGGATACTCAATACCAAGCGGCTGCCGCGTGTGGCAGTGATGGTCAACATGCCATAATAGAAGAGCAGGCTGGGGAAGATTTCGGGTTTGGCGATTTCCTTGGCCGGGAAGGTGGTGATCAGGTTGGTGATAATTTGCCCTTCTTCGGTGATTTTACGTAATACGCCCTTGCGGTTGCCGTCCAGCTTGTCCAGCTGGATTAGTTTCTTCATTTTGTTGTAGTCCGTACGGGTGTTGGGATCTATCATCTCTTTAGGAGATTTGCCCAGCGTGATGTAATTGCGCAGGTAGTAAAGTACCATGTCGCAATTGAACATTTTCGGGTCGCGTTCCAGGCTTTCTTCTGCGAAACAGTAATTATTATACCACGGTTTCATCTCCCGGATCATTGCTTCGATGTCCGCGTCGATCGGGAGCTGTCCGGCATCCTTATAATATTGGAACATGGTGCGCACGTCCGTTTCGCTGAATCCCAGCATCATGTTGAACTGGTAGTCGGTACTGATATTCCAGCCGATGTTGAATCCGCTGGTCAGGTCGTCCAAGGTGACGGGGCTGACGCCGGTCATGAAGATGCGCTCGAACATGCCTTTGAATTTCTTGAATATTTCACGGTAGAATCCGCTGGCATGGGTCAGGGCATGATAAATGTCTTTTCCCTGCTCGTTCAGAACGATGTTGGTAAAGTTATCGTATTCGTCGATGATGAGGTAAAGTTTCATTCCGGATTCAGCCGCATGCAGGTTCAGGTAGTTCAACTTGCTGACAAAGTCGGGCTGTTCTTCCATCTTTTGTGCAAATCCGGGAAAATAATAAGGCTCATACACTTTGCCGAACAGGTCCATCACCATGCCGCAATAGTTATTGAAATTTTCTTCCAGTGAACCGCTTCCGCCACTGGCGCGCGAGAAATCAAGATACACCACCTGAAATTTTCCTTGCAGGGGGGTGGGGCGGCTGCCTATCCATAGATTGCCGAAGCGTTTCTGGAACTTTTCTTTTTGTGCTATGTCATAATACGCACGCAGCATACTCAAAAAGATACTCTTGCCGAAGCGGCGGGGACGGATAAAGAACAGGTTCCGGGGCTGTTTTTCCAGCAAAGGCAGATACATGGTTTTATCTACATAGTACATGTTCTGCTCTGCCACTTCCACGAAGTTGGCAATGCCATAGGGGATTTCTTTTATATTTTCCATCATTGCTTCTGTTGTCTTTAGTTCGTATCCGGATGCCAATACAACAAAGATAGTCTATTCTTCCTGAAGGAACAAAGGAAATAAAGTTTTTAATAGAAAGAAGATGTTCAAGGTAAGTTATGCGCTTGAAAGAAAATTCTTTATTACTCCCCGCTAGATTTCTACTGGGTCGAAAAAAAGGGCGTGCCAAAAGCCATGTTTATTATTTAGACCTTTTGGCACACCCTCTTGGTGGATTCTGAAATCAGTTTCTTATTTCTTCTCTGCCGCGGCATGTGGATAGTCAATCGTATAATGCAGTCCGCGACTCTCTTTCCGTTCCATTGCCTGACGGGTGATCAAATACCCGATGTTAATCATGTTACGCAGTTCGCAAAGTTCGCGTGAAGCCTTACAGCGTTTGAAAAGACGCTCGGTTTCTTCATATAAAATATCCAATCGGTTCCAAGCACGGATTAATCGCGTATTACTGCGCACAATACCTACATAAGCTTCCATAATCTGGTTCACCTCTTTCATGCTTTGGGTTATCAGTACCCGTTCTTCATTGTTCATGGTTCCTTCATCGTTCCATTCGGGGATATCCTCATTGAAGTCATACCGGTCGAGTACATTTAGTGCATGTTTGGCTGCCGCGTCCGCATAAACCACTGCTTCTATCAGCGAATTGGAAGCCAGACGGTTACCTCCGTGCAGACCGGTACATGAACATTCGCCGATGGCATACAAACGGTTGATGCTGCTCTGTCCGTCCAGATCGACTTTGATACCTCCGCACAGATAATGAGCAGCCGGAGCCACAGGAATATAGTCCTTAGTAATATCAATGCCTAGGCTGAGGCATTTTTTATAAATATTGGGGAAATGTTTTTTTGTTTCTTCCGGATCTTTATGCGTCACATCCAGATATACATGATCTTCACCGCGCTGCTTCATTTCGTTATCAATGGCACGTGCTACGATATCACGTGGGGCCAATGACAGGCGTGGATCATATTTTTGCATGAATTCTTCGCCACTTTGATTCTTTAAGACAGCACCGTAACCGCGCATGGCTTCGGTGATGAGGAAACTGGGACGGTCTCCCGGATGAAAGAGGGCGGTGGGATGGAATTGTATAAATTCCATGTCCTTTACTGCTCCTTTGGCACGGTATACCATAGCAATGCCGTCTCCCGTAGCTACCAGTGGATTGGTTGTATTGCGGTATACCGCTTCGCATCCGCCTGTTGCCATTACAGTTACTTTGGACAGGAACGTATCCACTTCTCCTGTTTTCTCATTCAATACGTAAGCACCGAAACATTTGATGCCTGGTGTATGGCGGGTGACGATAATTCCCAAATGATGCTGGGTAATGATTTCTACCGCATAGTGATCTGTAAATATGGTAATATTGGGATGAGCTTTTACCGCTTCTATCAGGCTGGTTTGTATTTCAGCTCCTGTATTGTCTTTGTGGTGCAGGATACGGAACTCGGAATGGCCTCCTTCTTTGTGGAGGTCGAATTCTCCATCCTCTTTTTTATCAAAATCCACTCCCCATTTTATCAGTTCCTGGATTTGTGCAGGTGCTTCTCGCACTACTTTTTCTACAGCCGCGCGGTCACTGATCCAATCGCCGGCAATCATCGTGTCTTCAATGTGTTTCTCGAAATTGTCTACTTTCAAGTTGGTAACAGATGCTATACCTCCCTGAGCAAAATAGGTATTGGCTTCTTCCAGTCCTGCTTTACAAATCAGGGCGACTTTACCTTTGTGAGCTACTTTCAGTGCGAAGCTCATTCCGGCAAGTCCTGAGCCGATAACAAGGAAATCGAATTTTTTAACCATGATAATATGCTTTATGGGTGCAAAGCTACGAAAAACCTTTATTCATTGTACCTTTTACTCTTGTTTTTACTATTTTTTTCGTGAAGAATAAACGAAATAGATAATGCAAGTATGAAATTAAAAGTGTAACTTTCTGCATTTTTAAATAGAATAGGATGGAAAACAATAAAGAAATCATTCACGAAAGTGAGGTAAAAGAACTTATAATTGAGTTGAGGGGTGAGAAAGTACTGATAGACCGGGATGTAGCTAAGCTTTATGGCGTAGAAACCAAACGAATTAATGAAGCAGTAAAAAACAATCGGGACAAATTCCCAAATGGTTATATGTTTTCGTTGCAAGTATCTGAAAAACAGCAACTGGTCGAAAATTTCGACCGGTTCAGTAGTTTGAAACATTCTCCCGTAGAACCTAAAGCATTTACCGAAAAAGGGCTTTATATGCTGGCTACAATTTTAAGAAGTCCGAGAGCTACCGCAACTACTTTTGCCATTATCGAATCATTCTTTAAGTTAAGGACATTAGTACGGAATGTAAATATCATGGCTACCGAGTATGATGAGGAAAAGAGGAAGAGTCTGGTACAACGTAGTGGAGAACTGCTGAATGAACTGCTGACTGATGAGGGTGATATAACAGAAACGGAATCTTCTATCGAATTAAATTTGTATGCTTTGAAGATGAAACGTACAGTAAAGAGGACAAAAAAAGGATAAATTCTCTCATTCTGCGCCGTAATGAGGTCGATAAACGATAAATTTATTATCTTTCGGGCAAATTACAATAAGATGATGAATCGAATTTTTCATGTGAAGATAGCAGGAGGCACTTATCTGTTTCTGATACTGCTGACAGCCGTCATGGTATTTGCTTTCTGGTGTATGAAGGCAATGATAGGATTGGTGGTGGCATTGGGGCTGATCATTACCATTGAACGTATTATCCATTCTACTTATACGCTGACTGCGGATGGAAAGCTGGTGGTGTATTATGGTCGTTTTTATAAAGGGAAGACCATTCCCTTGACTGACATTACGGATGTGGAGCTGAAACGAAGTTCCGGATTCGGTGGAATTATGCCTTCGAAATATGTATTGATACATTATGAGAAGAAAAATTTATTGTCATTGGTTCCTGTAAAGCCGGAAGAATTTATCAATGCGTTGGTGAAGCGGCTGGAGCATAGGATAGAGGAGGAATAAATTATGGAGCAAGTATTTAAAACAAAAAGAGCTCGTAGGTGGTGGATTATTATAGTCAGTCTGGTTGTTCTGATTATTTTTCTGAATGTGTATTTGGAGCAAAGTTGGGCTTTTTCGGCGCTTGGGGGAATTATTATTTCTGTATTAATGTTTTATTCGCAATCGAAAACCATTTATATTGTAAAAGACAATGGTGTTCTGGAAATTAAACCGGGATGGGGGAACAGAATATGTGTAGACGGAATCCGTAAAGTGTCTTATAATCCGAATGCAATAGGAATGCAAAAGGTGAAAATAGAGCACGCCCAAGGTTTTGTAATGATTAACCCTGATAAGCCTTTGGAATTTGTAGAAGCATTGAGAGAAATAGATCCAAATCTGTCTGTTGAAGGTTTTGAACAGATAAAAACTAATTAACCCAAAATAAATACCATGAAATATCAAATTGCAATCATCGGTGGAGGTCCCGCAGGGTATACTGCTGCCGAAGCTGCCGGAAAGGCAGGACTGAGTGTTGTATTGTTCGAAAAAAGAAGTCTGGGCGGTGTCTGCCTGAATGAGATCGGAAGAGCGTCGTGTAGGGAAAGAGTGTAG
>ERZ809807.95-NODE-95-length-34265-cov-14.4994_pt1 | contig 34265 bp, 30 predicted proteins | sample MGYA00520348_ERZ809807 | MGnify/ENA primary metagenome ERZ809807 (study PRJEB31588, sample SAMN03398861) | human gut metagenome | study: EMG produced TPA metagenomics assembly of the PRJNA231909 data set (A prospective, longitudinal analysis of the...
CTGGCCGCTGTCCCAACAGCTCCTCCCTGTTTCCGCCGCTGGCGGCGGTCGTCGCCGTTGCTCCCAAAGGGAGAGCCACTGGCGTGTCGGTAAGGCCCGCGCTGGGCGAGAAAAGCTCTTCCTGTCGGGAACGATAGTGCCCTGCGACAGAGATCTACAGCAGCTTGGCAAGGAACGCTTGTCCAGAAGCTGCCGGCCTCTGTAGCAAGGCCCGCCCTTTTGCGCCATATCGGCCTCAGGCGTCCCGCTCAGAGCTGCCCGGCCTGCCAACGGCTCCCCCTTTGGGGGAGCTGGCGAGCGAAGCGAGACTGAGAGGGCAAGCCCGGCTCCCCATACGATTTATTTTTGTTAAGCAGAAAGATACGATCATGACTGAAACCAATCTGACCCATTTTGATGCCTCCGGCAACGCCGTGATGGTGGATGTGAGCGAGAAGGCCGTCACCTTCCGGGAGGCCACCGCCCACGGCATCATCACCATGAACGCCGAGGCATTCGCCGCCGTGGAGAGCGGCACCGTAAAGAAAGGCGATGTGCTGGGCGTGGCCCGCATTGCCGGCATCATGGCCACCAAGCGCACCAGCGAGCTCATCCCGCTGTGTCATCCGCTGCCCCTGACGAAAGTGAGCGTGGACTTCAGGCTCCTGCCCGAGCGGCAGGCTGTGGAGGCGCTCTGCACCGTCAAGACGGCGGGCGTCACCGGCGTGGAGATGGAGGCCCTGACGGGCGTTTCCACCGCCCTGCTCACCATCTACGATATGTGTAAGGTCGTCGATAAGGGCATGGAGCTGGGCGAGATCCATCTCGTCGAGAAGACCGGCGGCAAGAGCGGCCACTACATCCGGGCGGAGGGCGGCTATGTTTGATTCTGCCCAGCGCAATATCCACTATCTGCGCCTGTCCGTCACCGACCTTTGCAACCTGCGCTGCCGCTACTGTATGCCCGACGGCGTGGAAAAGCTGGAGCGGGAAGCCGTGCTCACCTACGAAGAGTTTCTGCGTCTGGCGGCCCTGTTTGCCCGGTGCGGCGTCGATACCGTCCGCGTCACCGGCGGAGAGCCGCTGGTGCGCAAGGGCGTAGACCAGCTGGTGGCGGGGCTGAAAGCCATCCCCGGCATCCGCAAAGTCACCATGACCACAAACGGCATCCTGCTGGCGCAGCAGCTGCCCGCCCTGCTGGACGCCGGTCTTGACAGCGTGAACATCAGCCTCGACACTCTGCGCCCCGAGGTGTTCCAAAGCATCACGGCCCGGGACGAGTTCGAGCACGTCATGGAGGGCATCCGCGCCGCCCTCGACAGCGGCATCCCTGTCAAACTGAACTGTGTGCCGCAGGTGGGCGTGAACGAGGGTGAATTGGAAGACCTGGCCGCCCTCGCCGAGAGCCGCCCGTTACAGGTGCGGTTCATCGAGATGATGCCCATCGGCTACGGCGCGGCCATGCCCTGCATCTCGGGGCCGGAGCTGCGGGAGCGGTTTGCCCGCCGCTGGCCGGAGTTTTCGCCCCTGCCCGCCGCCCAGAGCGCCGGGTTCGGCGACGGACCTGCCGTCTACTACACCGTCCCGGGCTGGAAAGGCGACGTGGGCTTCATCGCGGCGGTCCACGGCAAGTTCTGTGCTTCCTGCAACCGGGTGCGGCTGACCAGTCAGGGCTTTCTGCGCCCCTGCCTTGCCAGCGAGACGGGCTGCGACCTGCGCACCCTGCTGCGCGGCGGCGCAGCCGACGAGGAGCTTTTACAGGCCATCCGGGAGACCATCTGGTCGAAACCCCGGGAACATCATTTCGGAGACAATTCCATGCCCGCCACCCGCGGGATGTACCGTATCGGAGGATAAATTACTATGGGAAAAATTCTGGCGATTTGCACCAGCCCCAAGCGCGGCACCGTCAAGACCGAGGTACCAAGTGCTGTCCTGACCCCGGAATGGGGCATCGTGAGCGACGCCCACGGCGGAAACTGGCACCGGCAGGTGAGCCTGCTCAGCGCCGAAAAAATCGAGGCGTTCCGCAAGAAGATCTGGGTGGACTATGGTGCCTTTGGCGAAAACCTCGTCATCGAGGGCTTCGACTTCCGCAGCCTGCCCGTCACCAGCCGCTTCGCCATCGGCGACGTGGTGCTGGAGATGACCCAGATCGGCAAGGAGTGCCACAACGACTGCGTCATCAAGCAGCAGACCGGCGAGTGCATCATGCCCCGGGAGGGCGTATTTGCCCGGGTGCTGAAGGGCGGCGAGATTCATGTCGGCGACGAAGTGACCCTTCTGCCCCCGCCGGAAGATCCGCCGCTGCGCGCTGCGGTCATCACCCTGTCCGACAAGGGCAGCCGGGGCGAGCGGGAGGACAAGAGCGGCCCCCTCATCGTGGAGATGCTCACCGCCGCAGGCTATGTGGTGGAAGAGACGATGCTCCTGCCCGACGAGGCCAAGGCGCTGAAAGCACAGCTCATCCGTCTGGCCGATGGCCGTCAGGTGAACCTTATCCTGACCACCGGCGGCACCGGCTTCTCGCCCCGGGATATTACCCCCGAGGCCACCTATGCCGTAGCCGACCGCAACGCCCCCGGCATCGCCGAGGCCATGCGGTACCACAGCCTTTCCATCACCCCCCGCGGGATGCTGAGCCGCGCCGCCAGTGTATTGCGCGGCAAGACGCTCATCGTCAACCTGCCGGGCAGTCCGAAAGCCGTGAAGGAAAACCTCGAGTACATCCTGCCCAGCCTCGGGCACGGTGTCCGCATCGCCGCCGGTCTGGACGGCGAGTGCGCCCGCAGGTAAATTGCTGTCCCGCTCCGCAGCATCCCTCCTGTAGAGCGGCGGCCCGTTAAGCCCTCTCCGTCTGCTTCGCAGCCACCTCTCCCAAAGGGAGAGGCTCTGGCGTGTCGGCAAAGCCTACGCTGGACAAGAAAAGCACGATGTTTCGGAAACAGCAGCGCCCTGCTGTGGGACGAAAGTATAAACCAATGATAGAAGGAGAAAATTCATGAAACCCGATCTCATTTCCCGCCGTAACTTTCTGGCTGCGGCCGGTGCCGCCGGTATTGCCGCTGCCCTGACCGCCTGCGGCGGCGCGGTTTCCAGCACTGCCTCTTCCGCAGCTGCTTCCTCTGAGGCCGCTTCTTCTGAGGCTGCCGGCGAGAGCGTCGAGCTCATCGTCTTCGCCGCTGCCTCCCTGACCGAGACCCTGAACGCCATCGCCCAAGACTACTCTGCCGAGAACCCGGGCGTCACCTTCCGCTTCAACTTTGATTCCTCCGGCACCCTGAAGACCCAGATCCAGGAGGGCGCTGACTGCGACCTCTTCCTCTCTGCCGGTCAGAAGCAGATGAACCAGCTGGACATCACCGCTTCTGCCGACGTAAACACCGACGGTCTGGACTTCGTGGACCCCTCCACCCGTGTGGACCTGCTGGAAAACAAGGTCGTCCTCTGTGTGCCCGAGGGCAGCGACAAGGGCATCGACAGCTTTGATGCTCTGGCCGAGCACCTGAAGGCTCAGGACATCCTGTTCTGCATGGGCAACAGCGATGTGCCTGTGGGCCAGTACACCCAGAAGATCCTCGCCTACTATGACCTCGACGAAGAGGCTCTGGCCGCTGCCGGTGTCATCACCTACGGCTCCAACGTCAAAGAAGTCACCACCCAGATCAGCGAGGGCAGTGTGGACGCCGGTGTCGTCTACTGCACCGACGCTTACAGCGCCGGTCTGACCCCCGTGGACGAGGCCACCGCCGAGATGTGCGGTCAGGTCATCTACCCCGCCGCTGTGCTGAAGGCCGCTCCCAACGCCGAGGCCGCCAGGGAGTTCCTGGCCTATCTGCAGACTGACCGTGCCGCCACCGTGTTCGAGGGCGTGGGCTTCACGGCAATGTAAGGTCAGCCTGACCGTGAGCAAAAGCCTCTCCCTTTGGGAGAGGTGTCACCGCAGGTGACGGAGAGGGCAAGGACGCTGACGGAGAAGCTCAGGCACGGCGATAGTATCGCTCTGATAAAGAGTCTACCTATCGCTGTGCACCGGCGCTGTCTCAACGGGCTTGCCCTCTCAGTCTCGCTTCGCTCGCCAGCTCTCCCAAAGGGAGAGCCTTAAGGCCCCCAACATTCGAGGTATCATTTATGGATTGGTATCCCTTATGGAACAGCCTGCGCATCGCGCTCATCAGCTGCACAGCGGTGTTCTTCCTCGGCATTTTTGCCGCCTATTATATCGCAAAGCTGCCCCGCGCCGTCAAGGGCGTGCTGGACGTGGTGCTCACCCTGCCCATGGTGCTGCCGCCCACGGTGGTGGGCTATTTTCTGCTGCTGCTCTTCGGCGCAAAGCGGCCGCTGGGCATCTTCTTCATGGAGCATTTCGGCGTCAAGCTGGTCATGAACTGGTACAGCGCCATCTTTGCGTCCATCGTGGTGGCCTTCCCGCTGATGTACCGAACGGCCCGGGGCGCCTTCGAGAGCTTTGACGAGACGCTGGCCTGGTCGGCCCAGACGCTGGGACAGTCCAACGCATGGATATTCTGGCGGGTGCGGATGCCCTGCTGCCGTCAGGGCATTCTGGCCGGTACGGTGCTGGCCTTTGCCCGGGCCTTGGGCGAGTACGGTGCTACCAGCATGATCGCGGGCTACACCCCGGGCAAGACGGCTACCATCGCCACCACTGTCTACCAGCTCTGGCGCACCAACGATGAGGCCGGTGCCATGCGGTGGGTGCTGGTGGACATCGTCATCTCTGCCGTGGTGCTGCTGGCTGTGAACCTCTTGGAGAAAAAGCAGAAAGCAGGTGGCCGCGCATGAGCCTGGAAGTACATATCGAGAAAAAGCTGAACGGCTTCACCCTCCGCTCCGACTTCACCGCCGGGAACACTGCCACGGCCATTCTGGGCGCGTCGGGCTGCGGCAAAAGCATGACGCTGCGCTGCATCGCGGGCATCGTGAAGCCCGACAAGGGCCGCATCGTGCTGGACGGGCGGGTGCTGTTCGACAGCGGGCAGCACATCGATCTGCCGCCCCAGCAGCGGGGCGTGGGCCTGCTCTTCCAAAACTACGCTCTCTTCCCGAATATGACCGTGGAGCAGAACATCCTCTGCGGCCTGAAAACCGAAAGGAACAAAGCCGCCCGCAAGGCCCGCTGCGCCGGGATGCTGCGGGCCTTGCGGCTGGAAGAACTGGCCAGCCGCCGCCCGGCAGAGCTTTCCGGCGGACAGCAGCAGCGCACCGCGCTGGCCCGTATCCTTGTGGGCAAGCCGAAGATTTTGATGTTGGATGAGCCGTTCAGTGCGCTGGACAGCTACCTCCGCGAGGAAGTGGAGGGCGAAGTGGGCAGCCTGCTGGCGGGTTTCGACGGCACGGCCCTCCTCGTCACCCACAACCGGGACGAGGCTTACCGCCTGTGCCGGGACATGATCGTCATGGACGGCGGGCAGGTGCTCCGCACCGGCACCACGAAAGAGGTCTTTGCCGACCCCCGCAGCACCGCTGCGGCCCGGCTGACCGGCTGCAAGAACATCCTGCCCTGCACCCGGGTGGACGCCCACAGCGTCCGCCTCGCAGGCTGTGAGAGTCTGCTGCACCTCGCCGCTGAGGTGCCGGAGGGCTGCACCGCCGTGGGCATCCGCGCCCACGACTTCGCCCCCTCCGCCCCGGGCGCAGAAAACGCCCTGCCGGTGGAGCTTCTCTCGGCCAGCGAAAATCCCTTCGACTGGAACCTCATCTTCCAGCTGCCGGACGGCACCACCCGTCTGTGGTGGAAGGTGAGCAAGACGACCCTCTCCGTGGCCGAACCCGACGCCCCGGCCTGCCTCTCCGCCCCGCCGGAGCGCATCATGGCGCTGGCGGATCATAAGTAAACGTCAAAAGAGCCGGTGCAGATGCACCGGCTCTTGCTCTGTTTTTATGACTCGCCGAAGAATTTCTTGGCAATATCGGCGCTCTGCTTGGCGTCCTTGGCGTACCAGTCCGCGCCGATCTTCTCGGCGTACTCGGGCGTCAGGACAGCGCCGCCCACCATCACCTTGCAGTCGAGCTTTGCCGCATGGAGGGCCGCGATGGTCTCCTCCATGCTCTTGAGGGTGGTGGTCATCAGGGCCGAGAGCCCCACGAGGTGGACATCCTTCTCCCGGACAGTGTCCACCACCGTCTCCACCGGCACATCGCGGCCAAGGTCGATGACCTCGAAGCCGTAGTTCTCGAGGATGACGCGGACGATGTTCTTGCCGATGTCGTGGACATCGCCCTTGACGGTGGCGAGGACGATGCGGCCCTTGCTGGCCCCGGCCCCGCCCCGCTTGGCGATGGCGGTCTTGATCTCTTCAAAGGCGGCCTGTGCGGCGCTGGCGGCCTGTAACAGCTGGGGCAGGAAGAGCCTGCCCTTCTCGTACTTTTCACCCACGACGTCCAGCGCCGGGATGAGGGCCTCGTCCACCAGCGTCAGGGGCTCGTTTTCGTCCAGCAGGGTGTGGGTGCGGGCGGAGGCTTCACCCTTGAGGCCCTTTTCCACTGCCTGCATCAGCGCGGCAAACGGGCCGCTGTGAGCTGCATCCGCCTCCGCCGGGGTGTTTGACGTCTGAGACGCCTGGGCCGTCTGGGCCTGCTTCAACGCGGCGCTGGCAGGGACTTTATCGGCATAGCGGGCGATGTAGGCCATGCTCTGTTTATCACGGTTGGTGAGGACGTTGTAGGAGTAGACCGCCGCCATCATCTCTTCGCTGGAAGGATTCATGATGGCGAGGTCGAGGCCCGCGTACATGGCCATGGTGAGAAAGGTGGTGTTCAGGTAGGGGCGGCAGGGCAGGCCGAAGCTGATGTTGGACACGCCGAGGATGGTGCGGACGCCCAGCTCCTTCTTGCAGCGGGCCAGCGCCTCCACGGTGGCCAGAACGTCCTGCTGCTGGGCGCTGGCGGTGAGGGTCAGGCAGTCGATATAAATATCTTCCCGGGGGATGCCGTGGGCCAGCGCCGCGTCCACCACCCGCTTTGCGATCTCAAACCGGGCGTCGGCGCTGGGCTGGATGCCCCGCTCGTCGATGGCAAGGCCGACGACGGCCGCGCCGTACTTTTTGCAGAGGGGCAGGACACGCTCCAGCACTTCGGTCTCGCCGTTCACCGAGTTGACGATGGGCTTGCCGTTGTAGACCCGCAGGCCCCGCTCGAGGGCGTCGGCGTGGGAGGAATCCAGCTGCAAGGGCAGGCTGACGACACTCTGCAACGCCTTCACCACCTGCTCCATGACGGCGGGCTCGTCCACGCCGGGCGCGCCCACGTTGACATCCAGCACCTGCGCTCCGGCCTCGGACTGGCTGACGGCCTGCTCGAGGATGTAGTTCATGTCGCCCTCGCGCAATGCCTGCTGGAACCGCTTTTTGCCGGTGGGGTTGATGCGCTCGCCCACCACGGTGATGCCGTCCACGGTGACGAAGTCCATCGGCGAGCAGAGCACCGAGGGCATGGCGTGGGCGGGGCGGCCCGGCTTGCAGTCGGCGAAGACGCCGTTCAGCAGCTTGATGAAATCGGGGGTGGTGCCGCAGCAGCCGCCCGCCGCAAAGAGCTTCAGATCGCGGTAGGGCTTCATCTCCATGGCAAAGAGCTGAGGCGTGATGTCGTAGCCGCTGCCGTCGGCGCGGGGCAGGCCCGCATTCGGCTTGACAAAGACCGGGAAGTCGCCGGGCAGAGCCTCGGCCAGCCGCTTTGCCATGGGGAAAATTTCTTTCGGGCCGAGGGAGCAGTTGATGCCCACGGCGTTGGCCCCGAGGCCCCGGGCCGTGACGGCGAAGCTCTCGACGGTGCAGCCGGTGAAGGTGCGCCCGCCTGCCTCAAAGCTCATGCTGGCGAGGATGGGCAGGTCACAGTTCTCTTTCGCGGCCAGCAGGGCAGCTTTCAGCTCGTACAGGTCGGTGAAGGTCTCAAAGAAGACGAGGTCGGCCCCGGCGGCGACACCCGCCCGGACGATGCGGCCATACTCGGTCACAGCGTCTTCAAAGGCCAGCGTGCCGTTGGGCTCCAGCAGTTCGCCCAGCGGGCCGACGTCCAGCGCGGCCAGTGCGCCGTAGGGGGCGCAGGCCCGCTTGCAGTTGGCGATGCCCGCCGCAATGATCTCTTCCAGCGTGTATTCGCTGCCCGCCAGCTTATGGGCCGACGCGCCGAAGGTGTTGGCATTGATGATGCGGCTGCCTGCGGCGGCGTACCGGCTGTGGATGCTCTCGATGAGCTGCAGGTCGGTGATGTTCAGTTCCTCAGGCCGTGCGCCGAGCTTCAGGCCCGCCGCCTGCAGCATGGTCCCCATGCCGCCGTCGAGAAGGATGGTATTCGGCTGGGTAAACAGTTCATTCGCTTGCACAGGTCTTGCCCCTCTTTCTATATTCGCACCGCGTGTTCAGCACGCAGTGTCCGCACCCGGCAAGGCGTCCTTTCACCGGGTGGTCGCTCAGGCCCAGCAGAGCGGTCACGCTCTTGCGGGGCGTCATCAGGTCATTTTCGGTCACGCAGAGTCCGGCCCGGCGGGCGGTGTCCAGTGCCGCCGCCACCAGCGGCTGCACCCCGATGGGCCAGTCGCCGTAGCCCGGCGAGAAACGGCCCGTGAGGTACTTGTCCCGCTCTGCGGCCCACTGCCGCAGCTCGGCCTCGGCGGCGTCCGCAGCCTGTTCGGCCAGCACAGAGCCGATGGCGTCCGACGCCACACCGGCGGCGATGTCGCCCACACCGGCCCGGCGTATCTGTCCGTCCACACCGGGGCCGACTGTCACGGCCAGAAGCACAGCCTCACTGCACCCTTCCAGATGCCGGAAGATGTCCTCCCCCTTCAAAATACCGGCCTGCGTGAGGCTCTCCACGTCGGCCTCGAGCCAGACGGCCCGGGGCGTGGCGGCGGCGAGAAGGGGCGCAGCGCACTTTTCCAGAAGGGTGAGGGTAGCGCTGTCAGCCTCGCCCCGCGCGCCGAAATACCGCGCGGCCTGCCGGATGTCGATGGACTCCGGCTTTGCTAAATTCAGGGGTCTGCTGGGGCCGATGGGCATTTTCCGCCGCCTCCTTCTTTTGAATAAAGTATGATAAGTATACCGCACCGGTAGGCTAAAATCAACACAAAAGCCCCTCCCTCAGCATTTTTGCCGGGGGAGGGGCTTGTAAACTTTATATCAGCGGATGTCCCTGACCGACACCGCCTGTTACTTCAAAAACTTGTGGACAGCGCGGGCGACGATGCCGCCCAGGATGCCGGAGACAAGAAACTCGGCCACGCCCTGCACGCCGACCAGCAGGACGACGAACATCAGGGGGTTGGCTGCGCCCTTGACGGACACGAGGTTCTGGACATAATCGCAGCCGTAGAAGGCCAGCACGATGTAGCCCATGAAGAACAGGGTGTTGAGGGCCGGGGCGCACATGGCGCTGACGATGTAGCTCCAGGTGCCGGGCTTATCGAAATTCTTGACAGCGTTAAAGATAAGGCCGACGCACACGCCCATCAGCACACGCATACCCACACAGAGGATGAAGGTGTTGACGGGGCTGACCTGGAACAGCGCACCGGTCATGGCGGAAGCGCCGGTGACGGCGTCATAGAAGCTCACGGCGCCGAACACGCCGCCGAGGATAGCGCCTGCGGCGGGACCCATGGTGATGGCACCCACGGCGATCGGCAGGGTCAAAAAGCTCATGTAAAGCGGGCCTACAGGGACACTGCCCAGGCCGACGGCCTTCATGACCAGCTCAATGGCGACCAGCAGTGCCAGCCGGGTGAGGGTGCGAATGTCATTCTTTTTCATAATTCAGTTTTCCTCCTTGCTGCCGTTCCGCCCTAAATTGTCGGATACGGCGCAAACCTGCCCGTGAAATACACGGGGTCTTTTGTAGAATACAGTCTGAAATATACGGGATGTTTTGTCAGGGAACTCCCGGGGATAGCATTATAAATCAGTAGTGAAGCGGATGCCCGCATCGCGGCGGGCCGTTTCCAGCACACGGCTGACGGCCACCGAGGTGTCCAGCATCCGGCTGCAAAGCTCCATATCCTCGCTCTCGATGGCGCGGGCAAAGGCGTGGAACTCCGCCGCCTGCCGGGGACGGCCTGCGCTGAGGTTGAAGTGTTCTTCCTTGCCCTTATAGGGGTGGAAGGTGACGCCGCCGCAGAAGTTGGCGGTGGATTTCTGGAGCAGATACCCCTTGGTACCCTGAATGATGTACCGGGCCGGGGAACTGCTGTCCTTGGCATTGATGCTCACGGCCTTGAAGCTGCGATACTCCATCGTCAGCACGCCGCTGGTGTCGATGCCCCGGGTGATGTTGGCCGCATAGTGGACCTTGTTGGGCGAGCCGAAGAGGCCCACCACATAGCTGACATTGTAGACGCCCAGGTCCATCAGCGCGCCGCCGGCGCAGGCCGGGTCAAAGGACGGCCAGACCTTGCCGGCGCAGAAATCATGATACCGGCTGGAATACTGGCTGAAATTACACTGCACCATCGTGACGGCGCCTACCTTGGGCAGCACCTCACGGATCTTGGCGTAGTTGTCCTGATACTGCGTGGTGACAGCCTCAAAGAGAAAGAGCTTTTTGCTCCGGGCCAGCTCGGCCAGCTCTTCGGCCAACGCCGCCGTGGGGGCCATCGGCTTTTCGACGATGACGTGGCGGCCCGCTTCCAGAGCGGCACGGGTATATTTTACGTGCAGGATATTCGGTACGGCGATATACACAACGTCCACCCAGCTCAGCAGTTCGTCGTAGCTGGTGGTGTGGCGCGGCACACCATACTGGTCGCAGAGGGCCTGTGCTGCACCGGCGCTCCGCTCCGTGCTGCAAAGAGCCTCGACCTTGAAGGGGCTTTCCGGCCCGGTGAGCCAGGGCAGGAACTCCCGGACGATCATGCCTGCGCCGAGAATGCCTAATTTCATCATAAGGTCTCTCCTTTCAGGGCTCAGCCCGCTTTGGCCTCATCGTCCCGGCGGGGACGGCGGTTATTGTGGCTGCGGCGGCGGGGGCTGCTGCCGTTGTTGTAAGGGCGTCTGCCTGCCGGGCGGGGACGGCGGCGCTCACCGTCGCTGCGCGGCTCGTGGTGACGCTCATGCTGCGGCGCATTGAGCTGGTAAAGGAGAGCCAGCCCCTTCAGCAGCAGCTCGGGGTCATAGGTGAGCGGGTGACGGCAGAGCGGGATGACATACTTTGCCAGACCGCCCGTGACCACCAGCGTGGCCGGACGGCCCAGTTCTTCCTCGATGCGCTGCGTGATGCCGTCCAGCAGGACAGCCGTCCCCAGCACAGAGCCGGAGAGCATACACTTCTCGGTATCGACGCCAATCGCGCTTTTGGGCGAAGAAAGATGTACCTGCGGCAGCTGGGCGCACCGCTCCCCCAGCGCCCGCAGACCGGTGGAAAGTCCGGGGCAGATGACGCCGCCCCGGAAGACCTTATTCTCATCTATCACGTTGAACGTGGTGGCGGTGCCGAGGTCTACCGTGACCACCGGCAGGGGGAAGTTCGCCGCCGCGTAGGCCGCATCCACAAGGCGGTCTTTGCCGACAGCGTGAGGGTCAGGCACCCCCATCGTGAGGCCGGTGCGGATGTCGGGCGAGACGATGACCGGCTTTTTGCCGGTGTAGTGGCGGGCGCACTCGGCCAGCGCCCCCGTGATCTGGGGGACGACGCTGGTGAGGACAGCGCCCTCGAAGCGGATGGGCTTTTCCGGGTGTCTCCGATGAGAGAACACCTTTTCCATCTCGGCACGGTACTCCGCCGCTGTGCGGGTGCGCACCGTGTCCATGTGGGCCACAAAGCATACACGTCCGTCCCGGATGCCCCCGAGGGCGACGGTGGTGTTGCCTATGTCAATGGCTAAAATCATAATTCAGTTCCTCGCAGGGTCGAACCTCTCCGCAAAAGGCTCCCCCTCTGGGGGAGCTGGCGCAAAGCGCCTGAGAGGGCAAGGCCAGTACGACAGAACTCATACACAGCGATAAGCAGACTTTTTGTCAGAGCGATGCTGTCGCCGTGTCTGCGGTTTCCTGTCAGCGTCCTTGCCCTCTCCGTCACCTTCGGTGACACCTCTCCCAAAGAGAGAGGCTTGTGTGCGTCAGCGCTGACGGAGAGCTTTTTTGTATAAGTCAAGCTGTATTTTACCGCATTTTGGGCCAAGATACAACCCCCATCAAAGATTTTGTTGTGCTCTGGGCCGTTTTGCATTATACTGTAGTTATATTATCCCTATTTATAGGAGGTATTTTGGATGGATCTGAAGGGAAAATGCGTCCTTCTGGGCGTCAGCGGCGGCATTGCCGCCTATAAAATGGCCAACGTGGCCAGCGCACTGCGCAAGCTGGGGGCCGACGTGGAGGTCATCATGACCAAAAACGCCACCCAGTTCATCACCCCTATCACGTTCGAGACCCTGACGGGCCACAAGTGCATGGTGGACACCTTCGACCGGGATTTCAAGTTCGAAGTCACCCATATCTCGCTGGCAAAGAAGGCCGACGTCATCCTCGTGGCCCCGGCCACCGCCAATGTCATCGCCAAGATGGCCCACGGCATCGCCGACGATATGCTTACCACCGTCGTTCTCGCAGCCAAGTGTCCCAAGCTCGTCTCCCCTGCCATGAACACCGGGATGCTGGAGAACCCCATCACCCAGGACAACATCGCCACACTGGAAAAGTACGGCTTCACGGTCATCCCCTCCGAGAGCGGCGTACTGGCCTGCAAGGACGTGGGCAGCGGACGCCTGCCGAAAGAGGATGTCCTGCTGGACTACATCTTCCGCGCCATCGCAAAGCCGAAGGACCTCGCCGGTCTGCGCATTGCCGTCACGGCCGGCCCCACTCAGGAGCCGCTGGACCCTGTGCGCTACCTGACCAACCACTCCACCGGCAAGATGGGCTATGCCGTGGCCCGTGCCGCCGCGATGCGGGGTGCCGAAGTCACCCTCATCCACGGCCCGACGGCCCTGCAGCCGGTGCGGTTCACCGAGGATGTCCCCATCACGACAGCCCAGCAGATGTACGAGGCCGTGACCAGCCGCTTCGACGAGATGGACGTTCTGGTCATGGCCGCTGCCGTGGCCGATTACCGCCCCGCCGCCGTGGCCGACGACAAGATCAAGAAGAAGGACGGCGACCTCTCCATCGCCGTGGAGCGGACGCCCGACATCCTCGGCACCATCGGCCCCAAAAAGAAGGGCCAGTTCCTCTGCGGCTTCTCGATGGAGACGCGGGACATGCTGGCCAACTCCTCGGCCAAGCTCGAGAAAAAGAACCTCGACATGGTGGTGGCCAACAATCTGAAGGTCGCCGGTGCCGGGTTTGGCGTGGATACCAATGTTGTCACCTTCATCACGCCGGACGGCGCCCGCGAGCTGCCCCTGATGAGCAAGGATGATGTGGCGGACGCCATTCTGGATGAGATTTTAGCACGAAAGAGTAAGTGATCGTGCTGAAAGAAGTTCTGTTCTTCTGTCGAAAACTATGATATAATCGAATCGCCGTCCTTACCACTCCATTCCGTTTGGAAGGGAGGTGATTCCGGATGAATGGCGTTTTCTCATTTATGCTGTCTGTCGCAGCAGGTGTGGTTGCAAACTACATCTACAAGTGGCTTGGCAGATGGTTCAACAAGGACTGTAAGCACTAAATAATAAGACCCCTTCTCGGAGGAGCAAGCTCCGGGAAGGGGTCTTATTATTTGTGATTCCAGATGAACAGCATTTGGTTTTCTCATCTGTAAGTATACGCAGTTTTCTAAAAAAGTCAAGCGCCTCGCAGAAAATTTACAATGCTGTAAATATTACTGTACCACGCAAAAAGTGCTCTGCCGGCCGGCAGAGCACTTTTCCGTTATACAGAGATTTACTTGGTGCCGTAGATACGGTCGCCGGCGTCACCCAGACCGGGGACGATGTAGCCGTTCTCGTTCAGGTGGTCGTCCTGTGCGCCGAGGTAGATGTCCACATCGGGATGTGCCTCGTGCAGGGCCTTGATGCCTTCCGGAGCAGCGATGAGGCCGATGAACTTGATGCGCTTTGCGCCGTGCTTCTTGATCTGGGTGATGGCGTCGATGGCGCTGCCGCCGGTAGCCAGCATCGGGTCAAGCACCAGAACGTCGCGCTCGGCGATGTCCTGCGGCAGCTTGCAGAAGTACTCCACGGGCTGCAGGGTGGTCTCGTCGCGGTACAGGCCGATGAAGCCGACCTTAGCGGCGGGCAGCAGGGTCAGCATACCATCCAGCATACCCATGCCGGCGCGGAGGATCGGCACCAGAGCCAGCTTGCGGCCTGCCAGCACCTTGGTCTTTGCCATGGTGATGGGAGTCTCGATCTCCACCTCTTCCAGAGGCAGGTCACGGGTCGCCTCATAGCACAGCAGAGTGGCGATCTCGCCCACGAGGTCACGGAACTCCTTGGTGCCGGTCTGCTTGTTGCGCAGAATGCTCAGTTTGTGCTGCAGCAGCGGATGCTCAACGATCATAGGGGTCATAATACACTCTCCTTATATTGTGAATAGATATTGGAATACTAAGGTTTACCGATTCTCGATCGCCATCAGCTTTGCGATGCGCTTCTCGTGGCGGCCGCCCTCGAACTCGGTGTTGAGGAAGATGTCCACCAGCTGGCAGGCGAGGCCGGGGCCGACGACGCGGCCGCCCATGCACAGGGCGTTGGCGTCGTTGTGGCGGCGGGTATACTCGCAGCTGAAGCTGTCAGAGCAGCAGCAGGCACGGATGCCCTTGACCTTGTTTGCGGCCATGCTGATGCCCACACCGGTGCCGCAGAACAGCAGCGCCTTGCTGCACTGGCCGCTCACCACGGCGTCGCAGGCAGGCAGAGCCATGTCAGGGTAGTCCACGCTGGCGGTGCTGTGGGTGCCGAAGTCGATGTACTCCAACCCCAGCTCGTCCAGATGGGCCTTGACGGCCTCTTTCAGTTCAAATCCGCCGTGGTCGGCGGCAAGTGCGATGGGTTTCGTCATTGGTGTTGATCCTTTCCCTTTGCAGTATCTTCCGGTATTTCGGTACGGGCAGCTTCTGCGGCCAGACGCTCGGCCCGCTCCCGCTCGGCCTGGCTCAGCCGGTGATAATCCGGCAGCAGAGCCTCGGGCAGGACGGCTTCGCCCCGCTGGGCCATCTGCTCTGCGACATAGGCCACCGCAGCGGCACGGCCATTGCGGAGAGCCGGCGGTACACAGAGCACGCCCGGGACATTGCCATATTTATTATAGCACAGAGCTGCGCCATCACCAACAAAAAACAGAGGCTTTTTGCAATTTTCTACAAACTCGGCCAGGTCGGCCACGGCACGGGCATCGTCGTCCATCAGACGCTCGTGGGTCTCAAGGTCGAAAGCCGCGCTGTACACCTGCGCACGGCGGGCATCCAGCGCACAGAGCACGGTGCCGCAGCCGGTGTGGGCCGCCGCCAGCGCTTCCAGTGTGGACACCGGGGCGCAGAGCGTCTCCCGGGGGAAGGCCAGACCCTTCACCGCCGCCAGCCCGATGCGCAGGCCGGTAAAGCTGCCGGGGCCGGCATTGACGCCGTATAGATTGATGTCCTTGCAGCCCATGCCGCAGAACTTGAGACAGTTGTCGATGAGGGGCATCAGGGTCTCGCTGTGGGTCATGCCCGCATCGAGATAGCACTCGTAGAGCAGGCGGTCGTCCTGCAGCAGGGCCACGCCCACGGTCTTGCCCGCCGTATCCACGGCTAAGATGTTCATACTTCCACCCCCTCGATGGTGATGCGGCGGGTGGTGTCGTCCACCCGCTCGATGTTGATGTGGATGGGGTCTTCCAGCGCCAGCAGGTCGGCGAAGTTCTCGCTCCACTCTGCCGCCACCACAGCGCCCTCATCCAGATAGTCGTAGAACCCTGCCGCGCACAAATCGTTCTCCGTGGAGATGCGGTACAAATCAAAGTGCGCGAAGGGCCGCGGCCCGCGGTAATAGTTCACGATGGCGAAGGTCGGGCTGCTGACCGGGTCGGTGCAGCCGAGACCTCTGGCAATGCCCTCGCAGAAGGCCGTCTTGCCCGCGCCAAGCCCGCCGGTAAAGGCGATGAGCGCCCCGGGCGCAAGATGCTGCGCTACCTGCGTCCCCAGTGCCACCGTCTCCTCGCGGGAGTGGGTGATAAATTCAGACATGGGTATCCTACCTCATATGCGTTTCTATAAAAAAGGGACGGCAGAGTCCTGCCGTCCTGTTCTGCCGTCCCTTAGTATAAACTATTTCTGTCAAAAGTGCAACGCTCAGGCCGCGCTTTCGAGCACATCGGCCAGCATATCTTCCGCAGCCTCCGCGCGTTCCTCGAGCGAGAAGTTTTCCGGCACATTCAGCCGGGCGTTCTCGTCTCCGTAGAGCACCAGATACGCTGCTGCGGCGTGGGGGCGGCGTCCGCCCTGCTCCGTATACCAGATGATGTCGTTCTCGCCGTAGGTGTCCTTCGCATGGGCCAGCGCCCTGCCGATGGTCTGTCCCATCGCAAGATGGTTGACGGTATCCCAAAGCATACTGCGGGAGTAGACCGTGTAGACGTTGTTCACATAGCCCAGCACAGTCCGTGCGCCGCCCGCCAGCAGCGCTTCGGCCATCGACTCATCCACGCTGTTCGTGACGCCCAGGAACTCACAGGTCTCGGAGTAGATGATGGTATTGCTGAGCTGGCCCGAGCGGTACGCATTGCGGAAGAAATCCGCTGTGACACAGTAAAGGCCGTTGAGCTTGATGATGCGGTGAGCCAGCAGGTCAAAGCCGTAGATGATGTCTTTATACAGCGTGGACGCTTCTGTCAGCAGGATGATGGGCTCGGTCCGGGTGTGCTTCCAGAACGTACCGTAGCTGTAAGTATAGTAGGCACCGTGGGCGCTCAGGATGCACAGATCGTATTTGTTCATCCGGCGCAGGTCCGACAGGGTCACCCGGGTGTTCATCGTCGTGCGCAGGCCCATGCCTTCCCAGAAGCCCTGCATATAGGAATAATACGGAAAGCGGGAGCTGTTCACCGTATTATCGAAGGCATAATAAATAGCGGCACGGCCGATCGTCTCAGGCAGAGCGTTCTCCCGGTACTGCCGGGCCTCCGCGGCCTGCCGGACATCGTCGGTCAGGGGCATCTCGGTGCGGGGAGTGCGTTGAGCAATGTCCCTCGGGGCGCGCAGGCCGTTGTCTCCGGCGTCAAAGGTCATCTCGTCCAGCTCGTCGGGCAGAGTGAGCAGGATGCCGCCCAGCACGCCGCAGCGGTAGGTAAAGCTGACGATCCCGTTCTCCTCGTCGGTGCGGATGGAGTCCCGGCGCACCAGCCCCTTCCGGGTCAGCTCATCCAGCTCCGCAAGGGCCGCGGTGAGCCGTTCTTCCCGGGACATCTGCTCGTATTCGTCGCTGCCGGTCAGGGCCGTCACAGCGGCGTCTGCCTGCTGCATCTCGGCGGCATCGTCGGTGGTGAGGGTGGGCTTTGCCGTATCCTGCACCACGCCCGCTCCGTCTGCCGCCCATGCGGCGGGAGCCAGCACAGCCGTCAGCACCAGTGCCAGTGCGCAGACCGCGCACAAAATTCGATGGCGTTGTTCCTTCATGTAAAAACTGTTCCTCCAAGAACGCCGGGGACCGGCCATTTACCGCCCCGGTACGTTTCATTTTAGAGGGCATATCGGCCTTTGTCAAGCGTTCTGCGCCGATTTTGCAAAGCTGTCACAACCGACCATCTTGCGCGCCTCTCTCCCCTGCTGTATAATAAGGTATATTGAGGGATCATGCCCGGCTGTGAGGCGGGGTTTCGAGGAAGCTGTTTTCGTAAGCGGAGTGCAATGCTCAGAAAACGGCTTTTCAAGGATACAGAAAGGTGGTGCTTTTTTGGAAAGCATTCAGCGATATTGGAAACGGACAGACAAGATGTACCTGCTGCTCTGCCTGTTCAGCAGCGCGATGGCGGTGCTGGCGCTGTCGTCGTGGGCGGCGAAGCAGGGAAGCGGCTTTGCCGTGGATGAGCTCACCGGCCAGCTCACCGGCATCGGCGACTACCGCCGGGCCGTGGTGCAGGCGGGCGCAGCGGCCATCGGCATCCTGGTGGCCATCCTTCTGTCCAACATCGACTACCGCAGCCTCGTCAATGTCTGGCCCGTCCATGTGGTGCTCACATGGGGCCTCGTGCTGCCCACGCTGGTCATCCGCAACGTGACCCTCGGCCCGCTGACCATCGGCTACAACGCGGGCGACACCGACAACTATTCCTGGTACAAGCTGGGCGGCTTCACCTTCCAGCCTACCGAGCTGGCAAAGATAAGCTTCATCCTCACCTTCGCCATGCATCTGAACAATGTCCGCAGCCGCCTCAACGAGCCGAAAGAGCTGGGCAAGCTGCTGCTCCATCTCTTCGTGCCGATCGGCATCATCCACATCCAGGGTGACGACGGTACGGCCATCATCTACGGCATCATCGGCTGCTGTATGCTCTTTGCCGCCGGGCTGAGCTGGAAGTATATCATCGGGGCCTTCTCTGCCCTCGCAGCGGCGGCAGCAGTGGCCTTTGCCTTCTTCAGCGACAAGATCGGCAAGGGCTACCAGTGGTACCGCATCCTTGCGGTCATCGACCCCAACAACGAGACGGGCTGGGCGCCCAGCGAGACGATCTGGAAGAACATTGTCTACCAGCAGCAGCGGGGCGAGATCGCCATCGGCTCGGGCGGCATCTTCGGCAACGGCTTCTTCGGCGGCCGCTACTACAGCGTCCCCAACGCCCACAATGACTTCATCTTCAGCTGGATCGGCAACGCGGCAGGCTTCGTGGGCTGCTGCGTGGTGCTGGGCGTGCTGCTGGCCATCATCATCAAGACCTTCGCCACCGGAGCGTGCAGTGAGGATATGCTGGGCTCCTTCATCTGCGCAGGCATCGGCGGCGCGTTCATGGCCCAGATATTCGTCAACGTCGGCATGAACCTTCGCCTCCTGCCGGTCATCGGCGTCACCCTGCCCTTCTACTCGGCAGGCGGCAGCTCGGTGCTCATGCTGTATATCTGCGTGGGGCTGGTGCTGTCGGTGTATATGCACAATACGAAAAAACTGTTTGGTTAAGTCTTTCTCAGAACAGGCGCTGTCGTTCAGCGCCTGTTTTTATTTTCCGGCCAAATCTCCAAAAGTCTTGTAACACGACAGAAGTCGTGATAGAATATTCAAGTATTTTATCTATATTATTTTGACTTTTTCAGGAGGTCCCATGAAGCATCATTCTCTCTCCAAAGTCCTCAAGCGCCTCGCCTGCGTGCTGGCGGCGCTGGTCATCGCACTGGCTGTCGCCGTGTTCGCCCTCTGGCACAATGAGCTGGCCACCCTCTCGTCCCTCAAAAAGCTCTCCGACCGCGACGAAGCCCACCGCGACGGTGCAGTTTACCAGCTCAACGTCTCGGGCGGCTACTACTTCGACGATTTCCTGGCTCAGGGCGGCGCATCCACTGACTCTGAGCTCATCTCCTTCATCACCCAGAGCATCACCAAGGGCATCATCCCCATGAACATCAAGACCAGCACCATCGCCTGCTCGGCCTTTACCGCAGACACCCAGAGCGGCGACCGGGTCTTTGGCCGCAACTACGACTTCTCGGCCACCAACACCGCCATCGTCTACACGAACCCCGGTAAGGGTCGTCACGCCTCCTACTCCACTATCGACCTGAGCTTCCTCGGCCTCGACAAAGACAAGGACGTAGAGAGCCTCGGCCAGAAGATCCTGACCCTCGCGGCCCCCTATGTGCCGCTGGACGGCGTCAACGACGCCGGTGTGGCCTGCGGCATCTTCATGTCCTATCAGGGCGAGGGCAAAGGCACCCCCACCGACACCCAGACCGACAAACCCGACCTCACCTCCACCACCCTGCTCCGGCTCATCCTCGACTACGCCGACTCGGTGGAGGACGCTGTGGCGCTGGCTGAGCAGTACGACCTTCACGACTCGGCAAGCAGCTGCTTCCACTACATGGTGGCCGACTCCACCGGCCGCAGCGCCATCCTCGAGTGGGTGGGTGCTGATGCCGACCACGACGCCGACGGCTCTCAGCGTCAGCTGAAGGTCCTCTGGAACGACACCGACGCCCTCTCCGATTCCTCCGACTGGCAGGTGGTGACCAACTTTATCAAGGCCCCCGGCTACTACGACGGCACTGCCGTCGAGATGAAGGGCCTCGACCGCTACGAGCACCTTGCGGCTGCCCTGCGCCAGACCAACGGCGTCGTGGCTGACAAGAACGCTGCCATGGACCTGCTGGCCTCGGTGGGCCGCCGCACCTGGAACAACGACGACTCCAACACCAACACCATCCACAGCGTGGTCTACGATTTGACCGATCGGTCTGTTCTCTGGGTCGGCAATGAGCACTACGGCGAGGATGGGTATACATTTGAGTTTCAGCTTGGGGCGTAAAATGTAATTTTCCTGCGGTAAGCTTGACTTTTTTGAATTTCGCATATACTGAAAGCGGAAATGCAAAGATTCCATTTGGACTCACCAAAAATCCCCCTCCCGGTGTTCTCCGGGAGGGGGATTTTTGGTGTGCTTTTCCCGACTTCCGGCGTATAACCCCGTCAAATTCCCCGGTTTTATCCAATTATCTTAGGCAAAACGATGATTTTGTAAAAAGCCCTTGAAATAATAGTAGGGGGGGGGGTATAATATTTCAAACCTCTGCCTGCGGGCGGCGGAACATTTTGTTCAACACTGGATAAGGAGGACTTCTATATGAAACCCGTCAAAAAGATCCTTGCGCTCATCCTTGCAGGCGTCATGGCTCTGGCCCTGCTCACCGGATGCGGCAAGTCAACATCTCTGAACCGTACTATGGCTGAAGGTATAGCAGATTACTTCAAGTCGTCATGCGTTCAAGTGGGAAATAAAAATAATATCTCCGTCAGCTACCAGGTTCCCGAGCTCCGCCGTGATATCGCCCCCCTGTTTGATGAAACCTGGATCACCAAAGATAACAGTGGTGATGATGTCCTTACCGAAGCCGCCAAAGAGACCCTGAAGGGCATCCTGAGCCCCTACATGTCCGATTCCTACGTCGCCTTCCATGCGGCGGATGTCACGGATGTCAAAACCCCGTTCATGGAAGGCGTAAATTTGATCGACTCGACGATAGGGTTCGTCGCCAGTAATCCCCCTTTTGACGCCGCCTCCATCACCAGCATGAAAATCGCAGTCACTCACAAAACCGTCAATGGCCGCACCTACGCCCTCACTGTGGTTATTTTTGAGGCTTGATCCCCCCTGCCCCGGAGCCCTGCGGCCCGGGGCTTTTTTGCGCCCCGGAGCGAACAAAAAAGCATCCCCTGCAGCCTTTCCGGCCATTGCCCGGCCGGGCCCTGCAGGGGATGCTTTTTTGTTGCAGAAAATGCGCCTTACTTCAGCACTGCGCCGAGGTTTGCGCTGGTGACCATGCGGGCGTAGCGGCTCAGCCAGCCGGTCTTGATGTTGGGCTCGGGAGCGACATACTTTGCCTTGCGCTGGGCCAGCACCTCATCGGGCACTTCCAGCGTGATGCTGGCGTTGGGGATGTCGATGTGGATGGTATCGCCCTCCTCAACAAGGCCGATGGGGCCGCCGGAAGCAGCCTCCGGGCTGACGTGGCCAATGGCAGCGCCGCGGGAAGCGCCGGAGAAGCGGCCATCGGTGATGAGGGCCACGGTCTTGTCCAGCTTCATGCCGGCCAGAGCGGAGGTGGGGTTGAGCATCTCACGCATACCGGGGCCGCCCTTGGGGCCTTCGTAGCGGATGACCACCACGTCGCCCGGGACGATCTTGCCCGCATAGATGGCGGCGATGGCCGTTTCCTCGCTGTTGAAGACGCGGGCCGGGCCGGAGTGCTCCTGCATCTCGGGGGCCACGGCGCTGCGCTTGACGACGCAGCCATCGGGGGCGATGTTGCCCCACAAAATCTGCAGGCCACCGGTCTGAGAATAGGGAGCATCGATAGGACGGATGGCCTTGTCGTTCAGGATGTGAGCGCCCTTGATGTTCTCGCCGAGGGTCTTGCCGGTGACGGTGGGGACATCCAGGTCCAGCAGACCCTTCTTGGCCAGCTCTGCCTGCACGGCGGGGATGCCGCCGGCGGCGTAGAGGTCGGGCATATGGGTGGGGCCTGCGGGGGCCAGATGGCAGAGGTTCGGGGTCTTGGCGCTGATCTCATTGAAGAGCTTCAGGTCGATGGGCACACCGGCCTCGTAGGCGATGGCCAGCAGGTGGAGGACGGTATTGGTGGAGCAGCCCAGCGCCATATCGCAGGTCAGCGCATTGCGGATGGAGCGCTCGTTGATGATCTGGCGGGCGGTGATGCCCTTCTTCACCATATCCATGACGGCCATACCGGCGTGCTTTGCCAGCAGCAGGCGCTTGGAGTAGACGGCGGGGATGGTGCCGTTGCCGGGCAGTGCGATGCCGATGGCCTCGCACAGGCAGTTCATGCTGTTGGCGGTGTACATGCCGGAGCAGCTGCCGCAGCTGGGGCAGCAGTTGCAGGTGCAGTCTTCCAGCTGCTCGTCGGTGATCATACCGGCCTTATAAGCGCCCACGGCCTCGAACATCTTGGAAAGGCTGACTTCCTCGCCGCCGTAGGTGCCGGCCAGCATGGGGCCGCCGGAGCAGACCACGGCAGGCACATCCATGCGGACAGCGGCCATGACCATGCCGGGAACGATCTTATCGCAGTTAGGCACCAGCACCAGACCGTCCAGCTGATGAGCCATCAGCATGGTCTCCACGCTGTCGCAGATGAGCTCGCGGGAGGCGAGGCTGTACTTCATGCCCACATGGCCCATGGCGATGCCGTCGCAGACGCCGATGGCCGGGATGAGGATGGGGGTGCCGCCTGCCATCTGGACGCCTGCCTTGACGGCGTCGGCGATCTTATCCAGATTCATGTGGCCGGGGACGATCTCGCTGTAGGCGCTCACCACACCGATGAGGGGGCGGTCCAGCTCTTCCGGGGTGTAGCCCAGGGCGTAAAACAGGCTTCGGTTGGGCGCGCGCTCCGAGCCTTTGGTCACGTTGTCACTTCTCATTTTATCCTCCTGATGCAAAAAAGCACCGGAATCAGCAGTTTTTCTGCCAAAACCGACGCTCTGGGATTCAACCTCTCAGTCTGCTTCGCAGACAAGGCCGGGTTGCGGCACCCAGCATCCGCAGCTCTTTGCTTGCGTATTGCTGGCCGCGGCCCCAACAATGGCTCCCTGTTTCCGCCACTGGCGGCGGTCGTCATTGTTGCCCCTACCGAGGGGAGCCTCTGGCGAAGAGACGAGGCTTTACGATATGCCAAGGCCTCCCCTCGTTAGGGGAGGTGGCAGCGCGTCAGCGCTGACGGAGAGGTTTTTCTGATTTTCTTACTTCTTCAGCCAGCTCATCATGCCGCGCAGCTCTGCGCCCACCTTTTCGATGGGGTGCTCGGCCTCCATGCGGCGCTGAGCGAGGAAGTGGACCTTGCGGCCGCCGTTGGGGCTCATCTCGGTCAGGAACTCGGAAGCGAAGGTGCCGTCCTGGATCTCGGTCAGGACCTTCTTCATCTCCTTGCGGGTCTCAGCGGTGATGAGGCGCTTGCCGGTGCGGTAGTCGCCGTACTCAGCGGTGTTGGAGATGGAGTAACGCATCTTGGAGAAGCCGCCCTCGTTGATGAGGTCAACGATGAGCTTCATCTCGTGGCAGGTCTCGAAGTAGGCCATCTCGGGCTCGTAGCCAGCCTCGACCAGAGTGTCGAAACCAGCGTGGATGAGCTCGCAGACGCCGCCGCACAGGACAGCCTGCTCGCCGAACAGGTCGGTCTCAGTCTCCTCCTTGAAGGTGGTCTCGAGGATGCCGGCACGGCCGGCACCGATGCCGGAAGCGTATGCCAGAGCGATGTCCTTCGCCTTGCCGGTGAAGTCCTGCTCGACACAGATCAGAGAGGGGCAGCCCTCGCCCTCGGTGTACAGGCGGCGGACGATGTGGCCGGGACCCTTGGGAGCGATCATGATAACGTCAACATTCTTGGGAGCGGTGATGGTCTTGAAGTGGATGTTGAAGCCGTGTGCGAAAGCCAGAGCCTTGCCCTCGGTCATGTAGGGAGCGACCTGCTTGTTGTAGATGTCAGCGCACAGCTCATCGGGGACCAGCATCATGACGACGTCGCCGGCCTTGGCAGCCTCCTCGACCTCCATGACCTTGAAGTTGGGATGAGTTGCAGCGAACTCAGAAGCCTTTTCCCAGTGAGCAGAACCCTTGCGCAGGCCGACGACGACATTGACGCCGCTCTCGGCGAGGTTCTCGGAATGTGCGTGGCCCTGGCTGCCGAAGCCGATGACAGCGACGGTCTTGCCGTCCAGCACGCCGAGGTTGCAGTCGGAATCGTAGTATTTCTTGATAGCCATGGTAGTTGTTCTCCTTTTGTTTTTTTACTTATTTCAGTATAAGAATGAATGATAAGCATCGTATATTTTCGCTCACTGGGGAGCGGAAAAGCAACTTAGCGGCACCGTGTGCCGGGCAGCGGGAACTGTGCCTCTCTTACCTCCTGCGCGGGCTTCTGCATATGCTGATGCATCCCGCCGCGCTCGAGGGCGGTGACGCCGGTGCGGCACTGCTCCAGGATCTGATAGTCCGCCATGAGCTTCAAGAAGGCATCGATCTTCTCGGGACGGCCCGTCAGCTCAAAGACCATGCTGTCGGGCGACAGGTCGATGATCTTTGCCTTGTAGATGCCGGCGATCTCCCGCAGCTCTGCGCGGTTGGTGACATTTGCCACCACCTTGAGCAGGAGCAGCTCCCGCTCGAGAGCGGTGGACTCGTTGAGTACGAAGACCTGACGGGTGACCTCCAGACGCTCAGTCTGGAGGATGAGCTGCTGGAGCTCCTTTTCGGTACCCGAGACGGAAACGGTGATGCGGCTGACTGTGGGGTCGTTGGTGGCCGAAACGGTCAGGCTGTCGATATTGAAGCCTCTGCGGCAGAACAGGTTGGACACCCGGGCCAGAACGCCGCTCTGGTTGTCCACCAGCAGGCTGATGACCCTGCGCTGATTGGATTCCATGTCGCTGTGTCCTCCTTATTTCATGATGATGTCGTTGATGTCGCCGCCGCCGGGAATCATGGGCAGAACCTTTTCGTCCTTGTCGATCATGCATTCGATCCAGGTGGGGCCTTTCTGCTTCAGAGCGTCGGCGAATGCCTCCTGGAACTGAGCAAGGTTCTCGCAGTGGTAGCCCTTGAGGCCGAAGCCCTCGGCCAGCTTGACGAAGTTGGTCTTGCGGTGGGGGTCGGTCTGGGAGAAGCGCTTGCCGTAGAAGGCGGTCTGCCACTGGCGCACCATGCCAAGCACCTGATTGTTGAAGATGACCGTGATGATGGGCAGCTCGTAGCTGACAGCAGTGCAGGCTTCGTTGAGGTTCATGTGGAAGGAGCCGTCGCCGGTGAACATGACCACCCGCTGGTCGCGGCCCAGCGCCATCTGTGCGCCGATGGCTGCGCCGTAGCCGAAGCCCATGGTGCCGAGGCCGCCGCTGGTGATGAAGCCGCGGCTCTTGGTGTGGCGGATGTACTGTGCCGCCCACATCTGGTGCTGGCCCACATCGGTGACGTAGACCGCCTCGGGGCCGCACTGGTTGCAGACCTCGCCGATGACCTGATGGGGCATCAGGCGGGAGGCGTCGGATACCGGGTGGTAATCCTGTGCCTGCCACTCGTGGATCATCTTCATCCAGTCGGGATGCTTCTTGTCCTCGATCATCGGGAGCATGGCGTTCAGCACATAGGCGGCGTCACCCACGATGGCAAGGTCAACATCCACGTTCTTGCCCAACTCGCTGGCGTCGATGTCGATCTGGATGATGGTCGCATTCTTGGCGAAGGTCTTGGGGTTCAGGGCCACGCGGTCGGAGAAGCGGGCGCCCACCGCGATAAGGACATCGCAGTCGGCCACCGCCCGGTTCGAGGTGTAGCAGCCGTGCATACCCACCATGCCGATGTTCATCGGGTCGCCGTAAGGCACGACGCCTGCGGCCATCAGGGTATAAGTGGCCGGGATCTCAGCCTTTTTCAGAAGGTCACGCAGGGGCTGGCAGCTGGCCGCCGAGCGGACGCCGCCGCCGAAGTAGACCAGCGGGCGCTGTGCGCCGTTGATGATCTCTGCCGCCCACTTGACCTGCTCTTCGTTGAAGGTGGTCACGGTGCGGATGGGCTCCGGCTTTTTCGGGGTGAACTCACACACCGCAGCGGTGACATCCTTCGGGATGTCCACCAGCACCGGGCCTTTGCGGCCGCTCTGGGCGATTCGGAAAGCCGCACGCATGGTGTCGGCCAGGTCTTCGACCCGGCGCACCGTGAAGTTGTGCTTGGTGATGGGCATCGTGATGCCCTCGATGTAGGCTTCCTGGAAGCCGTCCTTGCCCAGGCCCTCCGTGGCCACGTTGCCGGTGAAGGCCACCATCGGCACAGAGTCCATATAGGCGGTGGCGATGCCGGTGACGAGGTTCGTTGCGCCCGGGCCGCTGGTGGCCAGCACCACGCCGGTGCGGCCCGTTGCACGGGCGTAGCCGTCCGCCGCATGGGATGCGCCCTGCTCGTGGGCGGTCAGCACATGGGTGATGCGGTCGGCGTTTTTGTACAGCTCGTCGTAGAGGTTCAGCACTGCGCCGCCGGGGTAGCCGAAGAGGGTGTCCACTCCCTGCTCACAGAGCACCTCTACAAAGATTTGAGAACCGTTCAACTGCATGGTGAGTTTCTCCTGTTTCCGTTTCCAATTTCCACTTTACACACTTTTTTCCCAATACTCTCAGAAGCAGTACCTGATACCTGATAAACAAAAGGTCTCTGTCTCCTTATCCAAGAGACAAAGACCTGGAATCAATCCAAAACTCTCTGCGGTACCACTCTCGTTGACGCTTTCCGCGCCCTCTCACGGGCTTCCAACAAAGCCCTGCGCTCTAACGGCCGCCACCGGCGCTGCTTAGCAGACGTCCCATATATCGTCCTTCAGCAGGCTGCTCCGGGAGGATTCCGCGCCGGGCCGCCTGCTGCCTTGCATCGTCCGGCAGCTCTCTGAAAAGCGGGTATCCTGCGTTACTTTTTCCCATCTGTGCATTTGTTGGGTCAATTATACTATAAATCGGGCCGTTGTCAATCGACGATTTGTAACGTGAATCATGGCAAACATGAAGATAATTAAACACCATCTTGCGCAGGGCCTTACATCGCTGTATAATTCTGAGTAACCGACTTTACTTAAAGCATAGCCTCTCCCTTTGGGAGAGGTGTCATCGTCTGCGATGACGGAGAGGGCAAGGCCGCTGGCAAAGCCACACAAGCTCAGCGATCGTATCACTCTGACAAAGAGCCTGCCTGTCGCTGTGCGGTGGGCTTTATCGCATAGTGCTTGCCCTCTCAGGCGCTCCCGCGCCAGCTCTCCCAAAGGGAGAGCCAATTATATCATAGAAAGGGATATTATGAACCTCACAGAATGGAACGCCCGGCTCCACGGGCTGGTCATCTTCCGCGCCCTGCTGGACGATGACGTCATTGCAAAATTTGTTGACCTCACCGACCGGATGGCCGCTGCCCCCCAGAGCACGGGAGCCGTGTGCGACGCTGCCGCTTCCTTCGAAGCAGCCCTCTTCGAGCACACCACCAACTTTGGCGAATACCTTTCCGCTGCCGTTCTTGAAGCCGAGACGGTCTGCGTCCGGCAGGCGGCTGTCAGCGAAGTGCCGCCCGTCTTGCAGACTGCACTGGACAATGAGCTGGACTTCCTGCGGCAGCTATGCAGCCTGACGCTGGACGAGCTTCTGGACGCTGCCGGTGCCGCCGACAAGCTGCCTTTCCTGCCCCGGTGGGAGACGAAGGCCATCGACCTCCACGCCGCCTACGCCCAGCGGATGAGCGAGGTGGGCAAAAAGGGCTACGGAATGTTCGCCAAGCACCACGTCTTCACGGTCGAGAACGGCCAGCTGGTGCCGGTGCGCTACCCCGACCCCCAGCGCCTCGACGAGCTGCCGGGTTATGAGCAGGAGCGGGAGAAGGTCATCGCCAACACCCGCGCCCTGCTGGCCGGGATGCCCGCCAACAATGTTCTGCTCTACGGCGACGCCGGTACGGGCAAGTCCAGCACCGTCAAGGCCATCGCCAACGAGTTCGCCGCCGACGGCCTGCGCCTCGTGGAAGTCAAGAAGAACCAGCTCTATCAGATCCCCGATTTGATGGACAAGCTGGCGGCGAACCCGCTGAAGTTCATCCTCTTCATCGACGATTTGAGCTTCACGGCCAACGACGACAACTTTGCGGCCCTGAAAGCCATCCTCGAGGGCAGCGTGGGCGGCAGAGCCCGGAACATCGCCGTTTACGCTACCTCCAACCGCCGCCACCTCATCAAGGAGACCCTCTCCGACCGCACCGGCGACGACATCCACGAGGCCGACACCCGTCAGGAGCTGATGAGCCTTTCGGCCCGGTTCGGTCTCACCGTCACCTTCCAGCGGCCCGAGAAAGCCCGGTTCGAGGTCATCCTCACCGAGCTGGCCAAACAGCACGGCATCGAGATGCCCCACGACGAGCTGCTGACCAAAGCCGAAGCTTTCGCCATCCGTGCCGGAGGCCGCAGCCCCCGCGTCGCCAAGCAGTTCATCGAGCAGTGCGCCGCAGGAGTGCAGAAGTAAATAAAAGGAACGATTCAAATCTCCGAGAGTTCCCTCATGGAATCCCTCCGGAGGCATTCTCTTCGGATGCCCCGGATCACAGCGCCGGGATCCTGCAAAAAATGCGAGATCTCATACTGCGCAAAAGCGCGGCCTTCGTCTGAAACGAAAATTTTCCCTTCCGCAAAGCTTACGGTGAAGCCCCGGAATTCAAATGCAAGGCCGTTGTCCGGTTCGTTGATGGTGTCGCCCCAGACGGCCCGCTTCAGGGCCGAACAAAGGCGGTATTCCTCTTCCGTGCGGAGCCAGAGTTCCGGCGTCTGGACACTGTGCTCCAGCAGGAACAGGTTGGTAAAATCCCTTACAAAGCCCGTTTCTTTGGCCTCGATGGGCCGGTTCAGCTGCTTCCATTCCCGGATGTCGAAGCGGTAATAAAAGTTTCCTTCCGTCCCTCTCCGGGGGCTGATCTCTGTGATCGCGCTCCGGCGGACGGCGCTGCATTTCGTGACTTCGCCGTAGTACCGGACACCTGCCTGTGCGCCGAACACATACTGCGACTGGTAAAGGGCCACATAGCGGACAGGAAAATCACTGTCCTGCAGGCGCTCTGCGGGGATGTAATAAAAGCAGTCCTTCCGGCAAATATCCAGCTGCTGCGGGCTGCGCATAGTACCCACCAGTACATCCCGCACGGCCCAGTCCACTGCTTTCAGCTTCGCTTCCAGTTTCTCCATCTCGCCCGCCCCCTGCTGTGCTTTGTTTTATTGTACCGTCTTTTCTGCCGGGAGGCAAGATGCAGATAAAATATACGAGTCCTCTTTGTAAAGAATCCGGATCCAGCTTCCCCGGTAGACATTCCCCCAGAAGCTGAATCTGAGGTGTGCCGCCTTGACGGGTTGCGTTTACTGATTTTTCCACAGCCCCTTGGCGGGGCCTTGAAAAATCAGAACGCGGCCCCAGCCTCGCCTCCCTGTTTCCGCCGCAGGCAGACGGGTTGCGGCACCCAGCATCCGCTGCGCCTTGCTTGCGTATCGCTGGCCGCGGCCCCAACAACTCCTCGCTGCTTCCGCCGCTGGCGGCGCTCGTCGTCGTTGCAGTCGGCTCCGCTGCTGTTCGAGTCCCTAATTCTCCATACTCTAGCATCAGCTGCATTACATAAAAAGAAAAGCCACTAACTTTCGTTAGTGGCTTGCATTTGGTGGAGCATTGTCCACAGCACTCGAACCCAAAACTTCCTCACGGGTGACCGTTTTGGCATCGTCCGTGAAGTTGAAATTGAGCACGACCCGGTCGTCAAAAACGTAGACCGAGTTGACAAAGGTATCAATGATCTGCCGCTGGTGTTCCATGTCTCTCATGTCACCCTTGCGGAATTTTTCAAACCAGAACCGCATCCATTCGCGGGTCAGGACGGGCTTTTTCAGCTCTTCTTCCAGAATGCTGGTGTTCAGGGCTTCTTTCCGGGCTTCCAGTTCGTCCAACCGCTGCTTGGTGGTCGGGGTCAGGATGCCCTGTTCAATGGCTTCCAGAAGATTTGCCAGCCGCTTCTCTGTATCCCGGAGCTGGTCTTTCAGAACGGGCAGGCGGGTGTTCTCCTGCTGCTGGGCTTCCATAATCAAATCTATCAGCTGTTCGATGATTTCATCGCTGAAAATCACCTTAATAGCAGTTTCCACCACGAACCGTTCCAGAGGCTCTTTGCGGATGGCTTTCAGGTCGCAGTGCGCCTTGCCGTGGCGTTTGGCGTTGCCGCACTTGTAGTAATAGTAGGTGTTTCCCATGTGGCTGGTGCCGCTTTCGCCACCCATCAGGGTGCCGCACTTGCCACAGAACAGCTTGGTGGTCAGCAGATAGCTCACATCCTCTTTTGCAGGCCGACCATGGGCGATCCTGTTCTGCTCGAAACGCTGCTGCACCCGGTCGAACAAGTCCTTGTCAACAATGGCCGGAATGCCGCCCGGCGTCACAATGTCCTTGTAGCGGTATTCGCCGATGTAGCGGCGGTTGCGGAAGATCTGGAAGAAGCTGTTCTTTACGAACGGCTTCCCGGTGCGGGTACGCAGGCCGCGCTCATTCAGGGATGCTGCAATCTTCTCAGCCGGTTCGCCGTCGGCGTACCGGCTGAAGATCTCCTGCACGATGGGAGCCGTTTCCGGGTCGATATGGTACAGCCTGTCCTCCTTGCCAATGGTGAAGCCCAGCGGAACCACACCGCCGTTATACTTGCACTGAAGGGCATTTTCGCGCTCACCGCGCGCCACTTTCAGGGCGAGCTCGGCGGAATAGTATTCCGCCATGCCGATCAGCATACTCTCCACCATAATGCCTTCAGGCCCTTGCGAGATGGGTTCCATGGCAGACACCAGATGGACACCGTTCTTTTCCAGCTGGTACTTGTAGTTCACGGCATCGAATCGGTTCCGGGCAAAGCGGTCCAGCTTCCAGACCAGAACTACGTCGAAGATTTTCTTCGCGCTGTCCTTTATCATGTGCTGGAACTCCGGGCGGTCATCCGTCTTGGCAGAATAGGCACGGTCAATGTAAGTGCCGACCACAGTGATGCCGTTCTTCTCGGCGTAGTCCTTGCAGTCGCGCAGTTGTCCCTCAATGGACGCTTCGCGCTGACTGTCGGATGAATAGCGGGCGTAGATTACGGCGGTCATGGTAGCACCTCTCTTTGCACATCATTGAATCAACGCAATGTTTCGTATAACCTATATACCATATTTCACACCTGTTTGCAAGAAAAACAAAACGGAAAAGTGGTGGTGCTCATCGTGAACACCACCACTTCAGAAGAAAAAAGTTCTTTGCCCGCTTATGCGTTTTAACAATTTGGAAACAATTACGGAAAATCGAATTTGAGCTTATTAGCTGAGAGCAAGAATCGTCCCGTGGCCACAAATTTTCAGTTCTTGAAAATTTCCTGTCCATCCGGGACTTCACTTCTTCAACTCTTGCGAGTTTCCGAAGTGTTCTTGTTGGGGCGTGCCTGCCCCAAACCCTGCTAGGAACGCGTGCTATAAGCTGGAATTTATAGATTCAATGGATAAAGGTGTGGCTTGTTCCAAACTCATGCATTTATTATAATAGGGCTGTGAGGAATAGGGCTGTGAGGAGGTGCTGGAATGAAGCAGTGTCCCATTGATTTCTTTGACCCGGAGGTGCAGCATTTGGCCGCATCTGCTGGGTGCAGACTTTACCGGATGCAAAACGACACCGGCGAAGGGCTCATCTCTGAATATCCGATCCTGTCGGGGATCGATCTTTTCTACAATGACTTTCACATGAAGGACGGGCAGAATCAGAACAAACGCCCCATGCCGGATACCATCGAAATCAATCACTGCCGGGAAGGGCGGTTTGAGTGCGAATTTCAGAACGGCGATTATCAGTATATCGGTGCGGGCGACCTGTCCATTCACCGGCTGAGCCACACCACCCGGCAGACCCGTTTTCCACTGGCGCACTATCACGGCATTTCCATCACCATCGACTTGCCGCGGGCGCAGCAGACGCTTTCTTCTCTGGAAGCCATCATGGGCGATCTTGATATCCATTTGGAAGCCATCGCCGAGCGTTTCTGCCGGGAAGAGAGCTGCTATGTGCTGCGCAGCAACCGGGAAGTCGCGCACATTTTCTCGGAGCTGTATGCCGCCCCACCGGAACGGATGGCACACTACCTGAAAGCCAAGGTACTGGAACTGCTCATGTTCCTAAACGACCTACCGCAGGAGTCCTTCTCGGAAAAGCGGCAGTTTTTCTCCCGCAGTCAGGTCACGGCTGTCCGGGCGATACACGATGCAATGATACAAGATCTCAGTCACCATTACACATTGGCTGAGCTTTCCCGGCAGTTCGGCATTGCGCAGACTTCCATGAAGCTCTGCTTCAAAGCCGTTTATGGCAGCTCCATTTATCAATACATGAAAACCTACCGGATGCAGACCGCCCGCGTCCTTTTGCAGGATACAAGCCGCAGTGTGACCGAGATCGCAGCTACACTCGGCTATGATAACCCTAGCAAATTTTCGGAAGCGTTCAAAAAGGAATACGGCATAAGCCCCACTCTGTTCCGAAACTCGCCGTCCGAATTGGATGTTTCCTGACGGTTCGGAGTGGCAGACCGTCTTTGTTTTGTTATACTTTCTGGTTAGAAGAAACTAACAAAGAAAGGATATTCCATTATGAGACGAATTCAAACCGGCGTGATTGCCGTATGCCTCGCCGCCGCTCTCCTGTCAGGCTGTGCAGGTTCTTCCGCCCAGAGTACCGCAAGCAGCACTGCCGCAAGTTCTGCGGCAGCTTCTTCCATCAGCACCACTGCTGTTTCCGCCAACTATGACGGTGGTTCCGGCACGCAGGAAGACCCCTACCAGATCAACAGCGTAGATTCCCTGCTGACCTTTGCTTCCAACGTCAACGATGGCTCGCAGGGCGGCTATGCCGGTGTTTCCTTCAAGCTGACCAGTGATCTGGACCTGTCTGGCGTCGAGTGGGCTCCCATCGGCAACATGAACGACATGGAAACACACTCCACCCTGTTCCTCGGCTCCTTTGATGGCGACGGCCATACCATTTCCAACCTGAACTATACTTCGGATGTTTACAACTGCGGTGCCGGTCTGTTCGGCGTAAGCTGCGGTGAGGTGAAAAATCTGACACTGGAAAATGCCACGGTCGCAGTAACGGAAGGCACTTCCATGGCCATTGGCGGTGTTGTGGGCTACAACATGGGCTCTGTAGACAACGTCACACTGAAAGGTGATTCCACCATTACCGGCAACAACTGTGTCGGCGGCATCGTGGGCGGCAACAACAACTCCATCACCAACTGCACGGTGGAGGGCGCTACCGTGGTCGTCATCGGTGACAATCACTTTACCGATCAGATCATCCAGGCAGACGTTGCCGAGTGCGGCGGTCTGGTAGTCGGCGGCAGCTTTGGCGGCAGCATCGACAGCTGCACCGCATCCGGCACCGTAAAAGCCACCGGCAATGAGCCGGTGGGTCTGGGCGGCATCGGTGGCTGTCTGGAAATGATGGACACCATCACCAACTGCACCGCTGATGTGACCATCGAGAGCGAAAACGGCGGTCACGCCATTGGCGGTTTATGCGGCTATGCGGGTACTCATTCCAACCCGGATATCTGCCTTGAGACGGAAGGCTTCTCCACTAAAAACTATCCCTCTGTCATTGACAACTGCAATGTGACCGTGAACATCAAGGCAAACGGTGCCACCCATGTGGGCGGCCTTGTGGGTACCGGTCTGTACTACTACGGTGAGGAGACGGTTTTCAAAATCACCAACTGCTCGGTAAAGGGCAGCATTGACGGTGCCGTTACACCCGGTACCGTTGCAGGCCGCGCCGAGGGCAGCACCATTGAAAGCTGCACTGCCGATGTGACCATTGACGAGAACGCTGGTACGGAGCAGGTCGGCACAACGACCCAGATGTACGAAAGCGCAGACCAGTAAAATGATTTTCTCCATAAGGGCAATCAAGTTCGCACAATGATAACTTGATTTCAAAGAAAAAGGCAGGATACCACCGTCATGGTGATACCCTGCCTTTGCTCGTTTACTGTTCCGAGTAGTCCTTTCGCAGAACCTCCTGTAAACAAAAAACGTACCCGAACCCTTTTTCGTAAAGAATCGGGTTCGAGTACGAA
>ERZ809807.96-NODE-96-length-34228-cov-14.5882_pt1 | contig 34228 bp, 32 predicted proteins | sample MGYA00520348_ERZ809807 | MGnify/ENA primary metagenome ERZ809807 (study PRJEB31588, sample SAMN03398861) | human gut metagenome | study: EMG produced TPA metagenomics assembly of the PRJNA231909 data set (A prospective, longitudinal analysis of the...
ACGTGTGCTCTTCCGATCTCATCATCAATAATATACCTTAAAGCTGGAAACGAGCCAATATGATAATGAGTGAGGAGGGGCTAGGGGTGGTGCGAAGTGACGTATAGGTAGGCGGGGTGGGAAAGGGTGGAGGTGAATGACGTTGGGGTCGAAGGTTGGGGAGTGGCGCGGCGGAAGTGACGGATCCGGTAGTATGTTTTGACCGGAAATTTGGTGTATTGGGCGGGTTTTTGTAACTTTTTGGTTATTTTGGCGCGAAAACTGAGTAATGCGGAAGTTGAACGAACTCTGGACTTTTTATGGCTAGGGAGGGAAAACTGCTGATCATTGCTGAACTTTGGGGCTTTGACGTGGCGGTTTCCCTACGTGGCACTGCCACGCGAATGCTCAAAGTCCTTATTTTATTGTGTGTTCAGCCCTTTTGAGGGTATTTAAACACAGCCAGAACGTCAAGAGGCCACTCTTGAGTGCCAGCGAGTAGAGTTTTCTCCTCCGTTGCCGCCGAGATGAGAATGCTGCCGGACTTCTTCACCGGGAACTGGGATGACATGTTCCAGGGGCTGCTGGAGGCTGAGCATCTGTTTGATTTTCCTGAACCTTCTCAGGCTTTTGAAGAGATTTCGCTTCACAATCTTTTTGATGTGGAGCTGGATGAGTCTGAAGGGGATCCGAATGAGGAAGCGGTAGATGGTATGTTTCCTAACTGGATGCTGTCCGAGGACCACAGTGCTGACAGTGGTGCGGCTTCGGGCGATTCTGGGGTTGGAGAAGACCTGGTGGAGGTTAATTTGGACTTGAAATGCTATGAAGAGGGTTTGCCTCCTAGCGGCTCGGAGGCTGATGAAGCTGAAGAACGAGCGGAGGAGGAAGAGACGGCTGTGTCGAATTATGTGAATATTGCTGAGGGTGCTAGTCAGCTGGTGTTGGACTGTCCAGAAAACCCGGGACGAGGTTGTCGGGCTTGTGATTTTCATCGGGGCTCTAGTGGAAATCCTGAAGCTATGTGTGCTTTATGTTACATGCGTCTGACCGGTCACTGCATTTACAGTAAGTAGAGATTTTTTTTTTGTTTTATACTGCTGGATGATGTGTGGGGGTTAACGTGCTTTTTTGTGCTTACTAGGTCCGATTTCAGATGCGGAAGGAGAGTGTGAGTTGGGGTCAAATGAGGAGACTGAGCTGCCTTGTTCTTTGACCGCCACGGCACCAGTAAGACCCACCCCATGCAGAGTTTCCTGTAGACGACGCCCAGCTGTTGATTGCATAGAAGATTTACTTGAGGAGGATCCGACGGATGAACCTTTAAACTTGTCCTTAAAGCGCCCCAAGTCCTCTTGAGATTATGTAGTAATAAAATTATTGACGTTTAGCCTGTGTTTTATTTCTTGGGTGTGTCCGCGGGTATATAAGCAGGTGGAGTGGTTTCAGTGTTAGTTTATTCTGATGGAGTTTTGGAGTGAGCTACAAAGTTATCAGAGCCTCCGACGCTTGCTGGAGTTGGCTTCTGCCAGAACTTCCAGCTGTTGGAGGTTTATTTTTGGTTCAACCTTAACTAATGTAATTTATAGAGCTAAAGAGGACTACTCTTCGCGATTTGCTGAGCTTTTGTCTTTTAACCCTGGAATTTTTGCATCTTTAAATTTGGGCCACCACTCATTTTTCCAGGAAATTGTGATCAAAAACTTAGATTTTTCTTCCCCCGGCCGTACGGTTTCTGGGCTTGCTTTCATTTGTTTTATATTGGATCAATGGAGCGCCCAAACCCATCTGTCGGAGGGGTATACTCTGGATTACATGACAATGGCCCTGTGGAGAACCCTGCTGCGGAGGAAGAGGGTCTTAGGTTGCTCGCCGGCGCAGCCTCCGCACGGTCTGGATCCAGTGCGGGAGGAGGAGGAGGAGGAGGAGAACCTGAGGGCCGGTCTGGATCCTCAAACGGAATTGTAACTGAACCTGACCCCGAAGAGGGTACTAGCAGTGGGCAAAGGGGGGAGAAAAGGAAGTTAGAAAATGACGGGGCGGATTTTCTAAAGGAGTTAACCTTGAGTTTAATGTCTCGTTGTTATCCTGAGTCTGTCTGGTGGGCTGATTTGGAAGATGAGTTTAAAAATGGAAACATGAATCTTTTATACAAGTATGGATTTGAACAGCTGAAAACACATTGGATGGAGCCTTGGGAGGACTGGGAACTAGCTTTGAATATGTTTGCCAAAGTGGCTCTTCGCCCAGACACTATTTATACCATTAAGAAAACTGTTAATATACGTAAATGTGCCTATGTAATTGGAAATGGAGCCGTGGTTAGATTCCAAACCTTTGACCGGGTGGTTTTTAACTGTGCAATGCAGAGTTTAGGTCCTGGGGTGATTGGTATGAGCGGGGTAACATTTAATAATGTCAGATTTGCAGCAGATGGATTTAATGGCAAGGTGTTTGCTTCTACCACTCAATTAACTTTGCATGGTGTGTTTTTTCAAAATTGCAGCGGTGTTTGCGTGGATTCCTGGGGTAGGGTGTCTGCCAGAGGTTGTACGTTTGTGGGATGTTGGAAAGGGCTGGTGGGGCAAAACAAGAGCCAAATGTCTGTAAAAAAATGTGTGTTTGAACGATGCATTTTGGCTATGGTGGTAGAAGGCCAGGCGCGAATTCGACATAATGCGGGTTCCGAAAATGTGTGCTTTTTACTGCTGAAGGGAACTGCCAGTGTTAAGCATAATATGATTTGTGGCACTGGTCACTCTCAGCTGCTAACTTGCGCAGATGGAAACTGTCAGACTCTAAAAGTGATTCATGTGGTTTCCCATCAGCGCCGCCCCTGGCCTGTTTTTGAGCATAACATGCTTATGCGTTGTACCATGCATTTGGGGGCTCGTCGTGGCATGTTTTCTCCATATCAGAGTAATTTTTGCCATACTAAAGTTTTAATGGAAACTGATGCTTTTTCGCGGGTGTGGTGGAGCGGGGTGTTTGATTTGACCATAGAGCTGTATAAAGTGGTGAGATATGATGAGTTAAAGGCTCGTTGTCGCCCCTGTGAGTGTGGAGCCAATCACATCAGGTTATATCCAGCAACTCTGAACGTGACGGAGCAGCTGCGCACGGACCATCAGATGTTGTCGTGTCTTCGCACCGACTACGAATCCAGCGATGAGGATTAAGGGTAAGGGGCGGAGCTTATTACAGGTATAAAGTCTGGGGGTGGAGGAAGGAAAGGAAGTTTTAAAATGAGCGGCTCCATGGAAGGGAACGCTGTGAGTTTTAAGGGTGGGGTGTTTAGCCCATATTTGACAACCCGTCTTCCCGCTTGGGCAGGAGTACGTCAGAATGTGATGGGCTCCAACGTGGACGGTCGTCCTGTCGCCCCCGCCAATTCAGCAACCCTTACCTATGCCACTGTTGGATCGTCGGTGGACACCGCTGCGGCTGCTGCCGCTTCTGCCGCTGCCTCTACTGCTCGTGGTATGGCAGCTGATTTTGGACTTTACAATCAACTGGCTGCGTCTCGGTCGTTGAGGGAAGAAGATGCCCTGTCTGTGGTGCTGACCCGCCTGGAGGAGCTGTCTCAGCAATTGCAAGATTTGTTTGCCAAAGTGGCCCTGCTTAACCCTCCCGCTAATGCTTCTTAAATAAATAAAAGACACAACTGTTTGAAAAGTCAAGAGTGTTTATTTGTTTCTTTTGCGGTAGGCCCTGGACCACCTGTCGCGGTCGTTGAGGACTTTGTGGATGTTTTCCAAGACCCGGTACAAATGGGCTTGGATGTTTAGATACATGGGCATAAGGCCGTCCCTGGGGTGGAGGTAGGACCACTGGAGGGCGTCATGCTCGGGGGTGGTGTTGTAAATAATCCAATCGTAACAGGGTTTTTGGGCATGAAACTGAAATATGTCCTTAAGGAGCAGGCTAATGGCCAGGGGTAGTCCCTTGGTAAAAGTATTAACAAATCGATTAAGTTGGGAAGGATGCATGCGGGGGGAGATTAGATGCATTTTTGCCTGGATTTTTAGATTGGCAATGTTACCCCCGAGGTCCCGTCTGGGGTTCATGTTGTGCAGGACCACCAGCACGGTGTAGCCGGTGCATTTGGGGAATTTGTCATGCAACTTGGAAGGGAAGGCGTGGAAAAACTTTGAAACCCCTTTGTGACCCCCCAGATTTTCCATGCACTCATCCATAATTATGGCGATGGGACCTTTGGCCGCAGCTTTAGCAAAAATGTTATTGGGGTGGGATACATCATAGTTTTGCTCCAACGTGAGCTCGTCATAGGCCATTTTAACAAAGCGGGGAAGAAGGGTTCCTGACTGGGGGATTATGGTACCTTCCGGACCGGGGGCATAGTTACCCTCGCAAATTTGCATCTCCCAAGCCTTAATTTCGGATGGGGGAATCATGTCCACTTGGGGGGCGATGAAAAAAACGGTTTCGGGGGGAGGATTAATAAGCTGGGAGGAAAGCAGGTTCCGCAGAAGCTGGGATTTGCCGCAGCCAGTGGGGCCATAAATGACCCCGATGACAGGCTGCAATTGGTAGTTTAAGGAGCTGCAGCTGCCGTCTTCCCGCAGGAGTGGGGTAACTTCGTTCATCATGCTTCTGACATGCTGGTTTTCCCTGACCAGGTCTTGCAAGAGACGTTCACCACCCAGGGAAAGAAGCTCTTCCAAGTTGCGGAAATGCTTTAGTGGTTTTAGGCCGTCGGCCATGGTCATTTTTTCCAAAGACTGACGTAGAAGATAGAGCCGATCCCAGAGCTCGGTGATATGCTCTATGGCATCTCGATCCAGCAAACTTCTTGGTTGCGGGGATTGGGCCGGCTTTGGCTGTACGGTACCAGCCGGTGGGCGTCCAGAGGGGCGAGGGTGATGTCTTTCCAAGGCCGAAGAGTTCGCGTTAGGGTGGTCTCGGTGACAGTGAAGGGATGCGCTCCGGGCTGGGCGCTTGCCAGGGTTCTCTTCAGGCTCATCCTGCTGGTGTGAAAGCGCGCGTCTTCGCCCTGAGAGTCAGCCAAGTAGCATTTTAGCATCAGCTCATAGCTTAGGGCTTCGGCTGCGTGTCCTTTGGCTCGAAGCTTGCCTTTGGAAATGTGCTGACAGCTGGGACAGTAGAGGCATTTCAGGGCGTAGAGTTTGGGTGCCAGGAAGACAGATTCCGGCGAGTAAGCGTTGGCACCGCACTGTGCACACGTGGTTTCGCACTCCACTAACCAGGTTAGTTCGGGATTTTTTGGATCAAAAACCAGACTGCCCCCGTGTTTTTTGATGCGTTTCTTACCTCGGGTTTCCATGAGGCGATGACCGGCTTCGGTGACAAAGAGGCTGTCGGTGTCGCCGTATACCGATTTGAGGGTACGCTGCTCCAACGGCGTGCCTCGGTCCTCCGCGTACAGAAACTCGGACCATTCTGAGACAAAAGCCCGGGTCCAGGCCAGAACAAAGGAGGCAATTTGGGAGGGGTAGCGGTCGTTTTCCACCAGGGGGTCAACCTTTTCTAGGGTGTGAAGGCAAAGGTCATCTTCCTCTGCATCCATAAATGTGATTGGTTTATAAGTATAGGTCACGTGACCTTTGGGGTCTTGCGTGGGTGTATAAAGGGCGTGTCCGCGTTCTTCATCACTTTCTTCCGCATCGCTGTGGGCAAGAGCCAGCTGTTCGGGTGAGTACGCGCGCTGGAAGGCGGGCATAACTTCAGCACTCAAGGTGTCAGTTTCTACGAACGAGGTGGATTTGATTTTAATTTGTCCCGCGGCAATGCTTTTGATGGTGGCAGGGTCCATCTGGTCAGAAAACACAATTTTTTTATTATCTAGTTTGGTAGCAAACGACCCGTAAAGGGCGTTGGAAAGCAGCTTGGCAATGGAACGCAGCGTCTGGTTTTTTTCGCGATCGGCCCGCTCCTTGGCGGCGATGTTGAGCTGCACGTACTTTCGTGCCACGCAGCGCCACTCGGGAAAGACAGTGGTGCGCTCGTCAGGAAGCAACCGTACCTGCCACCCGCGGTTGTGCAGGGTGATCAGATCTATGCTAGTGGCCACCTCGCCCCTTAGGGGCTCGTTGGTCCAGCACAAGCGTCCTCCCTTGCGCGAGCAGTATGGGGGTAGTACATCTAGTAAGTTTTCAGATGGAGGGTCAGCGTCAATGGTGAAGATGCCAGGAAGTAGGACGTGGTTGAAATAGTCAATGGGAGTGTCAACTTGCAACAGAGCGCGTTCCCAGTCTCGAACCGCTAGGGCGCGTTCGTAGGGATTGAGCGGCGAGCCCCACGGCATGGGATGGGTAAGCGCGGAGGCGTACATGCCACATATGTCGTAAACATAAAGAGGTTCACGGAGCACCCCAATGTAAGTGGGATAGCAACGTCCTCCGCGAATGCTGGCCCTGACATAATCATACATTTCATGTGAGGGGGCTAGTAGTCCATTGCCTAGATCCGAACGCTTAGGTTTTACGCTTTGGTACAAGATCTGTCTAAAGATGGCGTGGGAGTTGGAGGAAATTGTGGGCCTTTGAAAAACGTTAAATTTGGCTTCGGGCAGACCCACGGCATCACAGATGAATTGGGCGTAGGACTCTCGCAGCTTCTGTACCAAGGCGGCGGTGACAAGCACATCCAAAGCGCAGTAGTCAAGGGTTTCGCGTATCAGATCGTAACGAGACTGTTGCTTCTTTTCCCAAAGTTCGCGGTTCAGGAGGTACTCCTCGCGGTCCTTCCAGTAATCTTCGGCCGGAAAGCCACGTTCGTCTGCACGGTAGGAACCCAACATGTAAAATTGGTTGACAGCTTTGTAAGGACAGCAGCCTTTTTCCACCGGAAGAGCGTACGCTTGCGCGGCCTTTCTCAGAGAGGTGTGTGTAAGAGCGAAGGTGTCGCGCACCATGACTTTGAGGAATTGGTGTTTAAAGTCAGTGTCGTCGCAGGCGCCCTGCTCCCAGAGGTGATAGTCGGTGCGCTTTTTGGATAGCGGATTTGGTAGGGCAAATGTAATGTCATTGAAAAGGATTTTGCCGGCCCGTGGCATAAAGTTGCGGGTGATTTTGAAAGGTCCGGGCACGTCCGAGCGGTTGTTAATCACCTGAGCCGCCAGCACAATTTCATCAAAGCCGTTGATGTTATGTCCCACAATGTAGAGTTCCACAAATCGGGGTGTTCCCTGTAGTTTGGGGGCCTTTTTTAACTCCTCGTAAGTAAGATTATCAGGAGAAAATAGTCCCATTTCAAGTCGGGCCCATTCGGCCACTTGGGGATTGGCAGCAAGGAACGCTTGCCACAGCTGGGTGGCAAAATGGGTTTGCAAACGGTCGCGGTAGTTTCGAAACTTTTTTCCTACCGCTATTTTTTCGGGGGTGACCACGTAAAAGGTATGGCCGTCATTTCCCCAGGCATCCCATTGTAGTTCGTGGGCCAGACGGCAGGCTTCCTCCACTAGGGTGTCATCCCCCGAGAGATGCATAACTAGCATAAACGGGACCAGTTGCTTACCAAAGGCTCCCATCCACGTGTAGGTCTCAACGTCGTAGGTGACGAAGAGGCGTTCAACGCGGGGATGAGAGCCGATCGGAAAGAAATTGATCTCCTGCCACCAGCCGGAGGACTGGGCGTTGATATGATGAAAGTAGAAGTTTCTCCGGCGGACCGTGCATTCGTGCTGATATTTGTAAAAGCGGGCGCAATACTCGCAGCGTTGCACGTTCTGCACCTCTTGAATGAGGTGTACCTGGCGCCCTCGCACGAGAAATCGGAGAGGGAAATTAAGAGGCTCCTGAGCGCTCTGCCTTTCTCCCTCGTTGTTCTCTTCTGCACCTGCACGCTCCTGCTGTGGGAGGATGACGGAGGGAGTGACGATGCCCCGCGAGGCGCAGGTCCAAACCTCGACGCGGGGAGGCTGAAGCCTGAGAGCGAGAGAGCGGATTTGGGAGCTGTCCAGGGAGTCCAGGAAGGCTTCGCTGAGGCCGGCGGGCAAAGAACGAAGGTTAACTTGCAGAAGGCGGGTAAGGGCGGACGCCAGGCGTTGATGAAACTTAATTTCAAGGGGGGAGTTGGTGGAAGTGTCAATAGCGTAGAGGAGACCTTGTCCTCGGGAGGCTACAATGGTTCCTCGGAGGCGGAAGGTTGAGGGAGGGTTTACATCATTTGACGCGGACGGGCGCCTGGGGGCAGTGGCGGTTCGGGACCCGCCTGAAGAGGAGGTAGAAGCACGTTGGCCTGGAGCTCGGGTAGCGGTTGATGCTGAGCCCGCAGCTGACTGGCGTGCGCGACAACGCGGCGGTTGAGTTCCTGGATACGTCTTTGTTGAGTGAAGACCAAGGGTCCCCGGACTCGGAACCTGAAAGAAAGTTCAACAGAATCAATCTCCGCATCGTTGACCGCGACCTGACGCAGAATTTCCTGCACGTCGCCCGAGTTGTCTTGGTATGCGATCTCGGACATAAACTGATCGATCTCTTCCTCCTGGAGCTCCCCCCAACCGGCCCGCTCCACGGTGGCCGCAAGATCGTTGGAGATGCGACCCATGAGCTGGGAGAAGGCGTTAAGCCCGTTTTCGTTCCACACACGGCTGTAGACAACGTCACCAGTGTCGTCCCGGGCGCGCATTACCACCTGGGCCACGTTAAGCTCAACGTGACGGGCAAACACGGCGTAGTTGCGCAAGCGCTGGAAAAGGTAGTTGAGGGTGGTGGCAATGTGCTCACAGACAAAGAAGTACATAACCCAACGCCGAAGAGTCATTTCGTTGATATTGCCAAGGGCTTCCAAGCGTTCCATGGCTTCGTAAAAGTCTACCGCAAAGTTGAAGAATTGGGAGTTGCGGGCCGCGACTGTCAGCTCGTCTTGCAAGAGGCGGATTAGCTCCGCCACAGTTTCTCGCACTTCGCGTTCAAAGGCGCCCGGCGCTTCCTCGATTTCTTCTTCCATGAGTTCTTCCTCCTCTGCAACAGGCACCTCGGGACTCGCGGGTGCCGGAACAGGTCGTCGGCGGCGACGCCTAATGGGCAGCCGATCGACAAAGCGTTCGATGATTTCTCCGCGGCGACGACGCATGGTTTCAGTGACGGCGTGTCCGTTCTCTCGGGGTCGCAGCTCGAATACACCGCCTTGCAATCCCGTTCCGGAGATGGGTGGTAGCAGGTGGGGTCCTTCGGGCAGAGACAGGGCGCTAACTATGCATTTGATTATCTGTTGTGTAGGCAGAGATTGCCAAGCGTTGTTGAGCGAGTCCAATTGGACGGGATCAGAAAACTTTTCAAGGAAAGCATCGAGCCAATCACAGTCGCAAGGTAAGCTCAGAACGGTGGGCTGTGGGTTTCCACGGGAGGTGATGCTGCTGATGAGATAGTTGAAGTAGGCGGTTTTCAAACGGCGGATGGTGGCAAGGAGGATAACGTCTTTTGGTCCGGCCTGTTGGATCCGCAGGCGGTCGGCCATGCCCCAGGCTTCGCTCTGACATCGACGTAGATCCTTGTAGAAGTCTTGCATGAGTCTTTCCACGGGAATTTCTATATCTCCTCGGTCGGCCATGCGGGTAGAGCCGAACCCGCGGAGAGGCTCCAGGAGGGCCAGGTCGGCGACCACTCTTTCTGCCAGCACGGCTTGCTGAATTTGAGTAAGGGTGTTTTGGAAGTCATCTAAGTCCACAAAGCGGTGATAAGAGCCGGTGTTAATGGTGTACGTGCAGTTGGCCATGACGGACCAGTTTACAACTTGCATTCCGGGCTGGGTGATCTCTGTGTACCTAAGGCGGGAGTAGGCTCGGGACTCAAAGACGTAGTCGTTGCAGGTTCGCACCAAGTACTGGTAGCCAACCAGGAAGTGAGGCGGCGGTTCGCGGTAGAGGGGCCATCGTAGGGTTGCTGGGGCGCCCGGCGCAAGGTCCTCCAGCATAAGACGATGGTAATGGTAAACATAGCGAGAGAGCCAGGTAATTCCGGCTGAGGTGGTCGCAGCGCGGGTGAACTCGCGGACTCGGTTCCAGATGTTGCGCAACGGTGAGAAACGCTCCATGGTGGGCACGCTTTGGCCGGTAAGACGGGCGCAATCTTGTACGCTCTAGATGGAAAAATAGAGAGCAATCACGGACTCTTCTCCGTAGCCTGGAGGATAGACCGCCAGGGTGCGGTGGCGAACAACCCCCGGTTCGAGACCGGCTGGATCCGCCACTCCCGACGCGCCGGCCCCGTGTCCACGACGGAAACCCCGCCGAGACCTAGCCGCGGTCCCCGGATCTCCAGATACGGAGGGGAGTCTTTTTGTCGTTTTTTGTAGATGCATCCGGTGTTGCGACAGATGCGTCCGACGCAGCCAACGCTCCCGCCCCCCACTAGCGCCCAGGCCGCCGTGGCTCTTTCCGGAGCCGGCGGTGGCGACCCTGACGAGGAGGCCATGCTGGATTTGGAAGAGGGCGAGGGTTTGGCTCGCCTGGGAGCACCCTCCCCCGAGCATCATCCCCGCGTACAACTTAAAAGGGACGCACGTCAGGCCTACGTGCCGCCGCAGAACCTGTTTAGGGATCGCAGCGGACAGGAACCCGAAGAGATGAGGGACCGCAGGTTTCATGCGGGAAAGGAACTGCGGGCCGGTTTCAACAGCCAAAGGGTGCTGCGCGCCGAAGACTTTGAGCCCGACAAGCGTAGTGGAGTAAGTCCGGCACGGGCTCACGTGTCGGCGGCCGATCTGGTGACTGCGTACGAGCAAACTGTAAACGAGGAGCGCAACTTTCAAAAAACCTTTAACAATCACGTGCGCACCTTAGTAGCGCGAGAAGAGGTGGCCATAGGCCTGATGCATCTGTGGGACTTTATGGAAGCGTACGTGCAGAATCCGGCAAGCAAACCGCTGACGGCACAGCTGTTTTTGATTGTACAACACAGCCGCGATAATGAAACTTTTCGAGAAGCTATGCTTAACATTGCTGAGCCCGAGGGGCGCTGGCTTTTAGACCTAGTCAACATCCTGCAGAGCATAGTGGTGCAAGAGCGCAGCTTGAGCCTGGCCGACAAGGTGGCGGCCATTAATTACAGCATGCTCAGTCTCGGCAAGTTTTACGCCCGCAAGATCTACAAAACTCCTTACGTGCCCATAGACAAGGAGGTGAAAATTGATAGTTTTTACATGCGTATGGCGCTGAAGGTGTTGACGCTGAGCGACGATCTGGGGGTTTACCGCAACGACCGCATTCATAAGGCCGTGAGTGCCAGCCGCCGCCGCGAACTGAGCGACCGCGAGTTGATGCACAGCCTGCGTCGAGCATTGACGGGGGCCGGCGGGGATGCCAATGCCGAGTCTTACTTTGACATGGGGGCAGATTTGCAATGGCAGCCAAGTGCCCGGGCTCTAGAGGCGGTTGGATACCGCAACGCAATGCAGGAGGAGGATGAGGAGGAGGACTACGAGGACGAGCCCTGATCGGCCAGGTGGTGTTTTTGTAGATGCAGCGGTCGACGGCGGTGGTGGACGGGTCGCAGCAGGTGGATCCTGCCATGTTGGCAGCACTGCAAAGCCAACCCTCGGGCGTGACCCCCTCAGACGACTGGGCGGCGGCCATGGACCGTATTCTAGCTTTGACCACCCGCAATCCTGAAGCCTTCAGGCAGCAGCCCCAGGCCAACAGGTTTTCGGCCATTTTGGAAGCCGTGGTACCCTCTCGTACTAACCCAACCCACGAGAAGGTGCTGGCTATCGTGAACGCCCTAACAGAAAGCAAAGCAATTCGCAAGGACGAAGCGGGACTGATTTACAATGCTCTGCTGGAAAGGGTGGCCCGATACAACAGTACCAACGTACAAGCCAATCTTGACCGCCTTACCACTGACGTGAGGGAGGCGGTAGCACAGCGGGAGCGCTTTATGCATGACACTAACTTGGGTTCCCAGGTGGCGCTAAATGCTTTTCTGAGCACGCTCCCGGCTAACGTTCCGCGCGGACAGGAGGACTACGTTAGCTTTATCAGCGCATTGCGCCTCCTGGTGGCAGAAGTACCTCAAAGCGAGGTTTACCAGTCAGGTCCCGATTACTTTTTCCAAACTTCGCGGCAGGGACTGCAGACGGTTAACTTGACACAGGCCTTCAAAAACTTGCAGGGCATGTGGGGTGTGCGGGCCCCCGTTGGTGACCGCGCCACCATTTCCAGTTTGCTGACGCCCAATACCCGGCTGTTGTTGCTGCTGATTGCCCCATTTACAAATAGTAGTACCATCAGCCGGGACTCATACCTTGGCCATCTGATCACTTTGTACCGCGAGGCTATCGGTCAGACACAGGTAGACGAACAAACCTTCCAGGAAATCACCAGTGTGAGCCGTGCGTTAGGACAGCAAGACACCGGGAGTCTGGAAGCCACTTTGAACTTCCTGCTCACCAACCGGCAACAGAAAATTCCCTCGCAATTCACACTGAGTACCGAGGAAGAGCGTATCTTGCGTTACGTGCAACAGTCTGTCAGTTTATACTTAATGCGCGAGGGGATGACCCCATCCTCGGCTCTGGATATGACGGCCCGCAACATGGAACCGTCGCTGTATTCGTCCAATCGGCCTTTCATTAACCGCCTAATGGACTACCTGCATCGCGCGGCAGCCATGAACAGCGAGTACTTTACTAATGCCATTTTGAACCCCCATTGGATGCCCCCCTCTGGTTTTTATACGGGAGAATTTGACATGCCCGAGGGAGATGACGGCTTCTTGTGGGACGACGTGTCCGACAGCATTTTTGTCCCTGCGCGTTACCGCAAGAAGGAAGGCGGTGATGAGCTGCCTTTGCCCTTGGTGGAAGCGGCTTCCAGGGGCCAGAGCCCTTTCCCAAGCCTCCCATCGCTTGTTAGCAGCAGCAACAGCGGACGGGTGTTGCGTCCCCGGCTTCCAGGGGAGACGGACTACCTAAACGATCCCCTGTTGCAACCCGTTCGTAATAAGAACTTTCCTAACAACGGGGTGGAAAGTTTGGTAGATAAAATGAATCGCTGGAAGACCTACGCTCAGGAGCAGCGGGAGTGGGAGGAGAGCCAGTCCCGCCCTTTGGCCGGCCCTTTCAGCCGTTGGCGCCGGCGAGAAGACGACCAGGATGACTCCGCCGATGACAATAGCGTTTTGGACTTGGGGGGAACTGGTGCTTCTTCCAACCCCTTCGCCCACCTACGTCCTCAGGGCCGCTTGGGCAGATTGTATTAAAAAAAAATAAAAAAAAAAAACCACTTACCAGAGCCATGGCAACAGCGTCGGTCCCTTTGTGTGTTTTCTCCCCTCTTCCCAGTAGCAAAATGAGACGAGCGGTGGGAGTGCCACCCGTGATGGCATACGCAGAGGGTCCTCCTCCTTCTTACGAAAGCGTGATGGGATCAGCGGATTCGCCGGCAACGCTGGAGGCGCTCTACGTTCCTCCCCGCTACCTGGGGCCTACGGAAGGGCGAAACAGCATTCGTTACTCAGAGTTGGCGCCGCTATATGACACCACCCGGGTTTATCTAGTGGATAACAAATCGGCAGACATTGCCTCCTTGAACTACCAAAATGACCACAGCAACTTTCAAACCACGGTGGTGCAGAACAATGACTTCACACCAGCGGAGGCGGGGACGCAAACCATTAACTTTGACGAGCGCTCGCGGTGGGGTGCTGACCTAAAAACAATCCTGCGCACAAACATGCCCAACATAAACGAGTTTATGTCTACCAACAAGTTTAAAGCTCGGCTAATGGTAGAAAAAAAAAATAAGGAGACTGGTTTACCGCGCTACGAGTGGTTTGAGTTTACCTTGCCCGAAGGAAACTACTCGGAAACTATGACCATTGATCTTATGAATAACGCCATTGTAGACAACTACTTGGAAGTGGGAAGACAAAACGGCGTGCTAGAAAGCGACATAGGGGTGAAGTTTGACACGCGCAATTTCCGTTTGGGTTGGGACCCGGTAACCAAGCTTGTCATGCCAGGCGTGTACACCAATGAAGCGTTTCATCCGGATATTGTTCTATTGCCGGGGTGCGGAGTGGATTTTACGCAGAGTCGTCTTAGTAATCTGCTGGGAATCCGTAAGCGGCTGCCGTTTCAAGAAGGTTTTCAAATCATGTATGAGGATTTGGAGGGAGGTAACATTCCGGCCTTGTTAGACGTTGCAAAGTATGAAGCTAGCATTCAGAAAGCCAAAGAGGAGGGAAAAGAAATTGGCGACGATACTTTTGCAACCCGCCCCCAAGATCTGGTAATCGAACCAGTGGCAAAAGATAGCAAAAATCGCAGCTACAATTTGCTGCCTAATGATCAAAACAACACCGCATATCGCAGCTGGTTTTTAGCCTACAACTATGGAGACCCCAAGAAGGGAGTGCAATCCTGGACTTTATTGACCACAGCGGACGTCACGTGCGGGTCGCAGCAGGTGTACTGGTCTTTACCCGACATGATGCAAGACCCAGTAACTTTTCGCCCGTCTACGCAAGTCAGCAACTACCCAGTAGTGGGGGTTGAATTGCTGCCAGTACACGCCAAAAGTTTCTACAATGAGCAGGCCGTTTACTCTCAGCTTATCCGCCAGTCCACCGCGCTTACACACGTCTTCAATCGCTTTCCTGAGAATCAGATACTGGTGCGTCCGCCCGCTCCGACCATTACCACCGTCAGTGAAAACGTTCCCGCCCTCACAGATCACGGAACCCTGCCGCTGCGCAGCAGTATCAGTGGAGTCCAGCGCGTGACCATCACTGACGCCCGCCGTCGGACCTGTCCCTACGTGCACAAAGCCCTGGGCATAGTTGCTCCAAAAGTGCTTTCTAGCCGCACCTTTTAACATGTCTATTCTAATCTCGCCCGATAATAATACCGGCTGGGGGTTGCACTCTGCCGGCATGTATGGCGGTGCCAAAAGGCGTTCCAGCCAGCATCCTGTTCGTGTGCGAGGGCATTACCGCGCTCCCTGGGGGGCCCACACCCGGGGCATAATTTCCGCCCGCACCACCGTTGATGACGTGATTGACTCTGTAGTAGCCGACGCTAGACGGTATCAGCGACCCACGTCCACGGTGGATTCCGTGATTGACAGCGTGGTAGCAGATGCCAGGCGCTATGCGCAGCGCAAAAGCCGTTTGCGGCGTCGCCGGCGACGACCCACGACTGCCATGATTGCCGCTCGAGCGGTGTTAAGGCGTGCGCGTCGGATAGGACGGCGAGCCATGCGCCGAGCCGCTGCCGCTGCCAGTGCTGGTCGAGCCCGCCGTCAGGCCGCTCGCCAGGCTGCCGCGGCCATTGCCAGCATGGCCCAGCCCCGGCGAGGGAATGTCTACTGGGTAAGGGACGCATCGGGTGTGCGGGTGCCGGTGCGAACTCGACCCCCTCGAAGTTAGAAGACGATTCAAAACGATGGACGAAGACTGAGTTTCCCTATCGTTGCCAGCATGAGCAAGCGCAAGTTCAAAGAAGAGCTGCTGGAGGCCCTTGTGCCCGAAATCTATGGCCCTGCGGCGGACGTCAAGCCCGACATTAAGCCCCGTGCCCTGAAGCGTGTTAAAAAGCGGGAAAAAAAAGAGGAAACTGGGTTGTTAGATGATGGTGTGGAGTTCGTTAGGACCTTTGCTCCTCGGCGACAGGTGCAGTGGCGTGGACGCAAAGTGAAGCGCGTGCTCCGACCTGGCACCACTGTGGTGTTCACTCCTGGCGAGCGGTCTGCCACACGGGCATTAAAGCGGGAATACGATGAGGTTTATGCCGACGAAGATATTCTGGAGCAGGCAGCCCAGCAAATTGGCGAGTTCGCCTACGGCAAACGCGGTCGTTACGGAGAGGTGGGGCTGTTGCTGGATCAAAGTAACCCGACTCCAAGCCTGAAGCCCGCAACGCAGCAGCAGATTCTTCCAGTAACGGAAACCAAACGGGGCGTCAAAAGGGAAAACAAAGACGAATTGCAGCCTACAATGCAACTCATGGTGCCCAAGCGGCAGAAGCTGGAGGAAGTGCTGGAAAATATGAAAGTGGACCCAAGCGTTGAGCCGGAAGTAAAAGTGCGCCCCATTAAGGAAATAGGTCCAGGTCTGGGAGTGCAAACGGTGGATATTCAGATCCCCGTACGTACCACTCCAGCAGTGGCAATGGCAGAAGCCATGGAAACGCAGACAGATCAGCCTGCGCCTGTGACTACCCGGGAAATAGGTTTGCAAACGGACCCAAGGTACGAGTCTGTTACTTCCACCCGCCGCTCGCGCGTAAGAAAGTATACAGCCGCCAACTCTATCCTACCGGAGTATGCCTTACATCCGTCAATTACGCCGACGCCTGGCTATCGCGGTACAATCTTCAGACCCAGCCGCCCTCGAACCACCCGCCGTCGTCGCACTACCCGGCGTCGATCGCGTCGCATTACACCCATCTCCGTGCACCGTGTAACCCGCCGGGGCCGCACAATTACCCTGCCCAATGCGCGTTACCACCCCAGCATTCTCATTTAATTCGTCCGCTGCCGTTTTTCCAGATGGCTCTGACTTGCCGGTTTCGCATCCCAGTTTCGTCCTACCGAGGAAGATCTCGCCGTAGGAGAGGCATGTTGGGCAGCGGGCGCCGACGCGCTTTGCGCAGGCGTATGAAAGGCGGATTTTTGCCCGCGCTGATTCCCATTATCGCCGCCGCCATTGGCGCAATCCCAGGCATTGCCTCTGTGGCGTTGCAAGCACGCAAACAATAAAAGAAGCTTGACACTGACTCCCTGGTCCTGACTATTTTATACAGACAAGACATGGAAGACATCAATTTTGCGTCGCTGGCGCCGCGTCACGGCTCGCGGCCGTTCATGGGCACCTGGAACGAGATCGGGACCAGCCAGCTCAACGGGGGCGCTTTCAGTTGGAGTAGCCTGTGGAGTGGCATTAAAAACTTTGGGTCCTCCATTAAGTCCTTTGGCAACAAGGCCTGGAACAGTAACACTGGTCAGATGCTGCGAGATAAGTTGAAGGACCAGAACTTCCAACAAAAAGTGGTGGACGGTCTGGCCTCGGGTATAAATGGCGTGGTGGATATTGCTAACCAGGCCTTACAAAACCAAATCAATCAGAGGCTGGAGAATAGCCGCCAACCTCCAGTAGCTCTGAAGCAGCGACCAACTCCCGAACCAGAAGAGGTGGAAGTGGAAGAAAAATTACCCCCGTTGGAAACGGCACCTCCCTTGCCTAGCAAGGGTGAGAAACGGCCGCGTCCCGAGCTGGAGGAAACCCTGGTTGTGGAATCCCGCGAGCCCCCCTCGTACGAGCAGGCTTTGAAAGAAGGAGCTTCGTATCCCATGACCAGACCCATTGGCTCCATGGCCAGACCGGTTTATGGGAAAGAAAAAACTCCCGTAACGTTAGAATTGCCACCACCCGCGCCCACCGTACCGCCTATGCCGGCTCCCACCCTGGGTACCAACGTTCCCCGCCTTGCGGCCCCAACCGTTGCTGTGGCCACTCCGGCTCGCAGAGTTCGCGGTGCCAATTGGCAGAGCACTTTGAACAGCATTGTGGGTTTGGGAGTGAAAAGCCTAAAACGCCGCCGGTGCTATTAAAGTGGAACCAAGCTAAATACCCTTGTTGTATGCGCCTCCTGTGTTACGCCAGACAGCCGAGTGACGGGTCACCGCCAAGAGCGCCGCTTGCAAGATGGCCACCCCCTCGATGATGCCGCAATGGTCTTACATGCACATCGCCGGGCAGGACGCCTCGGAGTATCTGAGTCCGGGCCTGGTGCAGTTTGCCCGCGCCACCGATACGTACTTCAGCCTGGGGAACAAGTTCAGAAACCCCACTGTGGCTCCGACCCACGATGTAACCACAGACAGGTCACAGCGACTGACGCTGCGATTCGTGCCAGTCGACCGCGAGGACACCGCTTATTCTTACAAAGTGCGCTTTACGCTGGCCGTGGGCGACAACCGGGTGTTGGACATGGCCAGCACCTACTTTGACATCCGCGGCGTGCTGGATCGTGGCCCCAGCTTTAAACCCTACTCCGGAACCGCCTATAACTCCCTGGCTCCTAAAACAGCACCCAATCCATGCGAATGGAAGGACAACAACAAAATAAAAGTTAGAGGACAAGCACCCCTTATAGGAACAAACATAGACAAAGACAATGGGATTCAGATAGGAACAGACGCAACGAAGCCTATTTATGCCGACAAAACATATCAACCAGAGCCTCAAGTGGGCCAAACACAGTGGAACAGTGAAGTTGGTGCCACTGACAAGGTAGCGGGTAGGGTATTGAAAGATACCACGCCAATGTTACCATGCTACGGGTCTTACGCCAAACCAACAAATGAAAAGGGTGGTCAGGCCAATCTTATAACAAACGGAACCGATCAAACTCTAACAAGCGACGTTAACTTACAGTTCTTTGCCTTGGCAAACACTCCTAATGTGCCAAAAGCCGTTCTTTACGCTGAGAATGTGGCTATTGAAGCGCCCGACACCCATTTGGTGTACAAGCCAGATGTAGCTCAGGGAACCGTAAGTTCGGCAGATCTTTTAACGCAACAGGCAGCGCCCAACAGACCAAACTACATTGGCTTTAGGGATAACTTCATTGGCCTGATGTACTACAACTCCACAGGCAATATGGGCGTATTGGCTGGGCAGGCTTCACAGCTAAATGCTGTAGTGGACTTGCAAGACAGGAACACTGAGTTATCGTACCAACTTATGCTGGATGCTCTTGGCGATCGGAGCAGATATTTTTCCATGTGGAATCAGGCTGTTGACAGTTACGACCCCGACGTAAGAATCATTGAGAACCACGGAGTGGAGGACGAATTGCCAAATTACTGCTTTCCGCTGGGAGGGTCTGCAGCTACAGACACGTATTCTGGCATAAAAGCAAACAGCGGAAACTGGACTGCGGACAACGACACTTATGCCGACAGAGGGGCAGAAATTGAGTCTGGGAATATTTTTGCCATGGAAATCAATTTGGCGGCCAATCTCTGGCGCAGCTTCTTATATTCCAATGTAGCCCTGTATTTGCCTGACTCATACAAAATTACGCCAGACAACATTACACTACCCGAAAACAAGAACACCTATGCCTACATGAACGGTCGGGTGGCGGTTCCTAGCGCCCTTGATACCTACGTAAACATCGGGGCACGGTGGTCTCCAGATCCCATGGACAATGTTAACCCCTTCAATCACCACCGTAACGCCGGTCTGCGCTATCGGTCCATGCTCTTGGGCAACGGGCGTTACGTACCCTTCCACATTCAAGTCCCCCAGAAGTTTTTTGCCATTAAAAATCTCCTCCTGTTACCTGGTTCCTACACCTACGAGTGGAACTTCAGGAAGGACGTTAACATGATCCTCCAGAGCAGTCTGGGTAACGACCTGCGGGTCGACGGAGCCAGCGTCAGGTTCGATAGCATTAATCTGTACGCCAACTTTTTTCCCATGGCTCACAACACCGCCTCCACCTTGGAAGCTATGCTGCGCAATGACACCAACGACCAATCGTTTAACGACTACCTTTGCGCTGCAAACATGCTTTATCCCATTCCTTCTAATGCTACTAGCGTTCCCATTTCTATTCCTTCGCGGAACTGGGCCGCTTTTCGGGGCTGGAGTTTTACTCGACTGAAAACCAAAGAAACCCCCTCTTTGGGTTCGGGATTTGATCCCTACTTTACCTACTCTGGCTCCGTTCCATACTTGGATGGTACCTTTTACCTCAACCACACTTTTAAAAAGGTGTCCATCATGTTCGACTCCTCTGTGAGCTGGCCTGGCAATGACCGACTGCTTACCCCCAATGAGTTTGAAATCAAACGCACCGTGGATGGGGAAGGGTACAACGTGGCTCAATGTAACATGACCAAAGACTGGTTTCTGATTCAGATGCTTAGTCACTACAACATTGGATATCAGGGTTTTTATGTACCCGAAAGCTACAAAGATAGAATGTATTCCTTTTTCCGAAACTTCCAGCCAATGAGTCGTCAGGTGGTAAACACTACCACCTACAAGGAATATCAGAATGTTACCCTTCCTTTCCAGCATAATAACTCAGGCTTTGTGGGATACATGGGACCCACCATGCGGGAGGGACAAGCTTACCCCGCTAACTACCCTTACCCCCTTATTGGCCAAACGGCCGTGCCAAGCCTGACACAGAAAAAATTCCTGTGCGATCGCACCATGTGGCGCATTCCGTTTTCCAGCAACTTCATGTCTATGGGGGCACTGACCGACCTGGGGCAGAACATGCTGTATGCCAATTCCGCCCACGCCCTCGACATGACTTTTGAGGTCGATCCCATGGATGAGCCCACACTTCTTTATGTTTTGTTTGAAGTTTTCGACGTCGTGCGCATCCACCAGCCCCACCGCGGCGTCATCGAGGCCGTCTACCTCCGTACGCCGTTCTCGGCCGGTAACGCCACCACATAAGAAGCTGGCCAATGGGCTCCAGCGAGCAGGAGCTGGCCGCCATCGTGCGTGACCTGGGTTGCGGACCCTACTTTCTAGGCACCTTTGACAAACGTTTCCCGGGCTTTATGGCTCCGAACAAGCTGGCCTGCGCTATTGTGAACACGGCCGGGCGTGAAACAGGGGGCGTTCACTGGTTGGCCCTGGCCTGGAACCCCAAGAGCCATACCTGTTACCTCTTTGACCCGTTTGGCTTTTCGGACGAGCGGCTCAAACAAATTTACCAGTTTGAATATGAGGGCCTACTAAAGCGAAGCGCTTTGGCTTCCACGCCTGACCACTGCATTACCCTTGTGAAATCTACCCAGACCGTTCAGGGACCTTTTTCTGCCGCCTGTGGTCTTTTCTGCTGCATGTTTTTGCATGCTTTTATACACTGGCCCAGTAATCCAATGGAGCAAAATCCCACAATGGATCTTCTCACGGGCGTACCTAACAGCATGCTTCAAAGCCCCCAGGTCGAACCCACCCTGCGTCGGAATCAGGAACGATTGTATCGTTTTTTGACCCAACACTCTCCCTACTTTCGTCGTCACCGCGAGCGAATTGAAAAAGCTACAGCTTTTGATCAAATGAAAAATGCTCAAGTGTTGTTTCATAATAAAATTTTTTATTGATTTCACGCTGGCAGACTTTTTTTTTTTTTTATTTAAAAGGGCTCAATCTCCGCATCGCCGTGACCGGTGGGAAGGGCCACGTTGCGATATTGCAAACGGGTGCTCCACTTGAATTCGGGAATAATCAACTTGGGCAAAGGGTCTTCGACGTTTTCCTTCCAAAATTGTCGTACCAGCTGCAGGGCGCTTATAACGTCAGGCGCAGAAATTTTAAAATCACAATTGGGGCCAGCGCTACCGCGCGAATTGCGGTATACGGGATTAGCACACTGGAACACTAGCACACAGGGGTGGAGTATGCTGGCAAGAGCCGACTTGTCGGTAACTTCGTTGGTCTTCAGATCTTCCGCGCCGCTCAAAGCAAATGGGGTTACCTTACACATCTGCCGACCCAATTGGGGTACAAGATCCTTCTTGTTAAGACACTCACAGCGCAAAGGGATTAATATGCGTTGCTGAGCGCGTTGCATCTGCGGGTATTCGGCTTGCAGAAACGCTTGCATTTGTTTAAATGCTATTTGGGCTTTAAGCCCCTCCGAAAAAAACAGCCCGCAGGACTTGCTAGAAAACATGTTGTTGCCACAGCTCACATCTTCCGCGCAGCACCGCGCGTCGTCATTCTTGATTTGGACCACGCTGCGACCCCAGCGGTTCTGAACAACTTTGGTTTTGCTAGGTTGCTCCTTGAGGGCGCGCTGGCCATTCTCGCTGCCAACATCTACCTCCACAACTTGCTCCTTCTGTATCATTTCTCGCCCGTGGAAGCATCTCAACACGCCTTCCTCCCGGGTACAGCCATGAGCCCAAACAGCGCAGCCGGTTGTATCCCAGTTGTGGTGCTTCACCCCAGCGTAGGTTTCCACGTAGGCAGCCAGGAATCGACCCATGAGCTCTGTAAAGGTTTTCTGGGTGGTGAATGTCAAAGACAATCCGCGGCGTTCCTCATTCAACCAGGTCTGACATATCTTGCGATAAACGGCGTTTTGTTCAGGAAGAAACTTAAAAGCTGTTTTTTCGTCATTCTCCACGTGATATTTCTCCATCAGGACGTTCATGAGCTCCATGCCCTTCTCCCAAGCCGAAACCAATGGGTCAACCTGGGGGTTTGTTATCAGCATGGTCACTGCCTTGGAAGAGCCGGATTGATTATTTTCTTCCTCTTCTGGTGGCGTTAGATCCCTGGGGATAACGGTTTTCTCCAAACGCCTAATTTGTCGCTTGCCATTGCCCTTTTGTACTATTTCTACGCCTGGATAGCTGAACCCGTGGTACAGCACCTCTTCGTCCTCCTCGCTGTCCGGAACCACTTCGGGCGACAAGGTCGGAGCGTGTACTTGCTCCGGTACTTGCTCCGGTACTTGCAAGTTTTTGCGCAGCTTTTTCTTGGGAGGCAATGACGGAGGGCGCTCCGGGCTCGTCTCCTGGAGGTAGGGAGTAACGGTGGGGTGCTCTCGCTGACGGCCAGCCATGCTTTACTCCTAGGCGAGAAAAAGATGGAGGAGGATCTTATACAGCCGCAGCCAGACTCCGAAACCTTAACCAGCCCCACCTCTGAGGTCGGCGCCGTCGAACTAGTGGAACATGAGGATGATGAGCGAGTGGAGCAAGACCCGGGCTATGTGACGCCGCCCAAGGACGGCAAGGAATCGGTGCCGGTGTCGCCGCTCACCGAAGCAGACTACCTGGGAGGGGAGGACGACGTGCTTCTAAAACATGTGTTGCGGCAGAGCACCATTGTGCAGGAGGCCTTCAAGGATTACTCTGGGTTTCCGCTGACGGTGGAGGAGTTGAGTCGGACCTACGAAGCTAATCTCTTTTCACCGCGTGTGCCCCCAAAAAAGCAAGCCAATGGAACCTGCGAGCCCAATCCGCGCCTCAACTTTTATCCAGTTTTTGCAGTCCCCGAAGCGTTGGCTACCTATCATATTTTTTTTAAGAACCAACGCATCCCCCTATCATGTCGTGCCAACCGCACCCAAGGAGACCGCATTTTGCATCTCAAAGCCGGCGCTCACATACCTGAGATTGTTTCCTTGGAGGAAGTTCCCAAGATATTTGAAGGTCTTGGCAAAGATGAAAAACGGGCAGCAAACGCTCTGCAAAAAAGTGAAACCGAAAATCAGAACGTTCTGGTGGAACTGGATGGCGATAACGCGCGTCTCGCCGTGCTCAAACGCACCATCGAAGTTTCCCACTTTGCCTACCCTGCTCTTAACCTTCCCCCCAAAGTTATGCGTTCAGTCATGGATCATCTCCTTATCAAGCGGGTCGAACCTTTAGATTCAGATCAGCCCGAACAAAACTCCGAGGACGGCCAGCCCGTGGTTTCTGACGACGATCTCGCACGCTGGCTTGACACCCATGACCCCACCACTTTGCAAGAACGGCGCAAAATGATGATGGCGGTCATTCTGATTACCGTTGAGCTCGAGTGCTTGCAACGCTTCTTTGCCAATCCCCAGACGCTGCGCAAGATTGAGGAATCCCTCCATTATGCTTTCCGTCATGGCTACGTTCGACAAGCGTGTAAAATTTCTAATGTAGAGCTTAGCAACTTGGTTTCCTACATGGGAATTTTACACGAAAACCGCCTGGGGCAAAACGTTCTCCATTGCACTTTGCAAGGTGAGGCCCGCCGCGACTACGTTCGCGACTGCATTTATCTTTTCCTAATCCTAACCTGGCAAACCGCAATGGGTGTCTGGCAACAATGTCTAGAGGAGCGTAACCTCCGCGAGCTTGAAAAACTGCTGGTTCGAAATCGCCGCGAGCTTTGGACAGCTTTTAGCGAACGCACGGCCGCTTGCCAGCTGGCCGATCTGATTTTTCCCGAACGACTCATGCAAACGCTGCAAAACGGCTTGCCAGACTTTGTTAGTCAGAGCATTTTGCAAAACTTTCGCTCTTTTATCCTCGAGCGATCCGGTATCTTACCGGCTATGAGCTGCGCCCTACCCTCCGATTTCGTTCCACTTTGCTACCGCGAATGCCCGCCGCCTCTCTGGAGTCATTGCTATCTCCTCCGCCTGGCAAACTACCTAGCCCACCACTCCGACCTCATGGAAAATTCCAGCGGCGAAGGATTGCTAGAATGCCACTGCCGCTGCAACCTCTGCACACCCCACCGCTCTCTGGTCTGCAATACCGAGCTGCTCAACGAAACCCAAGTAATCGGTACCTTTGAAATCCAAGGACCAGAGCAGCAAGAGGGTGCTTCCAATCTTAAGCTTACTCCGGCGCTCTGGACTTCAGCCTATTTGCGCAAATTTATTCCAGAGGACTATCACGCCCACCAAATTAAGTTCTACGAAGACCAATCCCGACCTCCCAAAGCCCCCCTCACGGCTTGTGTCATCACCCAGAGCCAAATTTTGGCCCAATTGCAAGCCATCCAGCAGGCGCGACAGGAGTTTCTGCTAAAAAAAGGTCACGGGGTTTACTTGGATCCCCAGACCGGTGAGGAACTGAATACCCCGTCACCCTCCGCCGCCGCTTCGTGCCGCCCGCAGAAACATGCCGCCCAAAGGGAACAAGCAAGCCATTGCGGATCGGCGGTCCCAAAAGCAACAGAAACTGCAAGAGCAGTGGGACGAGGAGGAGGAATCCTGGGACGACAGCCAGGCAGAGGAAGTTTCAGACGAGGAGGAAATGGAGAGCTGGGAAAGTCTAGACGAGGAGCTGGAGGACAAACCCCCCAAGGACGAGGAGGAAGAAATCATCGCCAGCGCTGCGGCGCCGTCTTCCAAAGAACCCGCTCGGAGCCAGCCTCCGACGGGGAAAGTCGGACCGTCCCCGCCGCGGCCAGGCTTGTTGAAAGCCAGCCGTAGATGGGACACCGTTTCCATCGCAGGATCTCCACCAGCCCCAGTTGGTAAGCAGCCGCAAACTCGGCGGGGGTATTGTTCCTGGCGGCCCTACAAAAGCAATATCGTCGCCTGCCTCCAGCACTGCCGGGGCAACATCTCCTTTGCGCGACGATACTTGCTATTCCATGACGGGGTGGCGGTCCCTCGCAACGTTCTCTACTATTACCGTCATCTCTACAGCCCCTACGAAACGCTCGGAGAAAACAACTCGGCCGCGTAAGGAAAAGACTTCCGCCATTGCTACTCGCCAGGATACACCAGTCGCGCAGGAACTAAGAAAACGCATCTTTCCCACGCTGTATGCTATTTTCCAGCAGAGTCGCGGCCAGCAGTTGGAACTGAAAGTAAAAAACCGCTCCCTGCGTTCGCTCACCCGCAGCTGCTTGTATCACAGAAGGGAAGACCAACTGCAGCGCACGCTGGAAGACGCCGAGGCACTGTTCAATAAATACTACTCGGTGTCTTTTAAGGACTGAAAAGCCCGCGCTTTTTTAAGAACCAGATTACGTCATCACCATGAGTAAGGAAATTCCCACGCCTTACATGTGGAGCTATCAGCCACAGATGGGCTTGGCAGCTGGAGCATCTCAGGACTACTCTAGTCGCATGAACTGGCTAAGTGCCGGCCCCCATATGATTGGGCGCGTAAATGGAATTCGCGCCACTCGAAACCAAATTTTGCTGGAGCAAGCTGCCCTGACCTCCACCCCGCGAAGTCAATTGAACCCGCCCAATTGGCCCGCTGCCCAGGTGTATCAGGAAAACCCCGCTCCGACCACAGTTCTCCTGCCACGCGACGCTGAGGCCGAAGTCCAGATGACTAACTCCGGAGCGCAATTAGCGGGCGGATCCAGACACGTCAGGTTCAGAGGTCGGTCCTCGCCCTACTCTCCAGGTCCTATAAAGAGGCTGATTATCCGAGGCCGGGGTATCCAGCTCAACGACGAAGTGGTGAGCTCCTTAGCCGGCCTCCGACCTGACGGAGTTTTCCAGCTTGGAGGTGCCGGCCGCTCCTCCTTCACTCCTCGCCAGGCGTACCTGACACTCCAGAGCTCTTCTTCCCAGCCTCGCTCCGGCGGCATTGGAACCCTCCAGTTTGTGGAGGAGTTTGTACCCTCCGTTTACTTCAACCCATTCTCGGGCGCTCCTGGTCTTTACCCAGACGACTTCATCCCAAACTACGACGCGGTGAGCGAATCTGTGGACGGCTACGACTGAATCCCAATGGTGCGTCCGTGACTGTGTGGCTGCAACATCTACATCGGCGCCTTAATCCTTGCTACTTTGTCTGAAAAGTCTGTGATTTTTATTTACCGCCCCAGCGCTTGGATTACATGAAGATCTGTGTTCTTTTTTGTGTGCTAAGTTTAACAAGTAGCCTAAAGACTTCACCTACAGCCGTTGGTTCTTTACGTCAGCTGCAAGATTCCAACAAAGGTACACACCAAACTCTTTATTTTTCTGAGTCTACCACTTCTATTGCACTTAACTGTTCTTGTCGTAACCAACTCGTTCAGTGGCGCGCTAACAGACAATTTTGCAAACTATTTTGGGACGCTCTTATTGTTCAAGGAAACAACAGCCTTTGTAACAACTGTACTGCTACTACTTTAACTCTTACACCTCCTTTTGTTCCCGGTCCATACTTGTGCATTGGCACAGGAAGAGGGCCTAGCTGCTTTAATCGCTGGACTTTACAAAAAGAGAACCTAACCACTACCACCCTTCTTCCCCTTACTACTTATACTTTTTCCCAAAAAAAAATTTACTTTTTGCCCATTATTGCACTTTTGGCCTTTGTCTGTGTTATTACCGCTAATTACATTTTAATTTTCAATCTTGATAATTTTTACTAATCATGCTGCTGTTTTTACTTTGCCTTCTTTTCTGCTCTGCCTATGCCGCCGTGCCAGAAAAAACTCTTAACAACCTCGTTCGGGTGTACGCCTTAGTTGGTACCAATCTATCCCTTGATTCTATGAAAACTCCTCAGATTGACGAACTTACTAGTCTTAGCTGGATTAAACAGGAAGACAATCCTAACAAAAACTTACAATCATTTTTTTTTATTGGTCAAAAACTCTGTGAAGTTACCAAAGACAAAATCACTGTTTTTAACTATTATCCGTTGGAATTTTCCTGCGCTAACGTAACCTTGTATTTGTATAATCTTAAAACTGACGATTCTGGCCTCTATAATGGAAAGGCCCATACCAAAGAGCTTGAACATAACACCTATGTTAGGCTTTATGTTATTGACATTCCTCCGCCTAAGTGTGACATTACTTCACGTTACTTAGGCATACAGGCTACTGGGGAAGATTATTGTTTAATTGAAATCAATTGCACTAACTCCAAATACCCAGCTGTGGTTAAATTTAATGGCAGGCAAAGCAACTTCTACCATTATGTTAGCGAAAACGGAAACAAAGAACTTCCAAATTTTTATGAAACACACATCACTATTAATGGTACCCACAAAAGCTTTCACTTTAATTACCCTTTTAACGACCTTTGTCAAACAACCAGCGCTCTACAATATAATGACAATGTCCAGGTAGTCCTCATTCTTCTCATAGTAGTTGGCTTAATAATAATTTCCGCTAGTTTAATATTGCTTTATTGCCACCGCAAAAAAATCAAGGCCGAAGTTCAACATCAACCAGTGCATATTTGTTTAGAAAAATAAAATTTTTTTCTTTTCAGTATGGTAACTCCTCTTCTCCTGCTTGTCTGTCTGCCAATTATCTACGCCTCCACCACCTTCGCCGCAGTCTCCCACCTTGATACGGATTGTCTTCCCGCCTTGCTGACTTATCTCATCTTCACCTCTGTTTGCTGCACTGCCATCTGCAGCATTGCCACTTTTTTTGTGGCCATTTTCCAAACTGCGGACTACCTATACGTTAGAGTGGCATACTATCGTCATCATCCCCAATATAGGAACCACGAGGTGGCCGCCCTTCTGTGCCTGTCATGAAAGTTCCTCTTCTCTGTCTTATCCTCCTTCACAAAGTCCTGGCCAACTGCCACCTCCACCGGCCCACCGAGTTCCTGCGCTGCTACTCAACAGAAACCTCTTCCTTTTGGCTGTACTCCATTATTTTTATTTTGATTTTCTTTGCCACCTTTTTGGGATTACAAATTTACGGCTGCCTTCACCTGGGCTGGATGCATCCTCCCAACAACCTACCCAGATTTCCTGGTTTCTTATTACAGCCCCCGCCGCCCCCACCAGCTCCTGTACAGCGCGCTCCATCAGTTATTAGCTACTTTCATCTTAACTCTGAAGATGTCTGACCAACTAGAAATCGACGGGCAGCGCACTGAGCAGCTGATCCTTGCTCGGCGAAAACTCAAACAACAAAACCAGGAATTGTTCAACCTTCAAGCCTTACACCAATGCAAAAAGGGTCTTTTCTGCCTGGTTAAACAAGCTGAACTTTGCTATGATGTAACCCAACAGGGGCATGAGCTATCATACACTTTAAACAAGCAAAGACAGAGCTTTATGACTATGGTGGGGGTTAAGCCCATTAAGGTTACTCAGCAATCCGGCCCAGTTGAGGGAAGCATTCTTTGTCAGTGCACCAATTCTGAATGCATGTACACTATGGTAAAAACCCTGTGTGGTCTCAGGGAACTTCTCCCCTTTAATTAAAGTTATCTGATTAATAAAGCTTACCTTAAATTTGATATCAGTTGTTTGTCAAGTTTTTCCAGCAGCACCACCTGCCCTTCCTCCCAACTTTCGTAGGGGATGTGCCAACGGGCAGCAAACTTTCTCCACGTCCTAAAGGGTATATCGGTGTTCACCTTTTTACCCTGACCCACGATCTTCATCTTGCAGATGAAAAGAACCAGAATTGAAGACGACTTCAACCCCGTCTACCCCTATGACACCTTCTCAACTCCCAGCATCCCCTATGTAGCTCCGCCCTTCGTTTCTTCTGACGGGTTACAGGAAAAACCCCCAGGAGTTTTAGCACTCAAGTACACTGACCCCATTACTACCAATGCTAAGCATGAGCTTACTTTAAAACTTGGAAGCAACATAACTTTAGAAAATGGGTTACTTTCGGCCACAGTTCCCACTGTTTCTCCTCCCCTTACAAACAGTAACAACTCCCTGGGTTTAGCCACATCCGCTCCCATAGCTGTATCAGCTAACTCTCTCACATTGGCCACCGCCGCACCACTGACAGTAAGCAACAACCAGCTTAGTATTAACGCGGGCAGAGGCTTAGTTATAACTAACAATGCCGTAGCGGTTAATCCTACCGGAGCGCTAGGCTTCAATAACACAGGAGCTTTACAATTAAATGCTGCAGGAGGAATGAGAGTGGACGGTGCCAACTTAATTCTTCATGTAGCATATCCCTTTGAAGCAGTCAACCAACTAACACTGCGATTAGAAAACGGGTTAGAAGTAACCAGCGGAGGAAAGCTTAACGTTAAGTTGGGATCAGGCCTCCAATTTGACAGTAACGGACGCATTGCTATTAGTAATAGCAACCGAACTCGAAGTGTACCATCCCTCACTACCATTTGGTCTATCTCGCCTACGCCTAACTGCTCCATTTATGAAACCCAAGATGCAAACCTATTTCTTTGTCTAACTAAAAACGGAGCTCACGTATTAGGTACTATAACAATCAAAGGTCTTAAAGGAGCACTGCGGGAAATGCACGATAACGCTCTATCTCTAAAACTTCCCTTTGACAATCAGGGAAATTTACTTAACTGTGCCTTGGAATCATCCACCTGGCGTTACCAGGAAACCGACGCAGTGGCCTCTAATGCCTTAACATTTATGCCCAACAGTACAGTGTATCCACGAAACAAAACCGCTGACCCAGGCAACATGCTCATCCAAATCTCGCCTAACATCACCTTCAGTGTCGTCTACAACGAGATAAACAGTGGGTATGCTTTTACTTTTAAATGGTCAGCCGAACCGGGAAAACCTTTTCACCCACCCACCGCTGTATTTTGCTACATAACTGAACAATAAAATCATTGCAGGCACAATCTTCGCATTTCTTTTTTTCCAGATGAAACGAGCCAGACTTGAAGATGACTTCAACCCCGTCTACCCTTACGAACACTACAATCCCCTTGACATCCCATTTATTACACCCCCGTTTGCCTCCTCCAACGGCTTGCAAGAAAAACCTCCGGGAGTCCTCAGCCTGAAATACACTGATCCACTTACAACCAAAAACGGGGCTTTAACCTTAAAACTGGGCACGGGACTAAACATTGATGAAAATGGAGATCTTTCTTCAGATGCTAGCGTGGAAGTTAGCGCCCCTATTACTAAAACCAACAAAATCGTAGGTTTAAATTACACTAAACCTCTCGCCCTGCGAAGTAACGCGCTCACTCTTTCTTACAACGCTCCCTTAAACGTAGTAAATAACAATTTAGCTCTAAATATCTCACAACCTGTCACTGTTAATGCAAACAACGAACTTTCTCTCTTAATAGACGCCCCACTTAATGCTGACACGGGCACTCTTCGCCTTCAAAGTGCTGCACCTCTTGGACTAGTGGACAAAACACTAAAAGTTTTGTTTTCTAGCCCCCTCTATCTAGATAACAACTTTCTTACACTAGCCATTGAACGCCCGCTAGCTCTATCCAGTAACAGAGCAGTGACCCTTAAGTATTCACCACCTTTAAAAATAGAAAACGAAAACTTAACCCTAAGCACAGGCGGACCTTTTACTGTAAGCGGGGGAAATCTAAACTTAACAACATCGGCACCCCTCTCCGTGCAAAACAACTCTCTCTCCTTATTCATTACTTCTCCTTTAAAAGTTATTAATTCTATGTTAGCTGTTGGGGTTAACCCGCCTTTTACCATCACTGACTCTGGATTAGCTATGGACTTAGGAGACGGTCTTGCACTAGGTGGCTCTAAGTTAATAATCAATCTTGGTCCAGGTTTACAAATGTCTAATGGAGCCATTACTTTAGCACTAGATGCAGCGCTGCCTTTGCAATATAGAGACAACCAACTTCAACTCAGAATTGGCTCAACGTCTGGCTTAATTATGAGCGGAGTAACACAAACATTAAACGTCAATGCCAATACCGGCAAAGGTCTTGCTGTTGAAAACAACTCACTAGTTGTTAAGCTTGGGAACGGTCTTCGCTTTGATAGCTGGGGAAGCATAACTGTTTCGCCTACTACCACTACCCCTACCACCCTATGGACCACCGCAGACCCGTCTCCTAACGCCACTTTTTATGAATCACTAGACGCCAAAGTGTGGCTAGTTTTAGTAAAATGCAACGGCATGGTTAACGGGACCATATCCATTAAAGCTCAGAAAGGCATTTTACTTAGACCTACAGCTAGTTTTATTTCCTTTGTCATGTATTTCTACAGCGACGGAACATGGAGAAAAAACTATCCCGTGTTTGACAACGAAGGGATACTAGCAAACAGTGCCACGTGGGGTTATCGACAAGGACAGTCTGCCAACACTAACGTTTCTAATGCTGTAGAATTTATGCCTAGCTCTAAAAGATATCCCAATCAAAAAGGTTCTGAAGTTCAGAACATGGCTCTTACCTACACTTTTTTGCAAGGTGATCCTAACATGGCCATATCCTTTCAGAGTATTTATAATCATGCATTAGAAGGCTACTCATTAAAATTTACCTGGCGCGTTCGAAATAATGAACGTTTTGACATCCCCTGCTGCTCATTTTCTTATGTAACAGAACAATAAAATATTGTTGTTTTTGTTTTTATAACTTTATTGATACTTTTACAGAATTCTAACCGTTAATCCCCCTCCCCCCTTCCACTTTATCTTATACACCTCCCTCTCCCCCTGTACCGCCGCAAACAACTGCAATTTAGAATTTACACAACAATTCTTCTGTGACAAAATTAACACAGGTTCTTTGCTGGCAAAGCGCTGATCCGTAATGGAAATGAAACCTTCGGAAACATCGTCCAACAGCACGGTGGAGTCCAAAGCAGAGCTCTGCAAAAACACAATACAGTCAAGCTCTCCACGGGTTTTCGCCTCTGTTGTAGTCTGCCAACGTAAACGGGCAGTACCGTTCCATTAAGCCCCGCAGTAATCCCTGTCTCCGGGGTTCCACCAAGCTTTTCAGAAGTGACCTAACGGTGAAGCTTCCCAAAACTTTCACCGCCTTGGCGAGCAACCGCCGCGTCCGACGGGCACAGCATCGCACAGAAAGCTCATCCAAGTTTTTACAATAGGTACAGCCCAACACCACCATATTATTCATGATTCCATAACTAAAAAAACTCCACCCAAATGACATGCGCTCCAACACTATAGCCGCATGCCCATCATACAGCAAGCGAATATACATAATATGTCTACCTCTGACAAACACGCTCCCCATAAATAACACTTCCTTGGGCATGCCACAGTTTACAATTTCTCGATACCAAGGGAATCTCAAGTTATACAGTGAACCATAAATCATCATTTTAAACCAGTTTGCTAACACTACACCGCCCGCCTTACATTGAAGAGACCCAGGTTTATTACAGTGACAGTGTATAGTCCAGCGCTCAAAACCTCTTACAATTTGATTAAAATCAACATTAAGAGTGGCACAACAAACACAAACACGCATGTAAATTCTACACACATGCTTTTCCCATTTAGACAGTATCATGTCCCACCACATTGGCCATTCCTGCAATACTATAAAGGGAGCACAAGATGGAATAGACCTCACCTCGCTCACATAATGCATATTCAAATGTTCACACTCTAAAAGTCCAGGAGTCCTTTCCATTGTGGCAATGGGCACAAAATCCTCAGAGGGAGGTGGAAGGCGGTGGGTTTGGTACGAACTCAGTTTGTAGCGAAACCATCTGTCGCGTTGCATCATAAATTAAAAGCTCGCGCACAGCTTCGTACTTCTGTTTTAAAAAGCGAACACGCTGCCAACAAATGTTCGCAAACCGACGGTTTCGTTGGCGCGCTCTTTCAGTTTTCAGGGCAGTGTTCAGCCACTCCTGCAGTCCACTTAACAGCTCCTCAGCCCGTGGAGATATGCTGACATCATACCTTATTATGTCCCCATAAACGTTCAAACAGCAGGTTAAAGCCAACTCCAACCAAGCAATACAAAGGCCTTGATCCCGACTCACTGGAGGTGGAGGGAGAGACGGAAGAGGCATAATTATTCCAGACGGTTGTAAAGCCAGCCAAAGTGCAAGTCACGAAGATCACACCTCTCCCCACCGCTGCGTTGGTAAAAAATTACAGCCAAGTCAAAAAAGATGCGATTTTCCAAATTACCAATCACCGCTTCCACTAAGGCTGGCACACGCACTTCAAGAAACACAAACATAGCAAAAGCATTTTCCTCAAAATCTTCAAACATTAAGCTGCAATCTTGAATAACTCCCAAATAATTTTCTGCTTGCCACCCGCGCAACACATCCATTAAAATTTCTTGTAGACTGGCGCCATGCAATTCAAAAAGCTTGTTGAGAGCGCCCTCTACTGTCATACGCAGGCACACCTTCATGGTTGAAAAAGATCAGGTTCCCGTGTCACCTGCAGTTCATTTAAAAGATCAACATCAGGCTCAAAACCCCGATCCCGAATCTCCGTGCGTAGCATTAATTGTACAAAGTCATCCAAATCATTGCATATAAGCTCTGTCAGTTCGCTATCAGGAAGCAGCTCAGGCGATGCTACACAACAAATCATTTCTAGCGTGGGAGCTAAAGACGTTAAAGTAAAGCCACAATAAGCAGCTTGAAAAACTGGAGTAACACAATGTAAAATGTGCAGCAAAAACTCCGACATGTTTGTCTTTAAAAAATCTACCACAGAAATGTCCATATTATTTAAATAAAACATCAGGGGCTGAGGAACCACCACCGAAATAAAAATAGGTCGTAACAAAAACATTGTGTCCTGCAACAAAAAAAAATATTAATGCCCAAAGCACCTAGGAAAACCTTATGCCTCCCTTTATACCCGCTGCCCCGTCTTACCGCGACAAAGCACACAGAACAAAACACACTACACAGACGCACACAATATTTATACACTCCCTTTATCGTCAAAAGTCCACAAAAACTCCAAAGGTCACAAAAACCCGCGCAAAAAACACCGCCAACGTAACACGTCCGCCGCGCCACTCCCCAACCTTCGACCCCAACGTCATTCACCTCCACCCTTTCCCACCCCGCCTACCTATACGTCACTTCGCACCACCCCTAGCCCCTCCTCACTCATTATCATATTGGCTCGTTTCCAGCTTTAAGGTATATTATTGATGATGAGATCGGAAGAGCACACGT
>ERZ809807.197-NODE-197-length-22145-cov-7.35844_pt1 | contig 22145 bp, 13 predicted proteins | sample MGYA00520348_ERZ809807 | MGnify/ENA primary metagenome ERZ809807 (study PRJEB31588, sample SAMN03398861) | human gut metagenome | study: EMG produced TPA metagenomics assembly of the PRJNA231909 data set (A prospective, longitudinal analysis of the...
ATAAAAACCATAACCAGCCTGTTCAATGACAGTGAGCAGATCATCGTGGCGACCGATGCCGGTCGCGAGGGCGAACTTATCTTCCGATACCTCTACCATTACATAGGATGCGCCACCCCTTTCGTGCGCCTCTGGATAAGCTCGCTTACCGACAAGGCCATCCGCGATGGACTGCGCAACCTCGAAGCGGGGAGCAAGTATGACAACCTCTACCTCGCCGCCAAAGCGCGGAGCGAATCCGACTGGCTCGTGGGCATCAATGGCACGCAGGCTCTCTCCATCGCCGCCGGACACGGCACGTATTCCGTCGGGCGGGTGCAGACACCCACGTTGGCGATGGTGTGCGCACGCTATTGGGAGAACCGCCGCTTTACCCCCGAAGCCTTCTGGCAGCTCCATATCGCAACGGACGGCTGCGATGAAGGAACGGTGAAGTTTTCCTCTTCCGAAAAATGGAAAGAGAAAGAGTCCGCGACGGAACTGTATAATAAGGTGAAGTCGGCAGGCACAGCCACCGTCACGAAAGCCGAACGCAAGGAGAAGACGGAGGAAACACCGCTCCTGTACGACCTGACCACGCTCCAGAAGGAAGCCAACGCCAAGCATGGCTTCACGGCGGAACAGACGCTTGAAATCGCGCAGAAGCTCTACGAGAAGAAGCTCATCACCTATCCGCGAACCGGAAGCCGCTACATTCCCGAAGACGTGTTCGCGGAAATCCCCAAGCTGCTTGCCTTCATCGGCAGCCTGCCCGAATGGAAGGGCAAGTTGCAGCCGAAAGCCGTGCCGACACGCCGCAGCCTGGACGGCGGCAAGGTGACAGACCACCATGCCCTGCTCGTCACGGGCGAGAAGCCGCTGTTCCTCTCCAAAGAGGACAGCACCGTCTATCACATGATAGCCGGGCGCATGCTTGAGGCTTTCTCCGAAAAATGCGTCAAGGACACTGCCACCGTCACGGCAGAGTGTGCCGGAGTGGAGTTCGTGGCAAAAGGCAGCATCATCAGGCAAGCCGGATGGCGTGCCGTCTATGGCAAGGAGAATGGAGAAGAGAACAACAGCCAAGAGGAAACCGCCGCCATTCCCTGTTGGCAGGAAGGCGACACGCTGGCACTGAAAGCCGCCTCCATCACGGAGGGAAAGACCAAACCCAAGCCGCTGCATACCGAAGCCACCCTGCTGTCCGCGATGGAAACGGCTGGCAAGGAGATAGAGGACGACGCATTGCGGCAGGCTATGAAGGATTGCGGCATCGGCACGCCCGCCACCCGTGCGTCCATCATCGAAACGCTTTTCAAGCGCGGCTATATGGAACGCTGCAAGAAGTCGCTTGTCCCCACCGAAAAAGGGCTTGCCCTTTACTCGGTCGTGAAGGCGATGCGTATTGCCGATGTCGCCATGACGGGCGAATGGGAAAAGGAATTGGCACGCATCGAGCGTGGGGAACTGCCCGCCGATGACTTCCGCAGGAAGATTGAGGCATATACACGGGAAATTACCTCCGAACTGCTGTCGTGCGACAAGCTGTTCGCCCGCAGGGATTCCGGCTGCAAGTGTCCCAAGTGCGGAGCGGGGACGATGCAGTTTTACGGCAAGGTCGTCCGCTGCGACAACGCGGAGTGCGGTTTGCCCGTGTTCCGCCTGAAAGCAAACCGCACCCTCTCTGATGATGAAATCAAAAGCCTGCTCACCGACGGACACACGAAACTGCTCAAAGGATTCAAGAGCAAGCAGGGCAAGAGTTTTGATGCCGTAGTCGCCTTTGACGGGGACTATAACACGGTTTTCGTGTTCCCAGAAAGGAAAAGTAAAGCGACCTCTGCGAAAAGAAGAAAATAAATGTTTAACTTTGCCACTGGTTCAGAGTAATGAATTGTTCTTCGATACCGGATTACACTCATACTTTGGATTTAGTGGTGGCACTCGGAGGGATACCGGGTGCCTTTTTCTTCTCGTTTTCCAACGATTATCCCTATCATCATTATCAATCCACTAAATTCCAAAGAAATGAACAACAAGAAGAAAAACGAGGGTCGGACCGACTTTTCCTATTACGGTCTGTACCTGCTGGACTACCTCACCACGAACAAGTTTGAACAGGCAGCCGATGAAGCCTTCATCCGAGAAAGAACCGACCGTGCCGCCGAAGCGTATGAACGGGCAAGGCTCGAAGGATATCCTGTCGACGGGGCGCAGGAACTGGCGATGAAGGTGCTGACGGAGGGCCTTCGCTACTCCAGGCACGCCATCCTGCGCGAAGTCGTGGAGAACGAATTTGCGGGTGAAGTACCGGAAGAAAAATGTGAAGCCTTTACCCAGAAGCTGCTGCCACTTGTCGGAAACGTATTCTCCATCTATGACCTCTCGGATGACAATTTCGCCCTGTCGCCCGAATATGACCTGCTCTACACGGAGCTGACGGGAGCCGTCATCCTCTATATCGAAGAGTATGGCGTTTAACCGCAAACAGAGGCTGCGGGACAACATCGAGGCGATACGGACGGCATTCCTCCTTGACAGGGAACAGCGCACACCCACCGCACGCGAACGGCTCTTGTTAGAGCGTTATTGCGGTTTCGGGGGATTGAAGAGCATACTCAACCCTGCAAGGGAACTGACGGATGCCGTCCACTGGGCGAAGTCCGACCTCGAACTGTTTGCCCCTACCGTGGAACTGCACAGGTTGCTGCGGGAGAACACAAAAGACGAGACGGAGTACAAACGGTATATGGATGCCATGAAGCAGTCCGTGCTGACCGCCTTCTATACCCCGCCGGAGATAACTGGGACCATCGCGGACGTGCTGCATGAACACGGCATCCGTCCCGACCGGGTGCTGGAGCCGTCGGCAGGTGTCGGTGCATTCGTGGACGCCGTGCTGGAGAACAGACCGGACGCGGACATCATGGCTTTTGAGAAAGACCTGATGACGGGCAAGATACTGAAGCACCTGCATCCCGGACAGAAAGTAAGGGTACAGGGTTTCGAGAAGATAGAAAAGCCGTTCATGAACCATTTTGATTTGGCTGTCTCCAATATACCGTTTGGCGATGTGGCGGTGTTCGACCCGGAATTTTCGGGCAGCAAGGATCCTGCAAGGCACTCGGCGGCACGGACGATACACAATTACTTTTTCCTGAAAAACCTTGACGCGGTGCGTGAAGGCGGAATCGTGGCGTTCATCACCTCGCAGGGGGTACTGGATGCCCCGACCAACGCGCCCATACGCGAGTATATGATGAACCATGCCAATCTGGTGGGCGTAGCCCGCCTGCCGAACAACCTCTTTACGGATAACGCGGGAACGGAGGTGGGCAGCGACCTGATTATCCTGCAAAAGAACAGCGGAAAGAATGGTGAACTGTATTACAACGAAAAACTCTTCGTACAGACCGAACAGACCCCTATCGGCACTTCCGTAAATGGGTATGTATGGAGCATCGGCTCGCTTTCACACACGGATTTGATCAGAAGTACCGACCCATACGGGAAACCAGCCTATAAACTCCTGCACCGTGGGGACATCGCACAACTGGCGGAAGACTTGCGGGAGCATCTGAAAATAGAACTGCAACAACTTGACAGGAAACTGTATGAGAAACACAGCCTGCATCCGACAAAGGAGGAAAGCACGGCTGCGGAAGTGCAACCTGCTCCGAAAACAGAAAAGGTATCACCTTCTGTAATAGCCCCCGTTTCTGTAATTGAGCCTGTCAAGGGAGTGGAGAAGCCGCAGGCACAGCCCATAGAGGAAAAGCCGGAGATTGAGCCGCGCCAACCCAACCATTCGTCAGCCGTGCAGCTTACCCTGCTCGACCTTTGGGGTATGCCCATAGAGGAACCGGCAAAAAAGAAAAAGGCAGCGAAAAAGGAAAGCAAGCCGAAGCCTATGCCGTCCACGCCTAAACCGCAGGTCAAAGTTACTCCACCCGTTGAAGCCGCCAAGCCGGTAAACGGTAATAAGGAAGAAAAGCCGGAAAATGCCGAAAAGCCAAACGACCCGGACGACATTTACGCCACTCTGGATTGGGAAACCAATCCTCCCATCAACGGCTTCTATGAGACAATGATGAGTCTGACAGCGGAACGGCGCAAGGCCCTACGGCTTGAGGCAGAACGGCACAGGCAGGAACAACTGAAAAAGATGGGTATCAAAGACACGTTGAACCCTGCTTTTGCGCCTTCTTCGGACAATATGGATAAAAAGCCGGAACAAACGGAAGAAATAAAGCAACCTGAAACACCGGCAGAAGTTGTGCCTACTTCCGAAACGGTTGCCACTTCCCTGTTCCCGGAACTTGAAACGGAAAAGCCGAAGGAGGAAGTCATGGACCTTTCTCCCCGTCCGTTCAACGGCCTGCTGGAGCCACACCACCGTGACGGCTCGATGGTGCTGGATGCTTCACGCAATCTCGGTTACCTGAAAGACCTCACGCCTTACGGTGCGACCTTCCAACCGCTCGACCTTCATGGCTATCAAAAAGAGAAAGCGATGCTGTATATATCGCTCCGTGACGCTTACGAACGTCTGTATAGCCACGAGACGGAGAACCATACGGAACACAAACCGCAGCGCGGGTATCTCAACACCTACTACGATGAGTTTGTCATGCGTTACGGTAACCTCAACGCCAGACAGAACGTGAAACTGGTGATGATGGATGCCGGAGGGCGCGACATCCTTTCGCTGGAACGTGCGGAGGACGGCAAGTTTGTCAAGGCGGACATCTTCGACCGTCCCGTTTCCTTCTCGGTGGAGAGCCGTGTCAATGCAGGCTCTCCCGAAGAAGCCTTGTCCGCATCGCTCAACAAGTTCGGCACGGTCAATCTCGGCTATATGCGGGAGATAACCGACACCACGGAAGAGGAACTGCTTGGTGTCCTCAAGGGGCGCATCTTCTACAACCCGCTCGTAACCGATTACGAAATCAAAGACCGCTTCATCGCGGGGAACGTGATAGAGAAGGCGGAACGCATAGAGGGCTGGATGGAGGACAATCCCGAAAGTGAGCGGATGCCGGAGGTGAAACAGGCGTGGGAGGCATTGAAGGAGGCCGAACCGCAGCGCATCTCCTTTGAAGACCTCGACTTCAATTTCGGGGAACGCTGGATTCCCACGGGCGTGTATGCCGCCTACATGAGCCACCTTTTCGACACGGACGTGAAAATAGCCTACTCCGCAAGCATGGACGAGTTTTCCGTGGCGTGCGGCTACCGCACCATGAAGATCACGGACGAGTTTTTAGTAAAGGGCTATTACCGGAACTATGACGGTATGCACCTGTTGAAGCACGCCCTGCACAACACCTGCCCCGACATGATGAAAAGTATCGGCAAGGACGAGAACGGCAACGACATCAAGGTACGCGACAGCGAGGGCATACAGCTCGCCAACGCGAAGATAGACGAAATCCGTAACGGGTTCTCCGAATGGCTGGAAGAACAGTCGCCGCAGTTCAAGGAACGGCTCACGACGATGTATAACCGCAAGTTCAACTGTTTCGTGCGCCCGAAGTATGACGGCTCGCACCAGACTTTTCCCGACCTCAACCTGAAAGGGCTGGCAAGCCGGGGAATCAAGAGCGTTTACCCGTCGCAGAAGGATTGCGTCTGGATGCTGAAACAGAACGGCGGCGGGATCTGCGACCACGAGGTGGGAACCGGCAAGACGCTGATAATGTGCATAGCGGCACATGAGATGAAGCGTCTGAACTTGGCGCACAAGCCGATGATTATCGGGCTGAAAGCGAATGTGGCGGAGATTGCCGCCACCTATCAGGCGGCATATCCCAATGCGAGGATTCTCTACGCTTCTGAAAAGGATTTCTCGACCGCCAACCGCGTGCGTTTTTTCAACAACATCAAAAATAACGATTACGATTGCGTCATCATGTCGCACGACCAGTTCGGCAAGATACCGCAGTCACCGGAGTTGCAGCAGCGCATCCTGCAGGCGGAGCTTGACACGGTGGAGGAAAACCTCGAAGTCTTGCGGCAGCAGGGCAAGAACGTGTCGCGGGCGATGCTGAAAGGGCTGGAGAAGCGCAAGCATAACCTTGTGGCGAAGCTGGAGAAGGTGGAACACGCTATCAAGTCCCGCACGGATGATGTGGTGGACTTCAAGCAGATGGGCATCGACCACATCTTCATTGACGAGAGTCACCAGTTCAAGAACTTGACTTTCAACACCCGTCATGACCGTGTGGCGGGATTGGGAAACTCGGAAGGAAGCCAGAAGGCCCTGAATATGCTCTTTGCCATCCGTACCATACAGGAACGCACGGGCAAGGACTTGGGGGCTACGTTCCTTTCGGGCACGACCATTTCCAACAGTCTGACGGAACTGTACCTGCTCTTCAAATACCTGCGCCCCAACGAACTGGAACGGCAGGACATCCGCTGTTTCGATGCTTGGGCTGCCATCTTCGCCAAAAAGACGACCGATTTTGAGTTCAACGTAACGAACAATATCGTTCAGAAGGAGCGTTTTCGCTATTTCATCAAGGTGCCGGAGCTTGCCGCCTTCTACAACGAGATTACCGACTACCGCACGGCGGAGGATGTAGGTGTGGACAGACCAAACAAGAATGAGAGACTGCACCACATACCGCCCACACCGGAGCAGGAGGACTTCATACAGAAGCTGATGCAGTTTGCCAAAACCGGCGATGCCACTCTGCTTGGCAGGTTACCCCTGTCGGAAACGGAGGAAAAGGCGAAGATGCTCATCGCCACCGACTATGCGAGAAAGATGGCTCTTGATATGCGCATGATAGACCCGAACTACGAGGACCATCCCGACAACAAGGCAAGCCATTGTGCCAAGATGATTGCAGAGTATTACCACAAGTACGAGGCGCACAAGGGTACGCAGTTCGTGTTCTCCGACTTGGGGACATATCAGCCGGGGGAAGGATGGAACGTGTACAGCGAGATAAAACGCAAGTTGGTGGAGGATTACGGCATACCGGCAAGTGAGGTGCGCTTCATTCAGGAGTGTAAGACGGATAAGGCTCGTAAGGCGGTGATAGATGCCATGAACGCCGGGACGGTGCGCGTGCTGTTCGGCTCCACAAGTATGCTCGGAACGGGCGTGAATGCGCAGAAAAGATGTGTCGCCATCCATCACCTTGATACACCGTGGCGACCGTCCGACCTGCAACAGCGTGACGGACGGGGTGTTAGAGCCGGGAACGAGATTGCCAAGCATTTTGCCGAGAATAACGTGGATGTCATCATCTACGCGGTGGAAAAGTCGCTGGACAGCTACAAGTTCAATCTGCTGCACTGCAAGCAGACGTTCATATCGCAGCTCAAAAGTGGAGCGATGGGCGCACGTACCATCGACGAGGGAGCAATGGACGAAAAATCGGGTATGAACTTCTCGGAGTATATGGCGTTGCTCTCCGGCAATACCGACCTTTTGGATAAGGCGAAATTAGAGAAGCGTATCGCCTCGCTCGAAGGGGAACGCAAGTCGTGGGGCAAGGGCAAGCGCGATTCGGAGTTCAAGCTGGAATCCAAGACGGGAGAACTGCGCAACAACACGGCTTTCATCGAAGCCATGACGGAAGACTGGAACCGTTTTCTTTCCGTTGTGCAGACTGATAGGGAAGGCAGTCGTCTTAATCTTGTCAAGGTGGACGGCGTGGATTCAACGGATGAGAAGGTCATCGGTAAGCGTTTGCAGGAAATCGCCAAGAACGCCATGACTGGTGGACTGTACAAGGCTGTCGGGGAACTTTACGGCTTTCCGATAAAGGTGGTCAGCGAGAGGACACTCAAAGAAGGTCTGGAGTTCACCGACAACCGCTTCGTGGTGGAGGGCAACTACAAGTACACCTACAACAACGGGCATCTGGCGATGGCAGACCCGATTGCTGCCGCACGAAACTTTCTGAACGCATTGGAGAGGATTCCGACCATCATCGACCAGTACAAGTCTAAGAACGAAGTGCTGGAAAAGGAGATTCCGCAGTTGCAGGAGATAGCGGGCAAGGTGTGGAAGAAGGAGGACGAGCTGAAACAGCTGAAGTCCGAACTCGCCGCACTGGACCGCAAGATACAGCTTGAGCTGGCTCCGGCTCAGGAAAACACGGAAGAGAACCGGCAAGGCAACGAGAAAAAACAGACGGAACAACAGCCGGAAAGCCCGCACGTGGACTTTGTACGCAGTCATTTAATTATAGGGAGACCCGGTTTATCGGAATCCAAAGGTGTAAAACTTTAATATCGAAGTCTTGACAGAAAAAGCCAGTGGTTGAATTTTTCACCACTGGCTTTAATTCTAATAATTTTTCAATCTAATATGACCGAATCTATAACGTTAAATCATAGATTATGTGTCTATTTGTGAAGAAAAAGACGTATTTTTGTATCAAAATCAAATAAGCATAACAATGGAACCATCTATATACCGTTTTTCACTTTGTGCCGCACTGCCGTTGATGTTATTCTTCGGCTTTTATTTTTTGTTTGCAAAGACTCCTGAAAAGAAAATTTTCAAGAATTATCTCCGCTCCCGACAGATTATGGGTATAGCTATGCTGCTGCTTTCGGCAAATTATTCGGTACATTTCTTCTTTGGTATCCGATTCAAAAATGCGGATTCTGCCATATTGATGAACATGTCCACATACTTCCTGTGCTATTCTCTGTTCAGTTCGGCATTGATAATGTTGCTTGATCGTTTTTACATTACCAAACGGCGTGTGTGGACACATATCATTTTATGGATTATATTCTCAACTCTTTCCGGAGTTGTGGTGTTCCTGGTGCCAAGCGGAATCATACAAAAAATCTCTTTATTTGCTTTAGCTGTCTGGTTAGTTGTTTTTGGAGTCGTTTTAGCTCGCAGAGTCATAGTTGCATATCGTAGAGCCATTCGGATTTTCAATGAAACTCAGGCGGATGATATAGGCGCATATATCGAATGGCTTTCCATATTCACTTATTGGGCTGTTATCTTCGGTGTCGGATGCGGATTGCTGACATTTCTGCCAGACAAATATGTTTTTATCTGGATTTTGTCGTCAATACCGTTCTACAGCTATCTTTTCTACAGCTATCAGAACTACCTGCTGTTCTATGAACAGGTGGAAAATGCTTTTGAGCAAGATATACAATCTGAAGAAGAACTTCTGACAAATTCGGGAACTGAACCCGAAATGGTTTCAGAAGAGGAAATTCCAGTGTCCTATACAGGAATTATAGAGAAGGTGGACAACTGGATAAAGACAGACGGCTATGTCCAGCAGGGACTTACCATAAAAGATCTGTCCGAAATACTTCATACGAACCGTACCTATCTTTCCGCTTATATCAAGACTACGTATAAAATGACATTCCGCGAATGGATAACCGGTCTCCGGTTGGAGTATGCGAAAAACATACTGAAGGAACATCCGGAAATCAATATACAGAAGCTGGCTGAGTCTTCCGGTTTTCTTTCCCGCAGTAACTTTATCAAATTATTTTCCGAGAAGGAAGGATGTACGCCTGCCAAATGGAAAAAAGCAAATCGGGAATAATTTGTATACTAAAAAACATTGAAAGAGGTCTCAGAAACCCATTTTCAAAAAGTGCTCAAACGACAAAAAAAGTGCTAATTCGACAAAAAGGTGCTCTAACGACAATTTGAAAAGTGCTCAAACGACTATTTTTCATAAAACGCTGTATTTCAACAGAAAAAGTTTTTGTAATATTTTGGGCATAGAATGACATTTATTATCTTTGGAGAGGACAAAGATAATAAATGCAAGTTTATATGAGCAGAAAAATCACTTTTCTTACCTTGTTTCTGTGGCTGATGACGGTAACTTTTCCTGTCATTGCGCAGCAGAAAACAGACACAACCTACACCTTCCGCTTCGTTCCGCAGAAGGACATGTTCTACGTTCCTTGGAATGGTAATGACACTGAACTTGCCCGCCTGTTGGAATGTATCGAAAACAACAAAGCAACAATTCTTGACGGCAAACTGCCGCTATTGGTTGACGGATATTGCAATTCGCAGAGCAGTGAAGTCAAGAACCTTGCAACAGCGAAGATTCGTGCCAACCGTGTGAAATCAGAACTGATTATACGCGCGAAAATCAAGGAAGAAAACTTCATTACCCACAATCATGCGACAGGGGGTGATTTTGTAATCGTGCGCCTAACGGTACCCGCAAAGGAAACAGCCGCGATGGATGCGGAAGCGGAAGCGCGACGCAGGGCAGAAGCCGAACGCTTAGAAACCGAGACGCGTGCCGAACAGGAACGGCGTGCCGAAGAGCAGCGCAAGGCGGAAGAAGCCCGACTTGCCGCTGAAAAGGCAGAAGCCGAGAAAGCCGCTCTACAAAATACACTTGCCGGCACGCCGTCGGAAACTAAAATCACAAATGATTATCATCTCTCCCTGCGTGCCAACCTATTGCGCTGGGCTACCCTGACACCCGATTTAGGACTTGAATGGCGCATCTGTCCGTCGTGTGGCATTGCCGTAAACGGCTCATGGACTTCTTGGACGTGGAGCGACAAGGACCGCCGCTATGCACTCTGGGAAGTGGTTCCGGAAATACGTTATTACATGGGTGAGAAGAAAGCCTGGTATCTGGGGGCGATGTTCAAGGCCGGACAGTTCAACTACAAGATCTCCGAAACAGGCAAGCAAGGCGACCTGATGGGTGGCGGCATCACCACCGGCTATCAGCTACGGCTGAACAAGGCACTGACTCTTGATTTCAACCTTGGCTTGGGCTACCTGAATGCCGATTTCGAAAAATATGAAGTCATCGATGGTGTGCGCGTGCGCCGCGGCAACGAGACAAAAAATTGGTGTGGCCCCATCAACGCCGGTGTGACATTGGTATGGAAGTTATTCTAATACGGAGGAATAGAGTATGAAAGCAAGACAATATATAAATATGGTAGGAATGACAGCCGCCGTGCTGCTCTCTTCCTGCGTGAAGGACACGCTTTATGACACGCCGCATCCCGACTATGGGAAAATTGCGGTGACAGCCGACTGGTCGGCCTGCGGTGAGGGTATCAACATACCTGCCACGTGGACGGTCACCATGGGCGACTATACGGGTACGGAGACTTCCGCCACCCATGCCCCCGACCATCTGTTTGCTCCGGGCAGCTACACCCTTGCGGTGTGGAACCCAGCTGAAGGAATCACGGTAAATGGTACCACCGCCACCATTGCCGCAGCCACGGGAAACCGGGCAGGCACGGATGCCTTTGTGAACAATGCCCCGGGATGGTTCTTCACCTATACGGAACAGGTGACCATCGAGAAAGACAAGGACTATCCGCTGACCGCCGCAATGAAGCAGCAGGTACGCGAACTGACGCTTATCATCAAACCGACGGGGGATGCCGCCGGACGCATCACGGAGATTGTTGCCCATCTGACGGGTGCAGCCAGAACTCTCGATTTCGCTACCGATACCTACGGAGCCGCTTCAAACGTCGTGCTGCCCTTCACCAAGATAACCGAAGGTGACGATGCCGGCAAGTGGAAAGCCACGGTGCGGTTGCTGGGTGTGACCGGTACGGAACAACTGCTGACGGCTGAAATCCGCTATGCGGACGGCAACCCGAGCCCCACCACGTTGAAAAGCGACCTCACAGAAGCTCTCAAGGAGTTCAACACCAGAAAGGGCAAATCGCTGACCCTCGGCGGAACGCTGGTTGAGACTCCCGAAGGCATGGAAGTGGACGGAGCCGAAATCAACGGCTGGGAAGAAGTGAAAGGTGATGATGTAAATGCCGATTTGTAAATAATTAGCAAACCGAACGCAGAAGCAAAGCTTGCTTTGATTTTGCTGAGGTGCAGCAATTATTGAAATGGAATTTAACTAATATAATAACAGAATATAATGAAGACAAGATTTTTTACACTTGCAGCGCTCGCCCTCGCACTGGTAGCCTGCAACAACGACAACGAGAACCTGAACGGTGACCCCGTGGCCGCCCAGTTTACCGCCAACATCGCCCCCGCCACACGCGCCAGCGGAACCACCTGGACTGGCGGCGACCGTATCGGCATCACCGACATCGGCAACGATTCCCAGTACGGCAACGTGCCTTTCATCCTGAAAAACGGGAAATTTGAGGCAGAAGGAAAGGTTATCTATATCGAAGATGCAAAGACCCATACTTTCCGCGCCTACTATCCGTACAACGCGGCGGGAGGCATCCTCACAGCCACGACCGATGCCACGGCGCAGCAAAACCAGCCTGCCATCGACTTCCTCTTTGCTTCAGGAGCCACGGGAGACAAAAACAACCCGGTAGTAAGCTTCACCGACAAAACCGCCAAAGGCGGTGAAGACAACTCCTTCCACCACCGCATGAGCCAGATAACCCTTACCTTCGAGGCGGGCGACGGCGTGAATTTCAGCGTGGTCAAGCCTGAACGTTACACGCTGGACGGATTGTTACTCACCGGTACGTTCAACACGGCCGACGGTATTGCCACCGCAGACAACGGACTACAGACCGGAGAACTGACCATGAATCTGGCAGACGGCAATCTCACGTCATCGATCATCCTCTTCCCGCAGACAGTTGCATCCCTGCCGTTGGTTGTGAATTACAAAGGTCAGGAATATCATGCCACACTCACCATGCCCGAAGGCGCACTGCAGGCGGGCAACAACTATACCTATACCGTCAAGGTACGCAACAAAGTCCTTGAAGTCAGCGAAGCCACCATTGCAAAGTGGAACGATATAGACGGCGGAGAAGTGAATGCTGGCCTGTAAGATATTAATAATTAATTGATTAGGTTGAAGAATTATGAGACATAGAATTTTTATCCCCGCAGCCACCGCACTGCTGTTCGCCCTCGCCGCCTGCACGCAGGACGAACTTGCTGGCGATAACCGTCTGCCCGAAGGTGAATGCCCCGTCGTCATCCGTGCCACCGGATTGTCCGTAGAAGCAACGCCGCTGGCAGCCCCTTCCACCCGTGCCGCTGTGGACGGCGACTGGCAGGGCGTCACTTCCGTGGCACTCAAGATGGGCGATGCGGTAAAGGAATACACCGTAACGGCTTCTACCGATTTCAAGAGTGCCACGCTCTCACGCGAGAACGACCCGTACTACTGGACCAGCCGCGACCCGATTACCGTATCGGCATGGTGGCCCTTCAACAAGGCTGACATCACACAGATGCCTGCCGTGAAGGTGGCCGAAGACCAAAGCAAATTGGCTGACTTCCAGAACAGCGACTTCATCTCTGCTGAGAACCGGAAGGTGGAATTTAACAACCCGACACTTGAATTTACCCACCGCACGGCACGCGTGACAATCGAACTGAAGCCCGGCACGGGATTCACGAGCGTCGCTGGTGCCATGGTGAGCCTCGTGAGCCTGTCCGCCGATAACGGCAACCCGACTGCCATCAAGACTTACAACGCAAGCGGCAACACCTACGAGGCACTGACTGCCCCGCAGACCGTTGCGGCAGGCAAGCCGTTCGTCAAGGTGGAACTCGGCGGCGGCACCTTCTACTTCCGTCCGCAGAACAATGTCGTATTAGAAGCGGGTAGCCGCTATAAATATACCGTTAAGGTGAACACCACCGGCTTGACGTTAGAGGGTTGCACCATCGGCAGCTGGGCTGACGGCGGCGGCGAGAGCGGCGAGGCTGAGGATTTGGGCTATTCTATACAGAACGACGGCAGTTACATGGTCTATAACGCTGACGGCCTACTGGCATGGAACAAAGCCGCACAAAAGGACGAATCGATTAATTGCACCCTCACCGCCGACATCGACCTGACGGGTAGGGATTGGACACGGATAGACACATCATGGCCTGGCTACTCCGGCGTCTTTAATGGGCAGGGACACCGCATTACGGGATTAAACTTTTCAGCAGCGACTACTGAACTTTTTGGGTTATTAAATGTACGTGGTGTGATAAAGAACCTACAACTCATAGATGTGAATCTGTATGGCAGTAGTGGATCAGCAGCTGGAATAGTGGAGCAAAATGAGGGTCAAATCATTGCCTGCTCTGTGACGGGAAAAATTTCTGCATATGGTAGAACTTGTGGTATAGCCGATTTAAATTATGGCAGTATCACAGCTTGCTGGTTTGACGGCACATTGAAAGATTATGAATCTGGAGCTATAGTGTGTTTCAACTACAATACTATAACTTCCTGTTATTGGGGAGGCAATGCCGAGCGAGGAGAATTCCGTAATTTTGGAGGAACGGTAGATGCCACGAAGGTGGACGGCGCGACCGTGAAATGGCAGACAGCCGTCGACGGCATGAACATCGCCCTCACCGACAATGACTACCAGTGGGCACTCGGCACAGACGGTCTGCCCGTACTGCAAAAGAAACAATAACAACCCCTAAACAACACGCATCATGAAACGAACAACCATCCATATATCCGCAGCCATCGCCCTGCTGCTCGGCCTTGCCGCCTGCACACAGGACGAAGCGGGCTTCCTACCAGAAGGGGCGGAAGGCACACCCATCGTCTTCACCGCCACGGGGCTGAACCCCGCCGCGACAGCCACCGCCGGCACCCGTGCCCCAGCGGATGGCAATTGGACGGGTGTGCAGAGCGTGGCAGTCATGATGGACGGCATGGTGAAGACGTACAACGTGACGCCCTCCACCGCCGACCCCACCAGCGCCACACTGACCTCCACCGACCCGTACTACTGGACCAACCACAACGACATCACCGTCACGGCGTGGTGGCCCTACACCGCTGGCGAGACAACTCCGCCTGCGGTAAAGGTAAAAGCCAACCAAAGTGCCCAGAAAGACTTTGAGGGCAGCGACCTCATCGTAGCCGACGGACAGACGGTGACCTACGGTAGCCCCACGCTCCGCTTCACCCACCGCACGGCACGGGTGACCATCGTTCTGACGGACTACACCGAGGGGCTGGCATCCGTGCAGCTGACGGGCCTCTCCACCGAAGGCGACAACCCGGATATAATCGTCCCGTATGACAAGGGCAGCAACACCTACACCGCCATCGTAGCCCCGCAAAATGTGGCAGCTGGCACGGCCTTCATCGTCTGCACCTTCACTAACGGCAAGACCTTCGTTTATAAGATGAAGAATGCTACCGACTGGCAGGCGGGCGGTGAATATACCTACACCGTCTCCCTCGCTGCGGCAAAAGACCTGGGCTATACCATAGAGAGCAACGGCAGCTACACCGTGACCTCCGCCGATGGCTTGATGAATGTAGCCAAATTAGTGAACGGAGGTAAGACCGACATTAACATTACCCTCGACAAAAACATTGACCTCACCGGCAAAGACTGGACGCCGATAGGCACAGACTACGACAACTCATACAAAGGCACCTTCGACGGCGGCGGCCATACCATCACGGGGCTGACCTTTACGACAAATGACGAATATGCGGGTCTGTTCGGCTGGCTCAATAGAGCTGGTACGGTGAAGAACGTGGTGATGGAGGGCGTACAGATAACAAGCCATCAAATATATGGCGGCAGTATTGGCGGCGTGGTAGGATCTGGCTGGGGCACCATTGAAAACTGCTCGGTGTCGGGCAGCGTCAGCGGCACGGTGTATGTCGGCGGTGTGGTGGGTGTTCAAATAGGCGGTTCCATCACCGGATGCAGTTCCTCTGCCACAGTGAAGGGAATGGTTGATGTCGGCGGCGTGGCAGGTCAGACGAATTCGAGTGCCACCCTGACCGCTTGCTATGCCACAGGCAACGTGATCATAGAAATGGACCCCAAAAAGAATATCGCTGGCGGCAGTCTGGTGGGAATGAACGCAGGAAGCAGCCTCCTTGCCTGCTATGCCACGGGCAACGTAACCAGTACGGGTAGTAGCACTGGCGATATGCATATCGGCGGCTTTTTGGGAAATAACTACACCACCGTGACCGCCGGCTATTGGAAGAACAATCATGAACAAGGCATCGGCTACAATAGGGAAAGCACCGGAGCCACGAAGGTGGACGGCTCTGTCGTTACCTGGCAGAACGCCGTTGATGCCATGAACACCGCCTTGCAGAACGCAGGCTCAGAGTGGCGTTACGAACTTAACGGAGCATTGCCTACCTTGAGGAAACAGTAAGCCGTTGCGGGCGGAAATGTTCCGCCCGCAACGAACATTAACCGAAGTATAACCCCAATAAAAAAAGGAGGACGTGATGGAACACACGGAGAATCCACCATATAGGTTTTGGCATCAAGGCATTGTTAATAATAATATAGACTCCAGTGTAAATATGGAAGCTGTAAGCCGGACATTGCCAAGATTGGTGCTCATTAAAGGCAACAAATCAAGTAATTAAATTAAAAACATGGGACTTTTTCACAGAGACAAGAAAAATAATGACGATGAGCCGGACAGTGTTCAAACCAATTCATTCTCTGATATTATGAATGGTTTGCAGTACGCCGTAAACTGTGCACAAGATACATTACAGAATCATCAGATACAAAATCTGACCAGACTTTTTGAAGGAACAAATGCAAATAACGCAAATACGTTCCAATCAAAAAAAATCATGGTTGGAGACAAGACTATTGATATTCCACTTATAGCCTTGATATCCCATCATTATCTTGCAATGGATAATGTGCAGATAAAGTTCAAGGCGAAGGTCGGAAGCGTGGAATCACAGATTCCGGAAAACAACTTGCTGTTATCCAGTCCGCACAGAGCCAATCTCCAGATGCAGATGAGCAACATAAAACCAGATACAGATGATGTCATGGAGGTTTGCGTCAATTTTAAAGTTCAGGAGACTCCGGAGAGTATTTCCCGAATCATTGACGATTTTGTAAAAAATATCTAACAATTTTAAAATTCAAATGTTATGGCAGAAGAAATAAAGAACCAAGGGCAACAAGAAAATGCGGAAAACTTGAATGAAAATGTAAGCGGACAGGCGAAAGAAATTATCTCCGCTGCATTGGAAGAGACTCAAAACAGAGAAACTTCTCCAGTTCTTAAAGCAGATTCAAACGTGACTGACAAATTCAAGGGGCTTCCCATGCGGGAACTTATTGCAGCTCCACTTATTGCAGCAGCCGAAGCACAACAGGAATTGGCAGCGACAGCATGGAATTTCTACCAGCAAATTGCATTTGATGGTAAAAGCGGCAATAAAGCGCGTATATTGGAATTCGATGTCGAAAGACCGATACAGCAGGATGGAAAAATGACAACAATGTCACAAAGTGTCAAGGCTCCGTTTATAGGATTGGTGCCTATTCCTTCCCTGCTCATAGATCGCGTGGATGTCGATTTCCAGATGGAGGTTACCGATACATCAAACGTAAAAAGCACTACCAACGCAGAAGTAGAGGCAAAAGCTTCTGCAAAACATTGGTTTATAAATGCGGAAATCAGCGGCAAAGTCACGACCGCCCGCGAGAACACCCGCATGACCAACCAAACGGCAAAATACCAGATACATGTGACAGCCAGTCAGCAGCCGCAGACCGAAGGTCTGTCTAAACTGATGGATATAATGGCATCATGTATCGAGCCTATAACAAACGAAAGTAACAGTAAGTAAATATATGAATTTGATTCAAGCATTAAGATTGCCAAACAGTCGAGCAGTAATGACAAATATTGCACGGTTTCATTATCAAAATATTTATAATGTAGGTTTGACCCCTCCGATTGCCACGCAAAGTAATTTGACATTTCAAATAAAAGGATATACCCGTAACTATCGTTTTCTTAGATTAGACTATGCCTGTGTCATATATATTGCGGATGGAATAGCAGTCGTTGCTTCAAATGGCATAGATACTTTAAGTTCAGGTTTTTCGGGGTGTTATATGGCCAGTTTTAGGCACAATGGCATTAGGTATGTTGCTCATATTCCAACGCCTAACAATAGTATTAAAACATCATGGAATCGGGCGGTTAAAAATCAAATAATAGATAATGTTGTTCTTTTTAAACCTACTGAAGGATTGGCGAGAATCCCAGGAACCATTGGTATTTGGGGAATTATAACATTTAACGATAGATGTTATCGGCTTGATGTAAATGAAAACGCTCCTCCAAGTCAAGCCATACGTGGCCAAAGAATTTTTAACTCAATCCCGAGAAATCCCATACTAACAGAAATTCCACCTATCGCCGGTGGTCAGATGCCTTAATAATTATAACAATTGTAAATAAGGGAAGAATGGTTGTTTCATTGAGGAGTAGAATTCTATTCTGATATATAATTCTGGTGGCGGTCATCGGTAGCATGGCCGCCATTCTCATCCATGAACCTGCGAAGTTCCACGACCTATATGCGTATGTTGAATAACGGTATTTACACAAACAGCAAATGAGCGAACAATTCGTTACCACTACCAAGCATTTCCGCAAGCTGCTTGCCGCAGGCTATCTGTTGATAGTTCTGCTGGTGGGCGGCATCATCTGCACGTGGCTCGGAGAATGGCGCGACTTGGAGTTGCTGGAACGGGAGAACCGTGAAATCAACCGCTTCCGCAAGGAAACACACGATGCGTATGTGGGTGTGGTGGAATTGTCACTTTTGGGCGAGTCGGTGCTGGAATGGGACGATAAGGATGTGGCGGCATACCGGCGGCAACGGATGGCGGTGGATAGTATGCTTTGCCGCTTCAAGAGCCATTACGAATCGGTGCGCATAGACAGCGTGCGCCACTTGCTGGAGGACAAGGAAAAGCGGCTGTGCGCCATCATGGAAGCTCTGGAACAACAGGCGGACATCAACCGCCGGATAGCCAAGCAGGTGCCGGTGATAGTGCAAACGAGCAGGCAGGAAGAGCCGAAGAAACAGAGGAGGAAAGGTTTTCTCGGGTTGTTCGGCAAGAAACAGGAAGCACCTCCGACGACGACCACCACGATGCTCTACACACTGAACCGTGATATGATAGCGCAACAACGTGCCCAGAGCCATCGTCTGTCGGAATATGCCGACAGCCTTGCCAGCCGCAATGCGGAACTGAACCGCCAACTGCAAACCCTTATCCAGCAGATGGACCACAAGGTGCAGGCTGACTTGCAGGAACGTGAGGCGGAAATATCCGCTATGCGTGAAAAGTCGTTCTTGCAGGTAGGTATCATAACGGGTGTCATGCTGCTGTTGCTCATTATTTCATACATCATCATTCACCGCTATGCCACCCGCATCAAGCAGTACAAACGTAAGACAACAGATTTAATCGGGCAACTGCAAAAGTCCGTAAAACAAAACGAATCGTTGATAGCCTCACGCAAGAAAGCGATGCACACCATCACCCACGAGCTACGCACACCACTGACTGCCATACATGGATATGCGGAACTGATGCAGGACAACGAAGAAGAAAAGATAAGCGGTTATGCGGACAATATCCTGCAAGCCTCCAAGAGAATGACCGACATGCTCAACTCCCTGCTTGACTTCTTCCGCTTGGACAGCGGCAAGGAACAGGCGAATGTCCGTCCGTTTCGTTTGGAAAACATCGCGGAGCTGTTGCAAACGGAGTTTACGCAACAAGCAGAAGCAAAAGATCTTAAACTTACCATCGAGTGCCCGGAGGGTATTATCCTGAATGGCGACAAGGAGCGCATCATACAGATATGCGACAACCTGCTGGGCAATGCCGTCAAGTTCACGAATGCCGGAAGCGTTTCACTTGTCATAAGCTATGACGGCAATAGGCTGACCCTTGTAGTAGAGGACACCGGAACCGGCATGAGTGCGGAAGAACAACAGCGAGTGTTCGGAGCGTTCGAGCGGCTTTCCAACGCCGCCACGCAAGACGGTTTCGGATTGGGGTTAAGCATTGTGAAACAGATAGTCGGGATGCTTGGCGGCACTATACGCTTGGAAAGCGAAAAAGGAGAAGGCAGTCGTTTTACTGTGGAGTTGCCAATGAACACTGCCGATATTGGTATTGAAGAACAGACAGCCGCAGAAAGTCTGGCTCATATAGAAAGACCTTATTCTGTCATCGTATTGGACGACAATCCGATGGTATTATCCATGACAAAGGAAATGTATGCTGGTATAGGTGTGCATTGCGACACGTTCACCACTATTGGCGATGCAATGGAAGCCATGCGGCAGCACACATACGACCTCATGATAACCGATATGAAGATGCCGGAGATTAACGGCTATGAGGTGTTGGAGTTGTTACGCTCGTCAAGTGTCAGCAACTCGAAAGAGATTCCCATTGTCGTGGCGACCGCCTCCGGCAGTTGCAGCGAAGAGGAGCTGTTGGAAAATGGATTTACCGCCTGCCTGTTCAAGCCATTTTCCATTTCCGAACTGGTTGCTGTATCAGACAAATGCCTTTTGACAAGTACGGACAAGGATGAACTTCCCGACTTGTCCTCTCTGCTTGCATATGGTGACAAACGGGCGATGCTCGACCGTTTGATAACCGAAACAGAAAAGGATATGCAGGCTGTCCGGGAAATCATGGAGAGGAATGACCGCAAGGCGTTGGACGAATGGATACACCGTCAGCGAAGTTCATGGGCTGTTATCCGTGCTGACAAACCCTTGTGGAACCTGTATGAACTGCTGCATCAAGAATCTGAATGTTCCGAAATGGAATTGCGGAAATGCGTGGATGCCATGCTTCGTATGGGAACAGTTATCATAGAACTTGCGCAAAAGGAAAGGAGGTCGTCGGATGAAAGTATTTGTGATTGAGGACAACCCCGTCTATAACGATTATGTCTGCAACCTGCTGAAGAAAGACAGCTTCGATACTATGTCGGCATATAATCTTGCCACTGCCAAGAAACTATTGGCAAAGTCAGAGGTGGATGATATTGTCGTTGCCGACCTACGCCTCCCCGACGGTGAAAGCATAGAGTTGTTACGGTGGATGCGTGCCAACGACAAACAGCAGGTGTTTATCGTTATGACCAATTACGGGGAGGTGCATACGGCAGTGGAAAGTATGAAGCTCGGCTCAAAGGATTACATACAGAAACAGTTGTTGGAGGATAAACTGATACCGCTTATCCGCACCCTGCAAAAAGAACATGAAAAGCGACTACAATGGAACATTCCGATATTCGTCCGGCAGGGCGAAGCCTATCAGAAAATCAAGAAACGTGTGCGCCTTGTAGCCACCACCCGGATGAGCGTGCTGATACTGGGCGAGAACGGTACGGGCAAGGAACATATCGCACAACATATACACCAACAAAGCAAACTTGCCGATAAACCTTTTGTGGCAGTGGACTGCGGAGCCTTGTCCCCGTCATTGATACAATCCGCCTTCTTCGGACACGTCAAGGGTGCGTTTACGGGTGCCGAAGCAAACAAGACGGGGTATTTTCTGGAAGCGGATGGCGGCACGCTGTTCCTTGACGAAGTGGGCAACCTAACAATGGAGATGCAACAGATGCTGCTCCGCGCCATACAGGAACGCCGTTACCGTCCCGTCGGTGCAAAGGAGGACAAAACAGCCAACGTGAGGATAGTGGCTGCAACCAACGAGGATTTGCAGAAAGCCGTAACGGAAAAGCGGTTCCGGCAGGATTTGCTCTATCGCTTGCAGGAGTATGTGATAACCATGCCGCCCTTGCGCGACTGCCCGGAAGACATCATGCCATTGGCCGAGTTCTTCCGTGAAATGGCAAACCGTGAGTTGGAACGTGAAGTAAAAGGGTTTGCCGCATCTGCCCGTAATGCCCTGCTCGCCCATGCGTGGCCGGGCAACGTGCGCGAGTTGAAACAGAAGATACAGACGGCAGTCCTGCAATCAGAAGGCGATATGATAACCGAAGCCGATTTGGAACTTGACAATGAACCGTCCGCTACTTCCGCTTGTTTTACATTGAAGAGCGGGGATGAAGAAAGAGGACGTATCCTGCGTGCTTTGAAACAAGCAGCCGGTAACAAGAAAATGGCTGCAAAGATACTGGGTATCGGCAGGACAACGCTGTATAATAAATTGGTAGAGTATGGATTGAATGAAGAAAACTGACCGGAGTATGGCTGTAAATGGCAATAATTGATTAACTTTGCAATTGTATTTCAGAAAATAGCAGGCGATCGGGTAACTTTTCGCCGATGATATAGACATAAGACCGCAAGGCGTTTCGAGCGAAAATCTGGTAAATTGAAACTACGGAGACGATTGCGTGATGCTTATGCTATGCTTACGCATAGCGTGCATTC
>ERZ809807.240-NODE-240-length-19457-cov-7.31543_pt1 | contig 19457 bp, 15 predicted proteins | sample MGYA00520348_ERZ809807 | MGnify/ENA primary metagenome ERZ809807 (study PRJEB31588, sample SAMN03398861) | human gut metagenome | study: EMG produced TPA metagenomics assembly of the PRJNA231909 data set (A prospective, longitudinal analysis of the...
GATCTCACCGTTTACCTTCTGAACAGAAGTGTGAATAATTCTTCTCTCATAAGGATTCATTGGCTCAAGATTTGTCTTTCTGCCTGTTTTAACAGCTTTGAAAGCAAGCTTTCTACCGAGAATTTCAAGAGTCTTTTCTCTTTTTTCTCTGTAGTTTCCGGTATCAATAGTTACCTTAAAATAGCTGTTGTCAGAGTGGTTGGCAACAAGGCTTGTAAGGTACTGAAGTGAGTCAAGTGTTTCACCTCTTCTGCCGATTACAAAACCGACATCCTCACCCGAAAGATTGAACTCGATACCGCCTTCAATTTCTTTCTTCTCTATCATAACACTTTCAAGCTTCATGTTGTTGAGAACATCTCTCAAAAACTGTTCAGCTTTTTCTGCAGGAGTTTCTTTGAGAGTAACCCTAACCTTTGCAGGCTGACCTCCAAAAAGACCGAATTTTTTCTTTTCGGCTCTCTGGATAACCTCAAAATCAACCTCTGCATTTTCGTCAAGACCAAGCTGCTTTTTTGCATCGTTTAATGCGTCAACTTCGTTATCGCCAATGCCGATAGCTTCTTTAATCACAATATCACCTGATTTCAAACTTCTACTTCTTTTTCTTCTTTTTGGAATTTGTATTTTCTTCTGCACTCTCTGAAAGACCGTGCGGAACATAGTTATACTGAACAAGAGCCTCCTGCTCAAACATAAGAGCGGCGTGTCTTGCTTCGGATGTTGCTGTCATTCTCTGAGGGCTGAAAAGCTTGCCCACGATAACCGACTGAACAAGGCTTACGAGTGAAGATACAATCCAGTAAAATGCAACGGCTGACGGAACAATGTAGGCGATATATGCCGAGAAAAGCGGCATTGCATACATCATAACCTTCATACAGCCCTGCTGTTGCTGCATAGGATTGTTCTTTCCATTGATTCTCATTGTGATAAACTGTGTAAGTACGTTTGATGCAAAACATATTACAGGGAAAAGAATCATCGGACTCCAAAGACCGTAGTCCTGCGGAATTGCGAAAAGGTTCATACCGAATGTATTAAATCCCTTTTCAAACATAGTGATTGTATTGAGCTGGTCGGCAGAAAAAATCTGCTGAATAGCGTCAATATTTTGGAAACAGCTGAAATCCTTCAAAAAATAAATTTCCTGATATGTGGCATTGGTTGCGCCCGACGCCGCAGTATATCCGGGAATTGTATTTACATAGTTAAGAGCTTCGGTTACCTTTGCGCTGTCGATATGAAGTGTGTTTGTAAGCGGATATGCAACAGCATAGAATACTCCGAAAAGAACAAGGAACGGAACAATCATCGTAAGACAGCCGCCTGTCGGCTTTACGCCCTCTTTTTCATAGAGCTTAGATATTTCTTCCTGTGCCTTTTGTCTGTTATTTTTATATTTTTCCTGAATTTCCTTTTGTTTTTTGGAAAGTCTTGCGGTACCTGCCATTGATTTTTGCTGTTTGATTGTAAAAGGAAACATACAAAGTCTTACAATAATTGTAAAGACGATAATTGACAGTCCGAAATCTTTAAGAAGATAGAAAGCTCCCCACAGCACATAGCCGAGCAAGCTTCCAAGAAAACCAAAGATCTGCATACGGTTACCTCACTTTAATTTCTTACTCTTTGGCTTTTTTTCCGGAACGGGATCATACCCGCCCTTTGAAAACGGATTGCAGCGCAGAATACGCCAAACGGTAAGCGCTGTGCCCTTGAGTGCACCAAACCTTTCAATTGCCTCAATACCGTATTGTGAACAAGTCGGAATGTATTTACAATGACTTGCCATCAACGGAGAAACTGAGGTCCGGTAAAACCTGATAATTGCCAGAAGAATTCGTTTCATAAAACTATCCCTCTTTAAGAACACCTGCAAGCGAAAGCTGTTTTTTCATTTCCTTGTAAACAACAGTGCTTTTAACATAGGGTGTTTTACCTCTGGCAACAAAAACAAAGTCATATCCTTTTTTTATATCGGGATAAAGTTTGTAATAAGCCTCTCTTATTACCCTCCTTGACCTTGTGCGCCTTACGGCTTTTCCGATTTTTTTGCCGGTGGTTATTCCAAAACGCAGGTTATCGGATTTATTCTTTAACACATAAGTTACCAAAACAGGACCAACAAAGGATTTTCCCCGTCTGTAAAGTCCGGAAAAATCCCTGTTATCCTTCAAAGTGATATATTCACTCATAAATTTACCACCTTGCAAACAGGTGCATTAAAAAAGAAAGACCACCGGTTAAAAGTGGTCTTCTCTTTAATAAGACAACCTTTTTCTACCTTTAGCTCTTCTTCTGGCTAAAACTTTCTTGCCGTTAGATGTAGACATTCTCTTTCTGAAGCCGTGCTCCTTTTTTCTGTGGAGCTTCTTAGGCTGATAAGTTCTCAACATAATGAAAACCCTCCCTTCAAAATATAACCTTGCAATATAGCATTATATCTTAATTTCAGCCCGTAGTCAACAAAAATTTTTATTTTTTTATTTTCTAAAATGAAATTTAAAATTTTCTTTTGATTTTGAAAAACAGCAGCAAATTATTTTTCTTTATCGGTAAATACAATATATTGCAACACAGAATTTAACACACACTATATATCCGAATTATTGTAAAATTTGCACCCTGTTTGCGCACTTTAATAATAATAAAGTATAAATTACAATAAATTACAAATGGCTTTTTGTAATTGCAATTTTAAATTTGTTGCGTTATAATAAAGCAGAATGGTATTTTATCAAAATGGGATAATTATGGAAAATGGGTGCAGTGTGTTGCACCGTGGAAGGGAAAGATTAAATTAATGGACTCCTTTGAAGACGCATGGAAAGTTATAAGCGATTACTGTAAATCTAAAATTACCGACATTGCCTACAATACATGGATCAGCAGAATTCAGCCCGTTGACCTTGATTTTGACAACGGAACCGCTTATCTGCTTGTGCCAAATGACTTTCACGCCCAAACATTGAGGAGATGCTATATGTCGCTTCTCAACGAGGGATTTGAAGAGATTTTCGGAACAAAGTTCAATATTGAGTTCCGCACACCGGCAAATGCGCCGAAAAAATCAAAGCCGTCTGCGGCGGCATCAATAACAACATCGGCGGCAACCGCTCCTCTTTTGCAAAGCCCCGACAGCAGTTCTTACGAATACACCTTTGACACATTTATTGTCGGCTCGTCAAATAAGTTTGCTCATGCAGCCTGTCTTGCAGTTGCAACAAATCCGTCACATGCCTACAACCCCCTCTTTCTTTACGGAAACTCGGGACTCGGCAAGACTCACCTTTTGTATGCAATCGGCAATGAAATCAAGAAAAACGATCCGTCAAAGGTTATCTGTTACATAAAAGGCGACGATTTTACCGTTGAGCTTGTTGAGTCGCTCCGTCTTGCCAAGATGAATGAATTCAGACAAAAATACAGACAGGCGGATATTCTGCTCGTGGACGATGTTCAGTTTATCGGCGGTAAAGAAAGTACACAGGAAGAATTTTTCCATACCTTTAACGCACTTTATGACGCAAGAAAACAGATTGTTCTCACATCAGACCGTCCTCCTAAGGAAATCAAAACTCTTGAGGATCGTTTGCGTTCAAGATTTGAGCAGGATCTTATTGCAGATATCCAGCCTCCGGATCTTGAAACAAGAATTGCCATTATAAAAAGAAAGGCAGAGCTTGACGGAGTTGAAATTTCGGACGAAGTCTGCGAGTATGTTGCATCTAAAATCAAGGCAAATATCCGTCAGCTTGAGGGAACAGTTAAAAAAATCAAAGCCAAATACTACCTTGACGGTGAAAAACCGACAATTAATTCGGTTCAGGGCATAATTTCCGACATTCTCAACAATGACGCTCCGCCCGAGGTTACCGTTGAACGCATTATTGACGAGGTTGCAAGAACCTACGGCGTTTCGGCAGACGAAATTCGTTCACAGAAAAACCGCAGTGCCAATATCAGCAACGCAAGACATATTGCAATATATGTTACACGAGAGCTTACAACGCTTTCAATGGTTGCAATCGGTGAAGAATTCGGCAACCGTCATTATTCTACCATTATATATACAATTCAGAAGGTTCAGAAGATGATGGAAAAGGACAGAAAGGTCAAAGAAATCATTGACGATACCATCAAAAATATCCGTGACAGATAGGCTGAATTATTTAACATATTTTTCAACATTCCATAAACATTCTTCAACCCGATGTTGAAAAATTTACTAAAAAATATTTTTGTCAACAAAAGCAAACAAATCGAAAAAATCTTTTGTTTATGCTTTTTTTCAGTGTCAATGCGGAATCTCACCGCTTTTTGACATTTTGACATCCCCTACTACTACTACAATAAAAATATTAATAAAAAGACAGGAGAGAATGCACCCGATGAAAATTTCATGTTTGCGCTCCGATTTGGCAACAGCCATATCCAATGTGTCAAGAGCTGTGTCAACAAAGGCATCAATTCCTGCACTTGAAGGCGTTCTTATAAAAGCATACGGTAACACACTGAATATTTCAGGTTATAACCTCGAAATCGGTATAACAACTGATATTGAGGCAACAATCAAAGAAGAAGGCGAAATTGTCGTAAGTGCAAAGCTGTTTCTTGATATTGTACGCCGACTTCCCGAAGAGATTGTCTTTATCGAAACCGACGAGCGTATGGTTACATACATTGCCTGCGGAAAGGTTAATTATCAGATTGTCGGTATGTCATCTGTTGAATATCCCGACCTTCCGTCATTTGAACAGACTGACAGAATCACTCTCAACGCAAAAATTCTGCGTGATATGATCAGACAGACAGTCTACGCAGTAAGCGAGAACACGGCAAAGCCTATTTACACAGGTTCACTTTACGAAATTGAGGACGGTGTATTCAAAATTATTGCCATTGACGGTTACAGAATGGCAATTCGCAGTGAAAATGTAGACAGCGAAAGCAAAAACCGTTTTGTTGTTCCGGGAAAAACTCAGCATGAGGTGCTTAAACTCCTCACCGATGACGAAGAAAATACGGAAATTATCATCGGTCAGCGACATATCACATTCAAAATCAAAAATTACAGAATTATCTCCCGTCTTATCGAGGGCACATTCATAGAATACAAGTCTGCAATTCCGAAAGAGACAAAAACTGAGGTAGTTATCAATACAAGAACAATTATTGATGCAGTTGAAAGAATGTCGCTTTTGAACAACGATAGAATTCAAAGCCCGGTAAGATGCATTTTTTCGGATGATGAAATTAAACTTTCATGTACATCCGCAGTAGGCAGAGCCAATGATGTAATCTCTGTTCCTATCATCGGAGAGTCGGTTGAAATCGGCTTTAACAACAGATACCTTCTTGACGCTTTGAAAAATGCCGATACCGATGAGATTAAGCTTATTCTCAACGGTTCACTTACGGCAATGATTGTAAAACCCGTTAAGGGTGACAGCTATCTGAGCATAGTTGTTCCGATGAGGTTGGCAAATGAAAACTGAGAAAATTAAAATTGACAGCGAATACATAAAATTGCAGGATTTACTTAAACTCGGCGGTGCGGTTGAAACCGGCGGACAGGCAAAAGTTGTAATTCAGAACGGAGATGTTACCGTAAACGGTGAGATCTGCACAATGAGAGGCAAAAAAATGCGTGTCGGCGACACGGCTGTGTTTGACGGTCTTGAAATAATCGTTGAATAACTTTGGGATTGATGAAGTAAGTGAAGGTAATTGCTCTTAAATTTGAAAATTACAGAAATTTAAAGGACAATATAATCACTCCTTGTGACGGAGTAAATATAATTTACGGTGACAATGCTCAGGGAAAGACAAATTTGCTTGAGGCACTGTGGTTTTTTTGCGGAGGTCACAGCTTCAGAGGTTCAAAGGACAGCGAAATTATCAATTGGAATGAGAATTTTGCGAGGATTGAGATGCGTTTTCTCGGTCAGGAGCGTGAGCAAACAGCAAAAATTCTTTTCAGGGGCGGAAAAAAGTCCGTAGAAATCAACGGTGTGCAGAAAAATTCAGCCGCCGCACTGATTGAACGGTTTTGCGCCGTTGTATTTTCTCCCGAACACCTCAGTCTTATAAAAAGAGGTCCGGGTGAGCGGAGAAAATTTATTGACAGCGCAATCTGTCGTGAAAAGCTCAAAAATGCGGTTGTTCTCTCAAAATACAACAGGATTCTCAATCAACGAAATTCCCTTTTGAAAGACATTTACAGGCGGCCGTCACTTGCGGACACACTTCCCGTATGGGATGAACCGCTTTTGAAAAGCGGCGCAGTGCTTGTAAAAAACAGAATCGACTATGTAAAAATGCTTTCCGACCGTGCCGTTGAGTATCATAACGGAATTTCAAAAGGCAAAGAAGAGCTGAAAATCCGTTATATGTCGGGATACGAAGCGTCCGAGAATGATACGGTCGGTGAAATTTATGAAAAACTCAAGTGTAAGCTTGAAAAACACAAGAGTGACGATATAAGGACGGGTTTTACAAATTACGGTCCTCATCGTGATGATATTGAAATAATAATAAACGGTAAAAATGCCAGAGCTTTTGCATCTCAGGGACAACAGCGAAGTGCGGTTTTGTCGCTGAAGCTTGCCGAGGCGTCTGTATTGCGTGAAAGAATGGGCGAAGAACCAGTTATTCTGCTTGATGATGTGCTTTCTGAGCTTGATGCAAAAAGGCAGGATTTTTTACTCAACGAACTTCACGGATGTCAGGTGTTTATTACCTGCTGTGAAAAGTCGAATAAAGAACAGCTTAAAGACGGAAAAATCTTTATGCTGAACAACGGAGAGGTGAGCTGATGTATCTTCATCTCGGACAGGACACCGTTATCACAACCGAAACGGTTATCGGAATTTTTGATATGGACGAGTGTACCGTGTCAAAAAAGACAAGGGATTATCTTACTGCCGCCGAAAAAAGAGGCAGAGTTGTAAATGTTTCGTTTGAATTGCCGAAATCCTTTGTTGTCTGTGAAAAGAACGGCAAAATTACCGTTTATATCAGCCAGCTTTCATCAAAAACACTCATAAAAAGAAGTCAATCTCCCTATAAGGAGCTTATGTACCGTTGATACGGATATAAAAAGGAGTTCTGTGTATGAAAATGAGAAAATGCCCCTACTGCGGAAGAAGAATTTCATATACCTCATCGTTTGCAAGCAGAAGAAAAGCAGAATATATCTGCCAAAAGTGCGGAAAAGAGAGCAAGGTTGCAGTTGATAAGAAGGTAATTTTGTTTTTTATTGTTGCTGTGGTAATTTCTCTTGCAATAATGGCAGGTTGGATTCTTGCAGGTCTTGTGAGCAATCCTCTCGGAATTTTACTCGTTGCGATTCCTCTCATAATTTTTACGGCAGCTTCACCGAACTTCGTTCACTATGAGCCGTACAAGAAATACCGTAAGTCTATGGAGGCAAAAAAAGCAGGTATCGCTTATTCAGACAATCTTCTTACCTCGGAACTTGACGAGGATGAAAACTATACTTTTCCGAGTATCACTCCTCAGCAGAATGATACCGATGATAATTTTGAAATTAACACGGATGTATTTAACAAAATCAGAGCCGAAAGAAATGCCGCAAGACAAAGACTTGATTCAAATGAGATTTCTTCCGATTCATCGTCTTTTGAAAAGCAGGAATATGTTTCCGTGATTAACAATACAAGTGAGAATCATGCGTCAAGCGGAGCAACACTCAAAAAGATTCACTCCGAAATGCCCCAGCACCATACGGTGAACAGAAGCAGACACTACATAAATTCCGAGGAAGCTTTGGAAAATAAAAAAACGGATGACGGCAACCGTTATTCCGTGAACAGAAAGTTTTAACGGGTGATATTGTGTTCAGACTGCCCGTATGCCCGCATTGTCACGCAATTTATCGTTACGGTGATGTAAGGAAGAGCTTAAATACAAAAATTCACACCTGCTATCACTGCAAAAAGCAGTTCAAAACCTCATTTTCGGGACTTTGGATTTTATTTTTGATTGCAGTTGTGATAGGAATTTTCGTCAATATCTTTGAAATGACGGCTTTTTCAGGCACAAATGTGATAGCGTTGATGATTACAAATATCGTACTTATACTGTTTTTTCTGCTTTTTGTGCCGTTTTTTACAAAATTCAGAAAATTCGGAGCAGACGCTCAAAAAAGCGAAAATATTCAAATATCAAAAAAGCAGCAGAAAAAACAAACGAACAAAAACGCTGTTCGTTCATCGAATAAACGGAGGTAAGTGTTTTGGATAATCTTGAAAACAACGAAAATATGAATGAAAATATTGATGAAACCAACGAAAATATAAACGATGAAGCCATTGATGAAGCCTACGAAAAAGAGATTGAGGCTGAAAAATTGGTTGAATTTGACGGCGAATCCGAGGGTATGGAGCTTTCAAAGGTTGAACAGGAATACGGCGCAGATGAAATTCAGGTTCTTGAAGGACTTGAGGCTGTAAGAAAGCGTCCCGGCATGTACATCGGTTCAACAGGACCGAGAGGACTTCACCACCTTGTTTACGAAATCGTAGATAACTCAATTGACGAAGCACTTGCAGGTTATTGTACAAAAATTGATGTTGTCATCGAAAAGGGCGATATAATCAGAGTAACCGATAACGGTCGTGGTATTCCTGTCGGCGTGAACAGCAAAACAGGACTCCCTGCCGTAACGGTTGTATTCACAGTTCTCCACGCCGGCGGAAAATTCGGCGGAGGCGGTTACAAGGTTTCGGGCGGTTTGCACGGCGTAGGTGCGTCTGTTGTAAACGCACTTTCCGAGTGGCTCGAAGTCAAGGTTTGTGACGGCGAGGATGTTTACTTCCAGCGTTATGAAAGAGGAAAAATTGTAACCGACCTTCAAAAAATCGGCAAGTCTGATGTTAAGGGTACGGAGGTACGCTTTAAAGCCGACCCTGAAATTTTTAAAGAAACCACGGTTTACGATTACAGCGTTTTGGAAAGAAGACTTCGTGAACAGGCATTTCTCAATGCAGGTGTTCACATTGAGCTTCGTGACGAGCGTGCCCTTGAAAATATTATTCAGAATAACTTTGTCTATGAGGGCGGTATCAAGAGCTTTGTTGAGTATATTCACAAAAAGCGTTCTCTTGAAGTTATTCATCCCGATGTAATTTACTTTGCGTCAAGAAACGCAGATGACACGATTGCGGTTGAAATTGCACTCCAGTACAACGAAAGCTACAACGAAAATCTGCTCACTTTTGCAAACAACATTCATACAACCGACGGCGGTACTCACGAAGAAGGATTCAAAAGAGCACTTACCTATGTTATGAATGACTATGCAAGAAAGTTCGGAAAATTGAAGGACAATGATAAGAACCTCAGCGGTGAAGATGTCCGTGAAGGACTTACCGCAATTGTCAGTGTAAAGCTCAAAGAGGCTCAGTTTGAAGGACAGACCAAGGCAAAACTCGGTAATACCGAGGTAAGAGCAATGGTTGACCGCCTTATGAGGGATAAGCTTTCTGTTTATCTCGAAGAAAATCCTGCTGTTGCAAAGGTAATTTTTGAAAAGGCGCTTGCGTCGTCAAGAGCAAGAGAGGCTGCAAGAAAAGCAAGGGAAAATGCAAGAAGAAAATCTCCGCTTGACTCCGCACAGCTTCCGGGTAAGCTTGCCGACTGTCAGTCAAAAGACAGCAGCGAAACAGAAATCTTCATAGTCGAGGGTGACTCTGCGGGCGGTTCAGCAAAGGGCGGTCGTGACAGAAGAATTCAGGCTATCCTCCCTCTTTGGGGTAAAATGCTCAATGTTGAAAAAGCAAGAATTGACAGAGTTTACGGAAATGACAAGCTTATGCCCGTTATCACTGCGCTCGGCACAGGCATAGGTGATGAATTTGATATTGCAAAGCTCAGATACGACAAGGTTATCATTATGGCGGATGCCGATGTTGACGGTTCGCACATCAGAACCCTTCTTTTAACTTTCTTTTTCAGATATATGCGTCCACTTATCGAAGAGGGCCATGTTTACATTGCTCAGCCGCCTCTCTTTAGGATTTCAAAGGGCAAAGAGCATAAATATGCGTATTCAGACCTTGAGCGTGACCAAATTCTGGCTCAAATTGAGGGTAAAACCGAAGTTCAGCGATACAAAGGTCTTGGTGAGATGGACTCCGAGCAGCTTTGGGAAACAACAATGAATCCCGAAACAAGACTTATGCTCCGTGTTGATCTCAGCGATGCAGAACAGGCAGACGAAACCTTCACAATTCTTATGGGTGACAAGGTTGAGCCGAGAAGAGATTTCATTGAGAAAAATGCAAAGTATGTACAGAATCTCGATGTCTGATATATTACGATAAACCAAAATTTTAAAAACGGGGTGATTTTATGCACGCAAGAACAAAAGTTACAGTTCGTTACGCAGAAACGGATAAAATGGGAATTGCACACCACTCAAATTATCCGATTTGGTACGAAATAGCAAGAAATGACTATATCAAAATGTTCGGAATCAGCTACACAGACATGGAAAATGCAGGTGTAATGACTCCCCTTTTGAACCTGAGTTGTCATTTTGGAATCCCTGCCCTTTATGAGGACGAGCTGATTATCCGCACTTGGGTGCAGACTATCACAGCCGCAAGAATTATTTTTACATACACGGTAAAGCGTATTGAAAAGGACGGTTCGGAAACCGAACTTGGCTACGGAACAACCGAACACGGTTTTGTAGATTCCAAAACATTCCGTCCCACAAGCATCAAAAAACGCTTTCCGAAACTCTACGAAGATATTTCAGCCGCAGTAAAACACTTTTGATATTAAATTTTTTAAATTTATTTATCAGTGAAATTCGTTTTAACGGGTTAGTAGGGGTAGCCTTGCGACCGCCGCCGGTGGCGGATAAAGGGAGCAAAGCGCTGTCTGAAATAACGAGCAAAAGGCGGCACATTTATGTGCAACGCATTGCGACTATATTTCAGACGGGAAGATATCATCCGCCCGCTTGATGAATGAATTTGTTTACACATATGTTTTGAAGTGATTTAAACTGTGTATTAAATTTTCACGCATTGCGTGAAATCGTGTGCAACACACACGAACGGGAGAACAAGGTTCTCCACTACAGATTAAAAATAACATTGCTGTATAAAAATACAATTTACTTTAAGTAAAAACAAAATTACACTCTAAATTAATTAAAAAACGCAAAATAATATTATTATAAATTATTGAACAGACAGTAACAAGAGCTTGAAAAGCGAGGAAAGAATATGGATAACGAACAGAATCAGAACAAGAATTCGAGAATTATTGATGTCGATCTGCAAAATGAAATGAGAAAAAGCTTTTTGGACTACTCCATGAGCGTTATTGTTTCCCGTGCGTTGCCCGATGTCAGAGACGGTTTGAAACCTGTTCACAGAAGAATACTCTATACAATGAATCAAATCGGTCTTGATCCGTCAAAGCCGTACCACAAGTGTGCCGACACGGTAGGTCAGGTGCTTGGTTCGTATCACCCTCACGGTGACGCCTCGGTTTATGATGCAATGGTTCGTCTTGCACAGGATTTTTCCATGAGATATATGCTTGTTGACGGTCACGGTAACTTCGGTTCGGTTGACGGTGATCCGCCTGCCGCTTACCGTTATACAGAGGCAAGAATGAGTAAAATTTCTCTTGAAATGCTCACGGATATTGAGAAAAACACGGTTGACTTTATGTCAAACTACGATGATCGTCTTAAAGAACCGACTGTTCTTCCAAGCCGTTTTCCAAACCTTCTCGTAAACGGTTCAAGCGGTATTGCCGTTGGTATGGCAACCGAAATTCCGCCGCATAACCTCGGTGAAACAATTGACGCAGTTTGTACTCTCATTGACAATCCCGATGCCGAGCTTGCAGAGATTATGGAGTGTATGCCCGGACCCGACTTTCCGACAGGCGGTATTATCATGGGTAGAAGCGGTATTCGTGCCGCCTATGCAACAGGTCGAGGAAAAATCACCGTAAGAGCCAAGACTGAAATTATCGAAGCTAAAAACGGTAGATATAAAATTATCGTTACGGAGCTTCCGTACAAGGTCAACAAAGCAAGACTTATTGAAAACATTGCCGACCTCGTAAAGGATAAGAGAATTGAGGGTATTTCAAATATCGAGGATCATTCCGACCGTAAGGGTATGCACATTGAAATTGACATCAAGAGAGATGCCTCACCTCAGATTGTTCTTAACCAGCTGTTCTCATACACACAGTTGCAGACAACCTTCGGTGCAATTATGCTTTCTATCGTTGATGGCGAGCCTAAAATTCTTTCACTCAAGGAAATGCTCCAATGCTATATTGAATTTCAGGCTGAGGTTATTCGCCGTCGTACTGATTTTGACCTCAAAAAAGCCCGTGACAGAGCTCACATTCTCGAGGGCTTGAAGATTGCGCTTGACTTCATTGACGAGGTAATCAAAATTATCAGAAACAGCAAGGATACTGCAAGCGCAAAAGCAGGTCTTATGGAGCGTTTCGGTCTTGATGATGTTCAGGCTCAGGCTATCGTTCAGATGCGTCTCGGACAGCTCACAAATATGGAGCAGACTAAGATTGAGGATGAAATTGCAGCCCTCCACGCAAAGATTGAAGAATATCTCGAAATTCTTGCAAGCGAGCCAAGACAGCTTGAAATCGTAAAAGAAGAAATTATGCAGATTCGTAATAAATATGCCGACCCGAGAAGAACAGAAATTTGTGCTGTCAGCGGTGAGGTTGATATTGAGGATCTTATTCCGCAGGAGGAGTGCGTTCTTACACTTACACAGTTTGGATATGTAAAGCGTCTTTCTGCCGATACCTACAAAATTCAGCGCAGAGGAGGTCGTGGTGTATCGGGTATGTCACGCCGTGAAGAAGATATTGCTGCTGAAATGTTCGTAATCAATTCACACGATTATGTTCTGTTCTTTACCGACAAGGGCAGAGTTTATCGTCTTAAATGCTATGAAGTTCCCGAGGGAAGCCGTCAGTCAAAGGGTGTGAATATTGCAAATCTGATCCCGATTTCACCCGATGAAAAGGTAACCTCAATGATAAGAGTGCCTGAATTTGACGAGGAAAAATACCTTGTTATGGTCACCCGTCAGGGCATTATCAAGCGTATTGAACTCAATGCATACAACACCTCAAGAAAGGGCGGTCTTATCGCTCTTGAACTTAACGAGGGTGACGAACTTGCGTGGGTAAGAATGACCGACGGTAACAGTCAGGTTATTATCGCTACTAAGAAGGGTATGGCTATCCGCTTTAACGAAACCGACATTCGTGCAATGGGCAGACAGGCTCGAGGTGTTAAGGCAATGGCTCTCAAAGAGGGCGACTGCGTAGTCGGAATGAGTGTTGTCCGTGAGGGCGGTCTTGTTCTCACAGTTTCCGAAACAGGCTACGGCAGACTTTCAAGTCCCGATGATTACCGTGTTCAGAGCCGTGGCGGTAAAGGTCTTACCAACTACCACACGGAAAAATACGGCGATGTTGCCGCTATCAAGGTGGTTAACCTTGACGATGATATTATTATCATCTCGGAAGAAGGCATTATTATCAGAATTGCCGCCGAATCAATTCGTGTTTGCGCCCGTCCTTCAAAGGGTGTAACCGTAATGAAAGTAAACGGTGACGACAGGGTTGTAACAATCGCCCGTGTTCCTCACATTGACGGTGAAGATGATGAATCAGCCGAGAGCGAAGATAACGCAGAAAACGGCGAACCGTCAGAAGCGGTTGCAGAAGAAGTTTCCGAAAATAACGAGGGTGAAACTTCTGATTCAACCGAAGAAAATACGGAAGAATAATTGATAAAAATAAAAAAACTCCACTTTTTTAAGTGGAGTTTTTGACACATATGAAAATCTGGTGATTTGATGAAAAAATCTTTAGTTCTGATTGTAGCGGCAATCCTCATGCTTTCACTTTTCGGCTGTTCTGACAAGAAGAATGCCGATGTTTCGGGTGTAGTAGATGCGCCCGATAAATTTTCTACTCTCGATGAGGCAAAGGTAACAGAAAATCCGAACATTCGCAAAGAAAGTGAAAATGTAAACGGAATGTGCTACGCAATCACTCTTGAAGAATTTACGTATAATTACAACGAAATGCTCAAAGAGGCGGGTAATCTTGATATGATTAATCCAAAGGGTTGGAAAATGCTCGGCAGTCCTCAGAATGACGCAAACGGAACGGAGTATCAGTATTATTACTACAATGCCGATAAAATCAACTTCACAGCCTCTGTTGAAACAAAGACAAATTATATTATGAATATCGGTCTCGGAACAACAATGAGCAACTTTGTTTCGATTGAAAACGAGAAAAATAACAGCGATACAATCCTGATGAAAAGTGCCGTAATGGCTGCCGCAGTAAGCGGAATGGGCATTAATAAGGTTGATACAATTCAGGATATTTTCTATCTTACAACCTTTGAAAATACAAATGAGCTGTGGTACAACGGCAATGTTTATGCTCTCAGCACCAATGAGGATAAGGCAGACAGTGAACGCAGTACAATGCTGTTTCGCACCTTTCCTATCTCTGATGAAGTAAAAGAAAAATGGGGCATTGACGAGTATGAAAGCTATGTGGCAAACGCAACTCAGGTAACAACAAACGCAAATTAAAAATGAATTTTGCAAAAAGACAAGGCGACTATCGTTTTCGATAGCCGCCTTATAGTTTAATCTCTTCTGTTATTTGTTTTACTTTTTCTTTCTGTCAACAGCCGTTGCGGTAATGAATGCACCGCCGCCGGCAATCAGCAGGACAATCCATAAAATCATATTATCTGTATTGCCTGTTTTCGGTGAGGCTGTATTTATCGGTTTGTTTGTTTGGTCAGCAGAACTGCTTTCGGAAGAAACGGTGTTTGTCGGCTTATTTGCTTCGTCATCCGAACTGCTTCTAAAATCGGTTACAGGAATATCAACGGCAGTCTTTTTGTAACCGCAGACGGTACATTCCTCATGCTTTGAGCCTTTTTCGGCAGTAGTGGCTTCCTTGTCAATAATCCATTTAAAGTTGTGAGCGGTTATGTCAGCCTTGTTGCCGTCTTCACATTCGTGCCAATGATTTGTGCTGTCATATTTCCACTCCGTGCCGTAGTTGTGATTGTGAGAATCAATTTTCGGAATGTCAACGGCAGTCTTTTTGTAACCGCAGACGGTACATTCCTCATGCTTTGAGCCTTTTTCGGCAGTAGTGGCTTCCTTGTCAATAATCTGCTTAAAGGTGTGAGCCGTTATATCAGCCTTGTTGCCGCATTCACATTCGTGCCAATGATTCGTTTCATCATACTTCCATTCCGTACCGTACTTGTGTGTATGTCCGTCTGCGGCAGGAGTCATTGTCAGATCAGTGAGAACCCACATAGTACTGTCAGAACCATCGCTGGCATCGCCTTCATAGCGCTTATAATTCACAAATTCGCCGTTGATCTTCAGCTTGGTGTTGGGTCCGAATACATAAGTGGTATTTTCGCTTTCAACATAGCCCACAGCTTTCACATACACACCGTAATGATAGGTCTTCCCGGCTTCAAAAGCGGTGATTTTGTTTTCATAAGCACCGCTGAAGAAATCTGCGGAAATCGCACCGGTTTTGCTGTCCAGTTCCCACCACTCGCAATTGTATGCATACTTCACGCCTTCGGGACTCTTGCCGGTAAAAACGGGCTTGTCGCCGTCCTTGAAGCTGACGGTGACATTGTTGATCTCCACCACATCAATAACTTTCACGGTGGTCGGCGTCATGGTCAATACATTCATGAACCAAATGGTTTCGCCGTTATCGTCTACATCGATCTGATCGGGTGTCAGGGTGATTTCTTTACCGTTGATATAGAGCTTTGTGTTCTTATCAAAGCGGTAGCCCTCTTCCATGCCCAAGTCGGAAATCTTGAAATATACGCCATAGGTGTAACTCTTTCCGGCTTCAAATTCCGTAATGAGTTTGCCGTTGTAACGCTCGTTCCAGTAGTCGCTGGAGGTAATGCCATAGCCACTGCCGTCATTGGCGTCCCAACGCTCATGGTCGAGATCAATAAACGGATCCACGGCGCTGGTCATAAAGCTCGGTTTGTCGCCGGCAATAAAGTTGATACGAGCATCAAAGTCAATTTTCTCTACAGCCTGACCGGGGCGCAGCTCTGTTCCATATCGAATGAGGCAGGTTTTTCCATCATCCATCACCATGACCCACGCAAAGGACGGCAGACTTGCTCCGTTCAATGTGACATTTTCTTTGTTTGTCAAATTACTGTCGAAGGTATAGCCGTCTTTCGCCTGAAGTTTCACGGAATATTTGTATCTTCCGCCCTTTTCAAAGGTGCTGAATCGAACATCGCCGTCCGAATAGCAGCTTTCATCGGAATACCAATAGCCAACCTTGTGCATGGTGTCATTGGCGTCTTTCTCATTCTTCTCCCAGCACTCGTAGGAAATATCATATTTGTCCTGATTGGTGCCTGTCTTCTTGGCCGACGCCCGTGGGGCATCACCCGGCTGATAGTCGAGTTTCACATTCTCAACATCGACGGCAGTGAGCGTGCTGTTTTGTTTGGTCGGCGTAATCGTTTTAACAGCAGGAACATACAGGTATTCCCCACTCAGACTTGACTTTACGCTTTCCCCATTCACTGTAACGGCGGTTTCGTTGCTGAAGGAATATCCATTCTTCGGCTTCAGCATAAGGGAATACACATATTTTTTTCCGCTTTCAAATTCAGTGATGGTCGGCAGAGAGCCATGCGAGCCGTTATCGGAATACCAGGCGGCAACGGGTTCGTTGTTTTCGAATTCCTGCCAGCATTCATAAGCGATTTCATATTTATCGGCATCGTCATTATATACCTCGGCGGTTGCCTGTGGGGCATCACCCGGCTGATAGTCGAGTTTCACATTCTTGACAACGGCAGAGGTGATGGTGTTTGCCGGCTGGCTGTTTTCCTGCACGGTCAGGTCATAGGTATAATCATATATTTGATATTGGTGAACATCCAGAATCACTGTGAAAGTACCGGTCGCATCCGGGTGCTCATTGAAATACTGCTTTGCCGCTTCTAAATCCGAACTAAAATCAACAGGATTGCCGGATGTGGGCGTAAAAGTATAAAGAGAGGCACTCTCAAAATGATCAATAATCGGCACCGCACTCTCATTTTCACTTGTAACGGTTCCCATAGCTTTGTACGGTGTCTCAATCTCGGTCTGAAGATTTCCCACTGCTGTCTGCAGCACTTCGGCACTTGGGAATTCTTCTGTGATAAAATTAAACTCACCGCTGCTTTTACTTACTTGTGTGGTTTCAACCACTGCACCATTGGAATCCTTAACGGAGACATTGGCTGTTACATTGACTTGTGTGTGATATGTGTGCTTGAGGTCATTAAGGTATGTTACTCCCTGCGGAAGGAATTCGGTCTCGGCCGCAAACGCCGTAATCGGCACAATCGACAGCACCATGCACAGAGCCAGCAGAACAGTCAACAGCTTTTTTGGTTTTGTTTTTTTCATATTCATCTTCTCCTTTCAACGGCTAATGCCGCATAAAATGTTTTTTGGCTGTATCCGTTTGGTATTATTACCGTCCGTTACCGCCATATTGGCAGGTTGGCTGTGATGAACACAACCCCGTATACCTGTCAAAGATTTCACCATTATTTTAGCATATTTTACGCACAATTTTACCATAATTCCAAAAAAGTCAATTGACTATTTTGGAATTATTCTGTAATATACTCTTATAACATTGTTAAAAACAAACTCGTTTGGAGTGATATCTATGAAATTTTCTGAAAAATTAAACGATTATATAGAGCAGTTGTCCTGTACGGGAAAAGATATCTGTAATTTATCCGGCATTTCTGCGGCATCTTTCAGCCGATACAGAAACGGCGAACGAGTACCCGAGCTTGGAACAAAGCCTTTTGAGGATTTATGCTGTGCGCTGGCACAGATTTCCGCACAAAAAGGAGAGCTGCAAATCACCGCTGACGCTGTGAAAAAAGCGTTTGTAAGCTGCGACGATTTTGTATCTACAGACAAGGAGTTACTGCGGAAAAATTTCAACACACTCCTCTCTGCACTCAATGTCAATCTGACACAGTTGTGTCAGTACACAAATTATGATGCGTCTGCTATTTTTCGCATTCGTAACGGCTCAAGAAAGCCCGGAGATGCCGAGCGGTTTGCATCTGCGGTTGCTTCCTTTGTTACAAGAACAATGCAGACGCAGTCCGAAATCGGTGCCGTTGCAGAATTGATTGGCTGTGATATTGATGAAATTTATGATTTGTCGGTTCGATATGCAAAAATAAAAAGCTGGCTTTTGAAACAGCCCGTGCAAAAAGCCGAAGACAACAGCGTTTCAAAATTTTTAAGCAAGCTGGATGACTTCGATTTGAACGAATATATCAAGGTTATCAAGTTTGATGAGCTAAAAGTTCCGTCCGTACCGTTTCAGATTCCGTCCTCCAAGACATATTTCGGTATTAAAGAAATGATGGAGAGCGAGCTTGATTTTTTGAAATCAACCGTGCTTTCAAAATCATCAGCCCCTGTGATAATGTACAGCGATATGCCGATGAAGGAAATGGCAAAGGATCCGGAGTTCCCAAAAAAATGGATGTTCGGTATGGCGATGATGCTAAAAAAAGGACTGCATCTTCATCAAATACATAATCTTGACCGTTCTTTTGATGAGATGATGCTTGGTCTTGAAAGCTGGATACCGATGTATATGACAGGGCAGATTTCTCCCTACTATTTCAAGAATGCTCCGAATGATGTCTTTCTGCATTTTTTGAAGGTGTCGGGAATTGCCGCACTTTCGGGCGAAGCTGTTGCCGGATATCATTCCGACGGCAAATACTATCTGACAAAGGTAAAGCGTGAGGTGGAATATTACCGAAAAAGAGCCGAGGAAATGCTGAAAAATGCCTATCCCTTGATGGAAATTTACCGCAGTGAACGAAAAAATGAGTTGAATGCCTTTCTTCTTGCCGATACAAAAACAGCAGGCAAACGCCGCAGTATTCTGTCCTCTTTGCCGTTGTATACAATAAGCAGTAAGCTTCTTGACCGTATTCTTACACGGAACAATATTAATGCAGAGCTAAAAGAAAAGATAAAAGAGTACGCAAAAACACAAAGACAGCGAATGAAAATAATTCTTGAAAATGAAAGAATTGAAGATGAGATACCTGATTTTGTACAGGAAAATTTTACGAAAAGTCCTCCCATGCTGGAACTTTCAGGTATATTTTGTGAAGAGGATATTCCGTATAACGAAGAGGAATATACTGCCCATTTGAAAGAATCAATGGCTTTTGCAGAGCAGAACCCGAATTACACATTAAAGTGCAGTACGGCGCACGCATTTCATAATCTGAAAATTATAATTCACGAGGGACAATGGGT
>ERZ809807.251-NODE-251-length-19227-cov-7.35129_pt1 | contig 19227 bp, 13 predicted proteins | sample MGYA00520348_ERZ809807 | MGnify/ENA primary metagenome ERZ809807 (study PRJEB31588, sample SAMN03398861) | human gut metagenome | study: EMG produced TPA metagenomics assembly of the PRJNA231909 data set (A prospective, longitudinal analysis of the...
CAGGCAATCTGGAATGAATTTTGGCTACGTTACTGTGAACGGAGTGAACAGTAACGATTATCGGATTCCAAGGATATCTTTTACTGCCTTTGGCATATCCGGCGCATCTACCACCCGGTTATGAAGCACCGGTGCTGTGCGGATCGTCTCAACTGCCTGTGGAAGTTTCACTCCGGAAAGCGCACTCAATTCATCAGCCAGTGCAAAATCATCCTTACCGTCTGTATCTGCTCCAAGTGCTTCCATTACACTTCTTGTAAATTTATATGGGCTTGCTGTGGATGCAATGACAGTTGGTGTGGTATCATTGGTATCTTTTACATATTTGTCATAAACACCTGCTGCAACTGCAGTATGGGTATCTATCACATAATGACTGTCTTTGAAGATTTCTGCGATTGTTTTTGCTGTTTCGTCTTCTGTACAGTAATTGCCATAGAAGTCTGCAAGCTGTGCCTTCATGTCTTCTGTGATGGTATACTCGCCGCCTGCAGTAAGAGACTGCATCAGCTCTGCACATTTTTTTGCATCACCGCCTGCGATACGGTAGATCAGACGTTCCAGATTGCTGGAGATCAGAATATCCATGGACGGTGAGGTTGTAAGGATAAAGTCACGCTTTCTGTCATAAGTTCCTGTGCGGAAGAAATCATACAGAACCTTGTTATCATTGGAGGCACAGATAAGTTTGTGAACCGGAAGTCCCATCTGTTTTGCATAATAAGCAGCCAGGATATTTCCAAAGTTTCCGGTAGGTACTACCACATTGATCTCCTGACCGTCTTTGATCTTGCCCTGACGTACAAGTGATGCATATGCATATACATAATAAACGATCTGCGGTACCAGACGTCCGATATTGATAGAGTTCGCAGATGAGAACTGATATCCTGCAGCATCAAGTTCTGCTTCCAGTTCCTTATCATTGAACATTTTCTTTACGGCAGTCTGTGCATCGTCAAAGTTTCCGGTAATTCCCACAACATATGTATTGTTGCCTTTCTGAGTTACCATCTGTTTCTCCTGGATAGGACTTACACCATGTTTCGGATAGAAAACGATGATCTTGGTTCCCGGAACATCTGCAAATCCGGCCATTGCCGCTTTACCTGTATCTCCTGAAGTAGCGGTAAGAATAACAATCTCATTTTTTACCTGATTCTTCTTAGCAGCTGTAGTCATAAGATGTGGAAGAATTGATAATGCCATATCCTTAAACGCAATGGTCGCACCATGATACAGCTCAAGGAAATAAGCTCCGTCTGCTTCATGAAGCGGTGCAATCTCTTTTGTATCAAATTTTTCATCATAGGCATTGTTGATGCAGTTCTTTAATTCTTCTTCTGTAAAATCAGTAAGGAAACATTTCATTACTTCATATGCTGTCTCCTGATAGCTCATCTTTGCCAGCTCATCCATTGGGACATCCAGCTTCGGAATCTCTGTCGGCACAAATAAGCCGCCATCCTCAGAAAGCCCCTTTAAAATAGCCATAGAAGCTGTTACGGTTTCTTCTTTTCCTCTTGTGCTTTTGTATAATACCTGCATGATATTTCCTGCCTTTCCAAAGTTATTCGTAACTGTTCAGTATATTGGCAGTAATAATAAACCGCTGAACAGTTACAGTTATTCATTTCGCCAATTGAGCACATTATAGCATATACTTTAGCAAAATACTATCCTAAATTATTTCTCTTTTTTCTGTCTTTTTATGATTGATTACTATAAATCAAAAATATGGACATATTCTTTTGTTCCCGAAGAATATGTCCATATTTTGAGCAGTATTACCGCAATCCTGTTAAATGAGTTATATGAAGAGTATCATTTATTACGATCCTGTGGAACTTTCTGCTGAATCCGGATAGGTATAAAATTCATGTACGCCGTATTTAAACAGCCTTTTCAGATCTTTCTCAAACCAGGAGACATTCTGGCTTTCAGCTTCAGATTTCTGGATAAAAAACAGTGCTCCTTCTGAATAATCCACACCTTCAAGAGCCTGTCTGACGGCTTCTCTTGTCTCATCTGTAACAGTTACTTCATTGATACGTCCGTCATAAGTCGGCGAAAACTGCGGAACACCATTGGTATTCTGCCATACCACTTCTGTGACTGTATCGGGAAATTCCTTATTCTTTATACGGTTCATGATCACATTGGCAACCAGAATGCGTCCCTTGACATCCTCAGTACCTGCTTCAGCCTCTACAATATGAAGCAATGTATCATAGTCCTCATCCGACATCATCCGGGCACTCTCTGCAAGAGCCGCTGTCCTTGCATCCAACTCATTGATGCTGCTCTCCATAGAAGAGCTGACATCAAATTCTGCCATATTATCTTCAATAACTTTAATTCTCTGACCGACCATTACCTGTTCACAGGAAGTTCCGATACGTGTGACTGATTTTTTAGGAGAAGCTGTATCATTCATTCCGGATACTACTCCTGCAATTCCTGTTGGCAGTACATCTGTTTCGTCAGCATCAGAGGAAAAAGTTTTCTCCCTATTTTCAGAAGCTGCATATACTTTGTTTTTTCCATTAAAATCTGCTATTCTGCCGCCTGCTGCAAACGCAATCGCCGTACAGGTACACACTGTAACCAGTATCAGACTCCGCGCCGGATTGCCGGACTGTTTTGACTCTTTTTTCTGAACTTTCATACTTATCATTCCTTGAGTTTTTTTAATTACAGGTTTTTATGGCTGTAACATTTCTGTAACTTATAAGAAAATTATATTTAATATAATTGATTTTGTCAAGCTTTTTTCATATTTTTGTAACATTTTAGCTTGCAAAAAAGAAAAAAGGAAGGTTCCATCAATGAAATCTCCCTTTAATATATGCTTCATTTTTCTCAATTATTACATTTATTTTTTTCGCCGCAGATCAGGAACATAGGGGTTGGATTATAAAACTCATCTTTCTTTGTATAAATTCTGCTGCTGATACCCAGATCAATGGAGAATCTGTTGATACCCAGTTTTCCCAGTGTCTCCAGATCCCAGGCAGGGCGTACATAGGAACTGATAGGAAGCTGGCGTTTAATTTCCTCGCATTCCTGCATCATGGCATCGCCTACTGTAAAATGAGCATGATTGGCAGGCAGATCAGCAGTATCTGAGAAATCATCTGCACCATAATTGGCATCTGCGTTGATCAGGATTCCTCCCGTTTTCAGCACACGAATCCATTCTTTATATGCTCTTGCTGCATCCGGAAGTGTCCAGGTAAGATTTCTGGACACGATTACATCAAAGGTACCATCAGGAAAATCCGGATTTTCCGCATCCATTACTTCAAACGTACAGGAGGCATTCTCTTCTTTTGCCAGTTCCCTGGAATGAATGATCATATCCGGTGTCAGATCGATTCCTGTAACTTCATGTCCCAGTTTTGCTAAAAGAATGGAAAAGAAGCCTGCACCGCATCCCACATCCAGGATCCTTAATTTTCCATCAGGAAGAAAAGTCCCGATCTCTTTCAGCCATTTATCAGCCATATCACTGTGAAGCTCAGCTCTTCTCTGTTCCATAAAACTGTCGCTTCTTTTCGTCCAGTAATTTGTGATCTTTTCCTTGCGTTCATCCTTTCTTCTGCTGAAACTGCCATATGCGATCATCGGACCATCCTTAATAACCTGAAGACTTCCCGCCTGATATAGAACCACTCCATTTAAATCGGATAAACTTGTCTCCAGAATATTTCCCTCATAATCCTTAACACAGCCAAGATACTCTCCAACCTTAATGATATCTCCCGGTTTTTTGGCAGGATACCACAGCCCGGATACACTGGCAGACTGATAACGCACATCTTCAATTTCCATGGGATAATAATTACTGTAACTTCTCATGCCATCGTAAACACCCAGCGCACACAGAATATTACGCACATCTTTTCTTGTAGAATGAACCTCCTCCGGACTCCAGCCTCCCATCTGGCCACGTTCGATCAGAACACTGGGAATGCCACATGCGGCAGCATAATTGTAAGAACCACCGGATGCCACATTAGACTTTACCATATAGGGAACATCTGCCTGCTCTGCCATCTTCCTTGACATCTGAACCACATCTTCATCTGCACATCCGGCATAGTAAATATAAGGCGTAAGCTGCTCATAATCATCCCCGCTGTGAAGATCAATATAATAATCTGCTGCACTGTGAAGCTTCTGAACCACCTCATACGCCAGACGGTCCATCCTGGTTCCATTCGGATTTCCCGGAAATACACGATTCAGATTCTTCTCATCCTCCGGGCAGATACTGCCGCTCCTCTCCTCAAATTCCTTCCTGCACACAGTCTTGACCAAAATCACTCTTCCATGGATCTTCTCCGGTTTCAGCTTATCCGCAAGCTCAACAGCAGCCTGGATTCCCACATATTCTCCTCCGTGGACCGCAGCAGTGATCAGAACTGTCTTTCCGGGATGAGAACCGCAGATTACTGTATAAGGAAGCGAAAACTCACCTCCGCCCAGTCTCAGAAATCCACTCTTTTTCATACCCGGAGCAGCACACAGCATGGCATCCTCCAAATCTCTTTTCCTGTCATATCCGCTATCAGAATCACCCATTCCATCATTCTCGGACCAGACGTTTTTCTCTTCTTTCACAGCGCTGATCATAAACATCGGCGTAGAATGATAATTCAGCTTCTCTTCCTGACTCCACACCCGCTGCCAGATCCCGGTATCCACTGCCACAGATTCAAACCCGTTCTCCTTCAGAAACTTCCTGTCCCAGGACGGTCTGTTAATAGAAGAAAGAGGCATCTGCAGTGCAATCTTCTCCATTCTGTCAATATCCGTACAGAGGTAATGATCATCCAGATGCTCACTCTCCACACTCTTTCGGTCTTCCTCATAAGACAGGCGTTTCTCCTCATCATAAAGATAACCGTACCAGTTTGCATCGAAATTAAGAAGCTTTCCGCCCGGTTTCAGTACACGACACCACTCTTCATAAGCTCTCTTAGGATCCTTCAGATTCCATGTCAGATTCCTGCTGATCACAACATCAAACACATCATCCTCAAATTCCAGATTCTGAGCATCCATCTTATAAAAAGAAATCCGCTCACAAAGATTACCGGCATTCCTCTTCGCGGTATCCAACATCTCCTGCGTATAATCAACAGCAGTCACCTTATATCCCGCCTCAGCCAGAATAACAGGAAAAAATCCAGGTCCTGTTCCGATATCCAAAATCTTAATCTCATCCTTCGCTTTCTCCGGGAACTGCCCTTTCAACACCTCAAGCCATGCCCCCTTCTGCATCCCATTCAATTCCTTATGATTAACTTCAGAATACCCCTCAGCCCGGGTAGTCCAGTAACTCTCAATCTCCGATAATAAATCCTTCACCTTATGCCAACCTCCATGCATGCAATTCATAATCATATGACCAAAATTATATCAAATCCACCCTTCCCCCAACAAGCCCTCCCGGGGGATATATTTCACGTCTCAATTCATTTTTTGCATAAACAAAATCCTTCTTATGATTTTTTTCGCATTCCACCTTGTATTATACCTTAACCAAAACCAGCGAAGCAGGCGTATAGTTGTACCGGATGCATTTGCAGGCATCTTAGAGATTCTTAGTCCTCGGAAATCTGCGTTATGAGACGAAAAGTCCCTTGTCTGAGCGACAGCGAGTAATTCCGGACTTTTCGTCTCATGCTTTTAGCGGATTTTCGAGGGCTTAGAATCTCTTAGATGCCGAAACCGTATCCGGTACAACTATACGCCTGCTTCGCGTCCCTTTTTTAAACAAATAAAGCTGCCATACCCCAAAAAGAGGATATGACAGCTATATATTTTTACTCAGATAGCTCCAAGAATCTTCCTGGCATTATCAATCCTTTCCTGCGTCGGAGGATTAACCCCCTCCAGTGGATAAGAAAGCCCCAGATTCTCCCATTTAAACTTACCAAGCGTATGATAAGGGAGCACCTCCACTCTCTCCACATTGGAAAGAGTATGGATAAAATCAGCTAACCGGTGCAGATATTCATCCTTATCACTTCCGCCCGGCACAAGCACATGACGGATCCATACAGGTTTTTTCATATCAGAAAGTTCCCGCGCCATCGCAAGAATATTCTTATTGGAATGACCGGTAAGCTTAATATGCTCCTGCTCGTCAATCTGCTTGATATCAAGCATTACAAGATCTGTATACTTCATAAGCTCCAGCCACCCGGAATGCCATGGTTCCTGATCAGTGAAGGGATTTCCACTGGTATCAAGAGTCGTATGCACACCCTCTGCCTTTGCCTTCTTAAAAAATTCTGTAAGAAAATCCATCTGAAGCAATGGCTCACCACCGCTTACAGTGATACCGCCTTTGCTGCCCCAGTAGCCCTTATAACGTAAAGCTTTCTTAAGAAGCTCATCTGCCGTATAAAGCTCTCCCTGCTTCATCTTCCAGGTATCCGGATTATGACAGAACTGACATCTCATGGCACAGCCGCTTAAAAAAATCACATATCTTACTCCGGGTCCGTCAACGGACCCGAAGCTTTCTAAAGAATGAACATAGCCTTTTATCTGTTTATTATCCATTATATCATCATCCATTAATTACATTCTGTCGTGGCAGGTTCTGGCAATAACGTCTAACTGCTGCTCTCTTGTAAGGTCGATGAACTTAACAGCATATCCGGATACACGGATTGTGAAGTTTGCATACTCTTCTTTTTCCGGATGTTCCATAGCGTCGATCAGTTTCTCTTTACCAAATACGTTTACATTGAGGTGATGAGCACCCTGATCAAAGTATCCGTCAAGTACATGTACCAGATTCTCTGAACGCTCGTCATCACTGTGTCCCAGAGCATCAGGATTGATTGTCTGAGTATTGGAGATACCGTCAAGAGCATCTTCATAGTCAAGCTTGGCAACAGAGTTCAGGGAAGCAAGAAGACCGTTCTGCTCTGCACCGTAAGATGGGTTTGCGCCAGGTGCAAGAGGTTCCCCTGCTTTTCTTCCATCCGGAAGAGATCCTGTAGCCTTACCATAAACAACGTTGGAAGTAATAGTAAGGATAGATGTGGTTGGCTTGGAATCACGGTAAGTATGAATGTGTTTCAGTTTCTCAAGGAATGTAGACAGAAGAGTTGTTGCAATCTCGTCTGCTCTGTCATCATCATTACCATAACGTGGGAAGTCACCCTCAACCTGGAAATCTGTTGTAATGCCGTCTTCATCGCGGATAGCTTTAACTTTTGCATATTTGATAGCGGACAGGGAGTCTACTACATGAGAGAATCCTGCGATACCTGTTGCGAAAGAACGCTCAACCTTTGTATCGATCAGAGCCATCTCTGCAGCTTCATAGTAGTATTTATCATGCATGTAGTGGATCATGTTCAGTGTTCCGACATACAGATGAGCCAGCCAGTCCATCATCTGGTCATATTTTGCGATTACTTCATCATAGTCAAGATATTCAGAAGTGATCGGCTGATAGCTTGGTCCTACCTGCTGTTTTGTCTTCTCATCAACACCGCCGTTGATCGCGTAAAGAAGGCATTTTGCAAGGTTTGCACGAGCACCGAAGAACTGCATCTCTTTACCTGTCTCTGTAGCAGATACACAGCAGCAGATGCTGTAGTCATCGCCCCATACTGGACGCATAACATCATCATTCTCATACTGAACAGAACTTGTTGTAACAGAAATATTTGCAGCATATTTCTTGAAGTTCTCAGGCAGTCTTGAAGAATAAAGTACTGTAAGGTTTGGTTCCGGAGCCGGTCCCATATCTTCCAGTGTGTGCAGGAAACGATAGTCGTTCTTTGTTACCATGGAACGTCCGTCCTGTCCCATACCTGCTACTTCCAGAGTTGCCCATACCGGGTCACCGGAGAATAACTGGTTGTAAGAAGGGATACGTGCAAATTTAACCATACGGAATTTCATTACCATGTGGTCAACAAGCTCCTGAGCTTCTTTCTCTGTAAGAGTTCCGTTCTGAAGATCTCTTTCAATATAAATATCAAGGAATGTGGAAATACGTCCGACACTCATTGCAGCACCGTTCTGAGTTTTGATGGCTGCAAGATATCCGAAGTACAGCCACTGGAAAGCTTCTCTTGCATCTTTGGCCGGTTTGGAGATATCATATCCATAAGATTCAGCCATAACTTTCATGCCTTTCAGAGCACGGATCTGATCAGCGATCTCTTCACGAAGCTGGAAGTCATAACGTCTCATACCCTGACGGTCGCATGCTGCGAAGTCTTTCTGTTTTCCTTCGATCAGAGCGTCGATTCCGTACAGAGCCACACGTCTGTAATCGCCAACGATACGTCCACGTCCGTAAGTATCCGGAAGACCTGTAAGGATCTTGTTGTGACGTGCTACTTTCATCTCAGGTGTGTAGATATCAAATACACCCTGGTTGTGAGTTTTAAATTCATAGTTGTGGAAAACATCTTTAATCTTGTCACTTACTTTATATCCGTAAGTTTCACAAGCCTGCTCTGCCATTTTGATACCGCCGTATGGCATGAAAGCACGTTTCAGAGGTTTATCTGTCTGAAGACCAACAACTTTTTCAAGGTCTTTTGTTTCTTCATCAATATATCCGGGACCATATGCTGTCAGAGATGTAACTACCTCTGTCTCCATATCAAGAACTCCGCCTTTGGCACGTTCTTCTTTCTGAAGTGCCTGGAGCTTGCCCCACAGTTTGTTTGTAGCTTCTGTAGGTCCTTCCAGGAAAGAAGCATCACCGTCATATGGTGTATAGTTCATTCCAATAAAGTTACGTACATCGATTTTTTCTTTCCAACGGTTGCCCTTAAAGCCATTCCACTGTTCGAAATTTTTCATTCTTTTACCTCTTTCTCTAAAATATTTCCGCGCATCTCTCACTGGCCTGGAGTGAGATAATAAAATGTAAATTGTACTTATTTAGGACACTTTTCTGCCCATGCAGTCAGTATACGTAAACATGAGTGTTATGTCAATTAATTTCCTTTATGATTTTAATTAAATACAATTCTGATAGCTTTTCATCGGAGTTTGCTTCTTTATTGTACTTTATCGCGTACATTAAGACTTTCTTGTATTTTTATAAATACAAAAAAATACCGGTCAGGAAGTCCTCTGGACAATCTGACCGGTATCTGATTTTTGATATTTTATGTAAACTATATTATTCCCTGCCAAGCGGATATTAGTCTGACCTGCAGAAGTCAAAAAACAGCAGGAAAAAATCGGGCGTGTCGGAACAATCTAACGGTTATTGATCGCTGTTACAAGTGCATCAATAGATGCGCGAATGATATCCGCGTCTACGCCTGCCCCCCAGGCAAGGGTTCCATCCGGCTTTTTGATACCGACATAAGCAATAGCTTTGGAACTTGAACTGCGCTCCAGCGCATGCTCCTGATATGTTTCCAGGGAATATTTCAGCTCATATGCCTTCTTCAGTGCATTGCTGACTGCATCAAGACGTCCGTTACCGGATGCCTCTGTAGTGATTGTCTTTCCGCGGAAAGTAGAGGTAACTTTTGTTACAATACCACCATCTTTCTGCTGGAAATGTACTTCATTGATACTGTACGGTTCTGTGATATTCTCAAAGGTCTGTTTAAACAGATTGAAAATTTCGTCAGGATGAAGTTCTTTATGTTTGTGGTCTGAAACAGCTTTTGTGGCATATCCCATTGCCTCACGCATTTTCGGAGGAAGGTTAAGACCGAATTTGGTCTCAAGGATATATCCCACGCCACCTTTACCGGACTGGCTGTTGATGCGGATAACATCTGCGTCATAATTTCTTCCCACATCTGTCGGATCGATCGGAAGATACGGAACATTCCAGTGATCCGGATCCTTGTCATCTCTCCAGTGCATACCCTTGGCAATTGCATCCTGATGAGAGCCGGAAAATGCGGCAAATACAAGTGCACCACTGTACGGACTTCTTTCGCCTACTTTCATTCCGGTACATTCTTCATATATTTCACAGATATGCGGCATATCAGAGAAGTCAAGTTTTGGATCTACACCCTGAGAATACATATTCATACCAAGTGTAACAATATCTACATTTCCGGTACGCTCACCGTTTCCGAACAGAGTACCCTCGATTCTGTCTGCACCTGCAAGTAATCCCATTTCAGAATCTGCAACACCGCATCCTCTGTCATTGTGCGGATGGAGAGATACGATTACATTCTCGCGGTATTTCAGATTTTCACACATATATTCTACCTGGCTTGCATATACATGCGGCATGGAATGCTGTACAGTTACAGGCAGATTGATGATGCATTTGTTATCCGCTGTAGGCTGCCATACATCAAGAACTGCATTGCATACTTCCAGAGCATATTCCGGTTCTGTGCCTGTAAAGCTTTCAGGGCTGTACTCAAACTGGAAATTTCCTTCTGTTTCATCAGCCAGTTTCTTTAATAATGCGGCACCATCCACTGCAATCTTTAAGATTTCTTCTTTGGATTTCTTAAATACCTGTTCTCTCTGAGCTACAGAGGTGGAATTGTACACATGTACAATTGCCTTCGGTGCGCCTTTGACAGCTTCAAAAGTTTTGCGGATGATATGCTCTCTGGCCTGAGTCAGAACCTGAATAGTTACATCCTGTGGAATCAGATTCTGCTCGATCAGGGTACGCAGAAATTCATATTCTGTTTCAGAAGCAGCCGGGAAACCTACTTCAATTTCTTTGAAACCGATTTTTACAAGAAGTTTAAAGAATTCAATTTTCTGTTCCAGACTCATTGGAATCACCAGTGCCTGGTTACCGTCACGAAGGTCTACAGAACACCAGATCGGTGCTTTGTCCACATATTCTTTTTCTGCCCATTTCATGCATTTAACAGGCGGCATAAAATACTGTCTCTGATATTTGCTTGGATTCATCATTTTTTCTTCCTCCGTTATGTAAATATTATGTTTGGACTGTGGGGATTGACTGTAAAAAGACATAAAAAAAATCTTCCATCTCCACAGACTTATCTGCAAGAGACGAAAGATATTATCATCTTACGCGGTACCACTCTTATTTATGAACAATGTCATACACTCATGGGATACGGAATCTCCGGATATCCGGTATTCTTATATCCTCTCCATATAACGGTGGAAACCGTCTGCACCTACTCTTGTATAATTTCAGGCAGCTGCTCAAAGGCGAGTTCCACAATTTCCTTCCACTGCTTCTCAGCAACCAGCAGTTCTCTGTGCTCCGGTCCGGGTGTACTATTCCTTATCATTGCATTTTACTTATAACTTTATTTGGCTTTTTTGAAATGAACATACGTCTGAATCATTCATTGTAAATATACTACAAACAATTTAACCATATGTCAGTCGGGGCAACAGGATTTGAACCTGCGACCTCACGGCCCCCAGCCGTGCGCGCTACCAAGCTACGCCATACCCCGTAACGCAAGTTAGTATAACAAATTATTTCTGTGATTTCAACTGTTTTTTGAAAAATTTACAAAAATTATACAAATTTAGCAGGAAGAAATTTCATGTACTTTTTTATGTTATAAAATTTCTTCCTGTTTATCCTATGTACAAGCCTTACAATCATCTGTTACAGTTACGCTGGCATGATGGCTTTTTCCAAATTGTCTACACGCATATCCAGTTCAAAAACTTTCTCTCGAGTTTCCTTATTCTCCTTTCTATAGCGAAGCTCATCCATACGTGCATCAAATAGGGCAGATATTTTTCTGTCAATTTCATTTTCCAGTTTAAGTTCTATAGTTTTTACGCTTCCCTTGAGAGTTTTTACGCTTCCCTTGAGTTGCACAATATCTGATTTCATGTTCGTGATATCTGCCTTCATGTTCGTGATATCCGTCTTCATGTTTGTGATATCCGTCTTCATGTTTGTGATATCCGTCTTCATGTTTGTGATATCTGTCTTCATGTTCATGATATCCGTCTTCATGTTTGCAATATCTGTCTTCATATCTGCGATATCGTTCTTTACATCGGACATATCATTTTGAAAACCGGCAATGCTTCCCTGTATAGAAAAAAGGATATTTCTCAATTCCGCATCTTCCACATTCTTCCCTCCTTTCGTTATAGTACGTCTCGTTCTCTTTTGTATAGAACCAATTGTACCATTGAAGGAAGAAAAAGTCTACAGCGAAATTATTATAATATTTTTATAAGACATCTCCGGCAAATTATAACTTATGTATAAACAGCCCACTCCGAAGCTTTGGCTCAAACCAGGTGGATTTTGGAGGCATTAATTTGTTCTCGTCTGCAATCTTCATCAGGTCTTCCATAGATGTCGGGTACATGACAAAGGCTACACCGCCGGTTCTGTCCGCAATCTCTGCCAGCTCTGCTGCCTTATGGCTTCCGCCCACGAAGGAGATTCTCTGATCTGTGCGTGGATCTTCGATTCCCAGGACTGGTCTGAGGACTTTTTCCTGAAGAATGGATACATCCAGCTGTCCGACCACGTCCTTCTTATCATAGATATCCGGCCATGCTTTCAGGTGATACCACTGTCCGTCCACATACATTCCCATACAATGCTTCTCTACAGGCTTGCATGGAAATCCCGGCATCAGCATCAGTTCAAAGTTGAACTTCAGGGCGCCCAGAAATGCCTTTACAGTCAGGCCGTTCAAATCTTTTACAATCCTGTTATAAGGAAGAATGCAGAGCTGGTCATAGGGAAATACAACAGACAGGAAATAATTAAACTCTTTCTCCCCTGTATATCCCGGATTCTGTTCTCTTCTCTTTAAACCTACTTTTACAGCGGAAGCTGCGCGGTGATGTCCATCTGCGATGTACAGAGAATCAATCCCTGCAAATTCCTTATTTATTTCAGAAATGACCTCATCTTCATCAATCACCCATACTCTGTGTGTGATCTGATCCTCTTCTGTAAAATCATATGCTGCTTTATGATGATCTTTCCAGTTATTCATCAGTGTAAGCAGCGAATCCGGATATCTGCATGCCAGAAAAATAGGACCGGTATTTGCATTACAGGAATCTACATGGTGGATCCTGTCCTGTTCCTTATCTTCTCTGGTAAGCTCATGTTTCTTCACTACACCATTCATATAATCATCAATGGAGCTGCATCCTACGATACCGGTCTGTGTCTTTCCTTTTCTTACAAGTTCATATATATAGTAACAGGCCTTCTGATCCTGAACAAGAATTCCCTTTTCTTCCATATTGTCAAGATTTTCTTTTGCTTTTTCATAAACCCGATCATCATACAGATCTGTCTCAGGTTCCAGATCCATTTCCGGTCTGTCAATATGAAGAAAGGACAGGGGATTCTCATCTCCGATTGATTTTGCTTCTTCCCGGTTTACCACATCATATGGAAGTGCTGCCACATCAGCAGCCTTTTCCGGTGTAGGTCGAAGTGCCCGGAATGCATGAAATACTGCCATAATATTTTCTCCTCTTCTGTATCTTTTGTATTGCTCTTTTATACCCACTTTACTGTCTATCCTGTAAAAATAAAACGAACATTACTCATTATTTTATCATATCCAAATCCTTATATCAATGTACAAATTATGAAACCTAATTTTTTTTTGAAAAACCTAAAAATTTTTGTATTTTTCTATTGCAATTTTTAAAATATATGGTATGATAGAATCACAAGTTAAGGAAACCAAATGATAATTTTTAAGGGAGGTCATTTTATGACAGAAGGATTAAAATGGACTGTAAACGAGGTTCCGAAATCAGATGATAAACACCTGGAACTGATGTCCGAAGAAAATGTAAAGAAAGCAAATGAGTTCCACAGAAGTTTCCCACAGTACAGTGTGACGCCTCTTCAGAACCTTTCATCCCTTGCGAAATATTTAGGAGTAAAAAATATTTTCTGTAAGGATGAATCCTATCGCTTTGGCTTAAATGCTTTCAAAGTACTTGGAGGTTCTTATGCAATGGGCCGCTATATCGCAAAAGAACTTGGACGTGATATCAGCGAGCTGCCATACAATGTTCTCTCTTCTGATAAATTAAGAGAAGAATTCGGACAGGCTACATTCTTTACTGCAACAGACGGTAATCATGGACGTGGAGTTGCATGGGCAGCTAACCGCCTTGGACAGAAAGCAGTTGTAAGAATGCCTAAGGGAACAACAAAGACCCGTTTCGATAACATTGTCAAAGAAGGTGCTACTGTTACGATCGAAGAAGTAAACTATGATGACTGCGTAAGAATGGCTGCAGCAGAAGCTGCCAAAACAGAACATGGTATCATCGTTCAGGATACCGCATGGGACGGATATGAAGAAATTCCATCCTGGATCATGCAGGGATACGGAACACTGGTTCTTGAGGCTGACCAGCAGTTAAAAGAAATGGGTGTTGAACGTCCGACACATGTATTTGTTCAGGCCGGTGTTGGTTCTTTAGCAGGTGCCGTAGTCGGTTATTTCGCTCATAAATATAAAGATAACCCGCCGGTTATGGCTGTCTGTGAAGCAAGTGCTGCTGACTGCCTGTACCGCTCCGCTGTTGCAAAGACAGGAAATCTGGTAAATGTTACAGGTGATCTTCAGACAATTATGGCCGGTCTTGCATGCGGTGAGGGAAATACGATCGGATGGGATATCCTGAAAAATCACGTAGATGTATTTGCATCCTGTCCTGACTGGATGAGCGCAAAGGCAACACGTATCTACGCTAATCCACTGGGAGATGATCCACACGTTGTCTCCGGTGAATCCGGTTCCGTTCCGCTTGGTTTCTGCTTCACTGCTCTTCACGATGAAGATGCAAAAGACTTAAAAGAAGCGCTGAAACTGGATGAGAATTCCGTAGTACTTGTTATTTCCACAGAAGGTGACACTGATCCTGTTCGCTACCGCGAGATCGTATGGGACGGATTATACGGAACAAACGAATCTTTAAGCAAATGATGTTTTTGGTGAACACAGACAGGTAAGTGGTATGGTTATCTCGAAAATGATATACCAGTAACTAATAATATGATATCAGATTAGGGGCAAAATACCTTTTGACCCTAACATCATAATATTTTATACATATTGGGAGGGTAAAAAAATGGATTACGCAAAAATTAACGAAGCTGCAATGGGTTATAAGGATGATATGACTAAGTTCCTTCGCGATCTGGTTCGCATTCCTGGCGAAAGCTGCGGAGAAAAAGGACATATCATGAGAATCAAAGAGGAAATGGAAAAAGTCGGATTCGACAAAGTTCAGATCGATCCGATGGGCAATATCCTCGGCTACATGGGAACAGGTAAAACTCTCATTGGTTTTGACGCTCATATTGATACAGTCGGTATCGGTAATATCAAGAACTGGGAATTTGATCCATACGAAGGTTTCGAATCTGATGAAGAAATCGGCGGACGTGGAACATCTGACCAGATGGGAGGTATTGTTTCTGCAGTATACGGTGCTAAGATCATGAAAGACCTTGGTCTTTTAAACGATAAATATCAGGTACTTGTGACAGGTACTGTACAGGAAGAAGACTGTGACGGTCTCTGCTGGCAGTACATCATCCATGAAGATGGTGTTCGTCCTGAATTCGTTGTTTCCACAGAACCAACAGACGGCGGTATCTACAGAGGACAGCGTGGACGTATGGAAATCCGCGTAGATGTAAAGGGTGTTTCCTGCCATGGTTCCGCTCCGGAACGTGGTGACAATGCAATCTACAAAATGGCTGATATTCTCCAGGATATCCGCGCATTAAACGAAAACGATGCTGCTGATACCACAGAGATCAAAGGTCTTGTAAAAATGCTTGATGAGAAATACAACCCTGAATGGGAAGAAGCACGTTTCCTTGGACGTGGCACTGTTACTACTTCCGAAATCTTCTTCACATCCCCAAGCCGCTGTGCAGTAGCTGACTCCTGCTCTGTATCTCTTGACCGTCGTATGACAGCAGGCGAAACATGGGAAAGCTGCCTGGATGAGATCCGTGCTCTTCCGGCTGTACAGAAATATGGCGACGACGTAACAGTATCCATGTATGAATACAACCGTCCGTCCTATACAGACCTTGTATATCCGATCGAGTGCTACTTCCCGACATGGGTAATCCCGAAAGATCACAAAGTAACACAGGCTCTGGAAGAAGCATATAAAGGACTGTACGGCGAAGAGCGTCTCGGAAATGCTGAGACAGAAGGCATGAGAAAAGCTCGTCCGCTTACAGACAAATGGACATTCTCTACTAACGGTGTAACAATCATGGGACGTAACAGCATTCCTTGTATCGGATTCGGACCTGGTGCAGAAGCACAGGCTCATGCTCCGAACGAAAAAACATGGAAGATCGACCTTGTAAGATGCGCTGCTGTATACGCTGCTCTTCCAACTGCATACTGCAAATAATAAATAAATTTTCAAATTTTTTTAGGCGACGGATTTCCTATCATCCTAAAGGCTTAATATGTGTCCGGACAGAATCCCTGCTGTAACAGGCAGGGACACAAGATAAACAGATACAGCCGGATAACCGGTGTTCTGCCAAACGCAGAGATTCAATTATTTCATATCAGGAAAGGATAAGCTATCAAAGCATAGCAGGTATTGATTTTATGAAAACATTACAGGATTACATTGATAAATTAAACAGCTTAAACTTCAAAGAAATGTACAACAACGATTTCTTCTGGACATGGGACAAAACAGATGATGAACTGGAAGCTGTTTTCACAGTTGCTGATGCTCTCCGTTTCATGAGAGAGAACAATATCTCCACAAAAGTATTCGAGAGTGGTCTTGGAATCTCTATCTTCCGCGATAACTCCACACGTACACGTTTCTCTTTTGCTTCCGCATGTAACCTTCTTGGTCTGGAAGTACAGGATCTTGATGAAAAGAAATCTCAGATCGCTCATGGTGAAACTGTTCGCGAAACAGCAAACATGGTATCTTTCATGGCTGATGTGATCGGTATCCGTGATGATATGTACATCGGAAAAGGACATGCTTACCAGAAAGAATTCATGGAAGCTGTTACAGAAGGAAACAAAGACGGTATCCTTGAGCAGAGACCTACTCTTGTAAACCTTCAGTGCGACGTTGATCATCCGACACAGTGTATGGCAGATATGCTCCACATCATCCATGAATTCGGCGGTGTTGAGAATCTGAAAGGCAAAAAGATCGCTATGACATGGGCTTACTCTCCATCCTATGGTAAACCACTCTCCGTTCCGCAGGGCGTTATCGGTCTGATGACACGTTTCGGCATGGACGTTGTTCTTGCTCATCCGGAAGGATATGATGTAATGCCGGAAGTTGAAGAGATTGCCAAGAAGAATGCTGAGAAAAACGGCGGATCCTTCACAAAGACAAACGATATGGCTGAAGCTTTCAAAGATGCTGATATCGTATATCCAAAGAGCTGGGCTCCATTTGCAGCTATGGAAAAACGTACAGACCTTTATGCAGAAGGCGACTTCGACGGAATCGATAAATTAGAGAAAGAACTTCTTGCACAGAATGCACAGCACAAAGACTGGGCCTGCACAGAAGAACTTATGAAAACAACAAAAGACGGAAAAGCTCTTTACCTGCACTGCCTGCCGGCTGATATTACAGGTGTAAGCTGCGAAACAGGTGAGGTTGACGCTTCTGTATTCGATCGTTATAGAATCCCGTTATACAAAGAAGCAAGCTTCAAACCATACATCATCGCTGCTATGATCATGCTTTCCAAATTTGAAAATCCACAGGATATCCTGAAGAAACTTGAAGTCAAAGCAGCTCCAAGAATCCTGAAATAATCAGGCGCAGATTAACAGTTGGATTGCAGTAATATTCCAGTTGCTTTCAAACAGATATTTAATTTTGAAAGCAGTTTCAGAATTTAAATATATTGAAAAATAGTACTCATCATATTGTATAGCAGGCGGGGCTGTCGCAGAAAGCACACAATCTTTATTGCGGCGGCCCTCTTTGCCTTTAAAATCAGGAGGTTTTTACAAATGTTTACAAGAAAAAGAATCGTTATTGCGCTCGGTGGGAACGCTCTGGGAAATACTCTCCCGGAACAGATGGTAGCTGTAAAAACTACTGCAAAAGCATTATGCGATCTGATCGAAGAAGGTCATCAGGTTGTTGTTGTACATGGAAACGGGCCACAGGTTGGCATGATCAACAATGCCATGTCTGCTCTCTCCAGAGAAGATGAGAATCAGCCAAACACTCCTCTCTCTGTCTGTGTTGCCATGAGTCAGGCTTACATCGGATATGATCTGCAGAATGCTTTGAGAGAGGAACTTCGAATCAGAGGATTTGTCCGCACACCTGTCGTCACTGTTGTCACTCAGGTTCGTGTAGATCCCAATGATCCTGCTTTTGAAAATCCATCCAAGCCGATCGGCAAATTCCTGACAAAAGAGGAAGCAGACCATCAGGCCAAGGCATATGGACATATCATGAAAGAAGACGCAGGGCGTGGTTATCGTCGTGTAGTTGCATCTCCAAAGCCTGTTGAAATCGTTGAACAGGATGCGATCAACAGTCTTGTGGATGCAAATAAAATCGTTATCTGCTGCGGTGGCGGCGGAATTCCCGTTGTTCTTAACGGACATCATCTCAAAGGTGCATCAGCAGTTATTGATAAGGATTATGCAAGCTGTCTCCTGGCCAAAGAGCTGGATGCAGATATGCTTATCATTCTTACAGCAGTGGAGAAGGTTGCTGTAAACTTCGGCAAGGAAAACGAAGAATGGCTGGATGACATCACTGTAGATGACGCTAAGAAATATATTAATGAGGGACAGTTTGCCCCAGGTTCCATGCTCCCGAAAGTTCAGGCTGCCGTTGATTTTGCAAGCTCCAAAGAAGGAAGAACTGCCATGATCACTTTACTTCAGAAAGCCAAAGACGGTATCCAGGGAAAAACCGGAACCAAAATCCATCTTTAATCTGTTCAGCAGATATCTTATTATATATCAGCTGTTTAATACTGATATATATAACTGCCACATATTCAGGATATCTGCCATATAGCAAAATAATTGCGCAAAAAAAGTTCCGGTGACCTCGCCCGGAACTTTTTTTGTGATGAGCGGACCAGAGTGTCTGGAAAATCATTCCTGCAATCTGCACGCCCCACTTTTCGGTATATTTTGACATACATCTTGCGGAAAGCATTTTTCAGACACGCTCTAGTACATCGTTTTCGAAATAACTATACCACTCACTTGTCTGCGAATCCGATTG
>ERZ809807.254-NODE-254-length-19003-cov-8.13727_pt1 | contig 19003 bp, 11 predicted proteins | sample MGYA00520348_ERZ809807 | MGnify/ENA primary metagenome ERZ809807 (study PRJEB31588, sample SAMN03398861) | human gut metagenome | study: EMG produced TPA metagenomics assembly of the PRJNA231909 data set (A prospective, longitudinal analysis of the...
CGCTCTTCCGATCTTGCCATCGTCCGGTACGGAAACCCTGATGGGGAAGGAGAAGGGAGAATCGCTGGTGTCGGTCACGCCATCGATGTCTTCTTCGCTCAGCAGTTCACGGCCGCTGCTCCACAACGATTTCACCGCTCCACTGGTGGCCGCGACGCCTTTCGCCAAAGCCTCCTTGCCATCGGAAAAATCGTTATGCGGTTCGGGAGCCGTGAACGTCATTTCCGGAATGCTTCCAGCCGCTGCCAGCGTATCCGGCAGCGGGAGCACATCCTTCTCAAGAATCTGCAGTAACGGAACATTGGCGATTGAGCATTCCGAATCCATGGAAGGCAACGTGATATCCATGCTTCCCAACGATGACAGCGGTTGATACTCGCCAAGCAACGCTTCCAATTCCGCAATGGTTGCCATCGGAACGGTGGGGAAGCCGTCGTCCTCTTCAAGTTCGAGACCGCGCTTGCAGATCACGCGGAATTCCATCGGCGTGGTCGGTGCGAGCGCTTCAAGACGGAAATCCGTCGACAGCGTGGACGGGCGTCGGATCAGCATAGCGTACAACAGCGCTGAGATTTGACGGATCGCAAGCTGTTCCCGATTTTCCAAAGCCTGCGCGCGGGAAGTGTCGGCAAGCATGATGCTCACTGGAGCATCTGCGATCTGAATGCCGGAACGGGTCAGTCGCACCGTGTCGGTGCTGATGGAGAAATGCGTGAGATTGTCTTTTTGCAGCGCATGCAATGATTCGATGACTTCGCCAATGATGGAGCGCATGGCTGTATAGCTCAACGGCTGGTTGGCGTTCAGCGCAAGATATTCACTGAGGGTCATGCCTTCGTCAAGCTGCGTCACCACCAGCGCGACCTGGCCGGCATGCTGGAGCTGCAGCACTTTCGTGAAGTGGGAATCATGCGAAATAGCCAGCATGGAAGCGGTTGCGTTGACTTCCTGCAATGCCTTGCTGCTGCTGACAATAAACAGCTGGCAATCCCGTGCGAGCACATGGTCGCTGGCCTTCCAGACCTGCAGTCCGGTTTCTTCGCGCAATGGCGAAACGAGCACGTAGCGATTGCTGATGGTATCTCCCAGCTGAGGTTTCATGGGTTCCTTCAACTTTTTGTAAACGTTTGTTCTGCCTATGGTCACTCGCCGTTTTCGGCGTCGCCCTGTTCCAGTCTATCGTTGGGGCTGGTCGGCTTGCGAAGTCCGGGAATACGTGAGGAAATCAGTGCGATCGCCTCCTTGAATTCCTCGGAACGTAGCAGCCGCAACATGCCTACGTAAACGATGAAGGCCACTATGGCCAGCAGTGCGGCACACGCCACCGCCTGAATCCAGTTCATATGACCGTCCACCGCTCCGATTTGGGCGCCGACAAGCTGGTAGACGCTGTCACGTACCGTCACGCCGATGAACATGGTAGCTACTGCCGCGCCAATCGATTTCAGATACGAGATGGCTATGCGCGGACCGTCGATATTGTTTTCGAATCGTTTGCGCAGCATGGCATACAGGATGGGGATCGGCAGTATGTAGCTCATGGCTCCTACCATGCCGATCATTGTCATCCATTCGGTAGGGGGGAGTAGTTTCGCGCCGATGATCACGCTTACCGCTTGAATGCCCATGGCGAACAGCATGAAAATGAACGGCGATTTGCCGTCTTCGAAGGCATAGAACGTGCGCTGGATAATCAGATACGCGCTGGCGAACGGAAGTCCCACGCCAAGCGTGACCAACGGTCCCGCCATAAGAATCGCCTCTCTGACGCTCACAGACGGCAGCAACGCGAGAATGATCGGAACGGGCATCACCACGAAAGCGACCGCGAAATAGCACATGATCACACCCATATTGCGCAGCGCCTGGCTGAGATCGATGCGCGCTTCGGCGATATTATGATCGGCGACCGCACGGGATATTTTCGGGAAAATCGCGGTTGCCAGCGAAACGGCAATCAGCGAATACGGCAACATGTAAATCGTGTACGCGTTCTGGTATGAAGCATTGCCGGCCACGTCGAGCGGATTGATGCCGAACTGCTGCTGCGCGAGCATCGGCGCGTTAGTGGAGGTACGCGTGATTACGATATTGGCGAGCTGGTCGATTACGACAATGCCGACACTCCAAGCCGCGACCGGTCCCATGGAACGCAATCCAATGCCACGAAGGCCGAAGATGGGGCGGTATTTCAATCCGATTTTGGTCAGTGGAATGAACAGTACCAGCGCCTGGAATGCCACGCCCAACGTCCACGTGCCTGCGGTCAGGGCGATTTTGTCGGCGGTCCAAAAATCAAGCGGATGCTCGGTGGCACGGCCGAATAGCGCGATGAACGTGCCGAAGCCGATGCAGCTGATGATGTTCGCACCCACGGAACTCCACGCATACGCGGTGAAATGGTCTTTGGCCGCGAGAATCTGGCCGACCACCGTATATAGGCCGTAGAAGAAGATCTGCGGCATGCACCACAGGGTGAATGAGGTCGCCAACGCCATGGTTTCGGGGCTACCGTTCACATACAGCTTGGTGAGCAGCGGCGTGCATAGGGCCATCAGGATCGTCACCGCCAACAGCATGGTGATGGCAAGCGTGATGAGCTTGTTGAGTTTGGTTTCGGCGTCTTTTGCCTTCAACGTGCGTACGATCTGCGGCACGAGCACGGCGTTGAAAATACCGCCGGAAACCAAGGTGTAGATCACCTGCGGAATCATGGATCCGGCTTGGTAGGCGTTCGCCGCATAGCCGGTGGTGCCTAAAGCCCAAGCGAGCAGAATGGTACGGATTTGCCCGGTCACGCGCGAGGCCGCGGTGCCGGAGGCCATGATCAGTGAATTACGGCCAACGGAAGAACTCATTCGTCTGGATCCTTCTTACGGTGGGATTGGCGCCACAGTCCCAAAGCTCCAAGCAGCACGGCGATGCCGATGATGATGAAGCCGGTTTTGTCGCTGATCTGCAATGCGCTGGTGATGTGGGTGGTTTGTGTCGCTCCGAATGTGATGCCCTGCCTGTCCTGCAGGCTGAGCGTGGCGTCCGCGGTGCCGGAGGTGGCTACGCGGATAATGAACGCCACTTGGGCTTCGCCGTGCGCGGGCACTTCCACGGTGTCGAAACGCGAAGTGACGATCTGCATGGAGTTGGTCAATGATGAGACTTTTACCGTGACCGGATAGGGGTGGCTGTTGCTGATGGTAACGGGCATTTGCGCGGTTTCGCTGACCACGTTGACGTTTTCCGTCGGTGTGATGGCCACGCCGTTGATGAGCAGGGACGCCAGTTGCCCGGCTCCTTCCACCATGGTGCTTCCGGCTGGATTTTCGCCGCCTAGCGCGTGCAGGGCCATGATGCCGTGCGCGTTGACGAGCTGCCTGCGCCACGCTTTGAGGCCTGCGGGGGCCTGCTTGGCATCGTCGGCGACGTCGGTAAGGATGGATGCGTTGAATCGTTTGATGTCGTTTGTCGAGGCTGCCAGTGTGTTGAGCGTCTGCCTGAGATTGGCTTGCGTCGCATCATTGATTCCGTCGGATTGCGGCACGATCGCGGCTGCATCGTCGCCGCTCAAGGCGGGGTCGGCGTTGTTGAGCGTGTTCAGATCGGTGATGTTCAGCCATGGCGATTGTTCGACGTCCGTCATCAGTGCGTCCACGACGGCCGGATCAGAGTTGCCGTTCAGGCAGACCAGCAGATTGCGTTCCGAATACGGCTGCTCCATCTGGTAGAACGCGCTTTGCGCGACGAATCGCGCGAGACGCCCGGCCGTTGTTCCCTCGCCGTCCGCTTCGGCGTCGGCACTGGTCGCCTTGCCTTGTGCAAGGTTGGAAAGCACGCTTTGCGCGGTCAGTACGGTGATGTCGCCGGCGTCGGTGGTTACTACGGTCTTGCCGGTTTCCGCGGTGGCCGCATCATCCTCTTCGAAATCATGCGTGGCGATGACGGTGTCGTACCCCTGCTGCTTGGCTTTCGCCAGCGCGTCTGCGGTCCAATTGCCGGTGCCCTGCCATGCATACGTGGTCATACTCGCGTTCGGGTCACCCAACGCCGATTGATAGTTTTTCAAGGCCTGTTCGGCGTTCCATTGCGAGGTGCCGACGCCTGCCGAATCATAGGTTTTGCTGTCGTTCAGCGCGGAATAGGCGGTGATGTCGAACAGGGCCGGTTGCGTGATGCCGTCGACTTGCGTCGGCATCGGCATCGCCTTCAGATAGGTTGGATCGGCCACCACCTGCAGTTTGTCATGCTTGGTGAACGTCTGTTCCAGCGACTTGAGTCGTGCCTCGTCTTCTTTGCCGGGAACGGCGATTTTCGAGAGTTCCGCGGAGGTGACGCCACCTTTGTTGACGAGCTGTTCCAGCATGGTGTTGTCGGTGGTCCATCCTTGCGCTTCGAGCGGCTGCACGATGGTGATATTCATCGCGGGCGTGTCGGGGGTATTGATTCCAGCTCCGGTCCGTGTTGCGAAAGTGTGCGCTTCGTCTTGTTGAACGCCATTGGCCTCATAACTGAGCGTGACCGGTTTCGGCCCCCAGGAGTTGACGGACGCCAGCGTCTCCTGATTCGAGTCCGCGTCGATGTGCACGTTCGCCGAAGCTCCCGGTTGAAGCGCGGGAACCTCGCTCTGCCCAACGATATTGGGCGTGGGAATCTGCCCGATGCCTTCCGACCATTCCTGGATATCGTTGCGCGACACGAACGTGTAGAAGGCGTTCATGGCAAGGGTGAGCGTGCCTGAAGGGATTTCCTGATCGGTGGTGTTGGTCACCGTCGCGCTCAAATGATAGCCGGAAGTGTCGGTCAGCACGGCGGTGGAGGAGTCGATCGACAGCATGGTGCCGGATTGCGATTCCTGTGTTTCTTCGGCTTCGGCTTTCGGCACAGGTGCGTATAACAACATCAACGCCATGGTCATAACCATGGCGAGGATTGCCGAAAGCGCACGCATGCCGTGCGGAACGTTCCGTTGTGCGGGTTGATTCACCTTCACGCCTGTCTGTTGAGTTTCCTTGCGTACAACCATGCTATCTTTCGTTCGTTCGGGTAGCTGAGAACGTCGTCCAAATCAGCAAAATCCACCCAAATCGCGTCTTCCGCCTCATGATCCGGGTCGCCTTCCACCGTCAACTCGCCGCCGATCTGACGCAATGCGAAATGATGCACCAGCTTGTGCACACGCTGGCTGGTTCCGGTGAACCAGTAGTCGATGGTGGCGATGGAATCGACCACTTCACCTAGGATTCCTGTTTCCTCGTGAACTTCGCGAACGGCGGTTTGCTGCGGTGTTTCGCCTTTTTCGATATGACCTTTCGGCAGGCACCATTCCAAATGTCCGCTACGCGAGTGGCGTGCGATGATCGCCACACGGCCCTTGTCGTCGAATACGAGACCTCCCGCCGAATATTCGCGCACTACCGGCAGTTCCTGCGCGTCGAGCGAGGCGAACGTGGTCGGACCGTCCGTGGCGCGCCGCTGCGGCATTATTGCCGGGGTGGGTGCGTTGGGCGTGATGATGGTCTCTTGCCGCAAGGAAACGGACTGCGATGTGTACAGCAGTTTGTCCGGTTCCATCGGATTTTGGGCATGGTCGTCCGCAGCATGGGCAAGCATGCGTGCAAGGTCTGCGGGCGTAATCATGATTCCAACCATACTCAATTCTGTGTGCAGGTGGGGTAACGGTATGCTGGTAAGGCAGAAACTTGTGGTGCCGGAAAGGGATGGCGTGAACTTCGAAGTGTGGCCAGAGGCCATTGAATTAGGGCGTATGTTCGCCGCGGAAGGCTATGAATTGGCGTTGGTGGGAGGTCCCGTTCGAGACCTGCTGTTGCATCGTAAATCGCATGATTTGGATTTTTGCACATCGGCGCGTCCTGAGCAGTTTGAACACATTTTGCGCCGTTTCGGGCGCGATGGCTTTTGGGATATGGGCCGTAAATTCGGCACGTTGGGCGCCATGCGCAGGCGTGAGGATGGCACGGAAGTGCAGGTTGAGGTAACGACCTACCGTTCCGACACGTATGACCCCGACTCGCGCAAGCCGGAAGTCAATTATGGCGACACGCTGGAAGGCGATCTTTCCCGCCGTGATTTCACGGTGAATGCCATGGCGTTGCGTGTGCCGGAATTGGAATTCGTCGATCCGTTCGGCGGCGCGAACGATTTGGCCAAGGGCGTGTTGCGCACGCCGGTCGATCCTCGCCAGTCGTTTGACGACGATCCGCTGCGCATGATGCGCGCCGTACGTTTCGTGGCGCAACTGGGCTTCCGTATCGAACCGGAAACCGCTGAAGCGCTGACCGACATGGTCGATCGCATTGAAATCGTTTCCGCTGAGCGCGTACGCGACGAACTGGTCAAAATGCTGCTGTCCGATCGCCCGCGCGCAGGTATCGAAGCGCTGGTCGATTCCGGTCTTGCCGATATCGTCTTCCCGGAAATTCCGGCATTGCAGCTCGAAATCGACGAACATCATCGTCATAAGGACGTGTTCGAGCACACCATGATCGTCATTGATCGTGCGGTTGCCCTCGAAACCGGCCCGGACGGCCCTGTGCCGGCACCGGATCTGACGTTGCGTTTGGCCGCGCTGATGCACGATATCGGCAAGCCGAAGACGCGTCGTTTCGAATCGGGTGGCAAGGTGAGCTTCCATCATCATGATGCGGTCGGCGCGAAAATGACCCGCAAGCGCCTTAAGGCATTGCATTTCGACCATCATATGGTCGAGGACGTCAGCGAGCTGGTCAATCTGCACTTGCGCTTCCACGGCTACGTGGAGGAGCCGTGGACGGATTCCGCGGTCCGCCGTTACGTCAAGGATGCGGGTCCGCTGTATGAGCGCCTGAACCGCCTTACGCGTGCCGACGCGACCACGCAGAACAAGCGCAAGGCCATGGTGTTCTCGTCGGCGATGGACGAGATGGAACAGCGCGTGCGCGATCTGAAGGAGAAGGAGGATTTCGACGCGATCCGCCCTGATCTGAACGGTGACGAAATCATGCAGCTGCTCGGCATTGACCCGGGGCCGCTGGTTGGCAAGGCGTACAAGCACATGCTGGAATATCGCCTCGATAACGGCCCGGTCGAGCGTGATGTCGCTGTTGCCGAGTTGAACCGTTGGTATGAGGAACAGCAGGCCGAGTAGTCTGCTTGCTGACCTCACGATTTGGATTCTATGACCGCACGATTCGATTTTTCGGGCAAAAATAGAATCGTGAGGTCAGTCGGTTCCGAAAAGTGCGGTTTCGGGGGTATTCTCTGGAGGATTTCGCCCGCGATTTAACCCACGAATATAAGAATTGACCTCACGATCTTGATTTTCAGTGAAAAATCGAAATCGTGAGGTCAATCCGAAAATCTGCAAATCAAAAAATCTGCAAATCACACGGCGTCGTGTTCGGGGGCCTTCTGTACGTCGGTCATCTTGTCGACGGTAACGCATCCCTCGAAGCTGTCGATCTCCTTGCCGGCGGTCGGCACCTTCTTCTGATTCTGCAGATTGTCGAAAGTCGCGCCAACCACAACGTCGATCAGCATATCCTCACGATCGTCCATCACCATCGTCGCGTCGGTGAAGTTGCTGTTCACCGTGTACGCCTGATTGATGGCGTTCTTGCCGAAGATGATCATCGTGCGTTCCACTTTGGAGCTGGTGTAGTTGCCGGCTGCCTGGGTGTTGAACTCGCGGTTCTGCAACGCGCTGCTGACGGCTTGCGCGAAGCCGGCGAATTCAGTGCCGTTGAGCACGCGCACGGTGATGTTGCGGTTTTCCACGTACTTGCCTTTGCTGCCGTCCTGTTCCTGTGCTGCGCAAGGGGCCTGCTGGCCGTAATTCGGCTGTACCGCGGCCGACTTGACATTGCCCAATCCTCCAACATGGAAGAAGAACAGCAGGGAAATCACCAATGCGATCGTCAAAATGGTGCCGGTGATGGTGAACACCACCTTTTGACGGCGGCGAATGTACTGTTTGCGCGCGGCGCGCTCGTCGTTAGCCTGAGTCATGTACGAGTCCTTCTCCAAAAATCGGTTGACTTCAACCTTACTGTTACGCGATGATATGCACAATCGGATGGGCCGGTGCCTTGGTGGCGATGATGCGGTCGACGCAACGGCTTTGTTGCCATGCCGACTGCACGGCGCGTGCCGCATCGTCGGTTGGCACGAATGCGATTACGGAAGGGCCGGATCCGGAGACGAACGCCTGCTTGGCGCCTGCCTGCAACGCTTCGTCGATCGCCTGTCCGCTGCGTGGATGCAGTGAGATCGACGCCTGTTGCAGATGATTGTTGTCGGTTGCGCCGGCGCCGATTTGGTCGAACATGGCATACACTTCCGGCGTGCGCAGTTCCGCCTGATACGCGCCGACCAGCAGACGGCCTGCAAAGCCCTGATCCGTCAGTTCCAGCACGGCGTCGCTGTTTTCGCTGAGTTGTTCGATCTGCTCGCCGAAGCCGGTGCCTCGCGCATAGCCTCCGGTCAGGCAGAACGGCATATCCGCGCCCAATGTGGCGGCAACCTGTTGCAACCGTTCAATGGACCAATCAAGATTCCATAGCGTGTTCAATGCCAGAATCGTGGCGGCCGCATCCGCGGAACCTCCTGCCATGCCCGCGCCAACGGGAATGCGTTTTTCAATGTTCAACGCCACATCCGGTTCATGGCCGCTCGCTTCGGCCATGGCGAACAGGGCGAGTACGGCATGGTTGCGTCGCATGTCGCTGCCGGAGGAGGCCAGATCGCCAAGATAGGCACCTTCAAGATTCAGGGAGAAACCGGATCCGGGCTTTTTGCGACTGGTGGTGACGGTGTCGTACACGCCGACGGCGCAGTAGATGGTGTCGAGCTCGTGTCGGCCACCCCATTCGCTGCGTGGCCTGCCTACGTGCAGGGTCAGATTCGTTTTCGCCGGGCAGTCCACGCTGACCGTGTTGATTGCGGTGTTGGCGTCGCTCATGCTTGCGACACCTCGCCCACGGCTCGTGCCAATGCCACGAATTCGTCGATGGCAAGCGTTTCGCCACGGCGCGTCGGATCGATGCCCGCCTGCTCGAACGCTTCGGAGGGCACGATCTTCTTCAACGCGGCATGCAGGGTTTTGCGCCTCTGGCCGAATGCGGCGTCGATAAGACGGAACACGTTTTCGCGGTCCACTACGGAACCGTCGGGATTGTTGGCCGAAGGCGTGTGCCCGCCCTCATATCGTTTGAACAGCACCAGCGCGGAATCCACATTCGGTGCCGGCCAGAACACATTGCGCCCGATAATGCCCACACGTTCCGCGGTACCATACCAAGCGAGCTTCACGCTTGGAGTGCCGTAGATCTTTGAACCGGGCTTTTCGCTCAGTCGGTCCGCGACTTCCTTCTGCACCATCACGAGGAACGTGCCGAGATTGTCGAAACGTTCCAGCAAGGTCAGCAGAATCGGCGTGGCCACGTTGTATGGCAGATTGGCGACCAGTGTAAACGAATCATCATTTTGGAAATCAGGCAGATTTTCCGGCGTCACGGTCAACGCATCGCGATTGACCACGCGGAAACGATCCACCGCATCCGGCATGAATTCGGCGATGGTGCCGGGCAGTCGTTCCGCAACGGGCGGGTCGATCTCCACGGCGGTCATCGTGGCGCCGGTTTCCAAAATCGCCAATGTCAGTGAACCGAGTCCAGGTCCGACTTCCAGCACATGATCGTCGGCGGTCACACCTGCCTCGCGCACGATACGACGAACCGTGCCCGGGTCGATTACGAAATTCTGCCCGAATTTTTTCGTCGGGCTGATACCGGCCTCGGCCGCGATACGCCGAATGTCGGCAGCCCCCAACAGGCGGCCTTGCGCGGTTTCGTCGGTTGCGTTGGTTTCGTTCGCGTGTTCTGTCATTACCTCATTATCCGTTCAACTGGTATGAAAAGTGTGCGCTGTTGCGTTTGCGTATTGTTGCGATCGGCGTTGTTTAATACCATCCGACCTGCTCGGAATGCTCCCATGCCTTCGACGGGCTGCCGTAGCGTTGCGCGATGTAGCTCAGGCCCCAGTCGATCTGCACGGCCGCATCGTCACGCCAGTTTGCGCCGAATGCCGCCATTTTGCTGCCAGGAAGCGACTGCGGGATGCCGTAGGCTCCGGAAGATGCGTTTTCCGCATACCACAGCCAGCTCGATTCACGCGTCCACAGTTTCACCAGATCGGTCCAGTTTTGCCCGGTCCAGCCATATTGCGCCGCGGCTCCGGCCGCGTAGGCCTGTGCCTGCGCGGGGGAGGGGTGATAGAGGCGGCATCCTGCCGAAGGATCGGAAGGTTGCGGTGTCGGGGTGGGCGTCGGATCCGGCGTGGGGGTCGGGTCCGGCGTTGGCGTGGGGGTCGGGTCTGGAGTTGGCGTCGGATCCGGGTCCGTTTTCGATCCGGAATCGTCCTTCTTGTTGTCGTCTGAATTATCCGTATTGCCGGAATTACTGTTCGGATCGTCTTTCTTGTCGGAATTATCGGAATTGTTGTTCTTGTTCGAATTGTCGTTCTTTCCGGAATTATCGGAATTGCCGGTATCTCCGGAATTGCCGGATCCGTCATCCGATCCCGAATCGTCGGAAGATGCTGCCGGTCCTACTGCGATAATCTGATCGAGGGCGATTTTCGTGGTCGTTTCGTTGGTCAGCGTCTCGCTTTCCTTCTCGCCGTCCACATACGTGACGTCGTACGTTTGCTGGATTTCGCCGTCCTCGCCTTCCTGCCTGACTACGACTTCGCCGGGCTGCAGGCTGGGGTCGACGATGGTTTGCGTGCCGAAAGGCACCGCTTTCGTGCGTGTTTCCTCGCCGTGCGTCACGCGGCGGACGCGCAGGATCGTTTCGCCGTTGTCTTTTTCGACGCTGACGCGATCCTCCTTGTTCAGCGTGATGCCTTTGGAGTCAAGAATGGAGGCCGCCGGCAGTTTGCCATTCGGCGATTCGGAGCTTTGCCCGTCTGCGATGACGGTGACCGGCCCGTTTTGGTTGATGATCAGTCCGCCGGTGAGTTTGTTGTACACGTTGTCGATATTGACGGTGACTTTTGCCGCGTCTGCTTCGTTTTGTTCGAAGAATCCGATCAGCTGTTCGGCGCTGGTCGCCACTGTCCAGAAGGGCACTTCCTGCCCGTTGATGGTGATGGTGGTCTGGTAGGCGCTTCGTACCGTCACCACGTCATGGTTGCTCAGCATGCTGGTGGGGCTGGTGGATTCCACGAGATCATGCGTTTTGACCTTCACGCCGCGTTCCTGCAGCAGACGGTCGACGCTCATCGCGTATGTGGTTACGGTGGTGGTTTCGCCATCGATGGTCAGAGCCACGGTTTTGCGCGCGCCTACGCCGAATGCGAGCGTCGAGGCGAGCGTCAACGAGACCACGCATGCCGTCACTCGAACACGCCGAAGCGTCACGAATCTCCGGGGGGTCCACCTTCTTGTCATACGTCCTCTTTCCAGCGACTGCCTACATCGCCGTCATTGTAACGGTCAGATCGGGACGAATGGCATGGTTTCCGCTGGCTTTATCTATACCGCCACATTTTCGAGGAAAAGGAGTAAAGAAAAAGGGGGGCAGGAGAGAAGGGGATGTCCTGCCCCCTGCCCGGACGAGGCAGGTTGGGGGAAGCCTCGTCCGGTCGCCAGAAGCCATAAGTTGGGGGAAGGCTTCTGGATCACTTACCCATGGTAAGAGGTCAAAGCCCGTCAAAACGGGTTTCGAGCCTCCTGTCGGGATCGAACCGACGACCTGCCGCTTACAAGGCGGCCGCTCTGGCCATCTGAGCTAAGGAGGCTTGTGCCGCTTTCTAGCATAATGCATAAAAACGGCAACGATTGAATAGCATAACCAGCGTGCCCGATACCGTCAACTTGGAACTGCGCTTTGGCTGGCACGCTGGCGAGTAGGGGGGGTATGATTTTTCGATTATGAGGATTGCGTAGGGCTGATCACTCGCCAGTGGTGTTGGAGATCGGATCCTTGTCGGAGCCGATGGAGGGCATCACGCCTTCCTTGCCGATGTCGTCGGACTTGATTCCGATGGCCTCCAGCAGGCCTTCCTCAATGGTCTCCTGCGCAGTGCTCAACTGGTTCATATCCCAGAACTTGCCGTTGATGGTCACCGTTGGGGTGGTCATGCTGTCTTTGTAGGTTCCGGACGTGTTCCACAGTTCGGAGCGCTTCGGCGTATAGGTGTCGATGGCGTCAAGCCAATCCTGGTAGTCGCGGCCGAACGCCTTGTCCGCCACATCCTCGGAAACTCCCGAGGCGATCATCTGTTCCTTGATATGATCGTCGCTGACGGACTTGTAATTCGAGCTTTCCTCAGGCTGGAAATCCTCGGCGTACATTTTTTCGAGGAAGGTGATCAGATGGCTCGGATCGCTGTCATGCTCGGCCAGATAGATCGCGGCATTCGCTGCGCGGCTTGAATAATCGTCGGTGGACCACTTGTCCATAAACGCCATGAAATGCAAATCAAGATTGATCTGACCCGCGTCGACCATCTTCTGCAGATCCTCATCAAGCTGGCGATGCAGATTGCCGCAGCCCGGGCACAGGAAATCCATGTAGATCGCAACAGTCGGTGCGCCTTCGACGGACTTGCCGTAGCCATCCTTCGAAATCAGCAATCCGCCCTTCTTATCGACGAGCTTAGGGGCGTTTTCGACTTGCTGCAGCTTGTCGTACGCTTCTTCCACGGTCTGGGTGGAAGCCTGCGTTTCGGTGTTCTTGTGCATGTTGTGATACACGGTGAACGCGCCGATCGCCACCAGGATCACCAGCACCGCCATCACGATGGCGCCGATGAGGGTCTGCTGCTTGCGCTCCTTCTCCATCTGTTCGGCGCGAGCCTTCATCTCCGCGGCCTCAGCGGCCCTACGCTCGGCGCGGCTGGCGCGCTTCTGCGCATCCTTACTGTTCTGGGCCATCCACATTCCTTTCGATGTTCACATCACGATGCTGTGCACCATAGTAGTGTGGGCACGCTATTGCTGAATGAAGTATTTCGTAAAAGCTCACGTTGCCATACTACGTGCGATTATCTGATGTTTTTCTGATGATTGCAAACGTTTGCCGATTTTTGATTTTCGCTGCGTATTTCGTGAGATGGCGTCACTACATATCGTACGATTCGGCAGTGGTGCCGGATTTCGGGCGGCCGCGCAATGCGCCGGCACCCAATCGCAGCACCAATGCTCCCGGAGCGAGGGCGCATACCAGCCAGCCGATGGCGCAGCAACCGGCCTGGGCGACGCCGCTTTGCGAAACCGGCCCTTCAATCCAGGTCGGCAGCGGAATCGTGAATCCGAATATCGACGTATCAACCATGGCAAACGGCAGTTGCAGCGTGACTGTGGCAATCGTCAATCCTAATGCGGCGATGACCGCCATGATCAGTGCGCGTGGCACCGCATAACCCAGCCCCTTGAGCACATGCCAAGGCAGCGTGGCGGCGCGGGCGAACCAGTCGGAAGCCCTGCGGCTGCCCCCACGGCGGCCTTCGCGTTCCAGCTGCGCCTCCATATTGAATCCAATGGTGGCGAGCAACCAGGCCAGCAGCGCGCCCGCGATCAGGGCGATCCATGGCGAGAACAGGCCGCATACGGCCACAGGAATCGCCATCAGCACGCAGAGGGGCACGCCTCTGCCTAGCAGTTCGCCGCGTTGCACGTCGGCCGGATTCGGCGGCTGCAGTACACTCTGCGGCACGTTCGGGTTGAGCGGCGCGGCCGGAGTGACCGGTGCGGTTGGCACGGCAGATGTTTGCATGTCTTGTGGCTGCGCACTTTGCGCCATTTCAACCGATGCGTTCGGTATTACGGCAGGAGGCCGCTGGTTGGCGATGCGCTGCAATGCAGGTTTGATGGCCGGGTCGATCTGTGCGGCCTCTTGAGCGGGATTCCAAGCGTCCTGGACCGGCATCACCCGCGTGGATTGCGGTGTATCTTGCGGCAGCACACTGGTATCCCCACTATTGACAGGCAGCACGCGCGTGCCGGTGCCAAGAGGAATGGTTGCGGTATGCGCGTTGATATCCATGACCGAGGTGCCGACATCGGGCGCATCGGCAATAACGGTATCGGTTATGTCAGCAATAACGGTTGCGCCGATTGCCTGCGTGGCCTCAACGAATTGCGGCAAGGTGCGCGTGCCGATGGCGTCTTCTCCCGTCACATGGTCTAACGCCCGCCAAAGCATTCGTGGATTGTCGGGCGATCCATCAAAAGGGAGCATCGCCTCCGACCCGGCACTATCGGCGGCATCCGAAGTATTCCCCGAAATCCAAGCTTGCGGATTCAACGCATCCAACGCAATCGCCTGCAACAACTCGTCTGGAGTGCAACGTTTCGTACGATCCGGATCCAACGCCGAACGGAACGCGGCCATGGTCCCAGCCGGCAATCCCGCCAAATTCGCGTTTCCCGCGGCAGCACGCTCCAATACCGCCATCATCGGTTTCGTGCCGAACACCGGCTCGCCAGTGGCGGCAAATGCCAGCACGCTCGCCACCGACCACCAATCGCTCATCTCATCGGATTCGGCACCGTCGATGATTTCCGGCGCGATGAATCCAGGCGTGCCCATCACCAATCCGGTACGAGTCACATGACTTTCGCCCTCGCCCATGGCAATGCCGAAATCCACCAATACCGGTCCGGTATTCGACACCATCACATTCGTCGGTTTGATATCGCGATGCACAATCCCGGCCGCATGCACGGCCTTCACCGCCTCGATCAGCTTGCGTCCCAACCGTTCCAAATCATCGCCCACATACCGGCCGTTGGTACGCACATCTTCACGTAGATTCTTGCCCTCGATCAGCTCGGTCACAATGAAGGCCAGCGCATCATCCAATTCCATATCCACAATGCCGCACACGCCCGGATGACGCACTTTCTGCAGCGCCATAGCCTCCCTACGCAGGCGCTCGCGTGCGGTCAGCTGATCGCGGGAGCGTTCGCTGGACGCATCGTCCTCGGCAAGGGAATCGCGCAAAATTTTCATCGCATACTGATGGCCGCCGTCATCTCGCACCCGCCATACCGATCCCATGGCACCCGAACCAAGCCGGGAAATCAACGTGTATCCGCCAACGAGGCTGCCTGCCTCCAGATTCAATGCGCTTAAGTCGCTCATGGCACCCATGGTACTTGCCTTACGTAAGTTGCCGCTGGAACAGCTCGCTGTAGTGTGCCGAAAATATCGCAGGAATTGCGATTATGGAGTTGGAAGCGCAATGAAGATCGATGATTTCCGCAATCAAGGCAAGGATGTTGCAACAATCTGCGGATGAGCGCACATTGTGCCAGATGCATGCGTGCAACGGGATTATATGTGCACGAATGGTAGTTTTACATGCGCAGGTGGTATGCAGATTATGCACGCGAAACGACAGGCTGGGAAAAATCAGGGTGCTTTTTTCGCGGATTTTGGTGAAATCGAAACATCGACATGAAGAAGTGTCTTCACTTCTGGAAATTGCGTGACGCGGGGCAGCGTTGCATGATTTCTGGTTTCGATGAGGAAATCGGAGCCTGCATGTCGTTTGGTTATGAGAATCAAGGAGGAGGCAGACCATGCTGCAAATCAACATGGCTGACGTCATGAACGTTATCGGTTCGTTGACGCCGTACCTGATTGCGATTGGCGTGCTATTTGTGCTCGCGCTGATCATTACTTTTGCCGTCAACAAGAAGACGGTGAAGGAAGTGGCGACCCGTAAGATCATCCACTCCGAGTCTTGGCTTGTGGCTTTGGTCGGCATTGTCGTCGCGGTTTCCATGATGCTGTCCGGTCCGCTGTCGACGCTGCTCAACAACGCGACCATCACCAAGTACATGCTGTCTGACACCACTGTTTCCAAGGCCAACGAGCTGGCCAAGGAAGTGCAGTCGGAAGCCATCACCATGCTGAAGAACGATGATTCCAACCTGCCGCTGGCTAACAAGAAGGTCAACGTGTTCGGTTGGGGCTCCACCAACCCGGTATACGGCGGCACCGGCTCCGGCTCCATGTCTGACCAGTATGACACCGTTTCCCTGCTTGATGGCATGAAGGAAGCCGGCATCGAGACCAACGCCGACTTGACCAAGCTGTACACCGATTACCGTGCAGATCGCCCAGTTGTTGGCATGTGGGCACAGGATTGGACCCTGCCTGAGGTTCCGGCCGACCAGTATTCCGATTCCCTGATCTCCGATGCCAAGAGCTTCTCCGATGAGGCTGTTGTAGTGCTCACCCGCGTCGGTGGCGAGGGCGCTGACCTTCCGATGAACATGAAGGCCGAAGGCATCACCTATGAGAACAACTCCAAGGATTACGAGGACTTCAAGGACGGCGAAAGCTTCCTGCAGCTGAGCCAGACCGAGCGCGATATGCTCGACCTGGTCACCAAGAACTTCAACAAAGTCACGCTCGTCTACAACGGCGCCAACACCTTCCAGTTCGACTTCCTGAACGACTATCCGCAGATCAAATCCGTCGTGTGGTGCCCGCCTGCAGGCCAGACCGGCTTCTCCGCACTCGGTGACGTGCTTGCCGGCGATACCAACCCGTCCGGCAAGACTTCCGACACCTTCCTGAAGGATCTCACCCAGTCGGTGTCTTACAACAACTTCGGCAAGTTCGAATACACCAACATGGAAGACAAGGCCGCCAAGTACACGGGCTTCACTGGTGACGAAGTCACCGCCATCCCGGGCTTTGTGAACTACTCCGAAGGCATCTATGTGGGCTACAAGTTCTATGAGACCGCAGCGGCCGAAGGTGCCATCGATTACGATTCCATGGTTGCATTCCCGTTCGGTTACGGTCTGAGCTACACCACCTTCGAGCAGAAGCTCAACGATGTGACGTATAAGGATGGCAAGGTCACCGTTGATGTGACCGTCACCAACACCGGCGACACCGCTGGCAAGGATGTTGTTGAGGTCTACTACAACCCGCCGTACACCGAAGGTGGCATCGAAAAGGCCAGTGCCAACCTGGTTGGCTTCGAGAAGACCGAGAAGCTTGAGCCGGGCGCTTCCGAGGACGTGACCGTCGAATTCGAAGACGATGACATGGCTTCCTATGATTACAAGAATGCCAAGGCATACGTGCTCGAAAAGGGCGATTACAACATCTCCATCAACTCCGACTCCCACACTGTGATCGGCTCCAAGAAGATCACCGTGGACGACACCATCACCTACGACTCCGATTCGAACACCCACAATGGCGACCAGACCGTGGCCACCAACCAGTTCGATGATGCTGCAGGCGATGTGACCTACCTGAGCCGTGCAGGACATTTCGCAAACTACAAGGAAGCCACCGCCGCTCCGACCAACTTCGAAATGTCTGATAAGGCAAAGGAAACCTTCTACAACAACACCAACTACGATCCGTCTCAGTTCAACGACGATTCCGACGAGATGCCGACCACCGGTGCCAAGAATGGCCTCCGCCTGGCCGACATGTACGGCAAGGATTACGACGATGCTGATTGGGAGAAGCTGCTTGACGAGCTGACCTTCGACGATATGGACAACCTCATTGCCAACGGCGGCTACGGCACTCCGGCCGTCTCCTCCGTCGGCAAGATCCAGCTCACCGACGCTGACGGCCCGGCCTCGTTGAACAACAACTTCACTGGTGTTGGCTCCATCGGCTTCCCGGCTTCCACCGCATTCGCTTGCACTTGGAACAAGGATCTGGCCAAGCAGTTCGGCGAGATGATCGGCGATATGGCTTACGACATGCATGTTGCTGGTTGGTACGCTCCGGCTATGAACATCCACCGCAACGCATTCTCCGGCCGTACTTTCGAGTACTTCTCCGAGGATTCCCTGCTCTCCGGCGTCATGGCATCCAACGAGATCGCCGGCGCCAAGGAGAAGGGCGTGTACTCCTTCATGAAGCACTTCGCACTGAACGATCAGGAAACCAAGCGTACTGAGATGCTCTGCACCTGGACCAACGAGCAGGCCATGCGTGAGATCTACCTCAAGCCGTTCGAGATGAGCGTGAAGGAAGGCGGCGCACAGGCCGTGATGAGCGCCTTCAACTACATCGGCAACACCTATGCCGGTGGCAACAACGTTCTGCTGAACACCGTGCTCCGTGACGAGTGGGGCTTCAAGGGCTTCGTCCTGACCGATTATTTCGGCGGCTACGGCTACCAGAACGGTGATCAGGAGATCCGTAACGGCAACGATTCCATGCTGGCTACCACCTCCATCACCAACCACATCACCGACAAGTCCGCAACCTCCGTGAAGGCCATGCGTACCGCCGCCCACAATATTCTGTACACCGCCGCCAACAGCTGGCAGTATGCAGACGGTGAGCCGAAGGTCGCCACCCCGATCTGGAAGACCGCCATGTACGTGGCTTGGGGCGTGACCGCAATCCTGGTGATCGCACTTGAGGCTCTGGCTATCAAGCGCTACATGGATCGCAAGAAGGCCAAGACTGAGGTCACTGCCTGATCTCACTTCCTTCTCACAGGTCAAAACATAACTGAATAACAATTGAAACAGCGAGAGCCGTCGACTTCCCTGAGTCGGCGGCTCTTGTTGTATTTCAGCGTGCGTGCCGTCGCAAGTGCAGCCAGGTTTCATGCTTCTTCGCGTCTCTTTTGTATTTCTGTTCTTTCTGTTCCGCTGGAATCATGATTTGCGATTGCATTTGGGTATTCATCACATGGGAATGAGATGTATATGGGTATGACACGCCGTTTATAGTTTGTTTTTGGTTCATGTGGGCGTTGTCTTCGGGGTCTAGACTGGCTGTACGGCCGTTCGGAGGCCTTTTTCGACACGCCGAGGGATGTGTTTATTTGCAACGGTTCCAGGGTATCTTTGGAAGGGTCGATTTGCGTGATCGCCGGGGTTCGTGTAAATTGACTCTTCGCTGCCGCTCGGCGAGTGGTTCCCCGGTTGGGGTGCCTCGAGGCGGGTGAGTGGTGGTGGTTTGAGAACTCAAGAGCGTATTTGTACTACTTCTTTATAGTCAAT
>ERZ809807.281-NODE-281-length-17034-cov-12.4109_pt1 | contig 17034 bp, 13 predicted proteins | sample MGYA00520348_ERZ809807 | MGnify/ENA primary metagenome ERZ809807 (study PRJEB31588, sample SAMN03398861) | human gut metagenome | study: EMG produced TPA metagenomics assembly of the PRJNA231909 data set (A prospective, longitudinal analysis of the...
ACGAGTGCCACTCAAGGCACGAAGTGGTCGCTGGGCACCGCAACCCGTCTTAGCGAAGCGACTAGCTTTTTTCCGTTTCGACTACTCCTTCGGGGTCTGAAAGGGGCGAGCAGCCCCTTTCTCGTGGATCCAGCGCGTCGAAATCGCTGGTGGTTTTCTGGTTCTCTTTTGACATCAAAAGAGAACCATTAGCCTTAATGAAAAAGCGCTCTGCCCCGCGCACAGGCGCGAGAACCATTTCTAGTTCTCTTTTGGCACGCAAAAGAGAACTTAACCTCGCGTAACCGCGCTCTACCCCCGCGCCACCGGCGCGACAACCAGTTCAAAGTTCCTTTAAGAACCCATCCAGCTCCCGCTGGTTTCGTATCATCACATACTTTTCGGGGTACTTTTCCCCGATCCTCTCCATCTTCGCCCACTTTTGCTTTGTACGCCCATCGTGGAGGATCCAGCGGACGAATTCGGCATCTATCTTCTCTTCGCACCCGGGCGCAGACGACTCCCTCACACGGCCTTTGTTCTGCTGCCAGCGCCGTATCGCCCGCCAAAGGCAGACCAGCGGTGAAAACCAGAGCACGATGATTTTATCCGCTTCTTTCAGCCGACGGGCATAGCAGGTCTTGCTATAATTGCCGTCGATGACCCAGCCGCCTGCGTTCTCGTCGAGAAACTGCCGGACAATGGCTTCTTCCTCGGCGAAGGGCCGCTCCACCCAGCCGGGCAGGAAATGCACGGTATCCATATGGAGCACCGGCAGGCCGTATCTCTCCCCCAGGCGCTTTGCCAGCGTGGATTTTCCGCTGCCGCTGGTGCCAAGTATCGCTATTTTCATCTCTGCCTCCCTTTACCTTATATAAGACGTACCAGACAGTATACGCTGACCGTCTGATAACGTCAAGTTCCGGCTTGACATTTCGTCTGCCTGCTCGTATGCTATAATCATAGAGTCTATGACAGGAGGTCTTGCAGATGGCATCTCCAAAAAAACGTGTCAATCCGCTGTTTGTTGCTTTAGCGGTCGTGCTGGTGGCCGTAGCGGCCGCTGTGGGCGTGGTCTTTTTCCAGCTGCACAGCAAAATCTCGGCTCTGCAAACCGGTGCATCCTTCACCTTCCGGTATGAGATAGCGCCCAACAGCCCGGATAAGCCGCCGCTGCTGAACATCCTCGAGCGGGTGAACGCTTCCAGCGGAAGCGTCAGCGGGCAGTATGCGCCCGGAAAGCTGCAGCTTTCCTTCTACCAGCTCAACGAAGACGACTCCGTCAAGACGTCTCCCTTCACCCGGGTCTATATCGACTCGGAAGAGACGCTCTTCGACATCGGGCAGCTCTACACCGTTCTGCGTCAGGCTGTCACCGATAAACTCTCCCTCGCAAGTGTTCTTCTGCCCGAGTGGAGTCTGGGAGACTACATCTCCCAGACGCAGGCTGCCGCCGTGCTGGGCGTCGAGACGAACAAGGTCGAGCTGCAGGACCTTTCCGGCTTCACCCTCTCGCTCAAAGGGCTGAAAAAAGTCTCTCCTTCCGCCGCGCGAGACGGCTACCGCTACTATCAGTTCCCCGCCGCAGCCGACGGCACGACCCTCGTGCTCGGCTTTTCGACGGACGCTCTCTTCTCGAAGACCACGCCCATCCATGTGCTGCTGACCATCCCGGACCACAACGTCCACATCCAGCTCACCGGCACGGTGACTTCTGCCAAGACGGTGCTCTCTCCCCCGGCTTCCCGGATGAGTGACGAGGACATCGCCACGCTGGCTCAGATACGCCAGAGCATCGAGTCTGTCTGGAAGATGATACAGTCCGCCGCCCAGACCACAAACTGAATGATACCAAAAAAGCAGACGCTTTGTGCAGCGTCTGCTTTTTTGGTTTGCACTTTTCGTTGTCATGACCACAGAGAGAGAGGAAGTTTTTCTCAGTAATGCACGACATTGCCCGCATTGCGGATGCGTACCAGCACCGGCTCTGCCTCCGGGCTGCGGAAATAGTCGAGGCTGGTCTTGGGCAGCAGCGTCTCGAGGGTATCCCAGTCGCCGCTCTGCAGGCACTGGCGGACGGTGGAAGCACTGATGGCCTTGCCGTTTGCTTCTTTGCGGGGTACAACGACACACTCGATACCCGCTTTGGGCAGCTGCTCGCACATGATCTGGTTGTAAAGCCCCGTCACCTGACTGGCAGGCTCCTCGCCCACATAGCGGGCAGTGATGTTCAGCGCCGCCGCGATTTTCGTAAAGACGGCGAGGTCCAGCCGGGCATGGCCGTCGATGACAGCTGCCTCATCCTTCAGGAAGTAGCTGGGGAAGGTGGCATTCGAGATGATGTAGGGGCCGCTGTCGTGGAGCACCACATTCGGCAGATGGGCCACGCCCGCCGCCACCAGCTTCCTGCGCACGGCGAAAGGCACGAGGCTGGCGTCCTCACTGACTACGAACAGGTGGAGCGTGTCGCAGGCGGCAGCGGCTCTTTCCACAAGATACTGATGACCGAGGGTAAAAGGGTTCGCGTTCATGACGAGGGCCGCACTTTTGCCCTCGGTCCTGGTCTTTTCCAGATCGCGCAGATAGGCCCCGAAGCCGTCGCGGCGGTTCTCCATGAAGACAAGGGTATCCTCCACCCGGGCGATCTCGTAGAAGCCGAGGTCGCCGAAAAACTTGGAGCTTTTCACCTTGGTGTAGAGAAACAGGTGCATATTCCCCCGCGCGCACTGCACCTCGATGAGGTGGGTGATAATCTGGTTCAGCAGACCCTCGCCCTGATGGGCGCTGCTGACGGCGAAGCACCGCAGGGTGTTGCCGAAGCAGCTGCCGGTGCCGATGACGTTGTATTCCTCGTCGAACATGGCGCAGATGTAGTCCAGATTGCCGTCGCGGCGGATGCCCTCCTGACCCAGCAGTGTGTCGATTTGGGCCAGAACGGTTTTATCGGTCGGATAGACCTGCGAAATGGTATATTCACTCATCGATATTCCCCTCAGTAGTAACAAAATGGAGCAGCCAGGTCAGCGCCAGCAGGTCGGCACTGCCGCCGGGCGAGAGATTTTCTGCAATGAACCGGTCATCCAGCGCCGCAAGGGCATCTTTATCCGGGTAAGGTATCTGGGCGAGAAGGGCTTTCAGCTCTTCGGTGAGGGCCAGCTGACGCTCCCGGCTCGAGCGGGCAATGATGTTGGTATCGGTGCTGTTGGCCAGGATGGCCAGCAGTGCGCCGCCGCCGGCGCGGTCGAAGTCGTAACCCTTGGCAAGGCCCTCTTCCAGCACCGGCAGACCGACATTCAGCACTGCGGGAAGTCCAGCTTCCACCTGCCCGCGCACACCAGTGATGCCGTACCGGATATAAAGCTTCTGGCCCACGGTAGCGGCGTTCTCGGCAGTGACGCCTGCAAAGTCCTTCTCGGTCAGGCCCGCCGTCATGGCGGATACTTCCGCCAGCACCCGGGCAGCGTCGGCCCAAAGGGAGCGGTCGAGGCGTCCCAGCGCCGCGCAGACGATGCCCACCGAAAAGACCGCGCCCTTGTGGGTGTTGACGCCGCCGGTGGCGTCCAGCATCTCGCCCTCGGCCTCACGACCCAGAGGCCGCAGGGCCGCGAACGTCTCGGGCGCGGGCTGTTCCGCCGTCTCGCGGCCCGTCCGGGCGCAGGCTTCAAAATAGGGGTAGAGCGCCGCGGCGCTGTCCATGAAGGTGAAGACGTCCATATCTTTATGGCTTCCGCTGTTGCGCCGGTCCACAAGGCCGGGCTTCGGGGTGGTGGTCACTTCGTAGAGCAGGGCGCGGACGGCCAGACGGGCCGCGTCGGCGATGTCCTGCGCGTCCCGGGCCTCGGTCAGGATCTCCGTCGTCTTTTCCTGCAGTTCGGCCACGGTATGGATGCGGCGGCTGCTGCACACCTTAGCAGGCCCGCCGCAGATAAGACAGCGGCGGCCTTCGAGGTTCAGCTCCTCTCTGTCCACTTTGAGGCCGTCCGGACGGATGACGTCCATGTCGAACAGCCGCCCCAGCGGGGTAGCGTCCTCGATGTCGGTGGTGAATTTCTTGATGGTCAGCGGGTCGGCGTCCAGCACATAGAATGCCTCACAGCCGGTCACTTCCCGGACGGCGTCCTGATACAGCGGCGTCAGCTTTGCCCGCAGAAACTGCTGGCGCAGCAGCTGACGCCCCCGCCCAAAGCCCCGCCGGATGAGGGACGAATCCTTTACCGGGCCGCAGATATTCATGGTAAAGCAGATGAGAGGCTTGTGGTACCGGGCCAGCAGCTCCTGCTGGTGCTGCACCCGGCGCTCCCGTGCATCCAGCATCTGGATCAGCGAAACAGTCGTTTCCATGTTTTTCTCCTCTCAGCGGTGCTTTTTGAGCATGTCCATAAAGAGCTGCACCTGCGGCAGGGCGGCTGCGTCTCTCTGGCAGAAAATATAGGTACGCCGGACGAAGGGCTCGCCGTTCTCGAAGGTGCAGGGCTTGACATAGCCCTTGAAGTTCTCCAGCGCCACTTCCGGCATCAGCGCCCAGCCAAGGCCCCGCTCCACCATCTCGCGGCAGACCATGATGTTATCCACCACAAAATTGCCCGCATCGTTGGTCACGCCGTTCTCGTAGCGCCAGCGGGCCATCTGGGCGCTGATGGTGGCGTCGCTGCTGTGGTCGATATAAAGGTAATCGGAGATGGGTCTGTCCTTGTTCTCCTCGCTGCAGATCAGGCAGATATTCTCCTGCGAGAGCAGGAACTGGGTGCCGTCCCACGGATACTCGCCCCGCAGCACTGCCACGTCCAGCGAGGAATCCAGCATCTGCTGGTAGATGTTCCGGCTGTGGCCGGTAGCGATGTCGAGGCGTACCTTCGGGTAGGCTTTGTGGTATTCCGTCAGCACCTCGGGCAGACGGTAGTAGGAGAAGTTCACCGAGATGCCTGCCCGCAGGGTGCCGCAGGCTTCGCCCTGGATGGAAGCCAGCTGGCGGCGCATCTTTTCCATCTCGCGGGCGGCGGCAGCGCTGTGGAGCAGCACCTGTTCACCGGCCGGCGTGAAGCGGATGCCCTGCCGTGAGCGCAGCACGATCTCCACCCCCAGCTCCTGTTCCAGCGCCTTGATGCGCTTGGAAAGTGCCGACTGGGTCATGTACAGTTTATCCGCTGCGTGGGTGATGTTGCGCGTCTCGTCCAGCGCGTGCAGCAGCTCGTAATCTTTTTCGTCCATCGTAGCTCTCCCCCTATTGCCCTTTATTTTTCTTATCATTCCTGTTTGCGCTTCATCCAGGCGCATTTTGCTCAGATTCCATATCTGTTATTCATAATACAACAGATTTCAGCAAATGAAAAGGGGGATATTCGCCTTGATTTTCCCGAAAGTCCATTCCAGGATGGAATAATTCAGCACTTTTCTTGCAGTTTTCTTAACCCTGCCTTAATTCTATCTTAATGCGGTGTTGTTGTCCACAACATCTTCATTTTCTCTCTGCCGACGGGCGGTCTTCCTCCCGCAGTACTGAAAACGCAGTTCTTTTTTCATTTTTGCCTGAAAAATAAGCAAAAGTCCAGTTTATTGGACAGTATTTGCATTATCATAAAAACAAGAAAAACTCGTTTCCTTCTTTGGCACATTGCAGATTTTTCCGTCTGCTTTTTGTGCAAAGTCCCAAAATTCTTCGTCGAAAAGCGCGTTTTGTTGACAGCCGCTTTTTGAAAAGCGTATCCTTATTGCAAATCAGAGTCAGGAGGTCATTTTATGGAGCACTCCACACGTCTTGCCCACATCAGCGAGGACGGTACCCGCACCCAGACCGTCTACGACCATCTCGCCGGCACTGCCAGACTGGCCGGTTCCTTCGCAGCCCCCTTCGGGGCGCAGAATGAGGCCGAATTTGCCGCGTGGCTCCACGACGTCGGCAAATACAGCGACGCCTTCCAGCTGCGGCTCAAAGGCGGCCCCAAGGTGGACCACTCCACCGCCGGGGCGCAGGAGGCCTGGGTTCGCCAACATCTCCACGCCGCCTTTGCCGTGGCCGGACACCACAGCGGCCTGCCCGACGGCGGGAGCCCCGCCGATGACCCGGGCGACGCCACCCTGTTTGGTCGGAGCAAGAAGCCGGTAGCCCCCTACGACGGCTGGCAGGAAGTAACGCTCCCCGCCTCGACGCCGCCCGCGTGGGCCTGCGCCGACCCGCTGAGCCTCGCGTTCTTTACCCGGATGCTCTACTCCTGCCTCGTGGACGCCGACTTCATCGACACCGAGACCTTCATGGACGGCAAGGCCGCACCCCGGGGCAGCGGCGCGGACATCGCCGCGCTGCGGGACATCGTTTCCGCACAGGCGCAGCGCTATCTCAGGGCTGAGTCTCCCTCGCCCGTCAGCGTCCAGCGCAACACCGTCCTCCGCGCCTGCCTCGAGAAAGGCGCGCACGGCCCGCAGGGGCTCTACACCCTCACCGTACCCACCGGCGGCGGCAAGACCTTCGCCTCCCTCGCCTTTGCGCTGGAGCACGCCGCCGCCCAGAAGATGAAGCGGGTCATCTATGTCATCCCTTATATGTCCATCATCGACCAGACCGCCGCCGTCTTCTCGGGTCTGCTGGGCGCAGAAAATGTTCTGGCCGACTTCTCCAACGCCGAGTACAAGACTGTTGAGCAGGACGACCTGACCCCCGCCCAGTATCGCCAGATGCTGGCCAGCGAAAACTGGGACGCCCCCGTTGTGGTGACGACGGCAGTGCAGTTCTTCGAGTCGCTCTACGCCAACCGCAGCAGCCGCTGCCGCAAGCTCCACAACATCGCCGACAGCGTCATCATCTTCGACGAGGCGCAGACCCTCCCGGGCGACTACCTTGCCCCCTGCGTCAGTGCCATCGCCCAGCTCATCCAGCATTACCACTCCACGGCCGTCCTCTGCACGGCCACCCAGCCTGCCCTTGAGCCGCTGTTCCGGCGCTTTGCGCCGGAACTTCACCCGCAGGAGATCACGCCCGACGCGGCCCGCCTCTACGAAGTGCTCCGGCGCACCACCCTGCAAGACCTCGGCACCCTGCCGCAGGAGGAGTTCGCCGCCCGGCTGGCAGATCATCCGCAGGTGCTCTGCGTGGTCAACCGCCGCAAGACGGCCCAGCAGCTCTATAAGTCCCTGCCCGCCGAGGGCAGCTACTGCCTGACCACCCTGCTCTGCGCCGCCGACCGCCGCCGTCAGCTGGACGACATCCGCCAGCGGCTGAAAGAGGGTCTGCCCTGCCGGGTGGTGTCCACCTCTCTCATCGAGGCGGGCGTGGACGTGGATTTTCCCGTCGCTTACCGGGAGCAGTGCGGTCTTGACTCGCTCTTACAGACTGCTGGGCGCTGCAACCGCGAGGGGCGGCGGGGCGCAGAGGAAAGCATCGTCTACCGGTTCCGGCTGGACGAGTGTTCCACGCCCCAGATGCTCAGGCAGAACGTCAGCGCGCTGGACTACACCGCCCGGCATCAGGACACACTGGACACGCCCCGGGCCATTCAGCTCTACTTCAACGAGCTTTCCGACCTGCGCGGCCCCGACGCCGTGGACAAGCACGGCATTCTGGATGCCTTTCTCCGGGGCATCCGGGGCTGCCAGTTCCCCTTTGCACAGGTGGCGGAGGAATTCCGCCTCATCGAGAACGCTGCCCGCACGGTCTATCTGCCCGTCGGCGAGGGCGCAGCCCTCTGTGAACAGCTGCGCAGCGGCCATGTTACCCGGACGCTGCTGCGGAAGCTGGGCGTTTACAGCGTCTCCTGTTATCCCCAGCAGTTTGAACGGCTCCGGGCCGCCGGAGTCCTTGCTCCTCTGCCCGATGGTTCCGCCATCCTCACCGACACCAGCTGCTACAGTGAAAAGACCGGCCTTGCCATGGATGTGGAGACGGGCATCGGCCTTTACTTCTAAAAAGAGAGAAGCGGCAAAGCATACACCGCTTTGCCGCTTCCCCTTGACATCTCCGACATCAATTAAATATTTCAATCCTCATCAGAGGCAGCCAAACCTCCAACGACACCAACAGTATACGGAAAAACAAACTTTTTTTCAACGTTTTCCAGATAATTCCGCACAACTCCTTGACAACGCTTTCCAGAAAGGATATACTAAGCTCAGAAAGGATACATAGACATATCCGATTATCAAATAAATGAAGTAAAATAGTGAAGAGGTGGTTGCAATGGCTAACATTCATCTTCGTCTGAAAATTCAACTTCACCCGGAAAGGAGGCGATGCTAATGTCCATGCTCATTGAAGTATGGGGCGACTACGCCTGTTTCACTCGTCCGGAAATGAAGACCGAGCGCGTGAGTTACGACATGATCACTCCATCCGCTGCGCGGGGCCTTGTGGAGGCCATCTACTGGCACCCCGGGCTGCGTTATACGGTTGACCGCATCTATCTGCTCAAGCCCTTCGGCCTTGACCCCGAGGACGAAGCGTCCACCGAGGAATACACCCAGCGGCCTATCCGGTTCACCAACATCCGGCGCAACGAGGTCAAGTCCACCCTGCTGTCCTCCGCCGCCCTCAGTGCGGCCAAAGGCGGCACGCCGCCGGTGCTCTACACCTCGGAGGACATCCAGCAGCGGGCCGCGATGGTCCTGCAGGACGTCCACTACGTCATCGAGTGCCACTTCGATTTGACGGGCAAAGCCGCTCCCAGCGACAACCCCGGAAAGTTCCAGGACATCCTGCGCCGACGCCTGCGCAAAGGTCAGTGCTATCACCAGCCCTGTTTCGGGTGCCGGGAGTTCCCGGCCAACTTCCGGGAGTGGCCGGGCGGCAGCATTCCGGCGCTGAAGGTCACGCAGGACCTCGGCTTCATGCTCCACAGCCTCGATTACTCTGATTCGGCCAACATCCGCAGCCAGTTCTTCCGCGCAAAACTGGTGGACGGCGTGATGGAATGCCGGGACGTGGAGGTGTTTACATGATACTCCAAGCACTCACCGCCTATTATGAGCAGCTTCTGGCTCAGGGCAAGGTGGAGGCCCCCGGCTGGGACAGCCGCTTCAAAGTCAGCTATGAACTGCGCCTCGGCCCCGACGGCCAGCTCCTCGCCCTCAACGACCTGCGGCAGGAAGTCCCCAAGGGCAAAAAGACCGTCATCGCCCCCCGTGAGCTTCCTGTCCCCCACCGGGTCAAGCGCGCCTCCGGCGTCGCCGCGAACTTTTTGTGCGACAATACGTCCTATCTGCTGGGCGCAGACGAAAAGGGCAAGCCCGAGCGTTCCCGCCAGTGCTTCGAGGCTTGCGCCGCTCTCCACCACAAGGTGCTCGACGGCGTGGACTCCCCTGCCTCCAAAGCCATCCTCGCCTTTTTTGACAGCTGGGAGCCGGATACAGCCCCCACCCACCCGCTGCTGGCAGAGCAGTGGGCCGACCTGAACAACAACGCGAACCTTGTGTTCGGCTACGAATCCCCCGACGGCGCCCACTGGCTGGCCACCACAGATGACGCCATCCGGGACGCCTGGCAGTCCGCCTTTGACACCTCTGATGCAGACGCCGAGACGGCCCGCTGCCTCATCACCGGCAAAGAGGCCGGCATCGCCCGCATCCACCCCGCCATCAAAGGTGTGATGGGCGCACAGGCCGCCGGTGCGGCGCTGGTCTCCTTCAACGCACCCGCTTTCTGCTCCTATGGCCATGAGCAGGGTGCCAACGCCCCCGTCAGCGAGTATGCGGCCTTCGCCTACACCACGGCCCTCAATCTGCTGCTGGCTGACCGGAACTGCTGTCAGCGCATCGGCGACACCACCATCGTCTGCTGGGCCGAAAACGCCGCTCCCGCCTACTCAAACGCCATGCTGATGTTTTTCTGCGGCGGTGCCGAGGCGCGCGGCGTCTCGGAAAGCGACCTTGCCGCCGCACTGAAAGCCCTTTCTCAGGGACGCCCTGTCTCCTTCCTCGACGACAAGCTGGACCCGAACCAGAACTTCTATGTGCTGGGCATCTCGCCCAACGCGGCCCGGCTCTCCGTCCGGTTCTTCCTGCACAGCAGTTTCGGACAGTTTGCCAAAAATCTGCAGGACCACGCCGACCGGCTCAGCATCACCCGCCCCGCCTTCGACAAGCGGGAAAACCTGTCGGTCTGGGCGCTGGCGCAGGAGACGGTCAACCAGAGATCCCGGGACAAAAATCCATCGCCCCAGCTGGTGGGCGATCTGCTCCGGGCCATCCTCACCGGCGGGCCGTACCCCGCCACCCTGCTCAACGGCGTGACCCTCCGCATCCGGGCCGAACGGGAAGTCACCCGGGGCCGCGCCGCTATCCTGAAAGCCTACTATCTCCGCAACTACCCCACCGAGCTCAACAAGGAGGTATTTACCGTGAGCCTGAACGAAAGCAGCAATGTCCCCTATGTTCTGGGGCGTCTCTTCTCTGTGCTGGAGACGATCCAGAGCGTCGCCAATCCCGGCATCAACGCCACCATCAAAGACCGGTACTTCAACTCGGCCTGTGCCACCCCGGCAACGGCCTTCCCCACGCTGGTCAAGCTGGCTCAGAAGCATCTGCAGAAGATGAGCACCCCCAACGAGGTGCATTTCAGCAAACAGCTCACCGAGCTGATGGCCCAGCTGCCCGAGACAGGCTTCCCGGCGCGGCTCAGCCTGCCGGAGCAGGGTGCCTTTGAGATCGGCTACTACCACCAGACCCAGAAACGCTACGCCAAAAAGAATGAGGAGGAATAAACCATGTCTGAGCCCATCAAGAACCGCTATGATTTCGTCATCCTGTTCGACGTCGAGAACGGCAACCCCAACGGCGACCCCGACGCAGGCAACATGCCCCGCATCGACCCCGAGACGGGCTACGGTCTGGTGACCGACGTCTGCCTCAAGCGGAAGATCCGCAACTATGTCGAGACCCTGAAAGAGGACGAAAAAGGCTATCGTATCTACATCAAGGACGGCGTTCCCCTCAACCGCAGCGACGCCGAGGCCATCAAAACTCTGGGCATCGATCCCGACCTGAAAGCTGCCAAAAAGGCCGACCCCGACATCGATGCCAGGCTGCGGGACTATATGTGTGAGAACTACTTCGACATCCGCACCTTCGGTGCCGTCATGACCACCTTCGTCAAGGGTGCGCTGAACTGCGGTCAGGTGCGCGGCCCCGTCCAGCTGAGCTTTGCCCGCTCGGTGGACCCCATCGTCCCGCAGGAAGTCACCATCACCCGCGTGGCCATCACTACCGAGGCCGATGCCGAGAAGAAGGGTACTGAGATGGGCCGCAAGCACATCGTGCCTTACGCCCTCTACCGCGCCGAGGGCTATGTCTCGGCCAACCTCGCCCGGAAGACCACCGGCTTCTCCGAGGATGATTTGAAACTTCTGTGGACTGCCATCCTGAATATGTTCGAGAACGACCACAGCGCCGCCCGCGGCAAGATGGCCGTGCGGGAGCTCATCGTGTTCAAGCACGATTCTGAGCTGGGCAATGCCCCGGCCTATAAGCTCTTCGACTCCGTCGCCGTCCAGCGCAAGCCCGATGTGGACGCCGCCCGCAGCTACTGCGACTACACCGTCACGGTGGCAGACACTCTGCCGGAAGGAGTCACCTGCGAGAGGCTGTCCTGATGGCCGGCCCGGACGACTGGCTGCCCCTGTCGGGCATCCAGCACTTCTGCTTCTGCCGCCGCCAGTGGGCGCTCATCCATCTGGAACAGCAGTGGGCGGAGAACCGCCGCACCGTCGAAGGCCAGCTCGACCACGCCCGCTGCCATGACGCAGACCAGACCGAACGGCGCGGCGGCCTGCTCATCACCCGAGGGATGCAGGTGGTCAGCCGTCGGCTTGGCCTGAGCGGAAACTGCGACGTCGTCGAGTTCCGGGCCGACCCGGAGGGCATCCCCCTGCAAAACGCGGAAGGGCTCTGGAAACCCATGCCTGTCGAGTACAAGCATGGCCGTGCCAAGGCCGACGACGCCGACCGGCTGCAGCTCTGCGCACAGGCCATGGCGCTGGAAGAGATGTTGGTGTGCATCATCCCGGAGGGTGCGCTCTTCTACGAGGAAACGCGGCGGCGGGAGGTCGTGCCGCTGACCGAAGAACTGCGCCAGACCACCCAGAAGATGGCCGATGAGATGCACGCCTATTTTGCCCGGGGCTATACCCCCAAGTCGAAGCCCGGCACCCACTGCAGCGCCTGCTCCCTCAAAGAGCTCTGCCTCCCCGTGCTGTATCAGCGTGCCGACCCGAAAGCCTATCTCCGCGCCCATCTGGACGAGATGCAGGAGGCCGCGCCATGAGAAAGTTTTTGAACACGCTCTACGTCCTCAACAAGGACACCTACCTTTCCCTCGAGGGGGAGAACATCGTCCTGCTCTGCAACAAGGCTGAAATTGGCCGGGTCCCGCTCCACAGGCTGGAAGGCATCGTCTGCTTCAGCTATCCCGGCGCAAGCCCTGCCCTGATGGGCAAATGCGCCCGCCTCGGGGTCGATTTGAGCTTTTTCAGCCCGCAGGGACGCTTTCTGGCCCGGGCTGTAGGCGAAGAGCGGGGCAACGTCCTGCTGCGGCAGACCCAGTACCGCATCTCAGACAGCGAGGCAGAGAGTTGTCTCTATGCGCGCAATTTCATTCTGGGCAAAGTCTATAACGCCCGCTGGGTGCTGGAACGGGCCACCCGCGACCACCCCCAGCGGGTGCCGGTGGAACAGCTCAAGCGCACCAGCGCCCAGCTGGCGGCAGCGCTGCCCCTCATCGAGCAGTGCGACGACCTCGACCAGCTTCGCGGCCTGGAGGGCGAGGCGGCACAGCGGTATTTCGACTGCTTTGATTCACTTATCCTGCAGCAGCACGATGATTTTTCTTTCGCTGGCCGAAGCCGCCGCCCGCCTCTGGACAACACCAATGCCCTGCTCTCCTTCGCTTATTCGCTTCTGGCCTCCGACTGCACGGCGGCTCTTCAGAGTGTGGGCCTCGACCCCTACGTCGGCTTTCTCCACCGCGCCCGGCCCGGGCGCAGGAGCCTCGCCCTCGACCTCATGGAAGAGCTGCGCACTGTTTACGCCGACCGTTTTGTGCTCTCCTGCATCAACCAGAAGATCATGACGCCGAAGCATTTCCAGAAGCAGGAGAACGGAGCTGTCCTTCTCACCGATGAGGGCCGCCGCGCCTTTCTGGGCGGGTGGCAGACCCGCAAACAGGAGACCATCACCCACCCGTTCCTGAACGAAAAGCTTCCGTGGGGCCTCGTGCCTTATGTGCAGGCTCTGCTTCTGGCCCGCACCCTGCGGGGCGATATGGAGCTTTACCCGCCATTTTTCTGGAAGTGAGGGATGTGTATGCTGGTCCTTATCACCTACGACGTCAACACCGAAACTCCTGCCGGGCGCAAACGTCTGCGCAAAGTCGCCAAGCGCTGTGTGGACCACGGCCAGCGGGTGCAGAACTCCGTGTTCGAGTGTCTGCTGGATGCCGCGCAGTATGCCGTTCTCAAGGCGGAGCTGACGGCCCTCATCGATCCCGCGCTGGACAGCCTGCGCTTCTACCAGCTGGGCAACAACTATAAGAGCAAGGTGGAGCATATCGGCGTTCATCCGCCCTTCGAGCAGGACGGCCTGCTGTTGTTCTGAGTTTCCCGCCCCGGTGCGAAGGGTGAGTTCTCAGCATTTTTCCGGCACCTTCGCACCGGATTTTTGTGTCATTTTGCATGATTTGGATAGTTCTTTGACCCGTTGTAAATCAAGGCTCTTCTAAATTCGTGCAGAATGTTGTATAATTTATAAGAAAATAGAGATTTTGTCTCTGTTTTTGCTGTCGCCCTCCTCGCGGAGGGCGTGGATAGAAATCATTACAGGGGAACGCGCCAGTATTCGGATACAAGTCGCCCTCCTCGCGGAGGGCGTGGATAGAAATCTGAATTTATTTTGTATAAATAGCATTGTGCTGTTACAGTCGCCCTCCTCGCGGAGGGCGTGGATAGAAATAGAAAAACCGCAACGGCAAAGCCCACCGAAGCCGGGTCGCCCTCCTCGCGGAGGGCGTGGATAGAAATCTGATAACCAAAAGCCTGTTCATCAGTGCTCGTGTCGCCCTCCTCGCGGAGGGCGTGGATAGAAATCTGGTTTTCTTCGAACCACTTGTCTCCAAGTCCTGGGTCGCCCTCCTCGCGGAGGGCGTGGATAGAAATAACGTACCGTGTCGTATCATCTGGGACCACTTCAGTCGCCCTCCTCGCGGAGGGCGTGGATAGAAATCTGATAAATGCCCAGATTTTTTGCCCAGTCGATAGGTCGCCCTCCTCGCGGAGGGCGTGGATAGAAATCAGCCCGCCGCCGGGTGTGGTAACGGTAACGCTCGTGTCGCCCTCCTCGCGGAGGGCGTGGATAGAAATGTTGCTGAACAGATACCCATCTTTTACAACACCAGTCGCCCTCCTCGCGGAGGGCGTGGATAGAAATTGCTTGCTGGTCGATGATTTGGTCAAGCGTTAGCGTCGCCCTCCTCGCGGAGGGCGTGGATAGAAATTTTGTAGTTGTCGCCGTAGTGCCAACTGTCTAGGTCGCCCTCCTCGCGGAGGGCGTGGATAGAAATATATCAAAGAGCTGTCGAGGACATGCGAAAAGCCGGTCGCCCTCCTCGCGGAGGGCGTGGATAGAAATCCTGAAATTACTTACTGAGCGATATGCCATCGAAGGTCGCCCTCCTCGCGGAGGGCGTGGATAGAAATTCGCAGCAGGGTTTTACCTCGTCATTAACGCAATCAGTCGCCCTCCTCGCGGAGGGCGTGGATAGAAATACTCATGTGGACGTCAGAAGCGGCAGTAGCCGCGTCGCCCTCCTCGCGGAGGGCGTGGATAGAAATCCAAGCGTGAACAGGGCCAACAAAAATGAGTCAGTCGCCCTCCTCGCGGAGGGCGTGGATAGAAATCTGACATCACTGAGCCGGAATACGGCCACCTCATTAGTCGCCCTCCTCGCGGAGGGCGTGGATAGAAATCATCTTGCCCCGTGGGTATCGCCGCCTGCCATTGGTCGCCCTCCTCGCGGAGGGCGTGGATAGAAATACCAACTGTAATTCCTACGACTTCAAGAGCGCCCACCGTCGCCCTCCTCGCGGAGGGCGTGGATAGAAATGATTCCGTTACGCAGCACAACGATTCCTCAAGGATGTCGCCCTCCTCGCGGAGGGCGTGGATAGAAATGAATCCAGCTGGCGGCACATCCGATATTTTGACCGGTCGCCCTCCTCGCGGAGGGCGTGGATAGAAATTTCCAGCGCCTTGTGCCGGTCAGCCACGGTCTTGATGTCGCCCTCCTCGCGGAGGGCGTGGATAGAAATTTTCGGCCGGCATCAAACGTGTAGACCTCAAACAGTCGCCCTCCTCGCGGAGGGCGTGGATAGAAATTGGCAAAGTCCAGCGGCACTGCTGGCGACAACAAGGTCGCCCTCCTCGCGGAGGGCGTGGATAGAAATACCTATGGCTACTCCATGTGACCAAGCATTGCAAAAGTCGCCCTCCTCGCGGAGGGCGTGGATAGAAATTTTCTCCACATAGCCAGACAGGTCAACGAAACCGGGTCGCCCTCCTCGCGGAGGGCGTGGATAGAAATGCTACCGCACAGATGCAGCGGTTGTTTTTGTAGGTCGCCCTCCTCGCGGAGGGCGTGGATAGAAATATTACACAAATTTTGTTTAAGAAATTACACAAAAGTCGCCCTCCTCGCGGAGGGCGTGGATAGAAATAACTGGGGCAAGCTGACCGGCAATGACTCCATCGGTCGCCCTCCTCGCGGAGGGCGTGGATAGAAATCAGCAGATCCTTAACGGGGAGAACACATTGGTGCGTCGCCCTCCTCGCGGAGGGCGTGGATAGAAATTTGTGGTGGCTGTCATAGAAAAAGCCGGTGATCTTGTCGCCCTCCTCGCGGAGGGCGTGGATAGAAATCTCCTGGCTGCACAGGACCCCGTAGCTCATGCGGAGTCGCCCTCCTCGCGGAGGGCGTGGATAGAAATACGGGCCCGGGCCGGACGGGTACCAGCAGTTGCGTCGCCCTCCTCGCGGAGGGCGTGGATAGAAATAATGGGTACCAGCTCAATCATTTTCCAGAAGCCTCCGTCGCCCTCCTCGCGGAGGGCGTGGATAGAAATTACAACCTCATCGACAGCAACATCCGGGCGGCTATGTCGCCCTCCTCGCGGAGGGCGTGGATAGAAATTCCTCAATGGCTTTGTCGTGCCGGTCGATGCGGCGGTCGCCCTCCTCGCGGAGGGCGTGGATAGAAATCATAGCTACCTGACCGACACCGGCGCGGTCATCCAAGTCGCCCTCCTCGCGGAGGGCGTGGATAGAAATACCCGTACCATGTTATTCACACGGACGGAACGTGTCGCCCTCCTCGCGGAGGGCGTGGATAGAAATCAGTCTGGTTGGTGCTTTGTCGAAGTCGGTCACATGTCGCCCTCCTCGCGGAGGGCGTGGATAGAAATTCCTCGATGCGGCACAGCATTCGCACCGGGCATTGGTCGCCCTCCTCGCGGAGGGCGTGGATAGAAATTTATGCCGGGTGTTATCGAGCCGCGGGCAGTCAGGTCGCCCTCCTCGCGGAGGGCGTGGATAGAAATATTTCGGCACCTCCTGTCTGCCGTTGCCAAAACTGTCGCCCTCCTCGCGGAGGGCGTGGATAGAAATTGAATCAATCCTCTTTTGATGAGCTTTTCCAGCGGTCGCCCTCCTCGCGGAGGGCGTGGATAGAAATGTAGAACAGATCCTGCCGCCCGGTGGCGAAGTTCGTCGCCCTCCTCGCGGAGGGCGTGGATAGAAATTACTCTGACCCGGCCCACCGGGAGCAGATCACCGTCGCCCTCCTCGCGGAGGGCGTGGATAGAAATCACTACTGGGATGTGGGCGGGAAGATCGAGTACCACGTCGCCCTCCTCGCGGAGGGCGTGGATAGAAATACCCGCTTTGCCCCCGCCGCCCGCAGGCGGGCGGTCGCCCTCCTCGCGGAGGGCGTGGATAGAAATAGCATTAAAGCGTAAGCCTGCGCGAAGCGTTCAGGTCGCCCTCCTCGCGGAGGGCGTGGATAGAAATTTTCTGTTCCGGGGTCAGGTT